>Ga0256405_10003440_pt1 | contig 32612 bp, 36 predicted proteins | sample RumenRJG_02DNA_FD_189096 | JGI IMG/M metagenome (GOLD analysis project Ga0256405, IMG submission 189096) | Bovine rumen microbial communities from Lethbridge, Alberta, Canada - RJG_02 | ecosystem: Host-associated > Mammals > Digestive system > Stomach > Rumen | place: Canada: Alberta...
CTCAGCTGTTTGTCCTGCACTGTCTCACGATTTATCTGACCGTGAGCATTTGACTGGCATACACATAAAATATATATTGTTTTTAACCATAGAAGATCTTATTTACAGAAATTTTTTCATAGTCTCGTAAGCAAAAGAGCAGCTCATAATGAACTGCCCTCGTAGTATAAAGGTAGCTATTTACTCTTGCCTTATCCTGCCACTGGGCCATCGGAGCCACCGATGAAAATGCAAAAAGCATATTTTCCATTCTTCTTGGTTTTGCCAAAACCTACGCCCAGATAAGCACAAGCATTAATGCCATTAGAGCCACCCGAACCGCCGCCACTCGGCCCATGATGGCCTGGATGTCCTCCGGCTACCTGATCCAGCTCATCCTCGGAAAGATTCATTTCCTTCAGTTGCTCCTGCTCATATTCCTTCAATTCATCAAGGGTAAATGGCAGACCGACTTCCTTTGCAAGTGGAATAATAATAGCCTCAACTGCCTTTTCACGCATAGCAGCATCATCTGCAGAAGCCCCGTTCTTCTCCGCAAAATCCTTGTCCAGAGCATTGAGCTTTTCAGCCAAAGCTGCGTCCTGGGCCAGCTTCTCATAAAACTTTCCTACATTTTCCTTTGCCATGATGTCGTCCTCCTCTTTATAGTTTTTCGTTTGATTGTTCTTTCCTTATCGTCCAATTTTAATTGCTGTCGGCGATAGGCCCGTTGGAGATACCAACAAAGATACAAAATGCTGTCTTTTTACCACTCTTGACCTTCCCCACTCCAACGCCGATGAAGGCACAGGCGGCCGCCGTACCGCCCTTTTTTCCCTTTCGATTCCGTTTGTTATAGTCATATTTATACGAATCCCCACCAGCCACCTGGTCCAGCTCATCTTCGGAAAGAGTCATTTCCTTCAGCTGCTCCTGCTCGTATTCCTTTAATTCCTCAAGGGTAAATGGCAGACCGACTTCCTTTGCCAGTGGAATAACAATAGCATCAACTGCCTTTTCACGCATAGCAGCATCATCTGCAGAAGCCCCGTTCTTCTCTGCGAAATCCTTGTCCAGAGCATTGAGCTTTTCAGCCAAAGCTGCGTCCTGGGCCAACTTCTCATAAAACTTTCCTACATTTTCCTTTGCCATAATGTATTCCTCCTTAGTATTTAAATATTGTTGTTTACTCTTGTCCTTTATAACGCCATTGTTCAAATTTTTCTTCTCCAGAAGAAAAATCTTCCAATTAGCGTTTCAACGAGATGAAGAACTTATTGATCTCGTTATATCCATGGGAGGATAACGGTGTTATCTTTCCGCTTACGACCTATAGCTTAGCTTATTAAAATCTTTCAATAAGTTATCGGCCTGTTCATGTCTTCCAGCCTTTCTGAGCATACCTACTGCAGCATCAACGGTTGCTTTTGCAAAATCATCACCTAGTGGCATTACATTTTTGTACACGAAATAAGCAATTTGAGCGGAATTGCAGCCTTTTTTTACCATGACACCAATGTCATTAACGGCCGATATTATCTTCACTGGTATAGCAATTGGTTTAAAAACAGTTAGCGCTATCCCTTTTACGAAGCCACCAATAGACCATCCACCAGCAACTTTATCTAGTTCCTCATCAGTAAGTGTTTGCCCTGCAAGGTGATATTCTTCTAAAGTGAAGGATAATTTCTCTGCTTTAGCCAATGGCTGAAGTACCTCTGCAAAATATTTGTCATTGTAGTCCTTTATGTCAATTTCTGTAGTAGATTCCGGTGGCATAGGATGTTTTTCGCAATAAATATTATCTGCTTCTTTTAGTTTTTTTCCAAGCTCCTCGTTCTCTAATACCTTGTCAAAAAACATTTTTACATTTTCAACAGCCATAATTTTTCCCTCCCATTAGTTGTATTTTTTATTTGTTCTTGTTATCTATATTTTTAATTTTTTCCATTGCAGGATTGCCGGCTGCAACCACCATATCCAGCTCATCATCTGTCATCTTCCCCATCATAATACCTTTCATGGCATTATCCCGACGGTGCATGAACAATAACTGATTCCTTAAAGTCTCCCTCACTGGATGCAGGAGAGAAAAATCAAAATCTTCCAGCCGTTTTGTCAACTTCTCATCATTCATTGTTATCCCCCCTGTGTTATTTTTTGTGATTTAAATTCTTCCTGTTCTTTATATCCATGAGAGAATAAAAGTGTTATAGAAATTTTTTAAATTAATGGGTACAAAGGAAGCCACCCACAAACATAGCCCCGGATTTCAGACTCCAGCCTCCGCAGGCCGGACTCGAACCGGCACGTATTTGCATACGGCAGATTTTGATGTTCTCCCAGTGGTTCAAGGACGGCACCAACTACGGTGCCCACAATGATGATTTTATAAGATGGTATAGGACACTCGAAAAGAGTAGTTGCCCATTGTAACCATTCATGTTAAAATACATTTAAGTGAACTTCCGTTCCATTTGCTGGTCCTCCCAGCAAATTCCAAGCCGGTCCTCCATGCCGGCTTTTTCCTTTAAAACTTCCTACCATTATATATGCACACAATATTACTCATTGCTGGTCCCACACCAGCAGGAAAACGGCTGGTCCTAGGACTGGCCATTTTTCTTTTTACTAATATGGTATAATATCGCTACAAATATTGAAAAAGAAGGTTATCGAATGGCATTAAATGTACAATTATTACCACTGGCAGACAGTGATCGTGAACAATTTATACTAGATAATCAGGAGGCTTTCCGCTATGGGGCCATGGAAGAATTTGGTATGAGGGATAACCACTTCGAGGAAGAAGGGGAAATAATTTCCAGAAATACCATCGAAAAATCCATTGATGGCGGGCTTGCCTATAGAATTTTCCTGGACAACCAGAAGGTGGGCGGTCTTATCATTAATGTTCAGGGGACCAGAGGCGAGCTTGAAATTCTCTTTACCTCTCCCAATAAACACAGCAAGGGAATCGGCTATGCTGCATGGTGTGAAGTGGAGAAAATGCACCCGGAAGTAAAACTCTGGGAAACTGTCACCCCGTATTTTGAAACCAGAAATATCCATTTTTATGTGAACCGGTGCGGGTTCCACATCGTGGAATTTTATAACAGCCATCACCCTGATTCTAACGATACAGATGAAATGGATAATTCCCTTAATGACCAATTTCCTGCTGGAATGTTCAGATTTGAAAAGAGGATATTGTAATTCATATCAATAATCCCTCCCAGACAATAATTTTAAGATTTGATATACGACACTCCTCAATAATATATCGTTATTTGAAGAAAAAAATAATCCTATATTAAATTATTGAGGGGCGGTGGTCGGGGGCTTGGCAGCTTGCCATATCTGTTTTCCTAAATAAAAAAATCGAGGTTTTAACACCCCGATCTTTTAAGAAACCATTCCACATCTGGAAAATTCTCCACTACCTTGCCCTTCCCACATAGCTTTATTCCTTTGTAGTAGACATCCTAATTTAATGTGTTAGCCGCCATTGCCTGCGCCCTAAAAGCAAACAGGGGAATAACGCGAAGAATACTGTTAGTTTTTCATTGATAGCATATCCTCGCATATTATTCGTTGGCAGTGTTATTTATATCCTTTGATGTAATATCAGGACTGACCATCGCTTGTGGCTGCACGTCATCTTCCTGTTTAAGTCCTTTTACAGTTTCTGTAGAAATTACTGTAGGATTTTTTTCAGGGTGGGTTGCAGGAGTTTTACTCTGAGAGATAATCTTACCCTCTTTCCTAACAGTCGTGAGAGTTGAACCATCAGACAACACCTGAGTAGTCACCGTGGTTTTGTCATCAACCTGTATGGCATCATCATAGTTAGCCGGTTTATATTCCCTCATATTTTGCAATATCTTGGAGAACTCGTCACTTACGGGTACTCCCTTATTGCTCTTTTTCTTGTCCTGTGTTTGCTGCAATAGAATATTGCTGTTGTTTAAATCATTGTTTATCTTCACGCAAACCACTCCTTATTGCACTGAGCCAAACTTGAAGATTACTTTTCTTAGCCTAATTATATATTTTATGTATGGAAAAGTCATTAGACTTAAAGATTAAAATAAAAAACGAGGCCGTTAAGCCCCGGTTCCGTTCAACTTTCTATATATATCACCTACACAAGCGGCTAGGCAAACTGCCGCCCATCACTCCTGGTAGTGATGCCGATTAAGCAGAGAGGTAAAAGCCAGGCGCCTAGACTGCTTAATAGCCTGTTCCGGTTCAGGTGATGTGTATATTATAACAACAGAACTAATGTTTTGTCAATCTCATTCATCCCCACAGCTCCCGTACCTTATTCAGTACTTCTTCCTCAGTGGCATACTTATGGATATGAAAGTACTCATTACCGGTCAACATGGCAGAAAGCTGAGTTTCCGCTGGGCGATAAAAGATATGGACTTCTTTGTCGTGGGCTTCAGCATAGGCAAGTTCATAACCAACCCCCAGCGAAACCTGGGTGCATCGCCTGGTACACCACAAGCTGCTCATCAGTTTCAGTATGCTGCGCAATGGCAACGATACGGTACAATTTGTTTTTGAAATGCCGCCAGATTTCATCCTGGCGTGGTAATTCTCTGTCCATAAATAAATAATCTCCATTTTCTTTTATATCTTATAAATTCAATTATGGTTTATCTTTGCAAATGGACACCGCTTACCAATGCACTGATTATTCTGTGACGAGTAGTTGCAGACAATTTCTGCTTTTTCCATTTCAACACCAAAATTTTCTTTTACAAAATCTATCGCAGAAAGAATTGACAAAAATGAATCCCGCTTGCAACAGCGCGGACCACCTATTTCGCCAATAGCTCCCAAAGATTTAGCAGTCATACGATGTGAAAGAGAAAATGGCTCCTGTGCCAGTGGTGTGGACTTTGAAATAATTGATATAAACATTCCCGAGCTTATACCAGCACCACAAGCCCCCCAAAATCCGCAGGCCCCGCCTGGTACATTTTTCCCCCGGTTCATCATTTCAGTTAATGCCGTTTCAAGGTCTATTTCACCACCGGCATTTTTGTAGGCTGTTAGAAGAGCTGCGCCCACCATTACGTGGTGCTCTGGTCCGTGCATGTGGCAAAATGGCATAGCCATCATTTTCTCAACAATTGTTACCGGATTCTTGGATTCTTCATTCAAACATAGTCCAACAATCGCATCCATCCCTGCTGTGTGACACTCATTACACACATAATGGCCATTTAAACAGCGGGTTTTACTATTTTCTTTTTTATGGCAAACAACACATTCCATCAGTTCATCCAATTCAAGATATTCCAATGGTGCTTTACAAATAATACACTCTTCCTTCATGCTCATAAATGCCCTCTCCCTGTCTCTGGCTCATATTATAGCATAATACTGTGTTTGCTCCCTTTTTTTATTATATCTTTATTATCTGTTTAGTTTTTGTTTAGAATTGCTCCTTATAATAAAACCATCAAAGAAAGGTTTGCGGATAAACCCCATCTTATCTTATTTCATCTTATCTTATTCTAAGGAGGAAACTACCTATGACCACCAAAATCAAGGAAACTACGAGACTATGAAGTCAATATGGGGTCATTCTCTGATTCGAGAACGGCCCCATATTGGCTTTTAGTTTTTAAAAACTTTTATTCATTTTGAGAGTAAAATTCATCAGTAGTTACAGTTGTATTCTTAATTCGTTCAACTAAACTTTGTGGGATTTCATTATTATCGTCAATAACATATCCCTTGCTAACAGCTGCAGCAAACTTTTGAACAGCATCTTTATCATTACCCTTTAGGTGAGCAACACTGCCTAACAATGCCTGACTACGGGCATAATTAGGATATTTTTGAGCGTATTCATTAGCTGTTTTTTCTGCATTCACTACATCTTTAGCTTGATAATAATAGTATGCAAGGTTCCCGATAAGCCATTTTTTATCATCTTCCGGTGCTTTACTCAGAGCTTCCAGGGAATAATCAATACTCTTTTGGGCAATGGAAGAATCGAAGTTATCTTCTCCGTGTGCCCTCTCATAATCAACATTAAAAGAATAATACGCTCTTGCCAGGTTTCCTGCAGAAATATAATCAGGTTCAAGGTCATAGCTCTTTTGGGCCTCTTTTAGTGCCAGTTTGCGAAGTCCAAGTTTATTATATTCCTCAAAATGTTTATTGTAATTTTTCTTACTATAATTCTTGTCTTGGATAATCTCTTCCCGTTGCTTTTCCAGCTTGGAATTACGCTTTTCTTCTTCTTTAATCAGCTTATTTTTAGTTTTAATATTATCGCTGTTTGTCGTATCAAGGTTATAAGAATTGCGGATCATTTCCTGGAATGTATTGTAAAGATTCTGGCTTCTGATAGCTTCCTTCAATTCAACATATGCTTTGTCATCAGTAAGGAAATCTTGAGTGGCATCATTAAAGTTCCAATCCATGAAATGCTTATTATCATGAATACCCTTGGAAATGCCACCGGCAATCAGATAGGCTTTTTCCCAATCTTTAAGCTGTCTAGATTCGTGTGCAACAAGAAGGATTTTATCATCTATATAAACATTTGTGCCATTTTTAACTTTGGCGTGGTTATAGCCATATTCTTCCATTTGCTTTTCCAGTCTCTTAAAACGAGTAGCAGAAGCAGGGTGGTTTTTAGGAGCAAAGAAATCACTGATAACATCACGGGAATCGCCTAAATTAACCATATGAATAGCTTCTACCGGAGCACCACCAGGGTTAAATCCTGCACTGGTCAGGAGATAAAAACCGGATTCGTCTGCGTCACCTTCGGATACATTGGTTGTATTCTTTACGGTTACATAATTAGCGATAAATCCTCCCAGAACACTTTGGATATAATCTGCTTTCATTGTAAGCAGAGCTGCACCGTACTTATACAAAACCTGTTTTGCGCTATCGTTTGCTACATGTTGATGTAAGCCGTGAATCATTTCATGAGACATAACCATTGCAAGAGCATCATCGTTTTGCAGGTCTTCAACGAGCTTACTATTTACAACAATATAGTCATTTGGATAGCAGGAAGCATTCCATTCCTCAGAATTAACTACCCGCCATCTAAATGGGAGCTGATTTGGTTTCAGTACATAATTGCCATTTTCAATCAATTGGTTCAAAACCCTTGTTACGCGCTCATTATGCTCCAGGTTATTATCCAAACCGTTTGCATTGACAGTTTCCTGCACAATTTTTTCCTGCTCTGCTACGTTATTACTCCACGCAATCATTTGGCTTTTAACAGCGTCATATTGAGCCTTAATCTGGGCACCTGCACCAAATATTTGCGCAATCGTATTCAATGTTCCAGAATTTGCATGGGCAACAGGCGTAGCTACTACTGGCGTAAATGCAAAAGTACAAGCTAAAAGTCCTGTGCTAAGCGTATACATTATTTTTTGTTGCAAACCTTTCTTACTCATTGGACATACACACTCCTTATTTATAATATAATCTTTTTAAAATACTTGCCGTTTTTATTCTAAATAGGCAATTTCACTTACGAGTTTGGCGTCATCAGTAAAATTATATCCTTTAGGCGCAGCAACAACATCTCGAACGTATAATGCTTCTGAAGGAGCTAAAGATACTTTGTCAAGAACACGGGACTCATTATTGATAGTGGAATCATAGACCAAATAAAACTCCGTAGTATTTGGATTATTTTCATCTTCATTAGCATTTACCGGATGTAAGCGAACTCTTCCGAAAGAATTTTCCCTGATTAAATTAGCAACCTGTCCTGCAACATAATAAGTTCTGTCAAGAGAAGATACGTTGTTAGTTGCCTTCAAGGTCCCTGTTCCTAAGAAAGGCTTGCCATCTAAGTAAAATTTTTTATCTCTAAAAGTAACTCTGCCATTGGACAGCTGAGTAAGCTGATTTTCTAATCTACGGATTCTTTCTGCCGTATCCGGATGGGGATTATATTCGTTTGCCAAAATCACTTCTTTATCATTTACTCCTGCTACAATATGTTTGTTTTCATTCATTTGCAAGCGATAAAGGAAGGATATAAGGCTTCCTGCTGAAAGCTGTTGGGAATTATTTAAGAATTCAACTGCCTGCTTATCTGCCAAATATTCATTCTCAATAGAAAAACGACCACCTGCGATCAACTGATTCGTAGCAATATCATTCATAATAATAATTAAATTATCTCTGGTCGCTTCATGGTTTTTGCCAATAAGCTTGGTAATTCCTGCTTCCCCATAAAGTGTATCAATTTTCCTTTGGAAATCCCGACTGTACCAATGGGAAAATTCATGGGCAAGAACAGCTCCCATCATGGATCGCTGATACAAATTAGAACCTTTTCTGGCCCCCTGACTTCTATAATTAATTTCACCATCAGAAGGGATAGAAAAGACAAAATCCAGCATTTGAGAAGATATATATGTTCTGCCAGATGGCACAGTAGTGGCATTTAACCCTGGTTCCGTACATTCCTTTACTGGATACAAGTAGCGGGAATGCCGCCCATCATTAAGATTAAGTTTCGAACTATTATGATTAATCAGCTCTTCAGCAATGATATTGAGATACGGATTGTGCCAAGAGTGAGCCTTAATCTCATATTCGTTTGCTAAGATTTCCCCTATAATATGTTCCTGACTGTCGTTAAAAACATAGGCGTCTGAAATTGTTGGAGAAAAAGTAATTGCTGCACCTAAAGCAAGTGCCATAATAGATTGACGAATATTCAAAAAAACCACCTCTTAATTTTTTTCATCAGGCAACCTTTCACAAAAATAGCCAAGGCTGAATGCCCCTATTTTTGACATGTACCCCATTGGCTTAATCGGTCCATATGTTGTGCCTTTCATATTTTTTTCAGATTACGAGGAAATTATAACACTCGTGTCTCCTCCCCTGCAAGACAATAGTCCCTTTCTAATAAAAGTATAATCTCCTCCTAATTTTCTACTAATCTGGCAAATCAAGCTTTATGACTAAACCCTCCGCCAGCCCATTTGTCCTCCATATACGTAAAAAAACTATGGGAGGATTGCCTTATCCCATTTCGTATGCATGCATACATACCATTTAGTCAAAAATAATGCCGCGAAAAAAACCGCACCACGTAGAAAAACCTGTACCGACCCCCATAAGTTAGATTACTTGGTCTAACTTATGGGGGTCTCTACAAAAATGTGATCAGGCTATGGGGATTTTTCCTCTTAAGCAAGTTTTTTCTTCAATTCAGCTTTTACATATTCCAAGTCTCCAGAGCTCAAAAGCGGGATAAGACTGTTTATTTCCTCAATGCTTTTGTCCCACCATTTGAACCGCAGCATTAGCTCTATTAGCTCATCATCAAAGCGCTTTCTGATTTTCTTGGCAGGATTTCCAGCTACTATGGTATATGGTGGCACATCACCGGCCACGACGCTGTTAAGACCAATAATCGCCCCGTCCCCGATGTGCACCCCAGGAAGAATTACAGCATTTTGGCCAATCCAAACATCATTGCCAATAACAGTATCTCCCTTGTATGGCATATCTGCGGCCGCCGGCGTTTTCATGTCCCAGCCCTCGAGAGTATAAAAGGGAAATGTAGATACGGCATTCATCTGGTGATTGGCTCCGTTCATAACGAACTCAACCCCGGCAGCAATCTGGCAAAATTTCCCGATAATTAGCTTGTCATTATTCCATTCATAATGATGGGTTACATGACTCTCAAAGTCATTATCCGCAATATAGGTAAACTCCCCAACGATTATATTAGGATTTTTTATTATTGGTTTCACATATATTTCTTTATCATATCCCGCCATGGGATGAATAACATTGGGATCAGGATATTTTTTGCTTCCCATGGATATTCCCCCCTAAACAGTGTCATGCAAGGTAATTCGACATTAGGGTTTATTTTCCCTTTGCTGGATGCCCTGATACTGGAAATCCGCAAGGAACACTCATAAAGCACTGCAAAAATCTGCCATATCGCAACTTACAACCCCAGTAGTTATGCGGTATGGCAGGTTTCTTTTGCGCCTGGTACAGCCAAAGTACAGCCACAAATAATGTCATGAAAATCTGCGCCCCAGTGATGACGAAGCAGGTTCTGCTAAAGGCTCCCGCCTTACAAAAAATATTTTTTAAATCTTTTGTTGTAACTATTGACATTACAACTAAGTAATGTTATTATTTCATTGTAATTAAGTTAGTTACAACATTAATTCAACTTTAGGAGGAAAACAAAATGAAAAATTACAACAAAATTAGTGTAGCAAATGATGCAAGAACCGAATTACATGACAACTTACAGCTTACCGGGGCTGAAATCAGCGTCAACAACCTTCCAGCCGGAGCCAGTGTTCCTTTCGTTCACTATCACAAAAAGAATGAAGAAATCTACTTCATAGTCAGCGGCAAGGGCAAAGCTGTAATCGATGGTGAAGCTGTTGAGTTGGCAGCCGGTGATTGGCTCCGTATCTCCCCTGCTGCCCGCCGTCAGTTCTTTGCCAGCCCAAATGAAGCAATCAGTTTTATTTGTATTCAGGTTCGGGAAAATTCTTTGGAAGAATATACTGCAGAAGACGCACTCATTGAAAAATAAGTATAATTGACAATAAAGACTCATTGTAATACCATAACTTACAATGAGTCTTTTATTTTAAGGGGAATTGATATGCAGTTTTCATTTCGTATGCCGGTTGCAGTACAAATATTGTTGTGCGTCGCCAAATTTGACGGTGTCTTTAAAACCACCTCTACCTTTCTGGCCTCCAGTGTAAATATCAATCCTGTTATTATCCGCAAAACTCTGGGCCAGCTAAAATCTGCCGGTTTAGTTGAAGTAGCCGCAGGAGTAGGCGGGGCCAAGCTTACAAAACAACCTTGTGAAATTACATTACAGGAAATATTTAATGCTGTTGAAGATGATGAAGACTTGTTTCATATTCAGGATAATCCTAATCCCAACTGTCCTGTAGGGCGAAATATACAACAGGTACTTGGCAATAAATTATCCGTAATAAAAAATAACATGCTGGATGATTTTGCCAAAATAACACTGGAAGATTTACTTGATGACATTAATAAAGCTGAACAAAGCAGATAGTATAATTTTCATTATGCCCTGATACTGGAAATCCGCAAGGAACACTCGTAAAGCACTGCAAAAATCTGCCATATCGCAAATTACAATCCCAGTATTTATGCAGTATGGCAGGCTTTTTTATGTGCCCAGTACTGCCAAAGTACTGCCACCAAATAAAAACAGGGGACAGCTTGTCCCCCAAAAATGCGATCAGACCATGGATTTTTTGTCTGCGTTTTGTCTGCAATTATTCATTTTTATACGCCATTTTTGCATTATCCCTCATTCCCCACTTTAATGCTATTTTTAAGGATATTTAGGGATTGCGTGAATAACTTTTGTAACTAATTTTCCGTTTGACAGTCATTTGACAGTCATTTGGCAATAAGTCAAAAAAACAAAAAGGCCTCCGAAATCTCGGAAGCCTTGATTTTACTGTGGTGCCGAAGGCCGGACTCGAACCGGCACGTATTTGCATACGGCAGATTTTGAGGCTGAAATCAAGCAGGACCATAGCTTTTTATATTTTTTGTAAACTCGCTAAACCTAGTATTTTTAGGGGTTTATAGGGTTGGTGTTTATCATATCTTTTGTATCATAATATTATTTTTGTTGGCTTGGCATTACTTTGGCATTACAATTATTTTCCACTATTAACGATTTTTTCAAATCGATTATCCATCCATTCGCCCACTTTTTCAATGTCTTTTTCCTCCATGTGTGTATAAGTATCCAATGTGATTTGGATATTGCTGTGGCCAAGTTGGTTTTGAATATCCTTGAAATCAAATTGATGGGAAGCCTTCATGCTGGTGGCCATATCATGACGCAATTGGTGGAAGGTGGTCTTTATTCCCAGCTCCTTACAGATTCTGGAGTAGAGACTGGAGAATACATCGGGATTGTAATACCGGCCGTCGTTGGTGGTAAACACCATTTCTGGATGTTCCCAATTTTTAGAAGCCATCCGCAGGATATTTTGTTTCTTTTTATATGCCATCAGTTCCTTGATATAGGAAATGGGCAGCGGTAAGGTCCGTATGGCACTCACACTCTTGGTGCGTCCAACATATATGTGAAGATGTTGGGTAACTGGATCAACTTTGCCTATTCCCATAGCTTTATCTATGGTAACAGTGCCACTTACTATATTCCCATTTTTGTCTTTTTTTATGTTGAAGCTGTCCCAGGTCAGGGCCAAAAGTTCACTTCTTCTTACACCGGTAACAAGTACAGTCAGAATAGCTATTGACCAACCGTAAAAACCAACATTGGCATCCAGCAATGTTTGCCAGGTATCAATTGTAGGTTTGATGAAAGGTTTTTTGGGTGGTTTTTCCGGTAGTTCCAGATCATCTGCCGGAGATTCAATAATCAACCGCTCCTTTACAGCTCTGGCAAAAGCTTGTTTTATGACGGTGCGGAAATACTGGCAAGTGCGATATTTGTCAGTTCCTATATTAGAATAAATAATATTTTGCAAATCTGATGGCTGAACCTTCTCCAGCTTCATATAACCGATGGCATCAGTGCATATATTAAGGACTCTTTCGTAGGATGCCAGTGTATTTTCCCTAAGCTTCGGGGCCTTGTAGGTCTCCTTCCACTTATCCAGCCATTGCTTTACTGTGATTTTCCCGGCATCATAGTGGATATTGCAAGCGTATTTTTCTCGCAGCTCATTTAATTTTTCCAGGGCCTCCCGCCTTGTATTGGCATAACGGGAGAGCCTTTTTCTTTTTCCGGTTAATGGGTCGTAGGCTAATGTTAATTGTGCCATCCAGTATCCGTTAGCCTCACAATAATAAACTGTACCTTCATTGGTGCCCCGACTGTTTCGTCTTGCCATTTTTTGTCCTCCTTTGACTAAATTATAAACCATTACTCCCAGTGTGTGTACCATAAATTACTATAATCGGGGGATAAAAATTCCCATACATCACATCAGCTATCCAGATGATATTTTGTATGGGGATAACTTTGGAAATATTGTGTATAAATACCGCTTTTGTGTTGATAACTTGTGAGTATCGTGTTAATAACTACCCCGTAGCGGTCAGCCTGTGGTAAAGGCTGTGGTATAGTCTGTGGGTATGCCTGCAGATAACACTGTGGGCAACCCTGCGGACATATAGTGACCACAGCAGGGCTTTCAACGCTGATACGCCAAGGACTCTGACTGCCTAATATAAGATAAGAGAATATAAAACTATATAAGACAGTAATAGTAGAGCTGTTACATTTTCTTTAACCGCACCAGCTCGGTATAGTCCCTGACCAAATCATCAATCCGCTCCCGGTAGATTTCCGGCAGGGCTTCATACAATACCATAGTTTCACTTTGCCGGTTCTTGTCTAGACCTACAAGATAATCAACGGTGGTGTTGTAAAAGATGGCCAATTTACCCAATGTTTCCAGTGAAGGCTTTGCTATCCCCCGTTCCCAATTATTAAGGTTAGACCTGGGAACATTAAGCTGATTGGCAGCGTCTGCCAGAGTAAGCCTCTTGACATCCACTCTTAGACTCTTTAACTTTTCACCAAAACTTTTCATATCTTTTGTAAGCCTCCATAACTTTTGTCCTGCAAAAAATATACCACAAATTACTAAAAAATAAAAGAGATTTTTTATATTTTAGTAAATTTGGCTGGACAAAAGTTAAATCTCTATGTTATATTAGTTTCAGTTTATGGGATATTCCGTTAAATATTTTTCATTTTATAAACAAAAGGGGTAATTATGAATGTTAGAATTAAAAAGGAATAATGTGGAGCCGTCTATTGATGACATTACCCGAAAAGCTGCAGCCAAGGGGAAGATGTTTGTTACCATACGGGAATTTTCCGAGATAACCGGCATCAAGGAGCATAGCCTGAGGGTACTGGCCAAGATAAATGGCTTTCCGGCACTGAAAATAGGTGTCAAATATATGGTGCTTTTGGATGAAGCTACGGCGTGGCTCCGCATAAATGCCAAGATAAGCAGTGACGGACAGCGCCCAATAGCTTTGTGATATGGGAGCCCGGAAAGGCAATTCCGGCTGGGTGATGGAAACCATTCAATTCTATCTGGCCCACAATTCCGAAAGGTTGAGCGCCAGCGCCCAGCTACTATGGCATTATCTTATGTACCGGGCCAATCAGAACTGGTGGCATTACCCATTATGTTTAAATCTGCCGGAGATTGCCTACGCCATAAACATTTCCATATCAAGCATAAAGAACGCCCGCCACGAGCTGGCCCAACGGGGTTTTATCCGCTGGGAGAGCCAGGGCGGGAACAAAGCAGCCAAATATTATGTAATGAGTCTCACCGGCAGTGAATACGCCGGGCAGAGAAAAGAAGAACGCACCAACTAACATATATGCCCTCGGAGAAGCCAAAACTTTTAACAATCCCTTTGCAAAACTTATTCATGTACCCGGCTCATCCTCCGGGGGCTTATATATTAAAAGAAAGGATTTGATGTTTAATGAAGGTATTTATAAATCCGGGGCACGCCCCCAACGGTAATCCCGATCCCGGGGCCCTTAATGAGTATTTGGGACTCCGGGAATGTGATATTGCCCTGTCCATCGGAGACTTGGTACGGCGGTATCTGGTAAAGGCTGGCTGTAAGGTAAAAGAGCTTCAGAGCAATAATCTGGCAGGGGAGAGCGCCGGGGAATGTATTGTCCAGTCCGCCAACGACTGGCAGGCGGATATATTTGTAAGTATTCACTGTAACGCTGCCAATACCTTGGCCCGGGGGGCGGAAACCTTGGTGTATTCTCTCACCGGTGAGGGGGCGGCTTTGGGGAGATTTATTCAAAACCAGTTATGTAGCACCCTGCAGAAATTTGATAATGACTTCCCGGACCGTGGGCTGAAATGCCGCCCCCTGCTGGCGGTACTTCGGGGGACCACCATGCCCGCCGTGCTGGTGGAGACTGCTTTTATTGATAATGATCTGGATGCGCTTCTCCTGATGAACCAGCAACAGGATATCGCCGGGGCCATTGCCCGGGGCGTGACTGACTACTGGCAGAAGATAAGCCGGGAGGAATAGCAATGAATGAACTTATTGCAAACTGTAAAAGGCTTATCCGTGCCCTGGACACTGTCTCCGATGAAGGACTTACAGCCCTGGCCAATCTTCTCCGCTACGAACCGGGGAAGATAAAGCAGGATATCGAAGCATTGAAGAAAATAATGGGGAAATAAAACCGAGCCTGGTAGTATTTTGAAACGTACTATCAGGCTCTTGTATTGCAATTATTTGGTTGAATGACCCTCCATATTTGAAGGGTTGTATTGGATACGCATGTTCCTTGCCAAAATAACCAGAATTTGATAAAATATCATCAAAGAAGATACCTTGTTCGGATACTGGGCTGCGTTGTAAATTGCGGACACCGAGGGCCGAAAGGGTATCTTTTATTTTTTGTTTCATTTTATTCTTCATCTGTAGATACTCTTGTACAGTATATACGTGATGATTGTGATAATAGAGTTTTCTTTGCTCATCTTCTCTGTTGAATGACCCTCCATATTTGGAGGGTTGTATTGGTAGAACTTATGGAATTAAAAAAATCGGAGGGTAACTTGCCGAGCTACTTAGAGAAAGTAGACACGGCCACCTCCGATTTGGTTGACTTAAACATATCACAAATCGCAGAAAAAATCAATAATTGCTCCAAGGTAGTAGATGAAAATGGCGAGCCGTTGGTGGCTTATCACGGTACTCAAAAGGGTGGGTTCTCTGTTGAATGACCCTCCATATTGGGGGGGTGTATTGGTAGTAGTATTTATACGCCTTCAGCACCACCAGCAACAAATAATTATCTTTTAGTGAATTATATCATGCTATAGAATTTCTATACAACGATTTTTTCATATATCACAAAGACGAAACTGTAGCGATAAATATTTATCATCACACCGAAATACATAGGAATACATTGCCATAGCCCGGCTTAAAATGTTAAAATAAATTAACAATTTCGCACGTTCTTTAACTCCTTTCTTTGTTTTCATTCGTTCCATTCCAAAAACGGAAGCCCAAAACCTCCTTTAAAAGTGGACATGATAGTTTTCGCATCTTGCTCACGTGGCTTCCGGGGTCTGCATTTGCAGGCCTTCTTTTTTGTAAAAATATATTGTGTAAACAGCTGTCATGATATACTATATAGGCAGTTTCATAAAGGGAAGGGATCTTATTTGGGGTATAAAGATTATGCCACTTTAAGCAAAAAAATCCATAAGAGTTTGCTTGAAGTCAAAGACATGCAGGGAGAGCTGAAGGAAATCGATGCAATGCTGGATGACATGAGCAGAAAGATTGGCCCGGTAGATGAGGCCACCTGGCTTGAACTGGAGAGAAGAAGAAAGAATTGATTGAAGGTTGCGCTAGCAACCCTCTTTTTATAAAAAAATGCCGCCCTTGGAGACCAAAGCCGGTCTATCCAAGGGCGGTTAAAGAATCTTCTACCAGCTCGCCGGATCACAATTCCGGTGCTGAAGCAGAAAACTTTTTATAGTATTATTAGCCGGACTGTCAGGATATTCTCGCCCCGCCACCAAGTCTAGTGCTTCTACACAGAATATCCTGCTCCACACCTTTGGTGAACTCATTATATAGTCATTTGGAGTTAGTGTCAATTAACTTATTATTGACTATATAGTAATACTTCTATATAATTTATCTACCAAGTGATACCTCTCGGAGTCGCAAGGTTTTACCTCCCGCCCGGGATTGAAGGGTATTACTAATCAGAGCTAGTCTTCTCAAACCCTGACTATCCCGATAGTAAAGGCTGAGTCTGTAATGGTCTAGCTCTTAATAAGCCTGTTACTTGTTTTGCTCAGTGGGAATTGGACCCCGAGTGGACAAGTAGCAGGCTTTTTTCATAAAAAAGCACACAACTCCAAGAGTCTCACCCCCGAAGGAGCAGAGTCGGATGGCAGCCATGTGCTTATAAAGGCAATTCCAGCACGATTGTACCACCCAAAGAGCAGACATCCCTTACTGGCAACCGCCTTTATTTAGTCCAGTATATATTCATTCATGGTTACTGTCAATTAACTTGTTATTGACATAATGGATCTAATTTAATATTATATATCCACAAAAGTATTATATGGTTTGGACCCCACAGGGAATTGGCCCCTGATGGCGCCAGACCGTGTAATGCTTTTCAAAAGGCCACTAATGGATAAGGCCATGGGCGATTGTTGCCCGGCGGATTCTGTTCATTCAGTGGTTTTCTTTTTGATTGTTTTTCCTTTATGGCTTTGATATAATCTACTCCACAAAGAGCTGCTTATCTTTTCTACCGCCGCGGGGAATTGGACCCCAAGTGCCTGTAGAAAAGAGGTGGCTTTTTTATATGCTTGTCAATGATATAAATTTATTGGGCTAGGCCTGTCGGGATATTCCCGGCCCGCAGTCAGAAATCACGCTTCACTGGAGAATATCCTCCTCCCCGGTTCTGGCAAATCCATTCTATCATACATAATATTTGTTTATCATTATAAAAAAGGGAAATCACCCAGGATCTGTAATGCCGCATCCATATCAGGACTAATGCCCAATGATATACTGACTGCGTTACCACAAGGTGATTTCCAATTTAATTGTATCACATATTTGGAGATATTGTTGACATTATTTATGGCGACAGATAAACTGAAGGCAAAGAAGCACATTTTTGTTTTTGAGATTCTACTTGGAGGATCCGTCCGTTCAGGCAAGCCTCATTAACTAAAGGTGTGCTTTTTTTTTGAAAAAAATTTGGGCGGGGTGTACGCCGGAGGGGGCGGCTGTGCCATTTTACGGTGCACAGCTGCCCTGTCCGGCTGGCGGGTGGGGTCGCGAAGCGTCTAAATAGTAGCCTCGAAAGACTGGTCAGCTTTTGATAAGTTTGACTATCGGACAGTAAAAGATGGTCCCGGCCAGCTCTGGTCTGGTTTTACTTCCGATAGTCGTAAGGAACTTATCGGACGCTCACCAGTCAGAGTATATGAGCCTGGGCGGATACGAAAGCAGACAGGGAGAGTGTGAAACACGGCTGGATGCGAATACAAAAGCCCTGGCCATACTCCTATGCCGAAACTAATAGTAGTGCGGGCAGTGCTGGGGCTCGTCCCCTGCTCTGCCTTTGCTGGCCTAATAGTAGATGATAGCCCCCCTTCCGGCGGTAGTGTATGGAGCCAGCACCCTGACACATGGCTGGGTACATTCTCTACCGTCCGGGGACAAGCCTGCGAGCAGCGTAGGCGGGGAAGGCTGGAGGCTGGACGAATGGGAAGGCGAAAGCCGCCCCCGACTGAATACCATCAAGGGCACCCAGTAAGTGCGGAGGCCCGGCCCGTTGGAGCTGGAGTCCTGCGGGTCGGGTGGGGCAGGACGGGAAGCCCAAAGCAGGGGCTAGGAGTGTGGGTGGTATCCTTTTTAATGACTTTTCTTCAATTTAGATATATAATCAGTGTTAGAATTTACAGTCAATATTAAAATGTTCGTGTAATGGAGGGGTTTTTGTGAGTGTGGGGACCGTTTCAAACAAAAGCAATATTCTTTGGCAGCAGGAGCAAATGAGTAAAAAGAGCAGTCAGAGTATTTCCACTGGTGATGAATTTTCAAAATTATTACAGAATATGCGGGAGTATAAGCCAGCAAACTTTGATGATAATATCCAGGTCGATGATAAAACCACTGTGACCACTCAGGTGTTATCTGATGGTTCCACCCTTACTACAGTGCGGAAAGATGGTAAAATAATTTCCCAGAGTAAGACCCCAGCTACACATCCTGAAAAAAATCCTACAGTGGTTTCTACAAGGACTGTAAAAGGAACAAAGCAGGAAGATGATGGACAGACTTCAAGTATGTTAAATTCATCTTCGGCTATTACTGATGAAACAGATAACAACAGCACTATAGAATGATTATTCTATCCGGCACCTTGCGAAAACAGGGTGTTTTTCACTACCTCAGACTGTATTGATAATATTATTGCTTCACTTTTAAAATTGCGATAAAATAAGTGTGGTGATAAATATATCAACACACTTTTGGGGGTGGGGAAAATGCTTAGACAGATTTTCAGGGCGGATATAAATTTAAAGAACCGGGGGCGGCTGTCCAAGGTTATGGAGGTGGCCACCTGTTATCTGCTGGATGGGGAGCTGGCCAAGAGCAAGAAAAATGATTTTGACAAGCTGACCATCTGGGCCGAATACGACAATCATACCGACATTATTACCGACATTCCCGCCAGTTCGGAAGGCGGGGAGATATTCCGGGCCATAAAACTAAGCTCCAAGGCCCAGCAGGAGCTGGCCTATCACCTTAATCCATACGAAACATCCAAGCCCAAAAAATCAGGGCGGCCAGTTGTTTACGACACCGCCGCCCAGTTAAAGGTAAAGCTGCTCCGCCAGAAAGGACTGTCTATCAGGAAGATTGCCAGGGAGATGGGTGCCAGTACATTTACAATACAGAAATTGCTGAAAGAATAGCCCTCACAAATATACACATCCGGACCAGCTATAAGCCGTTTTACTTCGTCCTCGTCTTTTCTGCAAAAGGAGCAGGACAGTTTGTAATCCTGATATGTATGTTCCCGAAGGGATGCCATATATGGTTTTATCCCTTTTTTATCCAACTACTTGAAAATTTTAATATCCTGTCTCTGTAACTGTTTCAGCTTGGTAACATAATTCCTTACCCGCCGCCAATCTTCTTCAAAAAGGCCACGTATATCCCACTCCAACTTTTCTCTTTCCTCTTTGCTGATTTCTGACATTATCCTTACTCCCCGATACATCGTCCTCCTGATTTTACCTTTGTCTGTTAATAATTCAATAGATGAGGCGGGTTTTCCTGCTGGAAAAGAAAAGACGCGGATTTCCCGCGCCATTGAGTGATTTACGGCATTTTTGCTAAGTACCACTTATCATTTACCTTCGTACATTGAATTGCAGTTCTATTAGACTTGTTTTTCGTTGAAACATCAATAATTACTTCACCTTTTCCACCAGAAATATTTGTTCCTAAAATTTTGTAATTAAATGTTTTTCCCTCTTGCGTTATTGCATCTAATTTATTTTTAAATTCTGCATTTTTTTCTGCCTTTTCATGCAACGATTTAATATCTGTATTGTGTGCTTTTAATTCCATCTCGACATTATCTCGAATATTTGGATTGCACAAATTAACAAAATCTTTGATTTGGCCTTCTGATAAAGGTTCTTGACTCATATGATGTTTGGTTACTTCCATAACTGCTTCACCAATATTATTTAACTGAGCCTCATCAGAGTTACCTCCTAAACAAAAAAAGCCTATAGCTATAACAACCACAGCAACCAGAACTATTGCTCCATACTTAGAGGCCTTAATCTTATTAAAGCCGTCAGTGGCCATTGCCTTTCCTTTATCGAAATCAGCATTTTTTATGGCACCTATTGCTTCATTAGCTATTGCTTTAGCTTTCTCACGATTTTCCTCACTAAAAGCATTTTCCATAGCCTCCCTTGCGGCTCCACCTGCTTGGGACAATCCTTCAGCAAAAGCATTTCCATCATCAGCCCCTTGCTTCAACTCTACACCACACGATGTACAGAATCCATCTGAATCTTTGAACCTTTTCCCACAATTTGGACAGAACTTCATTTTTAACGACCTCCACATTACGTTTTTGTGCATTGCACAAGAACATAATTCGCCCCCCCGTGGAAAATCCTTCTTTTTTTTTTCTGAAATATCTCCAGTTTATTATAAAAAAGTTCCATTTTTATAAAATCTGAGACATTCTTAACGATAGATCATTTACGGCAGATAGCTTTTTATCTCATCCACAGCCGTCTCCGGCTCACTTCCATCAAAACCACCCAGTAGTGTGGAGGGCCGGCCCGTTGGAGCTGGAGTCCTGCGGGTCGGGTGGGGCAGGACGGGAAGCCCAAAGCAGGGGCTGGGTGTGGGTGGTGACCTTGTTTTTGAAACACATAATCACATTTTCAAACGAATTTCGCACGAATTTCAAACGCATTTTAAACCGTTTAAACCGCGTATTTACTGCTTTTTTGATTATAAACACGGTAATTTCAAACGTATTTCAAACATATTTCAAACGAAAATAATCGGGAAAATCTGCTCAAATATGTCGTTTTAGTGAAAAGCTCAGGCCGCAGGACCAGGCAGACATGTTGTTCAGTGTTTGAAGCCAGGGCTAGATATGGGTGGTATCCTTGTCATTATTTCCAAATTAAGTTGATTTATTTTTATTATTTGATATAATGTAACTAACAGAGTTGCCAGGTGCTGATAACACTTGGGACCAGGCCAGGCGTTGAGCTTGGCTTTTTTACTTGTTAGGGGAAATATATAATGGATTTGAAGAAACCATATTCTATAAATGAACAAATTAAAAAGCTGGAAGAACATGGGGTCGTTGTAGATGATGTGGAGCTTACCAGAAATGTCTTGCAGCAAATAAGCTATTATAGGCTATCAGGCTATATGCTGCAGCATCGGATTAATCCACACAGTGGCAAGCTTACCCCGGGGATAAAATTTACAGACATATATAAAATTTATCAATTTGATGAGGAGCTACGCTGTTTGCTCAGATATTTTATAGAAAAAGCTGAATTCTACTATAAGAACCTCATTGGAAATGAATTTGCAATGCTAAAATGTGTCAGCCCTCCGTATGATCAGCACTATGATGAAAATAATTACTATGACAAAGGCGGATTTAACAGTACATTGCAAAATTTTGCAAAAGAAAAAATGTACTATAGAGACAGTGCTATTGTGAAACACCACATCAGTAGGTATCAGGATAAGATGCCAATATGGGTAATGATGGAACTGATGACATGTTCCAGCATGTCCAAGTTTTATCACGCATTATACCGCACGGATAAAGATGCAATAGCAGACAAGATAGGGATAAGTGCATCGACATTAGATAATCACTTACATGCGTTATCAGTTCTGCGAAATAAATGCTCGCACGGTGTACGGTTATATAATTCTGTTTTTAACCCTCCTGTAAGGTTTAACAGAAATTTTTTACGGGCAAATCCAGAAATCAAAAATGATTCCCTGTTTGCATATTGCTTGATGCTAATTAAACGATTGCCAACCGACAATGACCGTAAAAAGTTTAGTGACAAATTGATCCAGCTTGTTAAAAAGTATGAGAATGTTATTGATCTTAAAGCGATAGGTTTTCCAGAATATTACCGGGATATTTTATAAATCATGCCATTACGAAGAATAGATGAGATTTCATAAGTGGTTCAATTTATGCCCTGCGAAAAACAGGGCATTTTTTATTTCTGCTAATCTTGCACACTTATACTCAATACAAATGATATATTTTGTGTTTATGCTTAATGTTGTAATAAATTTTGTGATATCCAACAAATTGCTGAAAAATATATATTTTACTTGCTAAATAATTTAGTTTGATTATAATAGTATATCGTGTCACAGCAAAAAATAGGAGGTTTGACCTATGCAAATTGATGAGATTGATAAAATGATTTACAGGGAACTGGAAAAGGATGGGCGTTCCACAATAAGCAATTTGTCTGCCAAGGTGGGGCTATCCATGCCGGCGGTGAGTGAGCGGGTGCGCCGTTTGGAAAGTGAAGGGTATATTGGCGGCTTTACCATCACACCTGGGGAAAAAATAAAGAATGCCTATCCCGTGGCCATACAGTCAATGATCAAGCTGGAAAAGGCGGATAAATGGGATAGTTTTCAAGCATTTTTGGATAAGCAGGATTATGTTACCTGGTATGGTACCACCACTGGCAGGTTTGATTTTGTGGTTCATATTATGGCCAGAGATACCAACCATTTGGAGAAAATTTTAAGGGAAATAACGGCTTTTCCAGTGGTTACGGACATGGAAAGTAATCTGCTGTTGAAACAAAAAAATAAAAATACTGCCAATTATTTATAATATAAGGTGGATCCCTTGTTTTATCGGCTTTTCGCTTATATTATAAGTACAAAATCCCCCTTTTCTGATATTTGAAGCAGAAACACGGCAAACTGTTTGATTTATAAACCTTCCGTCGTTTGTAATAAAAAGTTGTTTCCTTTATACTGTAATTTGAACTTGGGCGATAAGTCCTACAAGAACAGGAGGAACTTGATGTATTTAATGGCGCAAATTATATGAAGGGGGATAAATAAATTGAACTTTGGTGGGAATTTAAAAGAGTTCCGACTAAAAAGGGGGAAGTCCACGAAAGAACTGTCAGAGGAACTTGGCTATGGAGAAAGCCAATACATTGAATGGGAGACCGGGACCAGTGAGCCGAATTATGTGCAGCTGGCAGCTTTGGCCATCTATTTTGAATGCAGCGCAGATAGTTTGCTGGGCTTGAACTAAAAAACTGCCACAGGGGAATTATGGCAGTTCAAATCGGAGAAGGCGTGCCGAGAAAATGGCACGCCTGTTTTAATGCTTTGTTTTATTGTGCAGCTGGGCGGCTTTTTCATCCGCCTGAATTTTCTTTATGGCTTTGTCAGCAATGAATTGGTGGAGCAGCTGCAGGAAGGTGGAACGGTTTATGGACAAATTATCCTTACGGAAAATTTTATGCTGCATATCCTTGATGTTGTAGCCGGTACATTGGGTGGTGTTGGCCCATTGATCAATTCCCAGAAAGAAGATGTAGGTGGAGTCCAGCAGGGTGAATTGGCAATTCAGCCCGTTCTGGTAATCTTCCTCTATCCGCAGCCGTGGTTTGGGTACGCATCGCAGTGTCTCCGAGTCGAATATACCAAAGGGCGTATTTCCCAGCATAATATACCGGGAGTGGAGCCAGCCACTTCGGGTGTCCTGAATTTCCTCATCGCCGCCCCGCAGGGGTGAAACCTTGTTGGGTCCGGTGAGGAAATTGTACAAATTGTGGTAGTCGATGATGTACTTGTTCATGTCCACGGTGGAATCAAATAGTTTTAGATGGCGGATTGCTTCGTAATAATTCTCCGCCCGGGGCCGGTAGAGAACCATGGAAAAACCTCCTTGTTCGGTTGGAAACAGAATGTTTGTTTGTTATAATGATAGCAGAAAATTTGTTCTATTACAAGGAGAATGATGGGAGTTTTTTCTGTATTATGTTATAATTAAATGGATTTTTGTATGGAGCGTGTAAGTATGGAATTTAAGCTAGGAGAATTATTTTGTGGTCCAGGTGGCATTGCCCTGGGGGCATTAAATTCTAAAAGTAATGATAATAAATATAGTGTGGCTCATGTATGGGCAAATGATTATGATGCTGATACCTGTGCAACTTATACAAAAAATATATGCCCGGATGATCCTAACTCTGTATATCATGGTGATGTCAGAGATTTGGATATAAAAAAATTGGCACCAATAAATGCTTTTTGTTATGGCTTTCCTTGCAATAGTTTTAGCAATGTTGGAGAGCATAAGGGGTTGGCCAATGAAAAGTTTGGCCAACTTTATTGGTATGGTATTGAGGTGTTGAAGCACCACAAACCACTTTGGTTCTTAGCTGAAAATGTTTCAGGCATACGTTCTGCTGGTTCGGGAGATTTTCAAATTATCCTGAATGATATGAAGGAAGCCGGATATAACATAACCGTTCATTTGTATAAGGCAGAAGAATACGGAATACCACAGACACGGCACAGAGTAATTATTGTTGGAATAAGAAACGATCAGAAGGTACAGTTTAGGGTTCCTAGCCCTGAACCATATAAGGATATAGATATCAGTGCTAAAAAAGCATTGAGTAATATTCCAAAAAGTGCACCAAACAATGAGATCAGAAAATTAACTGATAAAGTCATCCAGCGGTTGGATTTAATCGAACCAGGTGAAAATGTCTGGGGTGCAGTTGAACGCCTGGGGGATAAATTCCCGAATGAATTAAAAATCCGTACCAAGACTAAGATTTCACAGATATATAGAAAATTACATCCAGATAAACCGGCCTACACAGTAACGGCTGCCGGTGGTGGCGGTACATATATGTATCACTGGACAAGCAGAGAGCTGACCAACAGAGAGCGGGCAAGGATACAGACTTTCCCCGATAATTATGAATTTGTTGGTAATTATAGTAGCGTCCGAAAACAAATAGGTATGGCTGTACCTTGCAAATTATCGAAGGTTGTAATAACTGCAATATTAAATACTTTTGCAGGGATAGAATATCCAAGCGTTGAGGCTAATATTAAGGAGTGATATAAATGTCTAATAGCAGGCTTTATTTCTCTATAAAAACAAAAGATGCTGATAATGTTGAAAAAATATTGAGCGGAAATGATAATGTTGAATTTGGCGGTATCAATATATTGGAGGATAAACTAAAGCTCGGACACATTGTATTTATTGTGTTGGGCGGCGATAAGCCTGCATGGGATACTGGACTCGTTGGAATAGGTGAATTAACAAAAGAGCCATATGACAAAGGTTATGAAAAAAATAATTTTAAAGTTCAAGTAAGTATTAAGATACTTATGAAAAGCGCCATTAAAAGAGAAGATTTAGTTCCTTACAGGGATACTTATGGTATTATTGGCATTGCTCCTATAACTAAATGGGAGCCCAATCAGGCATTATCGCAAATTGAAGAAGAAAAGGCCATCGCTTTAATGAGAGCAATGTTAGAGTATGATGATACCATAGAAAATGATTTATTAAATTTAGTTGGTGAAGATGTACTAAAGCTAATAAAAGGTACTACTACAAAAATGGTGGAAATCCCTCAAGAGTTCGGAGAAACAACAAATGAGTCCATTTTAAGATTTGTAAAAAATATTGCCAACTCTAGTTTCGATAGTATTATCACGCCTGAACAAAGAAAAAGTGCCTATGTTAAATGGTTAGCAAATCAACGTAAGGATGGAGTTCCATATTCTGATATTACAATAAAAAATTATAGTTATCGCCCTGAAAAAGTATACTCGTTATTTCCGTTAGATGGTTATTCTTCGTTGTACGAAATATCAAAATCTAACATTATGGAAAAATATAGAGAAGTCTTTTTTAACAATGATGATTTTAAAAAAGAAGATGAAAGAAATAATCGCCATTCTAGTTGTGGAATGCGTAAATATGAGGAATTCTTAAAGATTGTCGAAAAAATAAAAGCATACCCACACAACCGTATCCTCTATGGTGCCCCGGGGACAGGCAAGAGTTATACCTTAAATGAAGATGCCAGGGCATTTGCAGAAACAAATATGGAGCGGGTGACTTTTCATCCGGCGTATTCCTATGCCCAATTTTTTGGTAGCTTTAAACCTATAAGTGAGAAGAATGGCGAAAAAACAGATATTGAATATAAGTTTGTTCCAGGCCCATTCTTGCGTGTTTTATTGAAAGCGTTGGCCAACCCATCACAAAACTATTTGCTTGTAATTGAGGAAATAAACAGAGCCAATGTGGCAGCGGTATTTGGTGATGTTTTCCAGCTTCTTGATCGGAAAGATGGAGCGAGCGAATATCCTATAGCAATTAGTGATGAACTGTATAATTATATAGATAATTATTTCAACCAGCAGGTACTGATTGAGGAATATGAACAGGCTGTATCCATACCTAGAGATAACAAAAAAATAGCTATTCCGGCCAACATGTACATCTGGGCCACTATGAACAGTGCCGATCAGGGTGTACAACCTATGGACACTGCATTTAAGCGCCGTTGGGATTTTAAGTACATAGGTATAGATGAAGGCCAAGATGAGATAGAGAAAAAGCTGGTACAGTTAAAATTAAAAGATGGTACAGTTCAGAAATTTTATTGGAATAAACTCCGCCAACAAATTAATGGACGATTATCTGATAAAAATGCGGGAGTTCCAGAAGATAAGCAACTTGGTCCATTCTTTATACCACTTGCAAATTTGGAAGGCAATAAATTTCAGGAATCCTTTGAAAACAAGGTTTTAATGTATTTGTTTGAGGATGCAGCTCAATATTGTCATAGCCTTATTTTTGGCGATGAATATACTTCATTTGCAAAACTGCTGGAAGATTTTAAAGTCAAAGGTGCTACATTAATAGGGAATTTCAGTGAATTTGAATCTGATGTTAGTACTGCTGATAAAGATGACCAACAAAGTGAACAGTCTGGTGATAATTGATGAAAACACTGTGGTTTCGGGAGTTACATAAATATAGTAAAACCTATATTATTGACCAGCTGGGGGGCGGGGACTCTGGCCAGAAGCTCCTTGATAAATTACGTCTTAGTAATATTGTCCGCAAAGTAAGGGACAGTAAGGACAAAACGGATGAAGTATTGCCGGAAGAATTATCAGATATCATGTTGGATGATTCTGGTGTTATAACATTTAACTTTGTGGGCATTGTCATGGTGGGAGACTATGTACTATGGTGTTATCCAAAGTATGAAGAAAATGGCCCGTCAGTACCTGCTGAAAAGCCAACAGAAGATTTTGCCATCAAATTTAATAATGTAATGGCTGCTATAAAGAAATATAACAAGATGAGCCGGCAGAATATACACACTATTGATTATAGCGGTGATAGTGATATTTTCCATCTTTCCATTATTTTGGAGTTGCTACAGCACTATTACAAGAATGGTCTTTACATCAAGTCTCAGGGGCTGGAGGAATTAAACGGCGAAGGTGAAATTAATTGGAACAGAACTATCCATGAAACAGAGGCTATTATTGCTAATAAAAAGCCGTTCTACCCTGACATGTACACAGCTCTGACCCAGTGGGATGAAATGGACTACTTTCATCAGCTTCACAGATGTATTATCAGTGAGTGCTTTAAATTACTTAAAGAAGCAGGGTTAAAGGAAGTATTAGGACAACCCGGAAATTTGAACTGTGAAAAGCGGTTGAAGGATTTTGGTAATGCTGATCAGATAGTACGAAGGCTAAAAAAAGAACTGAAAGTGCAGTTTGTGACTTGGAAAAAAACAGTGCTAAACCTTATGATGGCCTATGTTACTAAGCTGGGAGCAAAACGGAAGAGCACTAAGGTTTTATTCTACGGCACAAATAGTATGAACCTGATTTGGGAGCGGGCCTGCAAGGATATATTTGGGGATATGCTGGACAAGAAAATATCCGAGTTGTCTATATTGCCAGAAGATAGGCGATATGAATTCATATCAGCCAATGAGGATATAAAATTGATTGATGTTATTGATAAACCGGTGTGGACAGTATTTGAGAACGGGAAAAGTATTTCAAAAGATACTTTAATTCCGGATACTATTGTCATCAACAAACAGGATAATAAACTTTGGTTTAATATTTATGATGCTAAATATTATCATGTGCTGACAACAAATAGAAATATAAGCCAACAGCCGGGAATAGAGTCGATTACGAAACAGTATCTTTATCATCAGGCATATAAGGAGTTTATGAAGCATTTTGGAATAGAGTACATAACTAATGTCTTTATTTTTCCGACGGACAAAGCCTCTAAGAGATTTGGTAAGGTGAGCTTGTCCTTCCTGTATGATATAACCAACCAAGATATTGAGGCGGTTTCTCTTAATGCCAATGAAATTTGGAAGCTATATGTTTCAAATGCTATGAATGAACTGAATGAGGTTGTTGATGGACGTACTGACCAAGACCCAGCGAAGCCAGAACATGGCCAAAATTAAATCAACCAACACAAAGGCGGAGCGGGTGCTTCGCCTTGCTTTATGGCATAAAGGTATCCGGTACCGGAAGAACTGGCGGAAGCTCCCCGGTACCCCGGATATTGCCATTACAAAATACAAAATAGCTGTCTTTGTGGATGGGGATTTTTGGCACGCCCGTGGTCACAAACAGGCACCGGGGGAGCAAGTGAGCACCAATAAGGACTTTTGGAAAAAGAAGCTGGCCCGTAATGTGGAGCGGGATAAAGAGGTTAATGATCAGCTGACGCAGGATGGTTGGCTAGTGCTTCGCTTTTGGGAAAGCGATATAAAAAGGGATGTTGAGGCGGCGGTGGCTGAGATAAAAGGTTACTTGCCTTAGAAAAGATTCTGAATAATATTATCTCATTAACCGACAAAATGGTTGTCGGTCTTTTTATGTGATTAAGTGCAAATGTAATCTTAAGATAAAAAAATAATACTTCAAAATGATTTATTATGATATAATTATCCTGTGTTATTGTACCCTGTTGAGATGCACATATATAATACAGGGTGATTTATTTTATAATGTGTATGTAGACACAGATATTAGAATAGTTAAAACGAAAGACGATAGACAACAATGTTTAAGAAAAATGATGACTCGCTTAATTTTATAGACCTTTTTGCAGGTGCTGGAGGTTTGTCCGAAGGTTTTTTCCAAGCAGGGTTTAATCCTATTGCACACGTGGAAATGAACAAAGCTGCATCAAAAACATTGGAAACTAGATCTGCATATTATTATCTTAGGAAAATTGGTGACATGCAATGGTACTATCAATATGAGCGTGGGGAAATTACGAGGGATGTTTTTTTTACACGTATACCTGAGGAAGTAACAAAGACAGTTATTAATGCAGAAATGTCACCGGAAACATTGCCAGAGATTTTTAATCGCATAGATGCTATTATCAAGGAAGATAAAATTAAAGGCGTTGATGTAATAATCGGTGGTCCGCCTTGCCAGGCATATTCACTGGTTGGGCGTGCCCAGAGTAGCCACATGATTATTCCGATGAAAGATGATCCACGTAATGAGCTCTACAAGATGTATACACGCTTCTTGAATAGATATAGGCCACGAATGTTTGTTTTCGAGAATGTTACTGGGCTGCTTACGGCAAGGGGCGGCGACGCATTCAAAAATCTCAAAGCACAGTTGAAAAGAGTTGGATATGAGTTAGATGTTAAATTACAAAATGCAGTTGATTTTGGCGTTTTACAAAAGAGAAAAAGAATCATAATTATAGGTTGGAGAAAAGGGACGGAACATTTTTATCCTGAGTTTGTTACTAGGAGAAGTAATGCACATGTCCATGATCTTTTAGATGATTTGGCAATTGTTGAAAGAGGACATGAGAATAATCAGTACTGCTTAGGATATGGACAGTGCAGTGAATATTTACGTGCTAATAATATCCGAACTCCAGAGGATGTTGTAACACATCATATAGCTCGACAGAATAATGAGAGGGATGTAGCAATATATAAAATTGCTATTGATGCCTATGCAAGAGGTAAAAAAGTTAGTTATGAAAAACTTCCAGAGACGTTGAAAACACATAAAAATCAAACCTCGTTTAAAGATAGGTTCAAAGTGGTTGAGGGAGCCGATAAGGCATGCCACACAGTTTTGGCCCATTTAGAAAAAGATGGACACTACTTCATTCATCCGGATGGAAACCAGTGTAGGTCAATTACGGTGAGAGAAGCAGCCAGACTACAAACATTTCCGGATAACTATTTCTTTGAAGGAAGCAGGGGGGAAAAGTTTAAGCAGATAGGGAATGCAGTTCCACCGATTATGGCAAAAGTTATTGCTGCGGAAATTAAGAGTCAGCTCTTGCGGGAGATTGGTAAGTGAGTATTGTTAATAGCCAAAGTTAATGGTTAAACCAATAAGGACAATTATTATGGATAAAAAGTTACAATTTACCTACGATAACAAGACAATAGACCATTTAGGAGTAAAGCTTTATTCTACTATTCCGCCGATGCTTGCAGAATTAATATCCAATGCATGGGATGCGGATGCTCATAATGTAGATATTGAATTAAAAAGTGAAGATGAAAAATATATTTCGGTTAAAGACGATGGATGCGGAATGACATTTGATGAACTGAATTCCAAGTTCTTGAAAATTGGACGTAACCGTAGAGCTGAAATGAAAAAAGATATAACAGATGAGGGAAGGCAGATTTTGGGAAAAAAGGGCTTAGGCAAACTGTCTATGTTTGGTATCGGGAGGATTATTACGGTTACCTCTGTTAAGGACGGTAAGAAAAACAGTTTTGTTATGGATTACAACAAAATCAAAACTGGGGGCACTAATGAGTATGAGCCGGAGATTTTATGCCTTGATCAGGCTACTGATGAGCATAGCGGGACTACCATATATATTAGAGAAATCAAGCGAAAAAGTGCATTCAATTTGGAAGCAATTCATGCAGGTATCGTAAATAGGTTTAGAATTTTTTCTTCTGACTTTGTTGTTAATATCAATGATCAAATTAAAATTAATAGTTGTGATATTAATGATGAAGATTTCCAGTTTACCTGGGAATTTCCAAAGGATTTTAGTAATGGAGAAATCAATCAGGATATATTGGAGTTTGGTATAGCAAATGAAGTAGTAGGGAAAATTCATACATCAGCAACTCCATTAAAAAATATACAACAAGGAATTGTATTATTTTCACGAAATAAATTGGTGCAGGAAGCAAAAAAGTTTAACAATCGTGGAAATGATAACTTTTTCCTGTATATGACAGGTTACTTTAATGTTGATTTTGTCGATAAAGACATGAATATCGATAATTGCTCAACAGATCGCAAATCACTTGCGTGGGATACATTTGAAAATGATGATCTGGAGCGATTAAATTTGCTATTGGAAGAAATTGTTAATGTAACTCAAAAAAAGTGGCGTGAAGGTAGAAAAGAAGAGAAGCAAAAGGAAATATCAGAAAAAGGTTATGATATTGAAAAATGGCTCGCTACACTTACTCCGGTTGAAAAGCCTCTAGCAAAGAAGTTGACAAGTGCAATTATTGAAAACGATAGTATTTCATCGGATAATGCATCAATATATCTCGGTTATATTAAGGATATGTATGGCTTTTCAAGCTTTAGAGATTTTTCTGCTAAACTTGATGAAATGGATGCGCTTAAGAATGAGGATGCAATAAAGCTTTTGACAGACTGGAATATTATAGAATCTAAAGAATATGCAAAAATTGCGACCGGGCGAATTAGTACAATTGAGCAGTTTGAAAAATATGTTAGAAATAATGCATCAGAAACCAAAGTGATTCAAAAATTTTTAGAAGAGTTTCCGTGGCTTTTAGATCCCAAAATGTCAAAATTTGAGCGAGAAGTAACATATAGGAATTTGCTAAAAGAAAAATTCGATGATTCAAATAAGCCGGAACATAATAGAAGATTAGATTTTCTGTGTACAGATAACGGTGAAGTTATACATGTTATTGAGTTAAAAAGGCCATGTATTAAAATTACAGAAAAAGAACTACAGCAGATATCTGAATATGTAGAGTTTATTGAGACACAATTCCCAAAGACGGTTGGTCATGTTAAAGGATATCTTATTTCCAATAATATGAGTTTTGGCCCAGGAATAAGTAAAATGGCAAAATCACTTGAAAGTAACAATATTTATATAAAATCTTATTCGGATTTGCTTGCAGAGGCACGTCGATACAACAGAGATCTCTATGATGAATATGTAAAGATTACAGAGGCAAAAAATGAAGCAGACATTATATAAGAGACTATGAAAAAATTTCTGTAAATAAGATCTTCTATGGTTAAAAACAATATATATTTTATGTGTATGCCAGTCAAATGCTCACGGTCAGATAAATCGTGAG
>Ga0256405_10003442_pt1 | contig 32572 bp, 24 predicted proteins | sample RumenRJG_02DNA_FD_189096 | JGI IMG/M metagenome (GOLD analysis project Ga0256405, IMG submission 189096) | Bovine rumen microbial communities from Lethbridge, Alberta, Canada - RJG_02 | ecosystem: Host-associated > Mammals > Digestive system > Stomach > Rumen | place: Canada: Alberta...
TCCGCATGGGCATAGCCGCAGGCAGCGCCAGCGCTTTCTCCCCCGATCTCGCCACACGGCCCGAGGTGGAAGCCCTGCTTCAGACTTTCTGATCTTTATTCTGTCTCATCTTTACAAGTTTTTCGTAGATCTCATAGTTCTCCTGGTCAAAACAGCACATCACCACATGCATGACATAGCCTTTATGGTCGGAGAGCCAGCGCCCCACGGCGCCCATTGCGATCTCCGCGGCCTCCTCCTTGGGGTATCCGTAGCCCCCGGTGGAGATGTTGGGGAAGATAATGCTGTGAGCATTGTTCTTCATTGCAAGATCCAGAGAATTTCTGTAACAGGAGGCGAGGAGCTTCGGATCGTCCTCGTCTCCGTCGTAAATAGGACCCACAGTATGAATCACATATTTTGCCGGAAGATCATAGCCGCCGGTGATCTTGGCTTCTCCGGTATGGCATCCGTCCAGTTTCCTGCACTCCTCTAAAAGCCCGGGACCTGCCGCTCTGTGGATCGCGCCGTCCACTCCGCCTCCTCCAAGGAGCGAGCAGTTTGCGGCATTTACAATGCAGTCAGCCTTCATCTTCGTGATGTCTCCCTTTGTCACCAGGATCCCGCTGCGGGAAGCCCTCTGCACCCGCGCCTCTACTTTGAGAATACTCGCGATCATCTCTCTTGTGAGAAAGAGCGGATTCTTCTCCGGATTGAGCACAACGCCCGCGATGTTGTCAGGAGCCTTGTTAGTTCCGGGCGCGTCGGAGACATACTGTTCCAAAGCCTGCCGGATCGTGGCAGCAAGAGCCGGATCCTTGGCGGACGAGCCGTTCTTGTATCTGTTCTCGCTCGTGTATGCGGCCTGCCAGTTCTTGCCGTCCTTCGTTGAGATCAGTTTCATCCTGATCGCTCTTCCCGCAGGTTTCCCGTCGGCCCCGTTAACTCTCACAGGCTGTACCGGAAACAGGACGTTCCCTCCGGCGTGCATTGCCTTTCTTAGTGCCTCCATGCACCGGACAAGCTTCTCTTTGCTTCTGTCCGCCGCAAATTCTTCAAGCGTTTTCTCCAGTTCCTCGCTGCCCGGGAATTTCGGCGCGTTCTTCTGAGCGGGAGGCGCCGGCCTTAGAGCTTCCTTCCATGCTTTCATTCTGGCGGGATCGTTCTCCCTTGCTTCACGGTCCTCCTCGAGTTTTCTGTCAAATCTGTCCAGAACTCCCCTCAGATCATCGGAGAGACGTTCTCTCGCCTCTCTTTTGAGTTCCTGCGGCACTCCGTAGAAGGCCTCCGCCATGCTGCCCGCTATGCAGGCAAGTGTGTCAGAGTCGCCGCCAAGAGACACCGCGAGGCGGATGACGCTCTCGAAGCTGTCGCCCTCGAGAAAAGCAATGATCGCCTCCGGCACTGTCTCCTGGCAGGATTCCACATGATGATATGTGGGCCTTATCATATCGCAGGTTCTTGTCAGATCATATCCGAACACCTTCGTGACCGTCGACCTGATCTCCTCCTTCGACGCGCCGTGAATCGCCATAAAGATCACTGCCGCCGTCGCCTGGGCTCCTTTGATCCCTTCAGGATGATTGTGGGACACTTCCGCTGTCACTGCGGCGATCTGGAGCATTTTCTGAAGGCTCTCCTGGCACAGCCAGGCGGCCGCCGACACCCTCATCGCGCTGCCGTTTCCGAAACTCCTGTACGGCTTAGGATCCTCCTCGTCCAGCCACATGCTGAAATTGGCCCCGTAGCCCGCGAAGGGATATCTCTTCCCGTATTTCTTCATGGCCTCGATGATCGACTTCTTCATCACATCCTCTTCGGCGTCAATACCGCAGTTCATAAGCCCCTCGGCAACCGCCAGAGTCATGATGCTGTCGTCCGTAAACTCCGATCTCTCCGAAAAGAGCTCGAAATCCGTCGTCTTTATATTATTCTGATCAAATTCATAAGGGCTTCCGATAATATCTCCCAAAATAGCGCCGTACATCAGTATTCTCCTCTCTCAAGAACATATCGTCTGACCGCCAGGGCCACTCCGTCATGCTCATTGTCCGTTGTCACATAGTCTGCGGCTTCTATGACCTCCGGTGCCGAATTTCCCATCGCCACCGACAGGCCCGCCGCCTTCATCAGGCCAAGGTCGTTGTTTCCGTCCCCCATAGCCATCACTTCCTCTCTGCGGCAGCCGAGCATCTGCGCAAGGCTCAGCAGAGCTTCTCCCTTGTCCGCGTCACTTGAAGTGATCTCCAGGTCCGTCGGCCAGGGATAGATGATCCTGATCCCTTTGATTCCTTTCACGCGCTCAAGGACCCTGTCCTTTTCCTCCGGCGTGGCGCACATGATGGAAAGGTTTTCTATTGTCTCATTCCCGCCGAGTTCCTCATACAGATCTTCCACCTCAATGCGGCTTTTCTGCAGATAACTCAGAACGGGCGTCCTTTCAAACCGTTTCCACAGAAGTTCCCTTGTGCTCCTGTCATGGTATCCGTATCCTCCGGTAAAGAATTCCCGGATGATCCCTTCTCCTTCCGCGGCCCTGAGCGTCCTTTCCGCCGTTTCTCTCGGCATGTATCGCTCCCTGATCGGATGAGCGCCGGCGCGGTCCGTCGTGACCGCTCCGTTTGATGTGATGATATATCTTATGAAGGGAAGTTCCAGTATCTGCTCCGGTATTCCCGCCAGCGGACGGCCGGTCACCGGCACAACGATGACGCCGTTCTCAGCTGCCCCGGCCAGCGCCGCTCTGTTCTCTTCTGTAAGACGTTTATTCCTTGTCAGCAGTGTGCCGTCCAGATCCAGTCCGATCATTCTGATCATTTTTAAGCTCCTTTGCTTTTTTGCTCAGTATTTATTATTATACCATGCCCACTCCAAACATGATATAATCCAAATATCTATACGCCCTGCGCGTATTGTCTTTACATCAGTGAGAAATGAGTGAAATATATGGCAGTATTTACCCTCCCTGACACAAGGGATCTACTTAAATATCATACAAGGTGGAACGATCAGGCCCTCACGCCTTACATTGACGACCTGCTCGATCTGTGGGCGGAGAACGATGTTCACGGAGTCCTCGACGTCTGTATGCAGGGCCCCATGCTGACACGATTCGGTATCGTACCGGACGATATGAAGAGCGCCAGCAGGATCATGAAACTGGAGCCCCTCTACAGGTACATCTTTCTCCGCAAGGATATCAAGGTGTATCGAAGCGAAGGGCGCGTCTACATTGACGTTCCCTGGCAGCGCGACCCGGTCTGGCTCGGCGACCTTCTGACAAGCAGAGAATTCATTTCCTCCCAGGGGCTTCCTATCGCGATTGGAATGAATATTTACCGCGAATGCGTGATCCACGAACTGACGGAGATCCCCCATCTTCTGATTGGCGGTAATCCGAGCAGCGGCCTCGATGAATTCCTGGAGGGAGTCCTCTTAAGCCTCCTTGTCAAGCGCACTCCCGATGAGATCGAGCTCTTTTTGTGCTCCTCCGGGAATCTGGGATTTGATAACTATGCTGAACTTCCCTATTGTCATGTGATGAGCTCAGTCCGCAGCACCATGGCCATGCTATCTGAAATGAGCAGAGAGATCGACCTGCGGACGAACCTTCTGGTTAACGCAAGGTGCCGGAATATCTTCCAGTACAATGAGCGCGGAGGGAATCTCCGTCACAGGATCGTCCTGATCACTGAATACCAGCGTCTATTTAATTCCAACAAACAGGCGGCAATGGCTTATATCCTGCGCATGACGGAATTCGCGGGGCCCTGCGGGATACATCTGATCCTGGCCTCTTCCAACCCCGCCTGCCTCCGCGGTCTGAGCGAGAGCTTTCCCGCGGTGATCAGTCTCAAGGTGAGAACGCCTCAGGACTCTGTATCCCTGCTTGGTCAAAGATGCGCCGAGTCCCTCCCCCGAAAGGGTTCCCTGTATTACCTGGACGGCAATGACCCGGATCCTCAGTACCTTCAGTGCGGAACGATCTCTCCCAGAGAAGTCCGGAGCGTCATAAACGCTCTGAGAAGCAATTATGTCAATATCAGGAAGCGCTCTATCTTTGATGAGATCGACGAGGAAGAGCCAGAAGAGAGAAAGCGCCCGTTTTCCAGAAAGCCCAAGATCCCGGTTGACGATTGACTTCTCCGGTCAATTGTCAAAATAGTGGATAATGTGGACTAAATTGTGGAAAACAATTGTAAAATCACCGAAATTCACCGAATTTTCAAACAATTGACCATGTCAGTCGGGATTTCCGAGCATTCCCGAAACAAATCGAGTAGGATGCTCCTACTCGATTGACCGTTGGCCGCCAAATTCATCTTCGTGCAAGCACGAGATGTGCTTGGCGGCTTATCGCACAAAAAAGAAACCGCAATGGCTGTTGCCATTGCGGTTTCTTTCGTGGAGATAGCGGGATTCGAACCCGTGACCTCTGCGTTGCGAACGCAGCGCTCTCCCAGCTGAGCTATATCCCCAAATTTGCGGCTGCCCGATTATTATATTCGGACAGCCGTGAATTGTCAAGTATTTACTTACTCCATCAGATTATCTTCTGGGCTGTCTGAGGAAGGACGGGATCTCGACGTTGTCCTGTCTGCTCTTGGACGCGCTCGATGAAGAGCTTGTTCTGGAGCCCGCACTGCTTCTTGAACTCTGAGAGCTGCTTCTCTGAGCGGAACTCTTGTAAGAAGACGCCTGGCTGCTGCTCTTGCGTGTGTTCTGCGCGCCGAAAGGATAATTGTTCATAGGAACTGTATCCTTGCTGCCGATACCGGTAGCGATGACAGTAACGTCGCAGGAATCCGTGTTGCTGTCGTCATACATAGCGCCGAAGATGATATTGACATCATCGCCTGCCTGATCCTGAACATAACTTGCCGCGTCGGAAGCGTCTGCCAGGGAGATATCGCCGGAGATGTTGATGATGACATCAGTAGCACCGCTTACGGTGGTCTCCAGAAGAGGAGACTCGACTGCCATCTTAACAGCGTCTGTTGCCTTTGTCTCGCCCTTGCCGTATCCGATACCGATATGTGCAACGCCCTTGTCTCTCATAACAGTCTGTACATCCGCGAAGTCCAGATTGATGATAGAAGGAACATTGATCAGATCCGTGATACCCTGTACGGACTGCTGAAGAACTTCGTCCGCTTTCTTGAGTGCCTCGGGAAGGGTGGTCCTGCGGTCCATGATCTCAAGAAGTCTGTCGTTAGGGATTACGATCAGAGTGTCAACGTTCTCCTTGATGTTCTCGATGCCGACGAGAGCTCTCTGCATACGGCTCTTAGCCTCAAAGCTGAAAGGCTTTGTAACTACGCCGACAGTGAGGATGCCCATTTCCTTCGCGATCCTTGCAACGACGGGAGCCGCACCGGTTCCTGTGCCGCCGCCCATTCCGCAGGTAACGAATACCATATCCGCGCCCTTGAAGGCCTGTGCGATCTCATCGGCGCTCTCTTCCGCTGCCTTCTGGCCAACCTCCGGATTCGCACCGGCGCCAAGGCCCTTCGTCAGCTTCTCACCGATCTGCAGGAGTCTGGGTGCTCTGCAAAGATTCAGAGCCTGAACATCTGTATTAACTCCGATGAATTCCACACCTATAACATCTACATCCACCATTCGGTTAACAGCGTTGTTGCCTGCACCGCCAACGCCAACGACTATAATCTTGCAAGCCGGTTCCGTATCATTTGTCTTGATTTCCAGCACGGTTGGCCCCTCCTTATTCTTAAAAAATAATAACCACGTAAATAATAATACAATCGAACCTTGAAATAATCAATGGATGTTTATTTTTTTTTACAAAATTATTTCAAGATAATGTTTTGGTCCGCCGAAGTATAATTTGTCATGTCGATCGTACCGCTTCGCCCCTCCAGATAGGGATAGATCTGGGATATCTTCGATATTTTGAGTTCGAAATCGGTCTTTCCCAGCTGCACCTTGATCAGGTCAAAGTACATCACTATATTTCCCGCCTTTGTCAGCGCGATGCAGTCTACCTTCATATCGTATTTTCTGAGCGTCTGAAGGGCTTCCAGCACCATAGAAAGGCCCAGTTCGTTGTCAGCCGCCATTTTCCTGCCTTTTTCCGCCTCTGTTACAGAGATCCCTGTCACGAAAGTGGCGTTTTTCACCACGAGCGGGGAGCTTTCCAGGATGATCCCGCCCGGCGAAAAGTAAAGGTTCCTTCCGGTATAAGGAATAAATCCGCCTATATCCATGTCCTTGACAGTGATGCGGATCGCATCATAAGACTCGAGGCTGACCTTGACGCTCTCCTCAAAAGGGATCTGCGGAGCGAAAGGCGTCATATACAGCGCCGTCAGAAAAACGGTATTGTGGCGCAAAAAGGAGTCGTCGCTTATCACCTGCTCCGCGATCTCCTCGCTGGTATACAGGGAATTTCCGCTTACATACACCTTTTTCACGGTACATCCGAAGGAAAGCCCGCAGACCACTCCCGCGATGACAGCACTGACAAGCAGAAACAGAAGCCACGCTTTAAGGCTCTCGGCTTCCTCTCCATCATCCTCGTCGTCCTCATCTTCTTCGTAGTCCTCGTCGTCGTCCTCTTCGAAGTATTCATCATCCTCGTCGTCGACAAAGGTTTCGTCGATCACAGCTGAGGCTGCCGGAGTATCAGATTCGTCGGTCTCAGCTGAGGCTGCCGGCGCATCGGCCTCGTCGGTCTCAGCTACAGCTGCCGGCGCATCAGCCTCGTTAGTCCCAGCTTCAGCTGCCGGCGCATCAGACTCGTCGGTCCCTGCCGATGCCGCAGGTTCATCGGCCTTGTCGGCCTCAGTCTCTGCCTGCGTCGTATCATTCCCGGTTTCTGTTGAGGCACTGTCGGGTATTTCCATATTCTCTTTATTTTCTTCAGGTTCTGCAGTCTGCCCCATAATCCTCCGAGATTATAATAAATATCTGTCTTTTCAGCTAACTCTCCATCCGCCTCAGATCCTCTTCGCGAAGACCCCTTGCAACGCTCAGGACAATCCCGATCTCACTCAGCAGAAAGAAGACGGACGATCCCCCGTAACTGATAAAAGGGAGCGTGACGCCCGTATTGGGAATCGAGTTGGTAACGACCGCGATGTTGAGGATCACCTGCACAGAGATATGGGTGATCACACCTACGACCAGCATACCTCCGTAGAAATCATCAGAACTGTTTGCGATCACCATGAATCTCCAGAGCAGTAGCACAAACATGAGCATAATGCTGATAGCGCCAAAGAGCCCCAGTTCCTCGCATATGATCGAGAAGATCATGTCATTCTGCGCCTCGGGAATAAATCCCAGTTTCTGCATGCTCTGTCCCAGGCCTTTCCCGAAAATACCTCCGGAGCCGATCGCGTAGAGCGCCTGTATTGTCTGATATCCCTTTCCGCTGGCATAAGCCTGAGGATCCAGCCATGCCAGGATTCTCTCTCCTCTGAAACCCAGGGAGTTCGTGTCCGCGGTATTTACGATCACTATGACCAGCGCTCCCGCCGCAACTATGACCAGCGCCCCCAACACGAAGTATTTGAGGTAGTCAGGCGCCGCGACAAAGCACATTCCATATACGATCGCGACGACTATGATCGCCGAACTCAGATTGTCCGTGATCCTCCACAGCATGACCGCGACCACGGTGCCCGGGATCATTGTGATAATAAATCCCCTCAGCGTGCGCAGATTCTTCCTTCCAAGCTTCTCGATCATCATGGCGCTGAAAATGATAACGCCGATCTTTGCCACCTCCGCCGGCTGCAGCTGCATGGGAAGTCCGGGTATTCGGATCCATCTCTTGGCTCCGTTTACCTCCATGCCGAACGGAATGACCAGAAGGATCAGTCCTATCGAGACAAAATATGCCAGGACAGACAGCCTTTTCCACACAGTGTAGGGCACTGACGAGACCCAGGTCATCAGGACCAGGCCGAAGATCGTAAAGATCAGCTGCCTCTTCAGGTAGTAAGCAGAATCACCGTGGTCGACGCTCGCCTCATAAGAACTCGCCGAGTAAAGCATTACCAGTCCGAAAGCCAGAAGAAAAAGGACAATGAAAAGAAGACTGTAATCAAGCAGTCCTCTTCTCCTACCAAATCTTTCTCTTAATCTGTCACTTAAACGCCCAAAAAATCCAACCATTATAATACAGCGCTTTCTCTATTTTGACCACACAAATTTCAGGCCCAGATCCCCAGAAGTGCGACTGAACTCAGAATAACCGTCACTATTGTAAAGACGGCGACCACTTTTACTTCCGACCATCCGCCGAGCTCAAAGTGATGATGGATGGGCGCCATACGGAAGATTCTCTTGCCGTGTGTCTTCTTGAAATATGCCACCTGAATGATCACGGATACCACTTCAATAAAGTAAATGAATCCGACGATCGGAATGAAAAGCGGAAGCTGCAGCAGGTAAGCCATCGCCGTGACAAACCCGCCCAAGGCCAGCGACCCCGTATCTCCCATAAAGACCTTCGCGGGATTCGCGTTGTAGATCAGAAAACCGAGCAGCGCGCCGATCATCGCTCCGCCGGCCGCGGCGGCTCCGGAACCGGAAAAGGCAGCGGCGATCGTAAAGAACAGAGCTGTCGCGATCGTAACGCAGCTGGCAAGTCCGTCTACGCCGTCGGTAAAGTTCGTCCCGTTGACAGTAGCCACTGAAATAAACAGAAAGGCCGGGATATTGAGGAATTTGAGGTCCAGATAGACGCCGGGCGCAAACGGCACCTTCATTGTCAGCGGAATCGCGTTGATCTTCGTGATATAGAGCGCAAACAGCAGCGCGATCACGATCTGAAGCGCCATTTTCTGTTTGGCGCTCAGGCCGTCCGACTTTTTCTTAACTACCTTGAGGTAGTCGTCAATAAATCCGACCAGTCCGAAACCGATCGAGAGGATCAGTACCGGGATCACTTCGGAGCTTCCTGTTCCGGGAAGAAAACAGGCGATTATGCAGGCTGCCGCAAGTCCGAGAAGGATCATGATCCCTCCCATATTCGGCGTGCCGGTCTTGCTCAGATGGCTCTGCGGCCCGTCGGTTCTCTCCGTCTGGCCCGCCTTGACCCTGCGGAGAAACGGGATCAGATATCTTCCCGAGACCGCGCTCACTGCAAATCCCGCAAGAAGAGGCGCAATAATACCGATAAAAACCATTCCGCTTTGCATAAATCCTTTTCCTTCTTTCTATAAAGGTCCGTTGCATACTTACTGGTAAGGTTCACCCAGGTCCCACTTATCCGAGGGCTCGTCTCCCGTGTAAGTGACCTCAAGGCCCCACTGTTCGAGTTCTTCTCTCTCAGCGTCGGTGACAGGTTCTGACATATAGATTCCCATGTAAGGGAGCACTTCCGTAAGAATATTTCTTACGATCTCCGTCGCGAAAGTAGGATCGTCCTGCCCGTCTACATTAGGTCTGTCCACGACGACATAGCAGCAGATCTGCGGATCCTCCGCCGGCGCGTATCCGATAAAGGAAACCACGTACTCGCCGTTGTCGCGGGGAAGAGTCTCCGCTGTACCGGTCTTTCCGCCTATCCTGTATCCGGCAGGCCTTGCTGAGAAGCCGGTTCCGTTATGGCCCTCAACGACCTGGATCGTGTACTCGCGGATCAGTTCACTCGTCGATTCCGAGACGGTCTTCTTCAATACCCTGGGCTCGATCGTCTTGAGAGTAACGCCCGACGGGCTTGTGATCTTCTTTACGACGTGGGGCTCATAGTAATTGCCGCCGTTGATCAGGGAGCAGAAGCCGGCCGCCAGCTGGATCATCGTACAGTCGAAGTTCTGTCCGAATGAGTTCGTGGCCAGCATGGAGTCTGTCATCGTGGAATCCGAGACAAACTGGTCGGTCCTCGCCTCATCAGCGAGGTCGATCCCTGTCTTAAGTCCGAAATTATAAACATTCTGGAACTTGGTAAAGAACTCCTTGCCGATCTTCTCGGCCATCTGCATCAGACAAACATTGCAGGACCACTCTACAGCCTGTCCCACTGTAAACCATCCGTCGCCGTCGACATTGTGGCATTTGATCTTGAAGCCGTCGATCATCAGATAGCCGCCGCAGAAATACATATCATCCGGTTTCACCGTTCCGGTGTCAAGTCCCATAGCGACCGTGAACGGCTTCGCTGTGGATCCCGGCTCATAGTAATCACTGATACAGAAGTTTCTCCACAGAGCGTTCAGATATCTGGGCTTATCCTCTTCCGACATCAGCAGTATGTCCTTGTAGGTGAGATAGGCGTCCGTCGGCGCGTCGTTAGCGTCCAGCTTGGGCATACCCCACAGGGCCGCCAGGTCAGACGGATGATTCAGGTCAAAAAAGGGTGTGCCAGCCATCGCCAGGATCTCGCCGCTGTTGACGTCCATGACAATGCAGCCCACATTATTGCTTCCAAGGCCTTCATGCGCAAGGCTTCTGTATTCATCGTTGTGCTTCTGCAGATACTTCTGGACAATACTCTGAATGTTCGCGTCCAGAGTGAGGATAAGGTTGTTGCCGTCCTTAGCCTCGATCATGGTCTCTTCGATATTGAGCGCGTCGTCAAGATAACCGTACCTTCTTCCGATCGTTCCGTTGAGAGTGTCGTTGTAATACTCCTCAAGGCCGCCGGTACCGATATTGCCGGTCCCCGAAAAACCGAGGACGTCGCACGCCAGCTCGTTATGCGGATAGATCCTCGAATAGCCGCTCTCGAACCAGATGCCTTTTATATTGCTGTATACTCTCTGCGCGGCGGGAACATTAGCCTTCTTTTCCGCTTCAATACCTTTCTCAACTTCTTCGAGGTAATCCTTCCTGTCCTGATAGCTGAGATTCTTGAGCGCAATATAGTACTGCGAGGAGGCGTGATTCGTAATATACTCCCTGATCCTGCTTCTGTTAACGCCCAGTTTCTCCAGAGCGTCCAGAGTAGGCTCCATATAGATATCCTTCTCCAGGATCGCCTTCGAGTCCACGATCACGTTATATACCAGCTGGCTGTCAGCAAGCACTGTTCCGTTGCAGTCTATGATCTTTCCCCTCTTAAAGGGTATGATCTGGTTTGCATAGGCCTGCTGTGAGAGGACCTGCATAGAGTACGCCTGTCCGTTGTCCCTGTTGACCAGGAATAATCTTACCCCTAATCCGATGAAAGCCAGCAGTACTATGGCTAATAGTACTACCAGCTTTCTCTGCATACTAATAGTGAATCGTTTTATTCCTCCGCGAGTATTCTTTCCATCTACTACTCTGTTTTTTCTCACTTTGATTCCTTCAATCCGTAAAAAGTCACAGAGGCAGTACCTGCTGCCCGATCAATTATCCAAATCGGCGATCTGATGGACTCTGTCGCCTTTGGTCTCAGAGTATACCACAATCTGGTCCTGATTGGCATACTTCATTCCAAATTCTTCAATTGCTATTCTTCTGATCTCTTCAAGATCCACGTTTCCGACGATCTCATTGTAGACTTCATTGTTGGAAGCGCGCATCTCTGTTAGCTGGGATTCCAGCGAAGAGATCTGCTTATTCGTATCCGATATATCCGCTTTGAGTTTGATATACCCGACAAGGCTCAGCGTAAGCACTACTACCAGCGAAGCCAGAAACATCGCGTACCTGCGGTTCATCTGCATGGCGTGTTCCCTGCTCCTGCGGGCCACCATTCTCAGATCGGCGTTGCTCCTGTGCGTTTCCTCCTGGGATATTTCCGACCAGAAATCATCCGGCGCGGCTGTTCCGTTAATAAAGGAGCGCCTGTCGCCTGCAAAGGAGCCGTGATATATGCTGTCGCTCTGCCTGTTATTCTTTCTGTTACGGTTTGATCCACGTGTAGCTCTGACCATGTCCGCCTCCAATGTTATCTGTTCGTCTGTTCCGTACTGATGTCTTATTTATTTCTTCTCGAACACCCGCAGCTTCGCGCTGGCTGAGCGTCTGTTCATCTTCAGTTCTTCCGCGCCGGGCGCGATCGCCTTGCGGGTGACCACTCTTCCCTTCGATTCCCTGCCGCATACGCAGACCGGAAATTCCGGCGGGCAGATGCAGGGCTTTTCGTTTCTCTTAAACGCGTTCTTGACAATGCGGTCCTCCAGCGAGTGGAAAGTGATCACACAGAGTCTTCCTCCCGGTTTCAGAAGATCGATCATCGTGTCCAGAGAATCTCTGAGCACATCCAGTTCCCTGTTGCATGCGATGCGGATTGCCTGAAACGTCCTCTTGTCAGGATTGCCGCCCTTCTCCCTCATCTTCGCGGGTATCGACGCCCTTATCACTTCACTGAGGTCGCCGGTTGTCTCAAGAGGGCTCTTCTCCCGCCTTCGCACAATGTTCGCGGCTATTCTTCCTGCGCAGCGCTCCTCTCCGTATTCTCTGAGGATCCTCGCGATATCCTCCTGAGACCAGGTATTGACGATCTCCCTGGCAGTGAGCGCGCTGCTCTGATCCATTCTCATATCCAGCGGCGCGTCCGTTCTGTACGTGAAGCCTCTCTCGGGATTATCCAGCTGATAGGAGGACACCCCCAGGTCCAGAAGGATGCCGTCCACCGCGCTGATGGAAAGGTCTTCAAGCACCTCCGCGATATGTTCGTAATTGTCATGAACTATCGTCACCTGATCTTCGAAACAGCTGAGCCGCTCTCCTGCCGCCCGGATGGCATCCGTGTCCTGATCGATACCGATCAGTCTCCCCCCGGACGTGAGCCTCTCCAGTATATGGTAGGAATGCCCGCCGCCTCCGAGGGTCCCGTCTACATATATTCCGTCCGGCTTTATCGCCAGATTATCCAGGACTTCCTTAAGAAGTACCGATGTGTGTTCAAATTTCAAATCCGTTCCCCAGCATCTCTTCAGCTATATCGTTGATCTCATCGCTGGACATATTCTCTTCCCAGGATCCGCGGCTCCATATCTCGATCCTGGAGCCTACGCCCACGAGCACAACATCCTTGTCGATCCCGGCGGCCTCCCTCAGGTTCCCCGGTATCAGGACGCGTCCCTGTCTGTCGGCTTCCGCCTCATTGGCGCCGGAGAGGAAGAAACGCACCAGCTGTCTCTGTTTTTTCACATTATAGGGGAGGCTGTTCAGGCGGGAGACGAACTTCTCCCAGTCCTCCATTGTATAAATGCACAGACAGGGATCCAGGCTTCGCGTTATCACGAACCTGTCTCCCAACGCCTCTCTGAACTTGGATGGAATGATCAGTCTCCCTTTTCCGTCAAGAGAATGACTGTATTCTCCCATGAACATGTTGCACTTCCCTCCACTTTGCACCACTTTTCTACACAATCATACCAAGCGGTCTGCCCTTTTTCAATAGTTCGAGAAAAATTAAGCGTACACAAAACAGAGGGTGCCTCTCAGCCCCATTCCCAATATTCCCTGCAGCTGTTCACGCCGCGGGACCTTATCCTTACTGTTGCAGCCGTCCCGGCGCGGCTTTCATCAATTCACGCCGCCCGCTCCGGCCTTCTCTCTTTCTCTGATCCTGAACCGGATGATCAGTTCCGCGCAGATCGCGGCTCCTGCCATAGCCAGCCCCAGTACCATGGAAACCGGGATGCTTGTCCCCGTTATGTAGAGCTGATCGGTCCTTATAGATTCGATCAGCGCTCTTCCGATCCCATAACCGGCAAAATACAGAAGGGCGATCTCCCCGTCGAACTTCTTGTGCTCCAGATAGAGCAGAAGAAATACCAGGATAGCCAGATTCCATAATCCCTCATATAAAAATGTGGGATGCACCTGTATATAATTGGTCCCCTCAGTCATGTGAGCGGCGATCGACGCGGAAATGTCCCGCTCTCTCACCATGCTCACCGGGATCCTCATGGCCAGAAGGTTATTCGTGTATTCCCCGAAGACCTCCCGGTTGAAGAAATTTCCCCATCGGCCCAGTATCTGCCCGACGAGCAGTCCGTACATCACATAATCAAGGATCAGCGGAAATTTCTGCTTCTTTATCCTGCAGTAGATATAAAGCGTGAGCACTCCGGCGATGATACCGCCGTAAATGGCCAGTCCGCCTCCGCGCAGGTTCAGTATCTGGATGGGATCGTCTTTGTAGTAGTCCCACATAAAGATCACATAGTAGATCCTGGCTCCCATTATGCCGAAAATGAGCAGAGGAGCCGCCAGGTCCCAGATCACGTCCGGATCAGTCCCCGTCTTCTTCGCGATCCTCGCCGCCAGCGACAGGCCGAGGATCATGCCCAGTCCGATCACAATGCCGTAGAGCGCGATGCCGAAATTGCCGATCATGATGGTCTTGGGGACATTTCTCAGATAGATCCCCAGATTCGGAAACGCTATATCCATATCTCCCATCATATCCGCCATATTTCTGTCCAGACTCCTTCGCTATTTTATATTTCTTGTACTATGATAGCACAAGATTTTGCAGTTAGCGGATTTTTCTATTCTTAAAATTTGCTAAATTTTGCCCCGTATTTTTCCAATTTTTTTACCCTTTCGGGTGCGGATTTTCATTGACAAGGCACAATTTATGGTGTCTATCCCAAAAAACGGCCAAAATATTGATTTTTGGCACATCTCCCGCCAGTCCAACGGTAAAATCCGACAATTGTCCATGATTTCCGACACTTTTCCGTCGTCTTCTCCCGCGGCCTGAAAATTGGCATAAAAACGCCCCGCCGGCTGTGCCGGCAGGGCTGCTGGTTCATATTCATTTTTCTCAGACATTGAATCTGAAGAGGATCACGTCTCCGTCCTTGACCACATAATCCTTTCCTTCTATCCCGACAAGTCCCTTCTCGCGCGCCGCGGACAGGGAACCGAGTTCCAGAAGCACTTTATAGTTGACGACTTCGGCCTTGATAAAGCCGCGCTCGAAATCCGAGTGGATCTTTCCCGCTGCCTGGGGAGCCTTTGTGCCGATCTTAATGGTCCAGGCCCTGGTCTCGTCCTCTCCCGCTGTAAGGAAACTCATAAGACCCAGTGTTCTGTAGCTGGCGCTGATCAGTTTGTCGAGGCCTGCCTCTGTCACGCCAAGATCCTCCAGGAACATGGCGCGCTCATCGTCGTCGAGCTCAGCAATCTCTGCCTCGATACTTGCGCAGATCACAAAAACTTCGCTGCCGGTCTGCGCCGCGTATTCGCGCACTTTCTGCACGCCGGCGTTGCTTGCTCCGTCGTCCGCGAGGTCATCTTCGGAGACATTGGCGGCATAGATCACAGGCTTGTCTGTCAGTAGATTGTAAGTCTGCATCCACTTCTCTTCGTCTTCCGTGAGATCCTCGAGAAGGGAGGCGGGCTTTCCGCTCTCCAGGTGTTCCTTGAGACGCTTAAGGAATACCATTTCCTTTCCGGCTTCCTTATCCATCTTGGCTGTGCGCGCCACCTTGGAAATACGGCGTTCCAGCACTTCGAGGTCGGCAAAGATCAGTTCAAGGTTGATCGTCTCAATGTCGCGCAGAGGATCTACACTTCCGTCCACATGGATGACATTGTCGTCGTCGAAGCACCGCACAACATGGACAATGGCGTCCACTTCCCTGATATTGGCCAGGAACTGGTTGCCGAGTCCCTCGCCCTTGGAAGCGCCTTTGACAAGACCAGCTATATCGACAAATTCGATAACGGCAGGCGTCACCTTTTTGGAATGGTACATCTCGCCCAAAAGGCGGATCCTCTCATCCGGCACGGGAACGATCCCCACATTGGGATCGATGGTGCAGAAAGGGTAGTTGGCCGATTCCGCTCCCGCCTTCGTAAGCGCGTTGAACAGTGTGCTCTTCCCTACATTGGGAAGCCCGACGATGCCTAATTTCATTTTGCTCTATATCTCCTTAACAAGTGATTTTTACAGCTTTCTCCCGCTCTTTTTTGAATAATCGGGCTTTCTGCCCTTTAATTCTTCAAACAGTTCGCTGTAATTCTTATAGCGGATCCTGCTGATCTGCCCCGCTTCGAGGGCGTCGCGGACCGCGCAGCCCGGTTCTCTCATGTGGACGCATCCGTCAAACCGGCATTTTCCCTCATACTTTTCGAATTCGGGATAGTACAGGCGCAGATCCTCAGGCTCCATATCCATCAGATACAGCGAGGTGAAACCGGGAGTATCCACAAGATAACTCTCCTCTTCGCCCGCCAGCAGTTCCACATGCCTGGTAGTATTCTTCCCTCTCTTGATCTTCCGGCTGAGCTCTCCCGTCTCCATCCGCGCTCCCGGACAGATCGTATTGATCAGCGTCGACTTCCCCACGCCGCTCGGACCTGTCAGGACCGTGGTCTTTCCTTTAAGGATCTCTCTGAGTTCCTCCAGTGTATCCGGGGAGAGCACGCTCACAAAGAGCACCCTGCATCCGCAGGACTCATAAGTCTCCCGAAGTTCCCGGATCTCCTCCTGCGTCGCCAGATCCTGTTTGTTGAAGCACAATATGGATGGCAGGTTCTTCTGGTTCATCGTGATCAGGAACCTGTCCAGCATGTTGTAGCTCGGCGCAGGATGCGTGATGGCAAAAATCAGAAGCGCCTGGTCTACGTTTGCCACATTGGGCCTTACAAGTTCGTTCCTTCTCGGAAGGAGGCGGATCACATTTCCCTCCATGGGAACGCTTACAGTATCCGTGATCTCGATCTCAACGTCGTCTCCTACCAGAGGTTTGACGCCAAGCGCGCGGAATACGCCTCTTGCCCGGCACCTGTAAATGTTGTCCCCCGTATGGACTTCGTAAAAACCGGCAATACTTTTGATGATCTTACCCTTCATAGTAATCTCTTCTCTATCAGTTCTCCGGTGTAAAAGTCAGATCCCTGGTGATCGTTCTCTCCTCGGTCCTCTCGACCGTTCTCGTCACTTTTTTGGTGGTGCTGCCGGCAGTTTCACCGTTATCAGCCGCGGCAGCGCCCGTAATGCCTTCCTGAGGCGTTTCCGTCGTCTCCTCCTCGGTAACCGGCACCTCTTCCTCCACAGTCTCCACAATAGTGACTTCGTAGTCCATGGTCAGTGTTCCGTACTCGGAAGTAATTCCTGTACATCCCATTCTGTAAGGGAAGGCGGAAGTTGTTGTATCAAGAAGCTTCTGGCCGTCTTCAGTCACGATCACGATATGCACGGATGTGCCGGCTTTATAATCCGGATCCTCACTGTTGGTAGGCGCGGAAATATCCGCGGAATAACTGTAGGTCTGCTGTCCCGCGATATCGAAATTGACTGCAGTACCTTCTTCGATCGTCGTGCCGGGCTCGACATCCTGTGAGATGACAAGTCCTCTGTTGTCCGGATCGGAGTCGATGATCGTCCTGACATTGCCTGCCTTAAGGCCAAACGCGTTGAGCGTATTTCTCGCTTCCTGCTCGGTCATTCCAAGGAGCCTCGGCATCTCTACCTTGCCGGTCATGTCCGGACCTACGCTGACTGTGATCGTCACATAGGAGCCTCCGTCGGCCTGCTCGCCGCCTTTCGGTTCCTGACTGATCACGTGTCCTTCTTCAACTTCCTCGCTGCTGGCCTGCGCGATATTTACATTAAATCCTGCTTCGGTCAAAAGATCGACCGCCTCATCTTTAGTAAGTCCCACTACAGAAGGGATCTTCGATCCGCTGTTTCCGCACACTGTAAGGACAACAGTTGTTCCCACAGGAACCTGCGCGCCTTCCTCAACACTGGATCGCATTACGATGCCGACAGTAAACTTGTCGGACTCCTCATAGGTAAGCTCCGGGATCAGCCCTTCCTTCACCAGCGCGGATCTCGCTGCCGAGGCGTCAATACCCACCACGTTGGGCATGACGACCATCTCCTCGGTCATAGCCGTCTTATCGTCCTTCTTGCCGCTTCCGGGCAGGATTCCCGTTCTTCCTCCGATGATCATGACCAGGATCACGCCTATGATGGCCACCGCAAGGATCGCAAGGATCGCGGCGATCCTGTCCATGGAATGCTCCTGCTCCTCCACATCGTCTTCGTCATCGTCGAAGTCTACTTCTTCTTTGACCTTTTTTACGACCTTTGTCGGTCTGCGGATCACATCGTCCTCAGTATCAGCCTCTGCAGCGTCGCTCTCCTGTCTGTTCTTCACGCCCTGCTTGATCTGCTCTTTCTCTTCCTCTGTGAGCATGCGGGTGCTGCCCATATCGTTGGGATCGTAGCGCTTTACAAAATCCCCGTCCGGATTGCTGATCGACATCTTGAGATCAGCGGCGAGTTCCTGCATATTCTGATAGCGCCTGTCCGGGCTCTTCTCGCAGCATTTGAGGACGATCTGGTCCACGCTGTAGGGAATGTCCGGATTGATCTTGCGCGGAGAAGGCATAGGCTCCTGAATGTGACGGATCGCGATCGCAACTGTCGTCTCGCCGTCAAAAGGCACTTCGCCCGTCAGCATCTCATAGAGCGTCACACCCAGAGAATAGACGTCGCTCTTCTCATCGCTGAAGCCGCCCCTTGCCTGTTCGGGCGAGGTGTAATGGACAGATCCCATGACATTGGATGTGATCGTGTCGCTTGTGGCAGCCTTCGCGATTCCGAAGTCAGTGACTTTCACCTTTCCGTCTCTGGAAATTATGATATTCTGGGGCTTGATGTCTCTGTGTATGATATGGTTTCTGTGAGCGACTTCAAGGCCCATGGAAACCTGCAGAGCGATCGTAACGGCTTCCTTGTAGCCGAGCCGTCCCCTCTTTGCGATATAATTCTTGAGAGTGATCCCGTCCACCAGTTCCATTACGATATAGTAGATCCCCTTTTCCTCGCCTACGTCGTAAACATTGACGATATTAGGGTGCATCAGGCCTGCTGCCGCCTGCGCCTCTACACGGAATTTCGAAACGAAATTGGCGTTCTCCGAAAACTCCTGTTTGAGCACCTTGACTGCCACGTAGCGGTTCAAAGTGTGGTCTTTGGATTTATATACATCTGCCATACCGCCGGTCCCGACTTTTTCGAGGATCTCATAGCGGTCTGCGATCAACATACCGATCTTGATCATGTTCTACCTCCACTTCCAAGGAATACTACCCGTACAGAACGACCTGCCCGTTATAAACGGGAGTGGTCATCGTCCTTGTTCCCGGAAGTGTCAATCAGTATCACCGAGATATTGTCCTTGCCGCCGGCCCTGTTGGCAAGCGCGATCAGGATCGCCGCCTTATCTTCGAGAGACTTGCTGCCCGAGAGCACGCTCTCAATCTCTCTGTCATCGATCATGGAAGTGAGCCCGTCCGAGCACATGAGGATCAGTCCGCATTCCGAGAGCGGAATTCTGAAGAAATCCACTTTCATCTCATCTTCCGCTCCGATAGCCCTTGTGATCACATTTCTCTCCGGATGGATCCTCGCGGCCCTTCTGTCCAGCGTGCCCGCTCTCACCATCTCCTCCACAAGGGAGTGGTCCACAGTGATCTGACTGAAGTATTTCTCCGTGTAATTATAGAGGCGGCTGTCCCCGACATTGGCGACCAGCAGTTCGTCCCCGCAGATCGTGCAGCACACGAGCGTAGTGCCCATGCCGTAATACTCCCTGTGCAAGGCGGCTGTCTGGCGGATCTTTGTGTTCGCCAGTTCAAACGCTTCCCGCAGAAGCTGCTCAGGCTCCTCGCCGACAGATGATGACACATGGTTCACCACCGTCTCAACTGTGAGCTTCGAGGCGAGATCTCCGGCTCTGTGCCCTCCCATGCCGTCCGCGACAAGATACAGGCACGACAAAGGACCCAGCGGAAGATCGCTGGAAAAAACATAGTCCTGATTCATCTCTCTTCTGAGTCCGATATCAGTTATGGAAAAAGACTGCGGCATAACTACTCTCCTGCATTATCAGGCACGGTTTCCTGTTTCTGATCCGTCAGATGCCTGTGTCTTAACTGACCGCAGGCACCGTCGATATCTCGTCCCAATACTCTTCTAATACTAACATTTATACCCCTTTTTTCAAGTTTTTTCTCAAATGCGCGCACCCCTTCATCCCGGGTCTGCAGGTATCCCCGCTCCTTTACCGGATTGACCGGAATGAGGTTGATATGCGCCTTGAGGGGTCTTGCCAGTTCCGCCAGCATCTGCGCGTCCTGCGCGCTGTCGTTGACGTCCCGGATCAGGCTGTACTCGAATGTTACCTGCCTTCCCGTCCGGTCAAAATAGTACCGGCCCGCCTCCATCAGCTCCGCGATCGAGTACTGATTGGCGATAGGCATGATCTCCCTGCGCTTTTCATCCGTGACAGCGTGAAGGGAGAGGGCGAGCGTAATGGACAGGTTCTCTTTTGCCAGGTCGTAGATCCTCGGAACGATCCCGCAGGTGGACACTGTGACATTTCTCTGGCTGATATTGAGTCCGTTCTCATCCGTGAGAAGATGAAGGAAGCGCACCAGATTGTCATAGTTGTCAAGAGGCTCCCCGGTTCCCATTACGACGACGTGGGAGATCCTCTCCCCGGTCACTCTGCGGATCTCGTAGATCTGCTCGAGCATTTCCGAAGGCGTCAGGGACCTGTACAGGCCGTCCAGGGTGGAGGCGCAGAATCTGCATCCCATTCGGCATCCCACCTGGGAAGAGATGCAGACGCTGTTTCCGAATTTGTAGCGCATGAACACGCTCTCCACCAGCGAGTCATCCCCCATAGCAAAGAGATACTTCTGCGTCCCGTCCAGCTTTGAGACCTGCCGGTCGATCATTCTCGCCGTCGTAAGAGGGTACTCTTTGCTGAGCCGCTCTGCCATGACCTTCGGGATATTGGTCATCTCTTCGTAGTTCCTTACAAGACTCACATGCATCCACCGGTAGAGCTGCTTCGCCCTGAAGGCCGGAAATCCGTTTTCCTTCATGACGCCGGCAAGTTCTTCTATTGTCATGGACTTGATGTCCCTTGTAGTCTCCTGCATTATGTCTCCTCTTGATCATCCGGCTTTATTTTGACAAATCTTGCCAGGAAAAAGCCGTCCGTACCATGCACATGGGGCAAAAGCTGAAGCTGATTTCCCCTGATCCCCGGGACTGTATCGGGCAGATAAGGGGCGAGCGGATCCGGGCGCAGTCCCATTTCTTTCTCAATGAACTCCGCGATCTCCCCGTTTTCTCCTTTATTGATCGTGCATGTGCTGTAGATAAGTACGCCGCCCTCTTTCAGATAAACAGCAGCGCTCCTTAGTATATTCTTCTGAAGCTGAGCCAGTTCCGTGAGCTGCTCCGGAGTCACGTGATACTTAATATCTCTCTTGCGCCCTATGACGCCGAGTCCTGAGCACGGGAGGTCGCACAGGAGGACGTCCGCCTTCCCCGCTTCCTCCGGTACCGGGATCAGCGCGTCCCTCTGCTCCACAACTACATTTGGAAGATGCATCCTGCGCACATTCTTGAGGATCTGCGCCGTCTTCCCTTTGCTGAGATCGAAAGCGTACACCGTTCCCTCTCCTGCAGTTCCTCCGGCAAAAGCCAGGAGCTTCGAGGCGCAGTGCATGGCCTTTCCTCCCGGCGCTGAGCAGACGTCGTATACCGTCTCGCCGCCGGAGAGGCCCGCAGCCTCCGCGACCATCATGGAACTCTCATCCTGCACTGTCCACGCGCCTTCCCTGTATCCGGGCAGCTCCTGAATACTGTCAGTGCCGGTAAGTTCATAACAATAAGAAAGAAACTGTCCCTTCCTTACCTGTACGCCCTTTTCGGACATCTTTGTTATGATTTCCTCTTTGCGCTGTTGACTGCACCGGTCGTCGAAGCGAATAGCTACCGGACGCACCTCAAGCAGGGCCCCCAGCAGTTTTTCTGTCTCCTCTTCGCCAAGCTGCTCCCGCCACATACTGACGATCCACTCAGGCATGGAAAACCTGCGGGAGAGCGATCCTGTATCGGAGAGATCCCCGGCTCCCGGCGCGCTGTCCGTCAAGAGTTTTCCTGCCTCCTTATCCCGCGCTGCGCTTCGCAGAAGTCCGTTCACAAATCCCGAGAGTTCCTTCTTGCCATACTTCTTAGTGAGTTTGACCGCCTCGTTGCAGGCGGCGGAATCCGGGACCGAGTCCATGTACAGGATCTGGAAGATCCCCATGCGCAGGATATCCCTTATCACAGGCCTTATCCTGGCGCCCTTTTTCGCGTATCTCCTCAGCACGTCGTCGAGCTCGATCCTGCGCTCGATCACGCCTTCCGTCAACCGTTTGACAAATGCCCGCTGCCTGCGGTCCATTCCCTCACGCTCGCAGCGGTCCAGCATCTCCTTCACCGCGATGTGGCTGTATGTTCCGTTTTTTCTTATCCCGGTCAATATTTCCAGGACGGCTTCTCTCTCGCCCAGTCTGTTCAAAGTATTCTCCTGTTATAAAGAGAAGCGGCGAAACTGTATGTCACAATCTGCCGCTCCCGATGAATCTGTTATTGATTCTTTCAGCGCTCTGCCGTGAGCTTTTGTCCCGGCTCCACCTTCGCTCCAAGAAGAAAAGCCTGGGTGCTCATGCGCTTCTTTCCCTCGTACTGCACTTCGTTAAGGGCAAGAACGCCCTCTCCGCAATTGACGAAAATCGACTTTTTATCAGTCCCTGCCACAGTGCCGGCTTCGCCCTGCGCCTCACGGCCTGTGACCTCAGACGCCCAGATCTTGAGCATCTTGCCGTTCATGAAAGTGTAGGCTCCGGGCCAGCTGTTAAGGCCGCGCACCAGCCGCTCGATCTTCTCCGCCGGCATGTTCCAGTCGATGTTTCCCATCTCTTTTTTGAGCATAGAAGCATAGGACGCGGCTTCATTGTCCTGTCTGACCGGCGTCAGCGTTCCCGCCTCGATCATGGGAAGGGCCTTTACCAGCAGCTCTCCGCCGAGCTCAGCCATCTTCTCATACAGGCTCTCTCCCGTCTCGTCCGCGGCGAGCGGGATTTCCTCCTGCAGCAGGATATCGCCCGTATCAAGTCCGGCGTCCATCTGCATGATCGTGACTCCGCTCTTCTCTTCTCCGTTGATCACCGCCCACTGGATCGGCGCGGCGCCTCTGTATTTTGGCAAAAGAGAGGCGTGAACATTGACGCATCCGTATCTGGGCAGATCCAGGATCTCCTGGCTTAGGATCTGGCCAAAGGCCGCTACCACGATAAGATCGGGAGCTTCCTCGCGCAGTCTCTGAACCGCTTCAGGTCTCTTGACTCTCTCGGGCGAAAAGACCGGAATCCCCCACTTGTCCGCGCACTCGTGGACAGGAGTCCTGATGACGCCCCTGCCTCTCCCCTTGGGTCTGTCGGGCTGCGTCACCGCGAGAGTGACCTCGCATCCGCTCTTCATCATAGTATCCAGCACTTCCGCCGCCAGATCCGGCGTTCCCATAAATACGATCTTCAAGCCTGCTCCTCCGCCTCTTCTTCGGTCTCCTTGGCAAACATCTCGTCCAGTTCCTCATTCGTGTAGAGTCTTCCCTCCACGAGTTCCACATACATATGGCCGTCCAGGTGATCCAGCTCATGGCAGATCGCCCTGGCCAGAAGGTCCTCTCCCTCGATGGTGAACTCTTCCATATCTTCGTTAAGGGCCTTGGCGACCACATGGCGGGGTCTTGTGACCTGGCCGCTCTTTCCGGGTACAGACAGGCACCCCTCCCAGCCGGTCTGCTCGCCGTCCTTCTCGATGATCTCAGGATTGATCATGACGACAGGCTGATCCTGCTCGGCGCTGACATCGATCACAACGATCCTCTTGAGCATTCCCACCTGGGGCGCGGCAAGTCCCACGCCGTCCGAGTCGTACATTGTCTCTTTCATATCCGCGATCAGCTGCCTGAGTTTGGGCGTCATCTCCTTCACTGCTTTGGCTTTTTTGCCGAGCACCGGATCTCCAAGCTCCCTGATCATTCTAAGTCCCATATCTGCTTTCCGCCTTTCTTAACATGTATTCATTATAGGAGACCGGTCTTATTCCCATTAAAACGGGCTTACCGGATCAAAGTCGAACTGCACCTGCACCTGCGGGTCCTTCCCGATCTTCACCAGATAGGCGTAAAACGCCTCGGCGCGGTCCTTACATCTCACAAGTTTATCATAATTTACATCTTTGATATAGATGACATATCTGTATTGGTCGCGGATCTTTGTAAGGGACCCCTTCGCGGGCCCGATCACCAGCACCTCCGGATCGTCCCTTACAAACAGTTCTCTGAGCCTGCCCGCGAGGCTTTCCGCCCTGTCCTCATTATCCGACTGCAGCTGGACGCACAGCATATGCGCCGCCGGCGGATACAGAAGGAGCGAGCGGTACCGCATCTCTTCCGCGAAGAACCCCTCATAGTCCTGCGCAGACGCGTACTGCACAGCGTAATTCTCCGGCTGATAGGTCTGGATCACGACATTTCCGGGCACTTCTCCCCGGCCGGCTCTTCCCGCCGCCTGGGTAAGCAGCTGGAAAGTCCTCTCCGCCGCACGGTAATCCCCCGCGTACAGCGACATGTCCGCCAGCAGAATACCGACAAGCGTAACGCCCGGGAAATCATGTCCCTTCACGATCATCTGCGTTCCCACAAGGATGTCCGCCTCACGGTTGGCAAAAGAGGAAAGGATCTTATCGTAGCTCCCTTTCCGTGAGGTCGTATCCGCGTCCAGGCGCAGCACCCGCGCGCCGGGATACCGTATCTTAAGGTGCTCCTCGATCTGCTCCGTTCCGGCTCTGAATCCGGAGATGTAGGGAGATCCGCACTCAGGGCACTCCTTCACTCCCGGCTGCTCGTAGCCGCAGTAGTGGCAGACCAGCCTGTTATTTTTGTGCAGGGACAGCGAGATGTCGCAGTGAGGGCACTTGATGACCGATCCGCAGGACCTGCAGGATACGAACCCCGCCACGCCGCGCCGGTTGAGAAAGAGAATGGACTGCTCTCCCCGCTCGAGACGGTCTTCAAGAAGCTGCTGCAGCCGCTCCGACAGGATCGATCGGTTTCCGTTTCTGAGTTCCTGCCGCAGATCGGCGATCTCCACAGTCGGGAGCGTGCCTCCCGTCAGTCTTTCCGTAAGATTGTAGAGCCTGTATGTGCCGTCCTGCGCTCTGTGATAGGATTCAAGGGACGGCGTCGCGCTTCCCAGCACTACGCAGGCGTTCTTGAGCCTTGCCAGTTCTTCCGCGACTTCCCTTGTGTGATATTTGGGCATCGATTCATTTTTATAACTGCCCTCGTGCTCTTCGTCGATCACGATGACGCCGAGCTGCGCGAAAGGGGTGAACAGAGCGCTCCTGGGGCCGATGATCACATCGATCTCTCCCCTCCGGGCGCGCTCCCACTGGTCCGCTTTCTCGCTGTCGGAGAGCGACGAGTTCATCACCGATACCCTCTCGCCAAAATAGCGATAGAACCGCAGCAGCGTCTGGTAAGTCAGGGCGATCTCGGGAATGAGCATGATCGCTTTCCTGCCGCGATCGACGATCCCCTTGATGATAGAAATATAGACCTCTGTCTTGCCGCTTCCGGTAATGCCATGGATCAGGCTCACCGTGCTCTTTCCCGCGTCAAAGTCAGCCAGAACGCCGTCCACTATGGCCTTCTGCGCTTCACTGAGCTCCTTTCGCTCCTCATCCGCTTTATCAAACAGGACGGGATTGCGGAAGGACTCCTCCTCTGTGACTTTTATCACCCCGGCTGAAGACATCGCCCGGATCACAGGAGCGGTGATGTGCAGCTTTCCCGTGATCAGGCTGTAGGGCTGTCTCGGGACCTCCATGAGTTCACGAAGGAGACGCTCCCTGGCGACCTGATGCTTCTTGACGTAGACTTCCAGCTGCCTCTGAGCCTCCTCCCGGGAAAGAGCCAGCTCGATCTCCCTGGTTTTGACAGGTTTTCCGGGTTTTCTCGATGTCAGCACAGTTCTGAGGGCCGCCGCCATCGTGGAACCGTACCGGCGCTTCATCCAGGCGGCCAGCGCGATCGCGGTCGCTCCGTCGTCGTCCTCGCTGTAGCCGCTGTCATTGACGGGAAGTTCCGCGATCTCCTTCACCTTTCCGGGATCCATACCGCAATCGTCCTTCAGAGCGATCACATAACCTTTGCGCAGCACATTTCCTTTGCCAAAAGGCACCAGAACAAGGCTCCCGGGCTGCAGCACTTCCTGCATTCTCTCGGGAACCCTGTACGTGAACGGCCTGTCCAGCTTGTTATAGGCGATGTCAATGATGATCTCCGCGTATCTGCTCAAATCCTCTTCGTCTCTCTCCTCAGCCTTCCTCCAGGATCTCCCTGATCAGGACTCTCTCGTCCATGGGGTATTTGTGACCCTTGATCTCCTGATAATCCTCGTGTCCTTTGCCTGCCAGCACGACGATATCCCCGGGCTCTCCGTTACGGATCGCATAGCGGATCGCGTCTTTTCTGTCGGGGATCATCACATATTTTCCATCAGTGCGGGAAATACCCGTAACTATATCCTCAATAATGGCCATCGGCTCCTCATCCCTGGGGTTGTCCGATGTGATAATGCTCAGCTCCGCAAGCTTTCCGCTCACTTCTCCCATTTCGAAGCGGCGCAGTTTCGAGCGGTTGCCGCCGCAGCCAAACAGACATACAAGCCTGTGGGGCTCATATTCGCGAAGCGTCGCAAGAAGGCTCTCCAGAGCCATCGCGTTGTGCGCGTAGTCGATCATGAGAGTAAAGTCATCGCTGACCTTCACCATCTCAATGCGTCCTCTGACATGGACCTTAAGGAGCGCCTTCCGGACGTCCTCCGGCGTGACATTAAAGTGCCTGCATACAGCGATCGCGCACAGCGCGTTGTAAACGCTGAAGCGCCCGGGTGCCGGCACTTCCGCGTGGAAGTCCATTAGTCCCTTTACGTCGAATTCGACGCCCAGTTCTCCGGGCTTTTTGATAAGCTGCAGGTTCTCCGCGTGCAGATCCGCCTCAGGGCTCAGCCCGTAAGTCTCTACGCTGCAGGTATGGCCGTCCATGACCTTCTTATAATATTTGTCGTCCGCATTGAAGATACCTACCCTGCACTGACGGAAGAGAAGGCTCTTGCACTGCAGGTAATCGTCGAAATCCTTGTGCTCGTTGGGACCGATGTGGTCGGGCGACAGATTCGTGAAAATGCCGAGATCAAACAAAAATCCCTGTGTCCTGTGCAGCATCAGCGCCTGGGATGAAACCTCCATGACCACAGCCTGCATACCTGCGTCCGCCATGTCACGGAAAGTCTTCTGCAGAACTGTGGACTCCGGAGTCGTATTGTGCGCCGGGATCCTGACATCCCCGTATAGTATCTCAATGGTGCCGATAAGGCCCACCTTAAATCCCGCGGCTTCCAGGATCGATTTCACCATATAAGTCGTGGTGGTCTTTCCTTTGGTTCCGGTGACGCCGATGATCTTCATCCGGGAAGCCGGATTTCCGTAATAAGCTGCCGCAATGTAAGCCATCGCGTATCTTGTGTCCTGTACTCTGATGATGACCGGCTCTTTCACCGGTGTCTTCCCTTCCAGGTCGGACAGGTCAAGGTCCTTCTGCACTACCAGAGCGGCCGCGCCGTCCAAAAGAGCCTGCCTGGCAAACTCATGGCCGTCCCTTACCGCGCCTACAATGCAGAAAAACAGGCAGTCCTTCGAGATCTTGCGGGAATCGTTGACGATCCCGCTCACTTCGGTCCCGCGCAGCGCCCGCTTCTTGTCGTGATCCATGATCACCTCTCCTGCCAGAGTATTGAAATGATAATCCAGTTTGCCGATCAGTTCCGCGATCTTCATATGCTGTCTCCTAACTGTGTATCCTGTAGTCCTTCACAATGTACTGCATGCTCTCTCTTCCGTTCCAGACATTGATGTCGGGATAATATACCATATCTATTGTAACATTTCCGGCGCCTCTGAAAAGCCCCTCCAGGGCTCCTCTTCCGGCAGTTTCGATAATGTCCTGCTCAAAATCAGCCGCGTCCCCGAACCGGATCAGGTCGATCCTGGCGCCCGTGTCATCCTGCGCGCCGAGCCTTACCACATTTCTGTTCCTTCCCAGCACTCTGGCCGACAGAAGCCGGATATTCCTCGTGACAAACAGAGGCCTGGGATTATCCGTGCCGCAGGGTTCCAGCAGCGCCAGTTCCCTGGTCATATCCACCCCCAGAAACCTCGGCGGAAGTTCCATGTCGACCCTGATCACTTCCTGCAGCTGCTCTTTCGTGAGTGTGCAGTTCTCCTCGATCCTTCGGCTGAACTCGGCGAAGTTCTCCTCCTTCATCGAGAGTCCTCCGGCCATCTTGTGGCCGCCATACTTGATGAACAGATCCTCGCAGGCGTTCATCTCCGCGTACATGTCGTAACTCTCGATGGAGCGCCCCGACCCCTTCAGCACGCCCTCCCCCGAGTCTGTCAGGACAAAAGCCGGTCTGTGCATGCTCTCCTTGATCCTGCCGGCGATGATCCCCGCCAGAGATTCGTGGCAGCCGCGCAGAAGAATGACCAGAACGCGCCTGTGCTGCATATTTTCAGCCTCGATCAGGGCCTTTGCGGCGTCCGTGCCCTCAGCGGTCATGCTCTTTCTGCTGTCATTGAGGTCTTTGAGCTGCTGCGCGTTTTGCAGCGCGCTGACGGGATCCTTCTCCATGAACAGTTCCAGGCCCCTGTAAGCTGTGTCCAGCCTTCCGGTCGCGTTGAGACATGGCCCGAGTACAAATCCCGCGTGGTAACAGGTCAGGGGCGTCTGCGCGAGACCGGTCACACTGATCAGAGCCTGCAGTCCAAGATTATCCGAGAAGGAAGCTTCTCCCAGTCCTTCCCGCACAATGATCCTGTTCTCATCACGCAGCGGCATCACATCGCAGACTGTAGCGATACCCGCAAAAGGGATCAGATAGCGCCTGAGTTCCCTGAATTTCCCGCCGTCTTTTCCGCCCATCAACTTTTGCGCCAGCAGCAGGCAGATCTTAAACGCCACCACTGCGCCGCATATATCGGGAAAAGGATAGGATAAGCCTTCGGCAGCGCTCTCAGGGATCTTCGGATCCACTACCGCATCAGCCGGGGGAAGCGTATACTCCCGGCTTCCGTCCTCCTGCAGTTTGAAGGGCACTTCGTGGTGATCCGTCACTATTACCGTCATGCCCAGATCCTTCGCGGTCTGCAGGGCCTGTACTGCCGCAATTCCGTTGTCGCAGGTCAGGATCGTGTCGACGCCGTCCTCCGCCGCCTCCTTCACAAGCCGCTCATTGATTCCGTATCCGTCCCTGATCCTCTCGGGAAGTTTCGCGTCCGCCTCGATCCCGAGGCTGTTCAGAGTGTGCCAGAGAATAAAAGAGGCACAGATCCCGTCAACATCGTAATCTCCGATGATTCGGATCCGCTTTCCTTCTTCGCGCTTTTTTGCCAAAATATCGACCGCTCTCTGCGCGTCCGGCAATAAAGCCGGATCGTGAAGATCTTCCAGCGTCCCCCTGAGGAATTTCTCCGTGGCCTCTTCCCCGATCACATCCCGGTTTCGGATCAGGCGCGCGAGCACAGGAGAGATCCCGCAGGCCCGCGCTATTTTGTTAAAATCCGCTCTCTTGGCGGTTACGATCCATTTCTTCGACTTCAAAGGCTCTCTCCATAACGAATACGTGAAAAATCGAGGGAACGGACGCTCCATCCGTTCCCTCGGTTCAGTTAACTATGATCAGACGGTGATCTTCGCCTTATTTCTCTCTTCCGCTTCCTTCTGTCGCTGGAGTCTTCTCTCCTTCTTGGACATGTTGGAAGTGTTTTTCTTCTTCGGAGCCTGAGGGGTTCCGCCGCCGTTGCCGCCCTTGCTGCCGGTTGTATCGTTATCCTTAGCGGAAGCGAACTTGGTGCGCAGTATATGCCACAGGGGACCTGCGATGCATACAGAGGACCAGCAGCCGGCCACGATGCCTACCATCAGGGGCAGGGCGAATTCCTTGACGGAAGCCACGCCGAAGATATAGAGCGACAGTACCATGAAGAATGTTGTCAGGGAAGTGAAAATACTTCTGGAAAGTGTCTGGCTGACACTCGTGTTGACTACTTCCTCAAGCGCTGTTCCGGCTTTTCTGACCGCCAGGTTCTCACGCACACGGTCGAATACGACGATGGTGGCGTTGATGGAGTAACCGACGATGGTCAGCATACATGCGATGAATGTGCTGCCGACGCTGATCCTGATGATCGCGTAAGCTGCCAGCACTACCAGGCAGTCATGCGCAAGGCAGATGACTGAGGAAGCGCCGAAACGGGCATCCTTGAACCTGAACCAGATATAAGCCAGCATCAGGACAAGCGCCACGATAACAGCGTTGAAAGCAGCTGTCTTCATCTCAGAGCTGATCGTGGAACTGATCGTCTCGGAAGTGATGTTGTCCTTATTGACCTGGAACTGCTCCTGCAGAGCAACTGCCAGTGCTGTGCTCTTCTGTTCATCGAGTTCCTTGGTCTTGAAGATCACTTCGCTGCTGCCCGCGACCTTCTGCACCTGAGGATTAGTGTCGCCGGTGGTCTCTGTGATGACCGGAATCACCTTCTCGTTGATCTCATCGAGGGTCATATCCTCGTTGAATGTCACATTAGTGGAAGTGCCGCCCACGAAATCAAGGCTGTAGTTCAGGGCGCCCTTGCCGCTGCCGGCGTTCATGGCCATTCCGGCCAGTCCCGCGATGATCACGATACCAGAGATCGCGAAGACGATCTTTCTCTTGCCGATAAAGTCGATAAGCTTGACTTCTCTTCCCTTTCCATAGAGCTTTTCATCTGTTGCGCCGAGGGCGTAAGCGATGTTAATGAGAAGTCTTGTCACGAAGAGAGCCGTGAACATGGACACAACGATACCGATCGCCAGTGTATACGCAAAGCCCTTGATCGTGCCGGATCCCAGGACCGCGAGAACTGCTGCCGCGATCAGAGTTGTGACGTTTCCGTCGATGATCGCGGAGAGAGCTTTATCAAAGCCGCTCTTAATTGCCATCTTAACGTTCTTGCCTGCGCGCAGTTCTTCGCGAATACGCGCGAAAATGATAACGTTCGCGTCAACTGCCATACCGATGGAGAGCAGGATACCTGCGATACCGGGCAGAGTCAGGGTGACATCAAACGCGTTGATGACGATCGCAACGATCAAAATATAGACGCAGAGCGCAATACTTGCGCACACGCCGGGCAGCCAGTAGACCACGCACATGAGGAGTGCTACCAGCGCGAAGCCCAGCATACCTGCTGTCTTACTGGTTCTGATCGCGTCCTGTCCGAGCTGGGCGCCTACGATCTGGGAACGCAGTCTCTGCAGTTCGACCTTAAGTCCGCCGATACGGATATTGGAGGCAAGGCTCTCCGCCTCTTCGATCGTACTCTCGCCGGTGATGACCGCACGGCCGTCTGTGATCGCCGCCTGAACTCTGGGAACGCTAATAAATTTGCCGTCGTAGTAGATACCGATGCTCTCGCCGGCCGCATAGGCCTTGGTCGTCGCATCAGCAAACTTCTGCTTGCCTTCGTCAGTAAATGTAAGGGAAACCACGATTTCCTGATTGTTCATATTGTCGGACTGATAGCCGGCTTTGGCTTCCGCCACGTCCGTGCCCTGCAGAACAGCGTCGCCGTCCGCGATGATCTGCTCGAGATCCTTGGTCAGGACATAGCCGTAATTGCCGTTCTCGTCAGTTCCGAGTTCATAGTTCTGGTTTCCGCTCTCATCTGTCTGTCTGATAAAATACAGAGAGCCGGGCTTGCCCAGTTCCTCGAGGATCTTGTTGGTCTCTTCGACGCCGGAGATGCCGGGGATCTCGATATTGATCCTGTCGCTGCCCTCCGTGTAGACCTGCGCCTCTGTGCTGTACTGGTCAACACGCTGCTGAAGCTTGTAAACGGTGTCCGACATATCCTCTGCCGAGGGGTCTTCGTCGCCTACTGCCTCATAAGTGATGCTGGCGCCGCCTGCAAGGTCGAGTCCAAGCTTGATGTTGTGATAAGATCCTCTGTGCCCGCTGCCCAGACCTACCAGTGCGGTATACGCCATAAGTCCGGTGAACACCGCAACTAAGATCAGCGCGATGACTGCTCTCGATTTTTTCATGATGATTCTCCTTCTAACATTTCCTGGAAGAAGCTTTCCAAAAACAAATTATAAAAGTTTTCTTAAAAAAGCCTACAACCTTTGAAATTATAGCACAAAAGGAAATATTGTAAAATGTTTTTGTGCCGGGATTGCAAAAAGCATCGCGCAAAGCGGCCGGATTGCCAACTTATCCCGGCGGATAGTATACTTAAACAAAATACCGAGGAAGGATGGTTGGAATGAAACCTTTGATCAACAGAGATCCGCGCAAACTGATTGTCTGTCTTGCCGATCTTCGCAGTCATGAGACCGCGGGCTTAACGGAATCCGCCGCAGGCCGGTTGCTGCTTGCCAGAGCGCTCGAGGACTACCTTGGCCGCGCCCCTTCTGCGGAGGAACTTGCCGGGCAGTCCAAGTCCGCAAACGGAAAGTCGTTTTTCCCCGCTTATCCCGATTTTCACTACAATATCTCCCACTCCGGAGACTATGTTGTCTGTGCGTATAGCGCTCAGCCGATCGGAATCGATATTCAGCAGATCCCGGACAAAGCAAGACGCGCCTCGTCTATCGCCGGGCACTTCTTTTCTGACCGGGAAGTCGCAGCGCTGCAGGATCTCCCGGATTTTGAGATGCGCCGGCTCTTCACACGCTTTTGGACCTCCAGAGAGAGCTAC
>Ga0256405_10003443_pt1 | contig 32536 bp, 31 predicted proteins | sample RumenRJG_02DNA_FD_189096 | JGI IMG/M metagenome (GOLD analysis project Ga0256405, IMG submission 189096) | Bovine rumen microbial communities from Lethbridge, Alberta, Canada - RJG_02 | ecosystem: Host-associated > Mammals > Digestive system > Stomach > Rumen | place: Canada: Alberta...
ATTCTCAAATTCTCTAATTCTTGATTTACATTTATAACTTTCCTGCTTTCGCTAATTCACAGGCCTCGTAATAGGTGTCCAACGACCCGATATCAAATCGTCCTGCACTCATGGGCCAGGCATGCATAGTGGTATGCTCCACCATATAGTGAGCAAGGTTGCCCGGAGCATCCTTGCCACAACCATTCTCTACAGAGTGACGTACCAATTCGAGGTCTTTCTTCAAATAGATATAGAATGGCGGAACTGCCCAATGACTCTTTGGTACCTGTGGTTTTTCCTCCATGCCTAACACCTTATTGTTATCGTCAAGTTCTACCACACCTGTACGCTGCAACTTTTCTATTGATGGCTGCTCATGACACATGATGCAACTTGTCTGTTTCTCTTTTGCGAAGTCCACAAACTCTTGGAACGAGAAGAACAGCAAGTTATCCGCTGCCACTACCAATAAGTCATCATCGATGTGGAGTTTATCCATTGCAAACAACAAGTCGCATACAGCTCCAAGACGAGTATCGTTTGTCTCCGTCCCATCATCTACCACGGTAATAGGTTTTTTATATTTGAACACGGATTTATTGGATTTAACGGATTCTTTTTTATCCGTTTGATCAGTATTATCCGTGTTCGTTTTTATATTCGTGACGTTTGTGAGATTCGTGTTCGCTTTAACCCACTCTTCAAATATCGGAGCAAACTTGTGGTTTGTAATGATGATATGCTCATCTATCTCAGGTATCCTGTCGATATCATCCAGCATTCTTCCCAATATGGTATTCTCTCCAATCTTCAACAATGGCTTTGGGAAGTTCTTAGTCAACTCTCCCAGCCGAGTGGCGTAACCCGCCGCTATTACAACACATTTCATACGTTATCTCTCCTTTTTTCTTCTGAACACGAATTACTCGAATTGCACGAATATTCGTTAGATTTGTGAGATTCGTGTTCGTTTATAATACTTTTCGCTCGTATTCTAATTCGTCAGGACATCCGAAGTTAAGCAAAAGCCCCAACTTATAGTTGGTGGCATGAAGATAATTATAAACCTGAGACCGGTGAGCATCCTCTAACGCGCTTACCGCCTTCAGTTCTACAATAATCTTCCCAAAACAGACAAAGTCTGCTTTGTAGGTTTGCTTAAGTTCAATGCCATCATACTGAATCTTCAGTTCTTTCTCTCGTTCATAAGGAATACCTTGTTTCTGGAATTCGATTTCCAAAGCCTCTTGATAGACCGCTTCAAGGAATCCGTGTCCAAGGCCATTATATACCTTGAACGCTGCTCCCATAATCTTATAAGCCTCTTCCTTATAAACAATCATGTTCGATTTATTTTGAACACGAATCACTCAAATTGTACGAATCTTTTGATGTAGATGACAGTTCTGAGTAGAACTGCTTTATTGACCAATAAAGGTTGATATTTCATGAAGCATCTTGAAAAATTTGTTTTCAGAAGTGCTCCTTGTAAATAACAACATATCATCTACATAAAATCAATTTGTTATTCGTTTGATTCGTGCTATTCGTGTTCGTTAAACAAACCTCGCCCCATCATCTGGCTTCACCCAAAACACTTGGAATGTTTTTTCATATTCAGGGAACTGTTCCAGATACTTCTCTGTGAGCACCTTCTGAATATCCTCCTTATAGGCAGGATCTACGAGCGCAATACAAGCCCCCTTGAAGCCAGCTCCAGAGAAGCGACCACCATACACTCCAGGTAACTGTCGCATTATCTCATAGATAGCTATGAGCTCAGGACTACCACACTCATAGTTGTGAATACTACTCTCGCAGGAGTCAAACGACAACTTGCCGAATAGTTTCATATTACCAGTTTCCCATGCAGTCACGCCTTGTCTTACTCGACGATACTCACTATAGAAGTGCTCTGCACGACGGGCAAAGCGCTGTGGCATCGCAATCCGCGTCTTCTCAAATGTGGTTTTGGGAATATCCCGCAGAAACGTCTTGTCAAACGTCTTCAACGGTTGATCAGTATAGGCAAGCATATTCCATGCTGCCGTCTTACACTCATACACACGAAGGTTATAGTCCGAGTTGACAAGGCTTCGTGTCAGCCCACTAAAGAATATCCCAATCTCAAACGGCAAATCCGTTTTATCTGAGGAATCCGTGTTCGTTATATTCTTGTTAAATTTTGAATCAGATTTTTGAATAATTTCTTGCGAAGCAATCCCACCAAAAGGAATCAGCCTATACTCATTCGAATCACAATCCAAGAACAACAGCTGATTCTTTTTGGACAGCGCAATACATGCCTGATCAAGCAGTCCATTGTTCAGTCCGATATACTCTCGCTCAGCCTCCGATGCAATCTTCACTACCTCAAACGGCTGCAGCGTAATCTCATTCGCCTTGGCAAACGCCATCACATAAGCAATCAGCACGGCAGCACTCGATGACAATCCACCTACAGGCAACGAACCCTGAATGACTCCCTCGATACCCCGCTTCAGCTCAAATCGCTTCCGCAGCGCATACTTAGCACCCCGTGCATAGTCGCCCCAATGATGCTCCTTCACCTGACTCGGTGCATCGATGTCAAAGTCCACCGTTCCTTCGAACGTCCTCGACTCCAGATGCACATGATTCTCCGGATATTCTCCCCCTAAACAGGGGGAGCCAGAGGGGGTCCACCACAAATCAACGCCTTTGTTGATGGCAAAACCTGTCACCAATCCATGTTGATGATCGACATGTGCCCCCAATGGACACACCCGATACGGGCTAAAAATATGATATTGGTATTCTTTCATCGTGTCCACAAAGACTTACAGTTCTCTATCCTAATAATTATAGCGTTTCTCAATAACCTCCCAGTCGATAATCTGCCAGAGGGCAGCGAGATGAGCAGCGCGGCGGTTCTGGTAATCCAGATAATAGGCATGCTCCCAGACATCGAACGTTAATAGCGGCTTCAAACCCTTCACCACCGGATTAGATGCCCCTTGCTCCTGCGTGATAACCAAAGAACCATTTGCATCAGCCGATAGCCATACCCAGCCAGAGCCAAACAGACCGACACCTTTAGCCTCAAACTCAGCCTTGAAAGCCTCCACACTACCCCACTGCTTCTCGATTTGCGCAGCAAGCGCACCCTCAGGGCCTTGAACAGCCTCACCGACAGGTTTAAACTGCAAGAAATACAACTCGTGGTTCAGTATCTGTCCTGCATTGTTAAATACCGCCCCAGCCGGAGCCTTTCGCACAATTTCCTCCAGAGCCATATTCTCATACTCACTGTCTGGAAGCAGTTTGTTGAGATTATCAACATACGCCTGCAGATGCTTACTATGATGGAAACCTATAGTCTCTTTACTAATCACTGGCTCCAATGCATCTGGAGCATACGGCAATGCCATCAATTCATATTTCTTCATATCAATAGTTTTAGTTAATTTATACTCCTTCCATCAGCCTCAGCCTTCAGCCTTCAGCCTTCGTTAAGCCATCTTACCTCTTACATCAGCCCTCAGCCATCGTTCATGTCACTGACCTGTTCCCCTGTCATCCCTGCGTCATGCATTTCTCTTAAATGGCCTACCACCTTTTTGATATAAAAATCTTCGTTGAACTTCTTTTCCTTACGAGTACTCCAATTATGAAGGCCCATCTTAACTAGCTCAACTACGCTATCATCATCTTTCTTAGACCATCCTTCAAAGGTAGGGTCGTTTCTAAAGAGATAATCAACAGTAGCCAATAACTCCAGAGAATAATCAGAATAATAAGATGTCAAGAAAGCTTTCGTCTTCTCGACTATCTGCTTGTATTTCTCATTCTCCTTGGCATTCATATATTCATCAACAATTGATGCAGTATCTGGCAATAGCCATAATCTTTGGAAAGGCTTATTTTCCATTGCCCCCATACCCTTAAAATAACCTCCGTTCAAGTTATACAGAAAATGTTTAATCTTACCTTCAGAATAAGGCCCATAAATACCTTTCTTAAATTTAACTTTGAAAATATCCTCTGCACCAAAGTTCTGCAAGAAATATATACCTTTCTCAGCAGCAAATTCCGACATATATTCACCATTTGCCACCATATCACACATCAATGTAAGTAACATGGCTCTTGCTGGAGTCATCTTCGGTTTTTCAGCCTTCATCTTTTCAATAATTGCATCCGAGGGTTCATAAAGTCTGATATCACAATCCATATCGCCAAGAACCATAATGATCATCTCCTTCACCTTCTGCCAGTCTAAACCGCCATTATTTGCGCCTAATGGTGGGATGGCAATCGACATGATGTGCAGTTCCTCAATCTTCTTTTTCAAGGCATGTAATCCTAATCCAATATAAGTATACTCGGAAGGTTTCCTCCACGTTGTCTTTGTTGGAAAATTCACAATAATCTTTTTCTCTCCAACGCGATTATAATCCTCAGTTATCAGCACTTCGCCTATACTGAAATTACCCGTCTTACAGGCCCTACGATAGATTTCATAGTTGTTTTGAAATTCTTCTTTAAACTGCAAAGCAATTCCCTTGCCCATTACACCTTCCGTATTAACAGTATTAACCAGTGCCTGAGCATCACTCAATAACAAGTTGCCAACTTCATACGTAATCATCTTCTCAACACCCTTTAGAAATAGTAATTAGGCCTTACAACCACCATATTCTCTTCAACGCCCATAAAAATCAACGATTGCTTGGCCTCTAAATTATAAACGACATAGCCCCTAATATATTGTAATGGCAAATCATTTTTCACCAGTAGCTCTGCCTCTTTCCTCCTTTTCATATCAGTGTCTTCTTCGTCATCCCATCTATATGCGAACACATCTTTATATTGTACGAATTCGTCTACCTGATTTAGCTTATCACCATAGAAAACCTGTGTCAGACTATTAAGCACATGACCATCGGTGAAACAACATTCAATTTTATCTCTAATAATGTCATCCAAGCGAATAACGCAATACACGATTTTCTCTGCTTCAATTCTCCTCACCCCATTATATCCATGCTGAATGACATATAGCATTGGCGAACGAGTTCCGAAATAAAATGGTATAAAATCACCAATTTTTAGCCAAGAAGAAGCAAGATGCCTGTTCTTTCTTTTTTCTATCACCAACTGATCTCCTATAGGTATATAATTGGGATTGGCATTAGGCGAGTCTGCTCTTACTATGCCATGCTCCAATATATGAGGGATATTGTCAATATGCACAAGCCTAAAGGCATATTGTAATTTCTGTTCTGCCATAACAACTAAAGTCCTTTTAGTTCTATCAAGTTCTTTTTCAAGGAACCGCAACAATATTTCATCTGCAAATACCAAGTAGAATTAAGAGTCCGGACATCAGCCAAACTCATTGCGATAAGCAAGTCAATATCTTCTTCGTTGCTTATCACTTCCACCATTTCCTTATTCTCCCTGCCTTTAAGCATGCAATCACCTGCTATATTATGATACACGACAGCTAAACATATCCTTCTAACGCTATCTTCGCTGATTTCTTGTATTTCTTCTGTCAATATTCTATAAAGCATTGGCATTGCATCATATGTATGGTCAACATAACCATATCTTACATTGCCATTCCATTTCGATTCTGGTCCTTTACCTATATCATGGAGATAAGCAGATAGTTTCATAATTATCTTCATGTCATCGTCCGCTGCCCTATATTGATCTGTCTTTTGAATATCTGCTGCCACTTTTTTTAAATGCTCACCCACAGTATCGCAAAGAGGGAAATTACTTGTTGGCATCTGATTTACACCTACTAACTCTGGCAATACCTTTATATCTTTATCAATAGCATCAACCAGAGCTTTTATATCCTTAAAGCGATAGGAAGCTCTCTTTATGCCTCTATCCTTTTGAATTTGTGACAGCAAATTAGAATACCCATTTTTCAGTAAATAAGGTCCCATTACTAAAGACTCATCTTTTCTACCATCCAAGAAATATTTTGTATAGAAAAACCTGTATTTACCATTAGCAAGTTCGCGGCTTAACAAAATCTTTGGAGGGATAACACCATTCTTGGCAAATATTTTCTTAACGCCATCTGCTACCCAATTATTATAAACAACAATGGCATCTATTTCTTCAATACCCACCCTGTTATATATCATTGCTTCAGCCATTTTCTTATGCCTTTCCTCGTCAGAAAAGCCCCATTTCAAGCTATCAACGAGAGACCAATCCAGCTTGTCAAGTTGAGTGGTATCAGAATAGAACTGCGGAGGTATATCTGTATTAGCAGAAGCATCAGTAAACACGGCATCATCCTTCTCCAACCTATCTATTTTCATACATAGATAAACAATAAATGGCTGGTCGGTATTCTTCTTATTCAGCACTCCCAAGAACATTGGATTCTTTGAGCTAAAGTAAAAAGGTACATAATCATGTACTACTCCTCCCTTTCCGCAGGTCACATTCATCTTCGACCTTCTATTCTGGATGTTCAGGTTTGCAATGTTTTTGTGGCTAATGTTCTTGCTTTCCTTTACGTTTGTACACAGCAATCCATTCTTGATTATTGAATCAAGATTATGAATGTCTGTAAAATGAAAGATATATCTCCACTTATATTCCTGTGCTATTGCCATTATCCATAAATCTTTAACAGTACTCAGAGTAAGAACAATGCCATCATATCCCCTGAATCACCCCTCTTCCAATTCCAGTCAATCGTTCCAATTGCCGGTGCGAAGCACCAATCTCTTTCAGGTCCTTTAGCACAGCACGCCGGACGTCATCATTCAACTGTTGGAAAGCACTACTGTTGGTCACCCCCGTCTTATCCTTGACATAAGCCCATACCTGATCGTCAGAAGGCCTGCTACGCGAAGGATTATCCATATCCAGACAATTCACCTCATCAGACAACGGCTCGTTTACCATAGCCTCCAGGTCATCAAAAGGAACACGCCTTAGCACCGTTCCCGTGTCACACAGCTGGAACACCGGTTCCACCGTGCCGTCATATTCTCCCCAGCTGCTATACTCATAATCCTTTACGTGCTCTACTATTCCTGCCTTCACAGGATTCTGGTGTATATATCTCAGAAGCGTCACAAAATAAGCCATATCATTTACCGGCTCACTCCTAAAACGCTCCTTAAACAAATGCCCGTCGCGCAGATATTTCCGATTATAATAGTACACATAGCTGCTCGCTATCCGCTTTACCGTTTCTCCTACCGACTCCTCTCGCTCACGTATCAGCAGGTGAAAATGATTGTTCATCAAACAGTAGGCATAGTATGTACAATTGCTCCCGCAGGGGTTCCCGTCATCGTCATAACGCACCCTCATCCTGTCAAGCGTGTTGATAAACTGGTAGTTGTCCTCAGCGTCCTCGAATATATTCTGGTGATTAATGCCACGCATCATCACATGAAATATCCCAGTACCCGATCCTTCTCTCGCCTTACGTGGCATTTCTTATTTTTTTTATGCTGCTATGTTTAATGAAACTGAAAATTCTGAGGGATTAACTTTGATATGCCAATGACCTGTCCCTCTGCCACCTTGGCTATCAAAAGGCTCTTCATCCGATGATGTTTGCCTTGATGGTGTCAACAATGTACCTTACATCGTCATCGCTGACATATGGACCTGCAGGTAGACACATACCAACCTTGAAGATTGCTTCCGACACACCATTCACGTAGGCAGGTGCATCCTTATAGCAAGGTTGTTTGTGCATGGGTTTCCATACAGGACGTGCTTCTATCTGGGCTTTGTCGAGTGCTACTCGCATAGCCTCTACATTGGCATTGGGTTCACAATCGGTATGAGCTGATTCTGCTGTATGGATGACACCTGCTGCACCACCTACAGCACCTGTCACGATGGTTTTATAAGCGTCCTCCTGTCCCTTTACCTTCACATTCACATCGATTGTGATGGTGCAAAGCCAGTAGTTAGAGTCATAATCACCATTATTAGGCTGAGAATGTACATGTACTCCCGGTACATTAGCCAACAACTCCTCATACATCTTCTGCACATGCTTATGATGAGCAAGGTGGTCATTCACAACCGTCATCTGTCCTCGACCAATACCTGCACAAATGTTACTCATACGGTAGTTGTAACCAATTTTCTCGTGCTGGTAGTAAGGATAGCTCTCACGATACTGTGTAGCATACATCATGATCTCGCGCCAGTGCTCCTCATCCTCTGTTATCAAAGCGCCACCACCAGAGGTAGTAATCATCTTATTGCCATTGAACGACAGCACGCCATACTTACCGAACGTGCCGAGCACCTGCCCTTTATACTTTGAGCCAAAACCTTCAGCAGCATCCTCCACTACGGGAATTCCGTACTTATTGGCTATCTCCATGATGCGATCAGCTTTATATGGCATACCATAGAGTGCTACAGGAACAATTGCCGCAGGATATTTGCCCGCCTTTTCTTTCCGGTCAACAATGGCTTTCTCCAAAAGTTCTGGGTCAATATTCCAAGTGTCAGGCTCCGAGTCCACAAGCACAGGTGTAGCGCCTAGATAAGTTACAGGGTGAGTTGATGCACAGAATGTAAAACTCTGTACTATCACCTCATCACCAGGCTTCACACCACAGTTCAACAATCCCAGATGCACAGCAGCAGTTCCTGCAGACAATGCAACGACGCGTTTTCCCTCACCTACGAAATCTTCAAGGTCTTTCTCGAATCCATTCACATTTGGCCCCAAGGGCACTACCCAGTTCGTATCAAACGCCTCCTTTACAAACTTTTGTTCCATTCCGTCCTCGCTCATGTGAGCTAGGCACAGATAAATTCTCTTTCTTTCAGACATATTTCTTTTGAATGTTATAGTTCTTCCCATTTTAGTGTCCCGCCTTCAATTGACGGTGTTGCTTTTTCTATTGCTCCATTAACGATTTCATGGACATCATCTTCTGTCATTGTTGGCAATTCCACATTCGTCCCTTTCTCCCTCTTCATTTCCAAGTTAATACCACATCCAAAGAGCAGTAGTTTTTCTCCGAGTAAAGAAAGGATATACTTATTCGACCCGCTATAGTCTATCGTATGTATCTCCAATGCTCCAGTTGCATACAATAACTCCGTGTCACCGCTATCGTCATAGTATGGTTCTTTATATTGTGCCAATAGTTTCAAATCAACATATGGTATTCTCTCTAACATAGATGACAACCTAAAAAAGTCTTCTATACTTATAAAACCATGAATCCTTGCCTTGGTAAGACTCGCAAATATCTTTTGCTTGTTGATATTATCCATTCTGTCTACCATACCAAGTATAACGTTTCCAGAAGCGTCTTCCGCTTTCTTTTGAACCTCTTCTGAAAATTTCACCCTCTCCTCTGCGCTTACATCCGTTAGTTCAAGAATAAACGATGTGAACTTTCTGAAGAACTCAGACAGTTTGTAATCCTCATAATTCTGTAATTCCTGTGCCAAAGCACCACCAACCTCTGGAATTAGATTTAGCGCAGCTTTCAATTGGTTCTTCCAGAATTCCTTTTCTTTTAATGGACTCAATTTGCTCAATTCAGGACTTACAAGAAGGCCAGAAACAACATCGCTTATATTTTCTGTTTTCATAAGTTAGCATTATTAGTTCTGAACATCTATTCTTCTTCCACTACACCGTCTTTGCTATGGCAACCCAATATCATGGTTTCACCCCATCCCATGGAGCCGCCATCCGCATTCCGCCACACATAGCAGAATATGTTTTCAATCCCGTCACTTGTCAGGTCTGCTGTCTGCTCGAAGTACAGCAACAAAGTATTGTCAGAAAACATCTGGCCATTCTTCCGTAGATTTATTCCCGGTCTGCTTGGCACCAAGTTCTCCACGCTGTTGATATGGAAATCATCACCCAATCCAAGTCTTTTCTTTATATCCTCTATATCCGATTCACGTGATTCTGGTATAATATGGTCAATCTCAAAGTCTTGATAAGGCACTGGCTTCTCCGTATAGAAGCATTGTAACTGTTCTTGTATGATAAGATATAATGCAAGATAAATAGGAATCATAATACTTACATCGTTTCTCTTTGATAATCTCTATACCCTTTTTGGGCTGCAGAAAAGAGGTCACAATAGCCTTCGGACTCCTTGTCGAAGAGATTTCTGAACACCTGATAGAAGTATAGTCTCTGGTCATTACCTATCTTCTTAGCCACATCTCTTACTCTCGAGAGATTCTTTAATAGCAGTTTCAGACCTTCTTTTACGCTATTTGCATTTATCCGTTCTGTTAGTTGTATGACATCTTCCAATGTGTTTATAATCTCAAAATCTATCAGTTTACCAATAGCAGCTCCAAAGCCTGTCAGAGGCTGCGACTTTTTGAAAATTGTAATCACGTCAGGTCCGAAAACACTGGAGAGTTCTTCCTGTTCATCTTGTGTCAGCAGTTTTCCTGGCTCTATTTCATACAGAGTTCTTACCATGTTATTATAGGTCCGTAGAAATAGTTCGAATAGACTGTTCGACGGGTCTATGTTCGACAGTTTCTCTAGGCTTTTTATGTTTTCGAGAATGTCAACACGTTCCATCGTCAGATAGTCTCGCTGCACAAAAGAAGTAAAGCCCTCTATTACATCCTGAAATTTATATTCTCCTAACCTCCTTGCCGACTGGTCATCTATCTCCCGCAACAAGCGTATCCCTTCTACATCTGTATTCACATAGTCAGAGTAAATGATTTCTATCTGGTGACGGGTGGACATCTGTGTCTGCCCGGTATTCAGCGTCAGCATCCTATATAGAATGCCAAGTTTATTGATACCGATGTATATCTCTGCCCGTATCTTGTTTGAGAATACGCGCTGCATATCATCATCACCAGTTTTCTCCATTTCTTCTATCAGCCCCTTAATGGTGTACGAACGCTGCAAGCCGTCCAGGATAACAATCTCTGATTGATGCTGTTTAATAGTATCGACAACATCATCCGTCTTAACATCGTTACTTGACTTTGACAAGGCCAACACGATGGGAGGCATCAGACAGCCTCGTTTCAAGTCTTCCTTTAACAAACTATAGACCGTTGAAGATGATTTCACCCTCCTACGCTGATATTCATTATTCTTCAGAATACCATTCGACAGGTCATAATACTCTTTCAACGTCATCTCCAGCATATAGTTATGCGAGTTGATTCTCTTGTCCTGTATTGAGTCCCCTAATACTTTCATATTTCTTCGCTATTTTTTCACCGTATTCTCAACCAACAAATTGAATATGTTTCTGTCAAAATATTCTACAATCTCCTCCAAATCAGATTTATAAGCAAACAACCGTCGCATTTCATGCACAATCTTATTTCGCAACGTATAGACATAGCTACCGAATGAGTTGGTATTGGGCTTCTCTATTCCTGCCTTGTCAAAAAGCGCCTCGATCTTCTGCCATAAAACGGACTGGTCTATTCCGATAACATTTGTATATATTACGTTAATTTGATGCTTCTCGCTTGTTGCCTCAATAAGTTTCTCACGAAGGTCGTTCTTGTTAATCTTACCTTGGTTGAATAGTTCCGTCGCCTTTTGGTAGTCCTGGTAATACGCATAATCAGAAAGTAGCTCTACTGCCTGATAGAGTGTTACAAATCGATAAAAGGGGCTCTCATTGAAGGGTAGCATCTCTTTGTAGAGATAATCATAAAAGCCTTTGTGAGCCACATAGTCCTTGATTGTTTTGAGAATAATCTTGGAAGATTTCCGTGACCTCTTCTCGCTAACTATAGCCGTCATATACCCAGAGACATATCGTTCACGATGGTCATCCACGAAAGGTTGACTGAGATAATAAAAACCATTGTCATATAATGAAGGGATTAACACACTCCATTCCTCACCTACATCCTGTTTCCTGTAGACAAAGAGACTGATAATCGGATAACGATAATAGTTTGCTAATTGGAAGTCACTAGTCGCAGGCTCTAATTTGTTCATCTTCACCAAGTACGAGATAGCTTTTCTTGTGGCAAGATTCACATGCTTTTTGTAGTAGTCGCTAATATCATTCGAGACATCTGTATCATCGTCATCAAGAAGTGCTAAAGGCAGTATAACACCTATGCCAAATTTGTCCTTGTTGGTCCCATAGTACACAGAGAATATGTCTTTTTCAGCCGTATAGTATGGACTCGTAAGAAATATCATGCCGTATTCATTCTCAACAAGACTGTCATCATGATAGGTTGTAGCGCAAGCATAGTCTACACCCTCATACGAGAATCTTATGGAATCAGCATCATTCGTATATACAGGCATAACATGAAATCTCCATTATATTGTTCTATCATATGATTCTATATATTAAGACCGAACCCAACCAGACCACTGTAGAGCCTTACTGGGCGAAATTTCATTCTGTCTAAATTTGCTATATTACATTCACTACTGCTCATTGATAATATTTATCCGTATCAACACTTATTTCTGCTGTAGCAGCGTTCAACTCATATTCATTACCTTCCTTTTCCAGTTCAGCCTTGCATTCCGCAGGGAACTGCATAAAGAATCCCGAATCATCCTCATTGTCAAGATAGATGTTGACAGAGATGGTAAAAGAAACTTTTACCCTAATGGTGTCAATACCTTTTTGATAACTGACGATATTGAAAGCAGAGATGTCATCTACGTCATAATGATGACCTAAGGGGTCTAAATCATCAATGGGTGTTGTCCAGACATATTCCTGTATCTGCTCACAGAGTACGTCTGGGTCAAAAGGATATGTGTCATCAGCCCGTTTAACTCCTATAGGATTCTGAATATAATATAACATCTTCTTGTAAAGTTTCACCTCTGAGCCTTGACCGCTGGAAGACTTAAATTCAGAGTCTTTACCAAACAAGACTTCTGCTGCACTCTGTAACGGCAGAAGAAAACCTTCCACATGCTTCACATACATCTCGCAGACCTCTTTTTTCTTGGCACTTTCCTTAAGTGCATCCAACAATTCAATATCCTCGTCCCGGCGCATCAGCCCCATCATCCGAACCCATGCCCCAAATCCTGTTGTCTTGCAGATAATTGTACCCTTAACATTGTCTTTTGGTGGCCAATAGTCTTCAAAGAGGCGTTTCACCACTACAAAAAAACTAAGAAGTTCCGTGTCAAAATAATTGGTATCTGTTTCTTTTAGACTGGTCTCGTCAGGGTCAAAATACCACAGTGCATCCTTTCTGAAAAGTCTTTGAAGTGCTTCTACGACAAACGCTTGTGACACATACCCTTGCCCTGTGCCCAACATTTTGATACGATGATAGAATGGCGAATCCTTGTGCTCGTTTAGCATTTTAGCCATCGTATGGGCCAAATATATCTTGTTTCGCTGCCAGTCTGACTGCTCCTCACGATATTCAGAACCAAAGATTTCATAATAAAGAGACTTGTTGACAGGCTTCTGCTTGAAGTTCACATTCACGAACACCTGTCCCTGCTCCCATAGATCGTAGTTAATCAATATCGTGCAGTTAAACTTGTACTTCTTTAGGAAGTGTAAAACATACTCATCCTCTTCCGTTTTTATCAGCAACCGGTCTAACTCATCGTAGAGTTTCATCATACCCATCATCCGATGCTGACCATCCACAATGAATACATTCGTATTTACGTCAAGCTCACAAGTATCATCATCTAATTCTTTCAAAGTGTTCCCGCTTTCATCTGTCTCAGCATTCAGTGCCAATATCATGGAAGTAGGGAAAAGTGTCGCCATCTGGAGCTGATTCCGTTCCTGGATAATACTGTACCGAATAAAGGCCTTAATTTCATCAGATCTTTTTGAATCAACTCTACGTTGATAGAAATCAAGGCTCGATTGGAATTTCAATCTCCTGTCCTCCTCTGCCTGATATGGATTGGCGCGATAGGTAAACAGCACAGTATTCCTTAGTACCGTAAAAGGCACCAGTGCTTGCAGTATCCAGCGCGATCCTTTCTGGTCTTTATGTTGTATCTGTGCTTTCATTTGGTATCTTGGTTTGTCTTATTACTATCCTCGTAAGCACCTACAAAGCCTATTCCCCTAGTATTGGCAAGTGTCCTGCGTGGTTTTGGCATTGTTGTCATACTATCTTCTATCTTTAGTACTCGGTCGGTCAACTTGCTGTATTTCTCATCCAGATTATTCATCGACTGGCTGATATTGTCTATAGCCGTTTTCTGTTCATCAATCTGTTCGCCATACTTTTTGACTGCTTTCTTCACCTTATCATTCACAGACTGGTGCAAAGCACTCTTATTCTCCGCAAATTGCTTGCCTGTCTGCTCTTTCACTTGTGCATTGATATGTTCTTCCAATTCGCTCTTTGCTTCTCTCTTAAAATCATCAAACTTCTCCTTAAATGATGACTGAGCAGCATTGTTCGCCGTTATCTTCGCCTGTTCTTTCACATTTTCTTCAATAGCGTTAAGCGACTTATAGCCAAAAAATCCGAAAAGCGATAAAACGACGGCCAGAAGCATCCCCCCTAATGTCAGCACATCATTGAATATCTCCTTCTGTTCAAGTATGTGTTCATATTTGTCATGTAGCAGATGTTCGTGCCACTCCATAACAGCCATCAGCGAATCTGCTTGATGCTGGGTTGATGGCATTACTCTGCCCGTTGAATCTGTTTGTATAATAAATTGTACTGTCAATTCCTCCTGCTTATGCGTGTTGCATATATACCCGTACTGCAAGATTCCTGCAAGTAATGCTGCAATACAACAAGCTATCAAAATAGCACCAGTTCTTACAAGATACGATTTGTCACTCATACTCTGTGAATTATCTAAATACCCTAATTTAAAGGTTTTCTTCCATCCTTCATTTCATCCATCCTTTTCCTAACGCTCTCTACCACTTCTTTGACTTTATCATTCATCGCGTTTACATTGTCTAAAATCTTATCATCCTCATCCAATATGGCATTAATAGCAGCAATGTTATTCATTCCTACAGCAACTTTTTGTATTTCGCGCAGCCTTTGGTTAAGTTTCTTACAGCGTTGTATCACCATTTTTTGTTTATCGAGGCAGATTAAAACTTCTGACTGTAGTGAGTTAAAGAGTGCTATGATGCATCCACCTTTTTCTACTTCTTCTTTTATTCTGCTTAAGTTTTTAATATCTTCTTCGCATTGTTCAACCATATTAAAAATTTCGTTCAAGTCCTTCTCACACACATCCATGACACTATATCCCATCCTATTTTTTAGGATTTCCACGTATGTCTTCTCTCTAGAGACCCCATTATATACATAGTCATCAATAGCGATGTCTATTTGTTCAGCGACTTTTCCTCCTTTGTTGAGATTTAGGTATATATAGTACATTACGACACATGCGGAAATACATAAGGCAATTCCAAACTCATTGCTTAATATTCCCGATCCACTCATCTTGAATGATGTATAACTAATTGGCCCATATAATCCTCCCAATATAGGATAATACCACAGGTTCACCTTTATCCATGGGAACATAAATCCATCTGCAAATGCCGGTGTAAGTCGGTCTTTATAAAGGATTCTAGAAACTACGGCTATAGCGAACAAGAATGCCACTGCTGTCCGTAGCCAGAACAATACTGACATTCCTTTATCTACTAACGTGAATATGCTGAATATGATCGAAAATACCAGCCCCATTGACACAAGGTAGATAGGAAACACTTCTTTCAGCCACCTTACTTTCGAATAGTCTATTCCTCGCTCTCGCTCATAAAAACGTAAATATGAAAACAGGGTTATAAAAAGAGCCAGAATACCACTAGTTAGATATACTACATCTGTCCACTCAATATAATACTTTTCCGAACATATAGTATAGACTGTCCATAAAACAGTTGCGAATGCACCTGCCAGTGCCCAATTATTCCAACCTTGAAGCTGGCTCAGACTTTGTTCCCTATCTCTTTCCGAATAAAGGAATGAAAGGAATTCTGCATCTGTCAGGTTTGATATGGACTTTGGTATCTTTATGCTAAACTTTTCTACCATCATGTAACCGCTTTAAAGAACACATTTCACCATTAACCTTGAACTCTTAACCATGATCCACCCGATAAGGCACCCCACCGTATTATGCATCACATCATCCTCTTCTGAGAAGCCTTTCATAAACCAGAACTGTAGTGCCTCTACTGTGATAGAGATACTACAACCTATCAGGAGGGCTATTGCCCATGAACCCTTAACCCTTAACAGTGAACCAAGTATCATTCCAACAGGAATGAATACAATGACATTCATGATATTCTCTACCAACAACTCTGGCCTATCGTAACTCCAGAAGGGATGGAAGTCATATTGTCTTGTTTCGCCTGTTGTTCTAAAGAATACTGTTGAGCAAAAGATGAGAAAGATGTATTCTATCAACAAAAGAGCGACTGAATAACGGAGCCCTATTTTGAATCCTTTCCATGCGACAAATACCACCAGTCCTATACAGAAGATAGATAGGAGCCCCTCATAGACCTCCGTTGGAATATTCTGGTAAAGACTGACGAAATATGTCCTAAACTGCTCTCTCATTCTGTGGCATTAATCCGTCCTCTCTAAGATGTCCTCAGCCTCCAGAGGTTCATACGCCCCATCCTTCGCCTCAAACAGTACCGTTCCACTTTCCAGGCACTTCAAACTATGCCACTGTCCTTTCTCTATATTCAGCATTACTCCTCCTGGTACCATATCAATGGTATCCGTGAGGTTGCCTTTGTCATCATAGAAATACTCCTCAAAATGCCCACGAATGCAGATACACGTCTCAGAGGAACCCTTATGCCTGTGTATGGGCATAACTGTCCCTGGCTCCAGAGCATTCAGCATCCGTTGTGACTGATCATCAGCAGAATTCCGCATATCCAGATTGCAACGCAACCGCGGGTTTTCTTTGGCCTTAGCCGTCAACTCATCCAGAATCTCCTTTGTTATAACCATCGCCTTAAAAATCACTTCTTATTTGGGTGATTGCCATTTGAATCAACCCAGCCATTATCACCCTTCAATGGATTGCCAGTCCAATAAATTGGTTTGTTCAATGTCGTGTCGAAGAATTTAAATCCAGGAGTTAAAAGGCTATTGACAGGCCTGGTGCTTCCAACTTTTCTGACAGGCACATTATCACAATCAAAAATACCGAACTTATATACAGACAAACTATAGCCATTGTTTTTGTCATATTTCAACTTAAAGCTGGTAGCATTTGCAGGAGGATTAATAGTCACAACACGCTCTCTTACGGACTTGTCGGCTAATACTTTAGCATCTTCAGTTGATAATATATTATTCGAACTGTCATAGTATTCTAATGTAATGGAGCAATTTGATGATGTAGCAATCATATATTCTAAATAAATACATGACATATTTTTATCAATAAAAAAACCGTATTCATTGAACATATATGAATTAGGCAAAACTTTTACTTCCTTTCTACCATTCTTCAATTGTTGAATATAACTACTCGTTCCAACATTTTTTATGAAAAACGGAACGGTAATGTCATTCAAAAGCCCATCCGTATAAAGATTATTGCTTTTTAACGGAATTGACTTTCCCTCGTCTAAAATTAGTTTTTCGTCAACTATAAGGTTAATATTACGTGTATCTGTTTGAAAACAACAATTTGATCTACCTATAACTACATTTACAGGATATATTCTCGAAGCATTCCCTGTGATATACATCCAATTTGAGCCACCATTATTCTGTAAATTTAATATATTAACTCCACAGGATGTGTTATTGAAATTGAATAAGCCCCGAACATACCTTTTATGATTGCCGTCAAGACTATTAGACCATTTAGTGTCAGTCGAATTAAGCACAGAATTTATAATAGTAAAGCCACAACCTTCAAGGTCGAAAATCGGGACTACTCCATAATCAGACAATCTTAATGCTTCAGAATATCTGTCTTCGGACTTAATTGATTCACGTTCCCAATTTATAGCACCTTCAAAATAAAAACTATCTATAACAAGTTCTGAACCGGCACATCTACCTACAGTTTTTATCATCGGGCCCACTATCACTTCTCCCATCATCTTTTTTACATGAAGCGCGGAATAGGGTTTGTTTTGGTTATTAACAATTTGAATTGCAGGTTGAATGCTTTTGCCGTGATTGCCATAACAAATAAGATAATCAAACTCACATTCATAAATGAAACCAATGGTTAGGAAAGGCATGTTATGTATACCACTCCCACTAATTGCAAATTGACCAATTTCTATAGCGTCTAAAATAAGACCGCCATTCAAATAATCACCAACAGTGGCAGTATATGAGTTTGTCAACTTAGATGGATTATACCCATAAGGAGTGGTGAAATTAATATGCATTATTTTTATATCATATCCCTTGCCATTTCCGCCTAGGGTATCTGCCCCTCCACCAATCTTGATAATATATCTCTGAGAAGGACGAAATGGCATAAAATTTACCTTTGCAGATAACCCATAAGGGTCTTCACCGATAATAGCAAAACTATCACCTTTTTTATTCTGAAAATATAACTCGCTTAAATAATATGTTCCTTTAGGAAAGTAAATCGGAAGATTACAACTCTTGACATTGTTGATGATTTTAGTACAGTCTACGGTATTATCGCCAGGTTTAACTCCAAACCACCTAATATCAAAATTATCAACGTTCCAACTGCCAGATAAAGTGATGCCAGCACTAAATATTTGTTCTATATCTGCCTTAATTGCAGTATTAAGCCCTATCAATGAATGGGTTCCGTCGTCATTGATACTTCCTCCCTCAAACATCAACACGCAATTTGCAGGAATAGTAACGTCACAATCCAAATCAAAATCATACTTAATGACGTAAACTGAATTAGCCTTATTTATCTGATCAGAAAAAGGCATATTATTCTTCAGCACAACTTTGCTCATTCCATTATAGATACTTTTTTCTGTAGTAGCAAAACCGTTGTTGATTGGAATAGCCGCACGAATGCTATATGACAATAACAATGTGAAGAAAAAGACAAATAGCCTCGCATTTATTCTCATATTATAATATATTGAACATTATAAAGAAGCAGGCTTTAATACTTTTGCCCATATTCCACTCCAGAATGCAGACCATCTACTTTCACCATAACACATTTCCTGTTTCCAGGCATTTCCTTGCCAGCGCCTAAACTTGTATATTAAACGTCTACATAAACCGTTGGGAGATGTCGCAGTATATTCTGGATCAAAAATATCCTCCAGCACTCTCTTCTTTAATGAAGAAACAAACTGCATTTCAGGAAAAAAATCAACTGAGAATCCCAAATCTTCCACACAAATTGCATTGATACAACTCACGAACTCTTTCATATGGTACTTTACCAGCATCCCATCCAGCCATTCCCAATCCACATCATTTGTATGTTTCTCTACAAAAAAAGCCCAATCAAGCAGTTGTCTTAGTGTAATCTCAGCTGCCGCAAAATGGCTTACCATATGGCGAATCAAGAACAAGGCATGCAGATTCGGTGACGGCAAATAAACCGTCTCTCCCAATACCTCCACAGAATGGCTATCATCAGCTCCTAACTCCTTGAATACCTTTTCCAGTTCAGCACTCGACTTATGAGCATACACATTCACAAAATCATAGTGATTCTCTACCGAGAAACCACACCAGTCAAATACTGTATGATGGTGATGACTTGAATCAATCTTGAAACTTGGATCATGAAACTTGGAACTAGCAGCCAATGCTGCATCAGCTTCCTTCTGTTTTCCAAACAGCCAAATATCAATATCCCCACAAGGCCGGTGCTCAGGCTTTGGCCAGTCTACGCTACAAGCATACCCTTTCAGTACCATCATCTTATATCCGTGGGGGGTATACCAGCCAGCCAATTTTACTATGGCTCGTTGATATAACTTATAGCGGTTTTCATAACTCTGAAAAACATCACCTATCCACTGCAATAGCAACTCCTTAGGCGGACGTTTTGTATCCGATAGCTTTTCAATGCCATCTACGACAATTGCTGTAAGCCCCTGCTTGTCCGCAAGGGCTTTTATGGCCTGCCAGTCAACAAAATCAGGTAGGGCACAACTATGACCTATCCCCATGCAAACTAGAGACAGAAATGAGTCTTTGTTAGCAGATTGCACTCTTAATAGTTTCTACAATGTACTTCACATCCTCATCACTCACGTACGGCCCAGCGGGCAAGCACATACCCACCTTAAAGATGGCCTCACTCACACCATTCACATATGCAGGTACATTCTTATAGCAAGGCTGTTTATGCATAGGCTTCCAGACAGGACGTGCCTCAATACCGGCCTGATCCATCAGCACACGTAATGCTTCCACATTGTCATTAGGCTGGCAGTCAGTTGTAGCTGAAGAAGCCATATGAATCACGCCCGCGGCACCACCTACTGCACCCTTCACAATGGTCTTGTAGGCATTCTCTTGCCCCTTAATCTTCACGTTCTCATCAATGGTGATGGTGCAAAGCCAATAGTTGCTGTCATACTCTCCTGTTGCAGGCTGAGAGTGAACGGCTACACCCTTCACGTCTTTCAATAACTCCTCGTATAGTTTCTGAACGTGCTTATGATGAGCAATATGGTCATTGACAACCGTCATCTGTCCTCTACCTATACCAGCACAGATATTACTCATACGATAGTTGTAGCCAATCTTCTCGTGTTGGTAGTACGGATAGCTTTCACGATACTGTGTAGCATACATCATAATCTCACGCCACTCATCCTCGTTGGCAGTAATCAGAGCACCACCGCCAGAGGTGGTAATCATCTTATTGCCATTAAACGACAGTACGCCATACTTACCGAATGTACCCAGCACCTGACCATTCCAGCGGCTACCGAAGCCCTCAGCAGCATCCTCCACTACAGGAATACCGTACTTATTGGCAATCTCCATAATGCGGTCAATCTGGTACGGCATACCATACAAAGCCACAGGCACAATTGCCTTAGGCTTTTTACCCGTCTTTGCAATACGATCCTTGATTGCTTCCTCAAGCAGTTCGGGGTCCATGTTCCAAGTTTCTTTCTCGGAGTCAATGAACACGGGAGTTGCTCCAAGGTACGTAATCGGGTGACTGGATGCACAGAATGTAAACGACTGTACACACACTTCATCACCAGGGCCAACGCCACAACTGAGGAGTGCCAGATGAACGGCAGCCGTTCCTGCAGAAAGAGCAACCACTCTCTTATTCTGTCCACAAAACTCCTCAAGATCTTTTTCAAATCCATTTACGTTGGGTCCCAGGGGCACCACCCAATTAGTGTCAAATGCCTCTTGTATATACTTCTGCTCTATACCCGCCTCACTCATGTGAGCCAAGCATAGATAAATTCTTTTATTTACCATGTCTTTTGTGTTTTCTCAAAAACTGCTTCTGATTCCAAAATAATAGGCTCTACATCTACATCCCTCAAGAAGATATAGGGTTTCTCATAGTGATAGAACGGAGCACGTTCCACACGGTCTGCGTTACCATCTTCCAGAATCTTGATAGTATCCTCAATCAGGTCGAAACCTACGTGAGCCATCACACCTGCGTATGCCATGTGACGGATGTTCACCTCAGTCACCTTCATATTGCCATCCTTATCTTCCTTCAAGTCAAAACTCAAGATTCCATGAGCAGGCACATCCAATTTCTTCTCTAGATACTTGATACAGTCATCACAGAATTTATTGATACGGTCTTCATTCAGGAAGCGACCAAAAGCAGTATTTCCAGTGACATGAGAAGGAGCCGTATTTGCCATCACATACTCTGCGCACTCAAGTGCAGCACCTTTCACGTACTCACCATTGTAATAGAGCATTTCGTTGGCCAAATGACGGCCTGTAAGGAACTCACTGACAGTAAACTCAGGAATACGGCTATTAATGAAGAGCCAGCTCTTGTAACTGCTCATATCTTCCAATTTCAAGGAGCCTAGACCGCCCGTTCCTTCTGTTGCACGAATCCAGCAAGGAAAGCCAATCATTTTCTCAACATCCTCGTAACGAGGATTGTCCTGTGTCACCTTGATGGTCTTAGGAATAAAGTCAGTACCTTCCAGAAGGTCTGCCATAATGCTCTTATCCTTCAGGGAAACGCTCAATAGTTTGCTACCCATAAAAACAGGGCAAGGGAACTTTCCATGCTTGTCATAGTAGTCACCCCATTCCACAATCTCACTTTCGGGTTGTACAAATGCATAATCAATATGCTTCTCTGCCACTAACTTCTCAATCCAAGGGAAATAAGCAGGATCAGTACAACGAGGGCAAATATAATATTCGTCCAGCAAGCCTTTCATGAAAAAGCCTACAGCCTTCTTGTTAACATCTACACCAATAAGATGGTAGTCGGGGTGATTCTCACGGATAATACCCGTTATGGACCGAGGCGTCAAACCTCCAATTCCAGTAATAAGAATTGTCTTCATATTCTACTATTGAAAATGATTAATAATTATTTCGTAACCTCTTTCAACTGACCAGTTCTTTTTAAAGAACTCCCAGCCTTTTCTTCCCATTTCCTCTCTGTTTGCCGCAATGAAATCGTTTACAGCCTTCTCAAAGCCTTTTACATCATTACTTTCACAACAAAAACCGAAACCGTTATCACGTGCAATTGTTCCTATATCGGAATTCGAGTCGGTTGCAGCCAAAACAGGATTGCCAGAAGCCAGATAATTCAATATACGTGAAGGGAAATTAGGTATAGTGAATCTATGATCCAAGAACATCATTCCCACATCGCACTGGTCAGAGACCAGCTGGTATTCATCCTTAGGCATATAATGCATCAGTTTAACATTTGCAGGTTTCTCTTCATCAATGAATTTCTGCAATTTATCAAACTCAGAACCTTCGCCTATAATAAGGAAATATGCTTTCTTGTTTTCTTTTACATAGCGAAGGCAGTCAATCAAGAAACTGATACCCTGAGGCTTTCCAAGGTTTCCACCATAGATAAAAACCACAGCATCTCCAGGAATTCCAAACTTCTTTTTCAACTCGGAATTCACCCGCTTGAAAGATGGCATCTTTTCTGGTACTGACAAACAATTGGGGCAAACCTCAACCTTCTCTTTCCTTATTTCAGGATTGTGCTCCAATACATATTTCACGTTGGCTGGACTCATGCATCCAATAGTATCAGAAATGCTATAGAAATACTTCTCTTTCTTTCTGAAGTAAGAATGAATCAAGCCTTTAATTCCACTTGTACTCATCATACCTATATCCACAGCATTCTGTGGGAATATGTCTTTGAGCATAAGGTAGGTCTGAGCTCCATAATATTTCTTTGCCCAAGCTATAGTGTTAGCGAGGGTTATAGGAGGTGTCGGGTACAGGATCAAGTCAAATTTTTTATCTCCAAAAAATTTTTTAAGGCCTTTTTTAAAGAAATAATCCACCGATATTGTGGCCAACCCCTTCTTAATGAGATTTGTTGTACCAGTTATATCGCCAGTTTTAATTCTAAGCACTGTCATACCATTCCAGTCCTGAATACCATCAGGTTCTATGCTTCTGCTATCGTTAGAACAAGCCACAAACACATTGTGACCTTTTCTTACGAACACTTGCAGAAACTCTTCGTAAAAGTGTACGTGCTTTCTGTCACTAAAAACCAGCGAAAGAAACAATACGTTCATTCTATTATCTATTTAATGGTGATGTAATATCCGGCTCTATCTGCACTCTTCAGTACAGGTTTGTTGCTGATGGGCTTCATTTCGCTTGCTCTCCAGATAATTTCCGGTTCTTCTTTTTTGATGCGTTCAAACTCGTCTAAGTCTGCTTGGGTCATTATGTAGTGGATCTCTGCCAATTTCGGTTCCCGTATCTTGGTAAAGTCGGGTGCCTTACCTTGACAGATATTAATCACCATACCCATAAAATCATAACCTGAAGACAGAGGAGTTAAGTCCGTACCTATACAATCACCTCCCATACGAGTGGCAATTTCCATAAAATAGATTTTGCCATCTTTTGTAATACGAAATTCTGGGTGAATGGCTCCATATTCTATCTTCATAGCCGCAAAAGCCTTATAAAGCGTCTGTTCTATTTTCTCATGCATTCCTGGAGCAAGAGGAGCGGGCTGGCGGTGTCCAGTTTCCACAAAGTGAGGGGCACCTGTAGTATGTTTTTCCGTTACTGCAAGTAATTTATACTTCCCTTGATAGGCAATGCTCTCTCCACTATATTCAGGCCCTTCAATAAACTCTTCAAGAATTACCTCTTTCTTCTTTGACCACTCAAGAGCATAGTCCAAAGCCTCTTTTAGACCATCTTTGTTTTCAATCTTAAACACGCCACGACTGGAACTAAGGTCAACCGGCTTGCAGATTAATGGATAGTTGAACTCAGTTGTGGCCGCAAAAATATCATCCAGCGTCATCTTATCTGTCACAAGCATAAAGTTGGGGCTATCAACACCACCATCTTTCATTGCTTTGCGCATAAGATACTTGTCTGTGGATATTTTCTCCGTCCATTCACTATTACAAGGGATACCTCTTTTACGCAACAGATAGTTCATCGTATGAAGAACCAACTCTGAGCATATACTCACAATCCCACAAGGATTCAGCTTTTCAACTTCTTCCCACATCTTATCATAGTCGCATACATCTACAGGGTGAAAGAAGTCTGCGGTTCTCTCACCTATTTCTCCTCTCTGTAGGCCATAAACATGGGTTTCATATCCAAGCTCTTTCGCACGTACTATTACCGGATTTTGATACTCGTTTGTACCAAGTATCATTAAACGATTATTATTCATATCTTAATACTCCTTATAATATTCACTCAATGTATTTACAATGCGCTTCATATCATCTACGTTATACCTCTGGTCAACATGAAAACACAAGATATGATCATAGATATAACGGGCATCCTCATTTATCAGAGATTCAAATTCTGAAGGGCACCCCCAGATGACAGTCGCGTATATGTCATTCTTGGCAAGATACTGTTGCAGATCTTTCCTACCCTCTTTCACAAAAACTGAAAAATGGAACGGACAGACATTGCCAGTTAAATTTTGTTGTATTACTTCAATACTTTTAGATAAATAACTATCGTTTATGACATGATCCAGAAGATATTGATAATTCATCCAACGGCAATCCTTTAGGCTCTCTATGTCAGTATGAGCAAAAATCTCACACGCTACAGATGACATGGAATACGCTTTCTCCCTCGAATCAAGGATTCTTTCTGCTATAACAAAGTCCTTTCTGAAAGTTTCTTTATTGCCCTTACCATTTAGGATATATTCCCCCTTTTCAGTGAGAGCCCTAATCTTTGCCTCAGCCAACTCCGAATCTTCTTCATTACTGAGGAATGGAGCAGTAGTGAAAGCCCCATCTGGCACAGGCATCCACTTGCGAATACTGCCAACATGATAATTTGCTGGAAGAGGCTTGAAAACCGAAAACATACTCTGTGTCATATCCTCAATGAAGACTATCCCGCCGTTGACTCTTAACTCAGCAATATGATTCCTCAACTCTTCTGTTGTGTTAAACCCAAAATAGGGATGCGTCAGGATGACACTTGGTCCAATCTCATCAATAACAAATTTGAACTGTTCCCAGTTGATTTTTAAGTCGCGCCCTATGGGGTATGGATACACCTCATAACCGCGTTTCAGGAAAGGATGAAGTACCGACTCACATGTGAAAGACGGCAACAACGCTACCTTTCTTTCAACGCACAACTTATCTAAACATATTCCGATAGCACTTCGGCATGTTGAAACGTAGCTCTCACCAGCATTCAATATGTTTGGCCGCCTTAAACTCTTTTTGGGGAAAGAATCCGTTGAATGAGGAGCAAGGTAATATGTACTTCCTATTTCCTTAGTCATTAGACAAATTATATTTTTTGTTGATTGCTTCCACTATGGCCACTTTTTCAGGCTGTTGTACTTCGCGTATAATGTGCAAGCCGCCTTCATCTGTTACAGAAGGAACACCAATATCCTCAGAGCTGGCTACTTTGAAGAAAGTTTTCCAAAGAATCTTAATATCACCAACCAGAGAACAGGTCTTCGCATATTCCACATCGTAAGCAAAACGTTCTTTCCAACGGCATAAAGCCCTACCGTTGATCTGTGCCAAACCAGTGATACCCCCTCTTACAGAATGGCGCAAGCTCTCTTCTTTGGTATAGTAAGGGAGGTACTTCGGATAAAGCGGACGTGGCCCGACCAAACTCATTTCACCCTTCAACACATTGAACAACTCCGGAAGTTCATCAAGCGAAGAATTGCGCAGAAAATCTCCGAACTTTGTAAAACGTTCTGTGTCTGGCAGTAATTTACCTTCTTCGTCGCGAGCATCAGTCATCGTACGAAATTTAATAATTTTAAAGGGTTTTTCATCCTTACCTATGCGAACTTGTTTAAAAAAGATGGGAGATCCCAACTTGAATCGAACCAGTAGGCATAATACCAAAAAAATTGGTGAAATAATTATAAGACCAACTACTGTAATGAAAAAATCCAAAAAACGTTTAAAAAATTGTTTATACATAATTATATCTCCGTTTTACTTTGAAAATTATTTCTTGCCACCTACTTCTTCCAGAAATTGAAGTATTTCATTAAAATGTTTGTCATAATCCTGAAACAAAGACAAACGCTGTTCCATTAATAGTTTCATCTCGCTTTGCAGATTTTTGTCATCTATGTATTTTTTTATTTGCAAAGCGGCATCTTTCGCATTCATTGGCTCATAGTACAAACAGGCATCAGCCATAACCTCTTTATTAAAATCAAAATCAGTGGCAACAATAGGCAATTTAAAAAACATGGCTTCCAACGTACTTGCAGAAAAGACCTCAAGCAAAGTGGGGAGAAAGCACAGTTGGCAATGACGATACATCATAGCTAACTCGCGTTGCGACAACCTTCCATGCGTAATGGCTCTTTCCATTAATCCAGATGGCTTAAGGCGTCTCTGAATATCTTTCCAGCAATCACAATCTTCCGGAAGTGTTACGTGAAATCTCACATTTCCAATGCCAAGTTGTTGCAGATCTTCTAATACAGAGGGGATAATATCAAGATTTTTATGCTTGGTATCATTTGCTACACATGCAACATCTACCCAGTTTCCATCAACCTCAAATAATGTATTATCTATTTCATTATAAATAGAAGGTAATACATTCTTGACGACTTTTACATTCTCTGGATCCGTACCTGTTATACGTATAATGCCTTGACGTGTCGTTTCCGTCTGCGTAATAAAATACTCACCCTTACGTATTAATCGCCTTAGGTTCCAGCAATACAAACGCATCCTCATTCTTTCTTTCCATGAAAGAACAGACCAAGAATACTTATTAGGGTGGGTAACCCAGGGCATCGTAAAGCGCATTACCTCAGTAGTCTTGAAGGTAAAATAGCTTGGTGCCGTTATTGAGTACACAACATTAGGATTTAGCCTTTGCTCCAGTTCACTCAACTCTTGCTTTACTTTCTTATAACTATGTCGAAAGTCTGGTTGTGTTGGGAACACATAGTAATCCTCTTTACTCTTTACTGCATCAGGTAGAATCTCGTCAAGGTCAGTAGAAACCACATATATCCATTCAACCTCATTATGCTCCAATGTTTTGGAGATAAAGTTAAATGCAATCTGATATGCACCGCCTGAGTGCTTTTTCGTTGAAACTGTATTTATTAAAACTCTCATTAGATCCTTCTTTTATTGTTAGAATTCAGTTATTACTGATAATCCTTTCATTTTTTTATAGATTTCTCTATTACAACTGGTTTACCCATTCTAATTAAAACACTAAATAGTATAGCAAGTGCGAGACATGTCAATATGAACAAATTTCCTCCTCTGGTATAATGTCTGAAATAAAAGACCCCTTGTCCTACTATTTGAAAATATAGAAGATATACTATAAATTGGCTAAAAGTCAAGACTCTTTTAGCCTTACAGAATGTACTCAACACCAATAAATAAATAAACAATAGCAAAAAAGCCATTCCAATGAAATCCAAACAAATGTACAAATCAACTACAAAAGTGCTAAATTTATAAGACACCCAATCGCCAATAATTGTTACGCCATCTGATGCTGTTTCAGGTCTTCCTAAAAGTTTTTGAAATAATGGGAAAATCGCTCCTGGCTTTAATGGTTTATTCTCAAGTCCAAAGAAAAGAGGTCCTTGAATAAAAGCATGACCTAGGTATGAGACAAAAGACCCAACTGTACCATTATCTGAATCACCAAAACGGCTAATTGAAATAAGGGCAAAAGGAACCAACAGGATTAAGCCAATCACAATGAAAGAGCGTAATAACGTTTTTTTCTTATAATCGGGAAGGTATGGGCGAAAAAAAGTATAACAGAAAACAAAAGTAAAAATCCAAAAAACGACACCATCTCTACCAACAAAAGACATTATATGGATTGGCTCGGAGAGAGACGCTAATAAAAGTAAGATACTTTTCCACTTACTACCACCAATAATTTCATTTATAAAAAACAGGACTAAAGCAAATACATAATTGGCCGCGGCAACACTAGCCATAGTTGCATTGATACCAGCTTCAAAATACAATTCTTTCGCATTTCTCGCATCGGCCAAACTAGCCATTAAAAAGATATTCTTTACTGAACCAATAAAAAAAACTATTGAGTAAAAAGATGATATTATAATAATAATTGAGAATATATTTAGGATACTTTTACTGGGTAAAATCAGTTTCTTTATTGAGGACTCCTTAAATAATCTAAACGGCAGCAAAAACAGTAATAAATATAAATCGAACTCTAACATTGGCAACCAATACCTTTCCTCATATGGCTGCGAATAATCACCTATCAGTAATTCAATTATTCCCATTAAAGCACATAAAGCGTATATCCCTAACAAAACACTAGAAGATGTAAGCCAATTACCCTTAGCTTTCTTATTACTCATCCATAGGAAGAGAATAAACAGAAATTGAAATACAAATTTTGCCATTCTTCTTTATGACCAATAATATAAACCGACTATCCTATTTATAATTTTTGAATATGTTGCCAAAAAGAACACCATTGTCTTAAGGGTAACCGCCTTCTTCCTATAAGCATCCTTCAAACAGTGTCTGGCAACTTCTTTAGAGCCATGCTTATGTGCACACTTCATTATTCTTAAGTAGTAGCTTTTTGTCAAACCATCATTTGGGAGGTGAACACCATAATACTCTGCATAAAACCTCTTTATCTCCAAGTTCGCATTCGTAAACGCTATTTCTTTCTCAAGACTTCCATGAGAAGCAGAATTATCTACAACCCGATAACATGCGGTAATTATTGGAAAATATTTTATCTTCCCTTCGTGTGAAAGTTCTATCCATAAAGGATAATCTCCCATTGGCCATTTATTCACCATAAAATTTTGAGGACACTTCTGTAATGCATCAGTCCGGTATAAAGAAGTTGCGGTTCCTATTCGCACTCCGTTTATAATACTTTCTGGGAAATAGTTGTCATTTTCAACTGGCACGTTGGTGTGATTACGTCGCATACCATTTGCTAAGTTAAAGTCAGTGTGACATAAAGCATAATCAGGATGAGACTCCATGAAATCCACTTGCATTTGTAATTTATGTGGGTTTATCCAAAAGTCATCCCCCTCACATATTGCATTATACTTTGCATTATCCAACCATTCAGATATAAGACCTATTTTTTCATAATGACGATCTGACTGGTGGTAATTAACCCTTAGTAGCAATATTTTAAACTCTACTTGAGGCTTACCTTTTATGGATGAACTAGCGAATTCGCCATAGAGCATTTGATGCCAAAAAGACTTACAATCGGCATCACTCAAATTATCTGTACACCATTTCTTTATGACTTGCTGTTCTCCATCTGTACTTGCATCATCCACAATTAAAAACACGACAGGAAATGATGTTTCTTGCGAAGCAAAACCATTAACGGCATCCTCTATAAATGACGCCTGATTATATGTCATACATTGTGTTGCAACAAGATATCTATACTCTTTATCCATTAATTACTCTACTTATTTGAAATTAAGTTCTTCATTTTATCAACATACTGTATAGCTATGTTTTTTACTTCAATATACTCTGGTAGTTTTTTTCTTTCACATATAATAAAGAAAACCATTGAACCGACAAGTAATTGAATTGGCAAAATAATCCAATAGCTGAATGGTAAGAACTTCAGAAAATAAACGGGAAATGCAACCAAAAAAGCAATAATATAGCTCGGAGCAATATCCCGAAGTTGATGCCATGAACTATAACCAAGGGTCTTACCTGTATGATAGCTGTTAAGAAAGAAGGCAATAATGCCAATAATTACCGTACCTATTAACATCCAATAGATATCAACGAATATTCCAAGGCATATCGGGCCTACAGCAAGTATCTTTTTTATTATTTCCAAATAAAAGTAAATATCTGTGCGTCCCTGTACTTGAAGCATATTTAAATTTATGGCATGTAGCGGATATAATGACATACTTAAACAAATCAAGGGTAAATATGACGCTGCCTCCTTCCACTGTGGTCCTATTAAGCAATATATGAGAGGTTCCGCCACTGCTCCCAAATATATCATGATCACTGCCGCAACGAACATAGTTGTTTTAATAATCTTGCGAAATCCGGATATTAAACGCTCTTTATCATCTTGAACTTGAGATAATACTGGATAACTTACGCGCTGTACAATCGTAGTTAGATTGGACGAAAAGATATTGGCATATTCTTTTGAGCGAGTATATTGTCCTAGAGTGCCTGGGTTATAAAACTTGCCTACTACAGTTTGATATAACTGATTCCAAATACGTTCAAGTAAACCACTTAACATTAATTTCCACCCAAATCCCCACATATATCCAAAACTATCCGCATTAAATGTCAGTTTTGGCCACCAACGGATATAAATCCATAAGCAGACAGAATATATCAACTGACGAGATAATTGTTGTGCGACTAATGACCATACACCAAAACCACAAAAAGCCATTATAATTCCTATTAAACCACTACAAACAGCAGATATAACAGACGCTTTTGTCTTAGTCTTAAAATCAATTTGTCGACTTAATATTGTCATCTGCACAATAGACATTGCCTGAAGTACCAACAACAAGCTCATTACTCTTACTAAAGGGATTAGTTGTGGCCGTCCAAAAAAATGTGCAATATAAGGAGCTCCCATATAAAGGAGTAAACACAACAATAGGCTCGACACCATATTTACTATAAACATGGTGTTTAAATCAAGTTCGGAAACGTGTTGTTTACGGATTAGGGCATTACTAAATCCGCAATCTACAAATCCAAGTAATATTGTCGTAAAAATTGTAACTATACCGATAAGACCGTATTCTTCTGGCGTCAACAAACGCGCTAAGACGAGTCCGACAATAAACGTCACGCCTTGCCCAAGAAAAGCGTCAGCCGCACTCCAGCCAACACCTTTTACCGTCTTATCTTTTAAGCTTTGTTCTGCCATTTTGTAAATGCAAAGAATAATAACAACTTCACTTTTCAGTCAAAAAGGTCCAATTCAGCACTGAGAATTTTCATATCGTTCCGTTATCAACATGAATATTTTGTCCTGTAATGCTGCAAGCCTTATCAGAAACAAGGAAAGCAACTGTTTCTGCAACAGAGTTAATAGATGTGGCAGCCTTCAATGAAGTACGGGCATAAATCTTGTCTCGCTGCTCCTCAGTTAGAGATGAACTCATGGCGGTGGCCATGAATCCAGGCACCACACAGTTAGAACGTATTCCCATCACGCCCCACTCTCTGGCAGTATCTTTAGAGAAAGCCTCCAAAGCGCCTTTAGAAGAGGCATACATTGCCAATCCCTTATAACCTGTGTGAACACTGATGGATGATATGTGAATAATGCAACCCTTCGTTTTATGCAGCAGCATATTGCGGATAGCATACTTCGTAATCATCATCGGCGTGAAGACATTCACATTATACATAGCCTTCAGTCTGTCCAAGTTTAGGTTGGTCACAATATCATCGTATGCAACAGCTGCATTATTCACATAGCCGTGCAGTACAATGTCGTTGGTAATAAACTCCTTGAACACGCTCTTTCTGGCACCTTCTGAATCAGAAAGGTCAATGCTCTTGAAAAAGAGCTTGCCGCTGTATTGCTGCTCCAAGGCCTTGAACTCGTCTGTATAACTGCGGGCAACGCCATAAACAGTATGGCCTTCGCGAAGCAGTACGCTACAAATCTCCAGTCCTACGCCACGGGAGCATCCTGTTACTAATATATTCATGATCTCTTTAATTTTCCTGTTCTAGTTAATGACATTTCCTCCACGAGCTTGATTCTGCGGGGAATCTTAAAGTCTTGTAGCTGAGATGACAACTGTTTCTTAATATCAAGTTCAGTCAACGTAAAACCATCTTCCAACTGCACGTCTGCACAAAGCACATTGCCAAGAATAGAGTTTGCCTTTCCATATACTAACGCCTGACGTACACCGTCCATAGCC
>Ga0256405_10003445_pt1 | contig 32518 bp, 22 predicted proteins | sample RumenRJG_02DNA_FD_189096 | JGI IMG/M metagenome (GOLD analysis project Ga0256405, IMG submission 189096) | Bovine rumen microbial communities from Lethbridge, Alberta, Canada - RJG_02 | ecosystem: Host-associated > Mammals > Digestive system > Stomach > Rumen | place: Canada: Alberta...
GTCTGCTTTACAGTCTGTTTTGGTTCTGCCTTCTTAGTCGTCTGCTTTACAGTCTGTTTTGGTTCTGCCTTCTTAGTCGTCTGCTTTACAGTCTTTTTTGATTCTGCCTTCTTAGTCGTCTGCTTTACAGTCTGTTTTGGTTCTGCCTTCTTAGTCGTCTGCTTTACAGTCTTTTTTGACCCTGCTTTCTTAGCTACAGCCTTCTTAGAAGAAGTCAGTGCAATCTGCTCTCTTCTTGCAAAGTGTATTTTCTTGTCTAGGAAGTCCTGCTGATTCCAGAAGTCTACAATGGCATTAAATCCTGTATCCTTAGATACGACGACGAACTCTTCCTGACCAGATTCTGCCACCAGATAACCAGACAGGGCTGACAGCTGAAAGTCCAGGTAATTCTTACCCGTCTTTTCCACATGGATATAGCGCAGTCTCGCCCCAGATGTAGCCACCTTAATATGGAGATCCATAGGAATTGTAGATGCATTCTCACTGTAGAAGAGAATCACTTCATCCTCTTTGGTCAGATGCTCAATTCCTTCCCATCCTGCATAGTGGACATTTTCATAATCAATTAAATAAACTGCCATCTCAGTTTTCCTTTCTTTTATTAAGCAATACCTTATAAGCAAGGATTGCAGATACAGTCTTACTATCTTGGATCTCTCCCTGATAGATTAGTTTCAATAGATCCTCTAAGTCCCATTCCTCCAAATGAATTACTTCTGCCTCATCTAGATTCTGCTCTCTTTGATTGGTGAGATGCTCCGCCAGATAGACATCAATAAATTCATTACAGAAGGCAACGGTGGTTTTTAGTTCTAATAGTTTTTCTAAATGTAGGGCTTGATAGCCTGTTTCTTCTAGCAGCTCTCGACTTGCTGTCACAGAGGAGTCCTCATGAATAGAGTCTCTCGCACCAGCAGGAATCTCTAGAGTCCATCGATCCAGTGCAGGTCGATACTGTCGAACCATAATCAGCTTTCCCGAATCCAGAACTCCAAGGACTGCTGCTGCGCCCTTTCGATGTGCTACAAAGTCCCAGGTCTCTTCTTTTCCATCCGGTAGGACTACCCGATCCTGATAGAAGTCTACAATTGCACCAGAATATACCAATTCTCTTCCGATTCGTTCTACATGTGGTCCAAGTTTTTTCTCTTCCATATCAATCCCCTATATCAAACTATATAATGATCTTACTCTTAATAATAACAGAGAATGTGCTACCCAATTATGAAGAATGTGTAAAAAAGAAGGCAACCAGCCTTAGCTAGTTGCCTTCTTATCTTCCTGTTTTCGTATGCTTTATTTAGCGTAATCTGTAACCCGAGATTCTCGAATAACATTGACCTTAATCTGTCCTGGATACTTCATCTCTGCCTCGATCTTCTTAGCAACATCTCTTGCTAACAGAACCATACCAGCATCGTCGATCTGATCCGGAACAACCATGATACGTACTTCACGGCCTGCCTGAATTGCATATGACTTCTCAACGCCCTTGAAGCTGTTGGTAATCTCTTCCAACTGAGACAGACGCTGTGTATATGCTTCCATTGTCTCACGTCTTGCACCTGGACGAGCAGCACTGATTGTATCAGCTGCCTGTACCAGACAAGCGATGAGGCTCTCAGGATCGCAATCACCATGGTGAGATGCGATGGCATTGATTACGATTGCATCTTCCTTATACTTCTTCGCAATCTCAACACCAAGCTGTACGTGAGATCCCTCTCTCTCACGGTCAATAGCCTTACCAATATCATGCAGGAGACCTGCACGCTTAGCCATACGTACATCTTCGCCGACTTCTGCAGCTAAGAGTCCACAGAGTTCTGCAACTTCGATGGAGTGCTTTAAGCCATTCTGGCCATAACTGGTTCTGAATTTCATTCTTCCCAGCATCTTAATCAGTTCTGGATTTAATCCATGAACGCCAACCTCAAGTGCAGCCTCTTCACCGGCTTCACGAATGTCATTGTCCACTTCTCTCTTTGCCTGATTAACCATCTCTTCAATTCTTGAAGGATGAATACGTCCATCCACAATCAACTTCTCCAGTGCTACTCGTGCAATTTCACGACGAACTGGATCAAATGCAGACAATACGACTGCCTCTGGTGTATCGTCAATGATTAACTCTACGCCAGTTAATGTCTCTAATGTACGGATATTTCTACCTTCACGTCCGATGATTCTACCCTTCATCTCATCATTTGGAAGCTGGACAACGGAAATTGTCGCCTCAGCCACGTGATCAGCAGCACACTTCTGAATTGCTGTGACAAGAATGTCTTTTGCCTTCTTGCCAGCCTCTTCCTTAGCATTCGCAACAGATTCCTTGACCAGCTTCGCTGCGTCAAGCTGTACATCTGCCTCTAAGGACTTGAGAAGCATATCCTTTGCCTGGTCCTTGGTAAGACCTGATATTCTCTCGAGCTCCTGTACTCTTTGCTGATGCAATTTATCCATCTCAGACTGCTTCTTACGAAGCGCCTCATCTCTCTGGTTCAATGCCTGCTCTTTTTTCTCACATGCATCAACCTTACGATCTAAGTTTTCTTCCTTAGACTGGATTCTGCGCTCGTTCTTAGAGATCTCTGAACGTCTCTCCTGGATTTCTTTATCCAGGTCATTCTTAATCCGAAGATTCTCTTCCTTTGCTTCCAGCAAAGCTTCACGCTTCTTTGCGTTACCTTCTTCTATCGCATCATCTACGATTTTACGTGCCTTCTTCTCAGCGCTATCGATCTTCTCTGCATCATTCTTTTCATGCTGAACATCTGATAATTTTTTGCCAATGAAGAACGCTACTACGAATGCTGCGATAGCAATACCTACTGTAATTACTACGTCACCCACAGGAGCACCTCCTCTATTCAGTTGTCTATGTACTTGATTTGTATTGGAAATTTGAAAATATCTATTAATATTATTCAACTTACAACAGTTTTATTGTACATATTTAACGAGTTAAAGTCAACGAAAGTGGAGGAAATGAATTTCAAGATTTTAGGGCCCTTCTACTTCCCTTTGATAGATATGTACACATTCTGTAATATCCGATACCTCAAACCCTCTAGAAGCTAAGAAACGAAACGCCTTCGCCTGCTCCTTCTGCTTTTTCTCATAGTCAGAATTTCCAAGGTCAAATCTCTTCTTACGAAGGAGTTTCATAATCTGTTCCTTAGGGTCGGTCTCATTCTCATCCTCCATAGCCTGATAGATTAAGTCGTCAGAGACGCCCTTCTTTTTAAGGTCTTGGATCAGCCTCTTCTTACTCTTTCCCGTCTGGTGATAGCGGATATAATTTCTAGCATATCGATCATCATCTGTATAGTGATAAGATGCCACATAATCCAATGCAATTTGAATAGCCTCTTTGGGATATCCTGAGTCCTTCAGTTTCTGCTCCAATTCAACAGTGGTTCGATCCTGCTCCTCTAGTAGATGCATGGCTTTCTTTTTCGCCCTTGGAATATAAATTTCCTTGAGTATTTCCTGAAAAGTCTCGTCACTTATTTCCTTTTCCGCTTCAATCTCAAAACGATGTATTTCCTTGTTATATAAAACAAAGCCTGTCCCATCATCGAGACAGACTTTGCTTCTGCTTTTGGATCGACGGAAGGGGATAATTTCACTTACATACATGAATCATTCCTCTTATGTCTATTTTCGGAAGGTCTTATTTTTTAGGTGTCTTCGTCTCTGCTTCTGCAGTTTCAGTTGATTGAGTCTCAACTTTCTCTCCATCCAATCCATAATGCTGACGAACCAAATTCTCAATCTCCTGGCATACAGCTGGATTCTGATGCAGATACTCCTTAGCATTCTCTCGGCCCTGGCCAATCTTCTCGCCATTATATGCATACCAGGCACCAGACTTATTCACGATATCTAAGTTCGTTGCAATATCAAGGATATCACCCTCCTTAGAGATACCAGTGCCAAACATAATATCAAACTCAGCCTGCTTAAATGGAGGTGCAATCTTATTCTTAACAACCTTAACGCGAGTATGGTTACCAATGACTTCTCCACCCTGCTTAATGGACTCTACACGTCGTACATCCAGACGAACGGATGAGTAGAACTTCAATGCACGTCCACCTGTTGTAGTCTCAGGGTTACCAAACATCACACCAACCTTCTCACGAAGCTGGTTAATAAAGATCACAATACAATTCGTCTTACTAATAACACCTGTCAGCTTGCGAAGAGCCTGAGACATCAAACGAGCCTGTAATCCCACATGAGAATCACCCATCTCTCCATCGATTTCTGCCTTAGGTACCAGTGCTGCAACGGAGTCCACAACTACGATGTCAACTGCGCCTGAACGAACCATTGTCTCGCAGATTTCAAGTGCCTGCTCACCAGAATCCGGCTGTGAGATATAGAGATCATCGATATCTACACCAATCGCCTTCGCATATACAGGATCTAATGCATGCTCTGCATCAATGAAGCCTGCAATACCACCACGCTTCTGAACCTCGGCTAAGCAGTGAAGAGCTAGTGTTGTCTTACCAGAAGACTCTGGTCCATAAATCTCAATCACACGTCCCTTAGGAAGTCCACCCTGACCTAATGCAATATCTAGGCTAAGAGATCCTGTTGGTACAGTCTCTACCTTCATATTCTGAGTATTATCCCCAAGCCTCATAATAGAGCCCCTACCGTACTGCTTCTCAATCTGAGAAATCGCTGCATCCAAAGCTCTAAGACGTTCGTCCTTATTTGTTCCTGCCATTCTTATTCTCCTTATAATATTTATCAACTTGTTTGATGTATCATCTGCTCTTTACTGGCAGCTCGCAAACAGTTGTTCGATTCACTGTTCATATCCTAACCCACATCACATGCGTTGTCAACAGAAAAAGCGAAAGTTTGTTCGTATTTTTTAACATCTATTTGAAGCGCTTCTATATCACATATTTTACCGTTTTTCCTTACACATGTAGTATCAAAATTCTAAAGATTTTCTATATTTTATTAATATTACATAAATAAAAAACGGAATGTTCCTTCTATCAAGATACTCCTCTACACCATTATGATCCAGCCCATGAAAAGCTTCATCTAGTTTTCAAAATCGAGTCTCCATCTTTACCACAACGTAAAAAAGCAGCTGGCTTACCAGCTGCTTTCATACCAAACTTCGAATCGGTTTATATTTAATTACGTGAGAACTCCTCTAGTTCTAATCCCTTATTACGATCCTTGGTCATATTGATAGACCATTCATTAACCCAAAGAAGAAGTGGATGTCCCTTCATATCCAGAACCTTCTTCATATCAGATGTTCCAGAGATACTATCCACATCGATCTCATCTGGATTCTTAATCCAGCGGATGTACTCATATGGTAGATTCTCTAGGATAATCTCTACATTATACTCAGACTGCAGGCGGAACTTCAAAACGTCAAACTGAAGGACACCTACAACTCCTACAATAATCTCTTCCATGTTCCCCTTATATTCCTGGAACATCTGGATTGCACCCTCCTGGGCAATCTGATTGACACCCTTAACGAACTGCTTACGCTTCATGGAATCCACCAGACGGCAACGAGCGAAGTGCTCTGGAGCAAAGGTAGGGATACCTTCAAACTTGAACTTATCCTTAGACACCGTCAATGTATCACCAATCGAATAGATCCCTGGGTCAAAAATACCGATAATGTCTCCCGCGTAGGCTTCCTCAACCATCTTACGGCTATCCGCCATCATCTGCTGCGGCTGAGACAGGCGTACTGTCTTCTTACCCTGTACATGATATGCCTCCATACCAGCGGTAAACTTACCAGAACAAATACGCATAAAGGCAATACGATCACGATGATTCTTATTCATATTGGCCTGAATCTTAAATACAAATGCAGAGAAGTCCTCTGAGAATGGATCCACCTCACCATGATCTGAATTACGGGGTAGAGGTGCACTCGTCATCTCAAGGAAGTGCTGCAGGAAGGTCTCAACGCCAAAATTGGTAAGAGCAGAGCCAAAGAATACTGGAGTCTCCTCACCCTTAGCAACTCGCTTCATGTCCAATGGAACTGCTGCACCATCTAAAAGCTCTAACTCATCTCTTAAGGTCAGAAGAGCCTGGTCTCCTACCTCTCCTGGGAGGGCTGGATCATCAATGGCTAAGTCTAACTCCCTACCCTCCTTGGTACCCTTCAAAGTGTCAGAGTAAAGCAGGACATTCTTAGACTTTCTGTCATAGACACCACGGAATTCCTTACCGGATCCTAATGGCCAGTTCACTGGACAGGTATCAATCCCAAGTTCCTTCTCGATGTCGTCCATCAGGTCAAATGGATCTCTTGCGTCGCGGTCCATCTTATTAATAAAAGTAAAGATTGGAATGTGGCGCATGACGCATACCTTGAAGAGCTTTCTGGTCTGTGGCTCTACACCCTTTGCTCCATCGATTACCATGACCGCAGAATCAGCAGCCATCAGTGTACGATAGGTATCCTCAGAGAAGTCCTGATGTCCAGGAGTATCTAGGATATTAATGCACATATTGTCATACTCGAACTGGAGTACAGAAGACGTAACAGAGATACCACGCTGCTTCTCGATCTCCATCCAGTCAGAGACTGCATGCTTTGCTGTTGCTTTACCCTTTACAGAACCAGCCTGGTTAATCTGTCCACCGTAAAGGAGGAACTTCTCAGTCAGTGTTGTCTTACCAGCATCTGGGTGAGAGATAATGGCGAAGGTTCGTCGCTTTTCGATTTCACTTTTTAAACTCAAAGTAGATTCCTCCATAAAAAATCGGGGCATTTTCACACCCCGATGTCATTCTTAAAACGCTATTCTTTAATATAGCCCAGGGGCTTCTCTACTGTCAATACTGTTTACTTGAGAACCAAGAAACTCTGGCCCCCTAGTGTCAATCTACCTGCATCATATCCTGTCTCTCCATAAGAGAATATTTCCTCCCCACAGAGGGCCTTCGCATCCCTCTTTGACAAGTCGAAGCTTCTCTCATCACCAGAAGGATTTACTGCACAGATTAAATCTCCACGACGATAGACAAAGAGTGGATCTCTACTCTCTCCATGGAGTACTTCGAAGCTTCCATCCGCCTGCAAGTCTCTATTTTCATGGCGGAGTTTTAACAGATCCTTAACAAAATGAAGAAGCGATCCCTCCTCTGCCAACTGGCTCTCCACATTTGGTGCATCCTTTTCATCCTCTACAGGTAAATATAAGGCGTCCTCGCTGGCTTCTGAGAAGCCAAGGTTTTTACCTCCTGTCCACTGCATTGGTGTACGAGATCCGGTCCGCTGGAAGCCACCCTCCTTGGAAGGGAGATAACGATACTTCATACCAATTTCATCTCCATAATACATGAATGGAACACCTGGCATTGTATAGATGAAAGCGAAGGATAGACGACGCTCTGTATCATCAAGGGTAAAGTTGATCCGTGGGGTGTCATGATTACCAGTAATCAGGCTGATATACCCCTTCCCTCTAGCAGCGGCATAGCGACCCTCATAGTCAGCTAAGAAGGAGGTAATATCTCCATGTCCATCCTTACGGAAGTAACTATGGTCCTGCGTGAGACAGTCTTCTCTCCATGGCTTCTCTGGGTCATGGGATGTATGCTCTTTATATAGCTTTGCAGTCTCTTTTTTCGACTCTAAAAGCACCCAGTCTCTATCTCCTCTTGGGTTGGAATAGTCTCTAAAGAGGGATGTATAGCCACAGCCTGGATCATTCAAGGTGAAGTCCATATGAAATCCTGCATCGAAGGCCTGGAAGCCATAGCCCCACTCGGATACAATGGCTGCCTCTGGATAGTTTTGATCTAGCCAGCTACGAACATTCTGCCAGATTGCCTGGGTATACTTTTTATCCTCTGTATCATTTTTTACCAGAGAACTTGCCATATCTACACGGAATCCATCGCAGCCCAGGTCCATCCAGAACTTCATTACATCCTTCATGGCCTCTCGTGTTCCAATTGCAGCTGGAGAGTCCGGTGCCATCATCCACTTCTCATCCTGTCGGCCGAATCCATAATTCAGCGCTGGCTGGCAGTTAAAGAAGTTCAGAATATATGCTCCATCCCGGTCAGACTCCCCTGCTACATACTTAAAGTCTTTGGCTCCCTGAAATCCAAAATTGGTCCAGACATAGCGATCCGAGAATGCATTCTCTTCTGCCTTCTTAGACTCTAGAAACCATTCATGTTCCTCAGAGGTATGGCCTGGAACCAGGTCCAAAAGCACATGAATTCCTCTCCTATGGGCTTCCTGAAAGAGCTGAATGAGATCCTCATTGCTGCCATATCGAGGAGCCACTTTCTTATAGTCTCTTACATCATATCCTGCATCCTTGAAGGGTGAGTCAAAGCAGGGATTAATCCAGAGAGCATTAAATCCTGTATCCCTGATATAGTCCAGTTTCTGTATAATTCCCTGGATATCTCCAATTCCATCTCCATTACTATCACAGAAGGTCTGTGGATAGATCTCATAAAAGCATGCATCATTTAACCATGTTGGCATTTTTCTTATCCTCCTATTCCTATCATTTATGTTTCGAGAAAATTTAGTTGTTTATAAAACCAGTTTTGGCAGATGAATCCTCATTGATCCACCTGCCAAAATACTCTATCGAATCTTATGATTGTCAGTCTTATCCGGAATCACAAATCCAGCCCTTCTGAATCCTTCGATCTCTCTATCTCAGAACCAGGATACCACCATCACCGAATTCCGGTAGATCCTTAAGTATCTGAGCCAATGTCTCCTGATCTGTCTGAATGCAAGTTGCGATTAGAACCTTATTACTTCGTCGCATGACCCGATAACAGGTAGATGACGCATTCAGGGAGAAGTCATTCCCATCTGTATTTCCATTGCCATAGGTCTTACGGATATAAGATATCTCCTCATTTTGAAAAGACTTGGCATGATCCTCGGAATCAAACTCCACATATTCTATAGAGCATGAGGTTCCCTTGCCTGCAGCGGACCACCAGCCCGTGGCACCCTTGTCCTCGCCTCTTCCATCCTCTTGGCGTATTACCTGCAACTTGTGCCTAGAGCAGACCGTGGTGAATCGATCACCATCAATGGTTGCATCAAAGCATCCCGTGAGAAGTGTTCCAAGCAGAAAACACATGAGTAAGAGTAGGGCTGACTTTTTAATACTTTTCTGTTTCATCATGGATTCCATCCCCCCAGAAAAAAGCATCTCTTTACCCTATCATCTTATCATATTTTAATAGATGAAAGACAGACTATTTCAGCACCGGTAAAACCGGGCCACCCAAGCGCTCCTTCACCCCTAAGTACTTCATAATGGTGGCAGACACCCCATTCAGTCCCTGAACATCACCACAGCGCTGCCCATGTACGATATTCTTACCATACATAAATAATGGATGGGTTCTATTGGCACCCTCTTTCATAGAGAAAGTGGAGCGAGATGTCACAAAGAGGACATCCTCATCCTTCAGCTCTTTTAAGAGCTTAGGTAGATTCTCATCCAAGGCTTCCATATTTTTCGTGCCAGTCTTCACAGGATTTCTTTTCTCAAGGGCCTCCCCCCGAGATAGATCAGAAAACAAGAGACCATTAAAGTCATACTCCATAAAGCGAAGTGTCTTCTCCAGACCATCCTGAAATCCATCAGACCTCTCGAAGTCAGTAATCCCTCGAGCCGCGAAGATATCAATGACCTTACCTACAGAGAATACATCCAAGTCATCATCCTTCAATGCATCCAGCATGGTTCGACCAGCAGGCTCCATGGAGTAGACACGTCGCTTCTCCTCTATATATTCGTAGTGGCCGAAGTCCCCAGTAAATGGGCGAGCAATCACCTGTCCCACCTGAAGCTTACCAAACAAAAGCTTTCGAGCGATCTCACAGTACTTATATAAGTCCTCCACAGGCACTACCTTCTCATGAGCCGCCAGCTGAAATACCGACTCCTGTGAAGTAAACAGGATGAGATCTCCAGACCGGGTATGATCACCTCCGAAATCATCTAGAACCTGACTTCCAGAATATGGACGGTTGACAATGACATGATGTCCAGTCGCCTCTTCAAACTTTTTAATAAATCTCTTAGGGAAACCATTTGGAAATGTAGGCATGGGTGTGTATGACACGAGTCCCGCCAACTCCCAAAACACAGTGATGCTACTATGATCACTAGATAGTTCCTGCAAAGAAGCCACTGCATCTGGCGCAATCTTAGGGATATCATTGGGACTTATCCCATCTAGAACTACAAGAATTGCTCTCTTCATCTTCCCTCATCCTTCTAATATATTTACCTCATTTTTCCCTAGTTGTTACTATATCATAGATAAATACACATTTATACTTCAGTCGATAATAATTTTATGATTTTTTTAAGAATGTAGACCAAGTTCCGAATTGGGAAGTAAACTCTACTCTTCTCTCTATCGCTTTTTGGCAAAGAACAAAGAAAATACCCCGTCTGATCTCTCAGACGGGGTACCAAGTTTGATTCTTATTTGAACTTTCTCTTACGAGCAGCTTCAGACTTCTTCTTCCGCTTTACAGATGGCTTTTCATAGTGCTCTCTCTTACGGATTTCCTGCTGAATACCAGCCTTTGCACAGCTTCTCTTGAATCTGCGAAGGGCGCTGTCAAGAGATTCATTCTCTTTAACGATTACAGTTGCCATATTCTCGAACCAAACCTCCCTCCAGCTTTTAAAATTATGCGTGTTACTGGATTGGTTATAAACTAATCAACGCACTTTAGAAAGTATACCGTCACTTTCTCAATTCGTCAAGTCTATTTTACATATCCACAGGACTTTTTTATAATTTTCTATTTTTCCACAAGAGGAAACAATTGTCCTCTCCATATTAGCCTAACTGCTCTTCTAAGGTCTCCTTAGCCTTTGCCAGTGCAGCTTGGATACCTGCAGGGTTCTTACCACCAGCCTGGGCCATATTTGGACGACCACCGCCGCCACCTCCAACGAGTCCAGAGATTGCCTTAATCAGGTTGCCTGCATGAGCACCCTTAGCAATGACATCGTCTGTTGCCATAGCCATGAGACCAACCTTACCATCTGCTTCAGATGCGATAACGATTACGCCAGAACCCAGCTTATCCTTTAAGGAATCACCAAGGTCACGGAGTTCCTTGCCACCAACGCCAGGAACATTCACAGCTAAGAGCTTCACGCCCTTTACTTCCTGTACCTGATCCATCACATCACCAGCTGCTGCCTGTGCTGCCTGTGCCTTCAGAGACTCATTCTCAGACTTTAATTCCTTCAGTTCTTCCTGCATCTTATTGATACGCTCAACCAGTTCTGCTGGCGTAACCTTTGCAGCAAGAGCTGCAGCGAAGAGCCTTTCTTCCTGCTTTGCATAGTAAGCAATCAGTCCATCAGAGGTAACTGCCTCAATACGACGAACACCTGAACTTACACCTGCCTCAGACAGAATCTTAAAGGAGCCCAATTCTCCAGTATTTCTTACGTGAGTACCACCGCAGAGCTCTACAGAAAAGTCGCCAATCTTAACAACGCGAACCTTCTCGCCGTACTTCTCACCGAAGAGTGCCATGGCACCAGTCTTCTTTGCTTCATCTAAAGTCATAACATCGGTGATTACTGGGATAGACTTAGCAATTTCTTCATTCACCATGTCCTCAACCTTCTTCAGTTCCTCTTCTGTCATAGCAGAGAAGTGTGTGAAGTCAAAGCGGAGACGGTCTGCATTATTATCAGAACCAGCCTGCTGTACATGGTCACCTAATACACGCTGCAGAGCGCCCTGCAGTAAGTGGGTTGCTGTATGGTTACGAGAGATTAAGTCTCTACGCTTCTTATCAACTTTCAGATGAACCTCCTCACCTGATGTGATGGAACCCTTCGTCATATGACCAACATGTCCAATCTTACCACCAAGGAGATGGATGGTTTCTTCAACAACGAACTCGCCATCCTTACCAGTGATCAAACCCTGGTCACCATTCTGTCCACCCATGGTTCCGTAGAATGGAGTCTCATCAACAATGATGGTACCCTTCTGCCCTTCTACAAGGGCATCTACGATCTCATCCTCTGTGGTAAGTACTGTTACCTTAGAGTCATGGTCTAACTTTTCATCATAACCACAGAAAGTGGATGTGATGGATGGGTCAATCTCCTGATATACAGAAGCATCTGTTCCCATGTAGTTGGTCTCCTTACGTGCATCGTGAGCCTGCTTACGCTGCTTCTCCATGCATGCCTCGAAACCAGCCTTATCATATGTGAATCCCTTCTCTAAGAGGATCTCAGCTGTGAGATCTACAGGGAATCCATAGGTATCATATAACTTGAATGCATCCTCGCCAGAGAGCTCCGTCTTACCCTCTGCCTTCAGTGCCTCTTCATGCTCAGACAGCATCTCAAGACCCTTATCGATGGTCTTATTGAACTGCTCTTCTTCCTTAGAAAGTACCTTCTTAATGAAGACCTGCTTCTCTTCTAATTCTGGATAACCAGCCTTAGAGGACTGGATGACAACATCCGCTAACTTCTCTAAGAAGCCTTCCTTGATGCCAAGCATTCTGCCATGACGAGCAGCACGACGAATGAGACGACGAAGGACATATCCACGTCCTTCATTGGATGGAAGGATTCCATCAGAAACCATGAAGGTTGAAGAACGAATATGGTCAGTGATCAGACGGATAGAGATATCATCCTTCTCATTTTCCTTATAGGTCTTACCAGCCATCTTACAGATTGCTTCACGGATAGCAACCATCGTATCTATATCGAATACAGACTCAACATCCTGCATAACAACAGCCAGGCGCTCTAAGCCCATTCCTGTATCAATATTCTTCTGAGACAGCTCGGTATATCCCCCATGTCCATCACCCTCGAACTGGGTGAATACATTGTTCCAGATCTCCATGAAACGGTCGCCTTCACCGCCCATGACATCATCTGGACCAGTACCATACTTCGCACCACGATCATAGTAGACCTCAGTACAAGGGCCACAAGGGCCAGCACCATGCTCCCAGAAGTTATCAGAAGAGCCATCTGCATCACGGCCAATACGCATGATACGATCTGTAGGAAGGCCGATTTCCTTATTCCAGATCTCGAATGCTTCATCATCATCGATATAGATGGTTGGATACAGGCGCTCAGGATCCAATTCCAAAACCTCGGTTAAGAATTCCCAAGTCCAATGAATGGCCTCCGTCTTAAAGTAATCGCCAAAAGAGAAGTTACCCAGCATCTCGAAGAAAGTCAGGTGACGCTCTGTCTTACCAACATTCTCAATATCACCAGTACGTACACACTTCTGACAGGTTGTCACTCTGCGTCTGGGAGGAATCTCCTGACCAGTAAAGTATGGCTTCAGTGGTGCCATACCTGCATTAATCAGTAACAAGCTGTTGTCATTGTGAGGTACCAATGAAAAACTCTTCATTACAAGGTGTCCCTTGCTTTCGAAGAAGTCCAGGTACATTTTTCTTAATTCGTTTACTCCGTACTTCATGGATTCAGATCCCTTCTCAATTTTATTATTATCAAGGCAAATAGCCAAAGTTGATTATAGAATATTCATTTTTCCTTGTAAAGATAAGGAAAGGCGATCATGGATTCAGACTCGCCCTTAATAGCACTGGATTATGATCAGAACTTTTAAATCCCAAATCCTCAGTCTTAATAGACTTCACAGTGATATTCTTAGACACGATGAAACCATCGATGCTGTAATACTGGAAATTCGTAGGGTCCGCCCCCTTATAAGCACGGTCTAAGGATCGGCAGCTTGGTACTGAGGTATCCATCAGCATCTGGTAGTCAGAAAAATGATCCGCATCCAAAATCCCAGCTTTCCACATGCCGTCCAACTGCTTGAAGTTAGACATATCCGCATTGGAGAAAGTCTGATTAAAGTCACCTGCAGCGATGACATAATTTCCCTTGGCAACCTCAGCGTCTAACAGACCTTTAAGCATCTTGGTCTGCTTGATCTTACCCTCGCCAGAGTCATAGGCCTCTAGATGGAGATTCACCAGTACCAGTTCCTTATCAGAGCCTTCCACCTTGACACGATTCACCATAAGACAGCGCTTCAGATTACCAACAGACTCTGGCCAGGTATATGGGCTGTAGAGCTGATAACGAGTAGAATCCAATACCTTCACATTGGAATTGGTAAGGATACCTGCATTCACCTTACCAATTGGTGGAATTGGATAAGGGATGAATGGTACACGATAGTTATAAGCAAAAGTAGAATCATCCATGGAGGATATGCCCTTCAGCACCTCTGCCTCATCTACATCATTTGATCTGTGAGAATTCACATCTACTTCCTGGAAGAAGGAGAAGTCAGGATCCAGCAGTGCTGTCTCATGGGCGATTTGTCCCATATTATCCTGCACGCGCTCTAGATCTGCAGTCTTCACAGAGCTGCCGCCATCCATGAAAAAGTCTGCATTATCTCCCAATGCGCCGTAACCAATATTCCAAGTCATCACAGAGAATTCCTTACTGGTAGCCATAGCATCCTGAGAGGAGATACTCTTCTCTACCTTCAGAGCTTCAGTATCCTTAGGATGGAACTCTGTTGCAGACAGATAGCCTACCAGGCTTCCTGCCAGGATTACTAGAACGAGAAGCAGGATCCATACCACACGCCAGATGCGACCGATGACGCCCATATCACTCCAGTGATGGAAATGTAAACCACCCTTTTCTCCCCTGCCAGAAGCTCTTCCTTTGCTTCCCTTGGAAGAGAAGGAAAATCTCTGATTTCCTTTCATCTTCTGGATATTCTTTTTGTCTTCTTCGGAAAAATAACCCATACAATACCTACTCCTTTTAAAATTTAGTTATATGCTGCTTATCTATTGATCCTTGTAGTGATTGCTTCCCTTATTGCTGGCTTTCCCACAATCGATAACCATTTATCTACGTCTGTCATCTGGGATCTCAAAAACAATCCCTTCACGATCCACGTCAATGACCTTATCTCGAAAGCGAATAATCTCTGGGTCTTCCTTTAGATAAGGAATCAAATCATAGTGTCCAAAAAGCTTCATAGGGAAGACCAGGTCACTTGGCACATGCTCTAGGAAGTACTTGAAGCCCAGTTTGGCTCCAGCCTGACCTAAGCGTTGATCCAAACTAACAAAGGCGAGATCAATATGCTTATTCTGAAGCTTCTTCAATTCTCTCTTATAGTTGGAACCGCTAAGATGACTGTACAGCTCCTGCTCCACGCCCCAATTGGTCCAGTTCAGATCACCTGCGTGGTAGATGGTGATGCCCTCTGCCTCTACTAAGTAAGCGACGCCGGTGGTGTTGGGATTCAATGTATAAATCGTAAGTCCCTCAATTTCATAGTTCTGTCGAAGCCCCACTCTGTGGATGCGATGGTTAAAGAGACCATGAATTCCATACCTGGCCTTCGTCTTCGTCATAAATCCCATATCCTTAGGAAGGATAAAATGGCTATCGGATCGCTTGCCATAATAGGAGAAGATTTCCTCACTAAAAGCATCCTTATTGCCATTGGACACGAAAAAGAACAACTTCTTATCCTCAGGGAGAATCGGCATCTTCCCATGGAGATAAACCGGTGGCTCTGAGTCCATTAGCGCATCCTTTGGGATGTAGTCAAATACTAAAATTGTCTCATTGAGTTCCACCACGAAACAGTCGTGATGAACAAAGGTAACACGTATCATAAACTTACTTTCTTTTAAGTCCTCTACACACTATTTTTCATTATATCATCTGAATTATCATTCCACTAGACTATTCTCTTTTTTTCCGTGGTCTATACCTTAACAGAGATGCTTTTTCATGGTAAATTTGTAGTGTATGAAATCTACGAGGAGAACTTATGAAAACCATTCAAAATCAATTAATGCCCTACAAGTCCAGATCCAAGTTAGCACTACACCGCACCCTGTCTACCCTTAAGTGGGCCATTTTGTCCCTGATTGAGGGAGCCATTCTAGGGGTCCTTGGTACAGCCTTTTACTACTGCGTCACCTTTGTCACAGGACTAAGACAGTCTCATATTGAGATTACCTTTCTCTTACCTGTTGGCTCTCTTCTGATTCTATATGTCTATCACTTAACGAAGAGAGATACCCCTGGTGGCACCAACCTGGTGCTGTCTTCTATTCGAGAGGATAAGGATGTCCCACTTCGTATGACACCCCTCATCTTCTTCTCCACTGTCTTCTCCCATCTCTGCGGCGCTTCTGTGGGCCGAGAGGGAGCAGCTCTCCAGTTGGGTGGCAGCATCGGTGCCAATATGGCAAAGTTCTTCCATCAAAGGGGTGGAGATCGAAAAATCATGATCATTACAGGAATGGGGGCAGCCTTCTCTGCACTCCTAGGTACGCCTTTGACTGGTGCGGTATTCGCTCTAGAAATCACCTCTGTTGGTGTCATGTATTACCCAGCCCTGCTGCCTAGTGTCATCGCAGCTCTGACAGCCCATCAGATAGCTCTGCTCCTCCACCAGCCGGTAGTACATTATTCTATCGGAGAGATTCCTGACTTTGGTTTTCTCACTGGATTACAGATTGGTGTGGTGGGCATTGTATCTGGCGCTGTAGCCATCCTCTTCATCCTATCTCTTCGTCTCGTAGAGAAGGAGTCGGGACACTGCCTCCACAATAAGTATATCCGTGGCCTGATCCTAGGAACAATTCTTCTAGGACTGACCCTCATTACCAATGTCTTAGAAGGGACTCCTCAGCAATACAATGGAGCAGGTATCGATATGATTAACTTAGCCATCCGAGGTAATTCTCCCTGGTATGCTTTCCTGGTAAAAATTCTATTTACAGCCTTATCCATTGCTGCAGGTTATAAGGGTGGCGAAATTGTGCCATCCTTCTTCATTGGAGCCACTTTGGGATGCGCTATTGCTCCTCTTATTGGTCTCTCCCCAGCACTCTGTGCTGCTGCCGGAATGGGCGCTGTCTTCTGCGGTGTTACCAATTGTCCTATGGCGGGTCTCCTCTTCCTATTTGAGCTCTTCGGATTCGAAGCCATGCCATACTTCCTCTTAGCCATTGCAATCAGCTATGTGGTATCCAGCTATGTCACACTCTATAAGACCCAGCACTTCCACTTTGCTAAGTTCAAGGGAGATGATCCTCTGCAGCACGGAGGACGATAGTTGTCAAAAAAAACGTCTGCCTCCCCAGGGAAGCAGACGTTTTATTATTTGTCTTCTAATAAAAATAAAATCATCGATTCACATCAATGAAATTCACAAAGTCCTGTAGGAGATGATTCGTGTCATCCTTACGATACTCTAGATACATATTGGCACTGAAAATCGGATCTAAGGACTCTACATGGAGTCTCTGATTCCCACGAATGGCCTCGATTGGAATCAAGGCATAGCCCTCTCCCATTCCAACACGGATCATCTGATCTACTAGCAATTCCACATGGAGGATTTTATTAATCTCCTGGCCATATACATCCTTACAGAGTTTCTTAATCTTATTCAGATAGACATCATATGTAGACTTGGTAATGTAGGTCGAGTGATGAATCACTTCTCGAATAGAGCCATAGCGCTGCATCGTTTCTTCGCTGCAGATCATGACCAGTCTCTCTTCTGAGAAATTGCGGTGCTCGAACTCTAGAGAGCCACAGAGTCCCTCAGGATAAATCACCAGATCTACTCCATGATTCTTAAGCTTCTGCTCCATCTTTTGCATGCTTCCAAAATAGAATTGGAAGTGACCACCATCGATTTCAAATCTTTTGTCCTGATAGTCTCTAAGATGTGGAATCTCATAGTACTCCTGCGCAGAGATGCCAATCTTCAATTCCTTCGTCGCCGTATTCTTAATGTCTGATAAGAGTTCTTCATAGTGCTCAAAGATCTCCCTTAGACCACGATAGAGCTTATCTCCATCTGGGGTAAGGTATGCTTTTCTGTGCTCTCTTGTAAATAGAGCAAAGCCGACCTCACTTTCAAGTCCTGCAATATACTTACTCATAGTTGCTTGGGAAATATCACATTGCTCAGCAGCCAAAGAAAAATTCTCTAGTTCTGCCGCTTTTAAAAAGTACCTCACTTTTCCTAGATCCATAATGAGCCTCTTTCTCACAACTGGATGGACGGATTACTCTTATGTGCAAATATGATTGTCTACCAATTATCTATGAATTGGTACAAGTATTATAGCATAAAAATACACACTTGTATCAAATTCAACACTCTTCAGACATAAAATATATTCTACTTGCGAAATCCTTAAAGATTCTCACATTTGTAATACCTGTTCCGATATAGCCCTGGGTCAGAGGCTTACCAGCCTCCATCAATGTATCACCATAGCAGATGGTATCCTCTGCTTCCCCATCTAGAGAGTAGAACTTAGCAATTAGGTTATGAATCAGAGAATCCTGCTTTACATGAATTGGCAGACCAACTGCATTCACTAAGTCACCGAAGGTCTTTACATTCACCTTGGATGGAATGTTAGAGAAATGGTATCTCTTATCTGGGTTTAATCCACGTGCCACATAGGTAAGATGTGGATCATTTGGATGATGCTCCTTCTCAGCAATCAGTCCCACAGCGGTGGTCTGGTCTTCATTTACGATCGTCCAAGTCACTACATTATCCGAGCAACCCTGGCCTGCAGCTGGAGACATGAGACCAAGTGCACGGCCCATATCTGATGCATGATTACCAGATGCGTAGGACTCACTAGTACGATAGAAATCACCGAACTGCAGGGTCTTACGATACTTCTTATAGATGCCAACCTGGACTGCAATGGCCTCACACTCTTCCTTACTCATATCACAGAGATTACACTCATAGCCCAGATTACCGAAGAATGCCACATTGGCACGGGTCTCAAGGGGTGTCACCCGAAGGGTCTGATGGTTCGGACATGCTGACACATGGGAGGTATAGGTGCTCTGTGGATAGCCATAGCTATAGCCATTCTGGATGTCTAAGCGAGAGATGGCATCGGTATTATCTGATCCCCAGATCTGAGGGAAGTAGCAAAGGGCGCCTAAGTCAAAGCGGTTACCACCTGCGGAGCAGCCCTCCCAAAGGATCTCTGGGAATTGTGTAGTCAGGGCATCCATCAAGCGATAGAGGCCTAATACATAGCGATGGGTTACCTCACCCTGACGATCCTCTGGTAAGTACCTGGAGTAGATATCAGAAAAGATTCGGTTCATATCCCACTTCACATAGTCGATCTCAGCTGAGGACAGCACCTCCGTCATGGTCTGAATCATATAATCTACAACCTCAGGATTAGAGAAGTCCAGGTCTCTCTGATTACGTCCCTCAGAGTGATCCATGCCAGGGATATCCATTGCCCACTCTGGGTGCTTGCGATAGAGTTCGGAGTCCACATTCACCATCTCAGGCTCGATCCAGATACCGAATTTCAGACCCATCTTATGAATCTTATCTGCCAAACCCTGTAAGCCACCAGGAAGTTTCTTGGTATTTACGAACCAGTCGCCCAGGGCTCTCTTGTCATCCTTACGATCACCGAACCAACCATCATCCATAACAAAAAGCTCCATGCCAGCTTCCTTCCCCTTTTTCGCCAGTTTCAGAAGCTTTCCTTCGTCGATATCGAAGTAGTTCGCCTCCCAGCTATTTAAGAGAATTGGACGCTCCTGATCTCTCCATACGCCACGGGTAATGTGCTTACGTACAAAGCGATGCATATTATGAGACATGCCATTATAACCGCCATCAGAGAAGGTCATCACAGACTCTGGTGTCTCGAAGGTCCGACCTGGAGCTAAAAACCACTCAAAATGATCTGGATTGATACCATTAACGAAACGGGTCTTACCAAAGGAATTCACATCGAAGGACTCATAATGGTTGCCACTGTATAAGAGGTTGAAACCGTAGACCTTACCATGATCCTCACTTGCCAGAGGATCTGCCATGAGAACCAGAGGATTGGTACGACTACTTGTTGTACCTGTGAAGGAGGATCCGCTGAAACGACCTGCTGTAAGGATGGTGTCATACTTCCCCATCTCCTTCGTCCAACCGCCATGGAAGGAAGTGATGCGGTAGCCTGTTGCAGGGAAGTCCACCATATTGGACAGGGCACGGGTCAGACGAACTGGCGCATCTGATGCATTAATAAAGCTTGCTTGTCGAGTGATTACATCACACTCTGGGAATACATAGTAGTGGAGATCTACCAGATAGCCATGATTCTTATCCTTCAGATGAATGACGAGATGGTCTACATTTAACTCATCCTTCTCATCCACATAGGAGGAAGGCATGCCATTCAGAGGTGCCTTCTCATGATCTATGTCATGGGAAATGTAAACCAAGTCCAAGGTTGTACTGCCATCCGCTGCCTTGATGGCAAACTGAGGCTCACGAATGTCGCCCTTACCATAGGAGGAAGTCTCAAGAAGCATATCCTCCAAAGAGAACTCCATATGATTATTATTGTAAACAGTTGAATTTCCATGGGCATTGGTATGTGACTCACCGATCTCTGCTGCTCCATCCAAGTGGATTAGCTTGCCGTAGTAGAGATGCTCTAACTGGCCAGTCATCATGGTGCGGAAGGCATAGGTGGTGTGTGCTGTCTCTAGGACAAAATTCTGCAGGGTGAATTCCTCTGCATGGAGATCCTTTTTCGGATTCTCTTCACCGAATTTCACTGTGGTGCTGTATTGATTAATCATTGGAATCCCTTTCTGTTCTTTCTCTAAATCCATTTTCTTGGATGGATGTCAAGACTCGCTCGCGAGTCTTGCGCGCCGGATTCGGGTCTGCTTCAGCAGACAAATTCCTGTCCGAATCCGTGCGCATCCTCGCGGAGCGTTTAACGCAGTCGGAGCTTGTACCCCGACTGAGTATAGTTTGTCATAACCCCCACCTACGCTAACGCTTAGAGGTGGGGGATTTCTCCGACTGCGTTAAAACATTACGCTACAAAAGAAACCAGGACAAACTTACTCTTCGAAGCCTTCCTTCAGGATATCCTGAACCTTTGACTCATTATAGAAGTGAAGGATAAGGGCACCTAAGAAGCAGAAACCTACTGCGCAGAATACAGCGATACGGTATCCAAATCCAGTTGCAAGACCGATGGTACCAAGGGAGGTGAACATCAGGATTGCAAGGGACTGACCTAACTTCATAGAGAAGGTACGTGCTGCGAAGAACATACCATCATGGTTCTCACCAGTTGTGATGGCATCAGACTTAGCGATATCAGCAACGATGGTCTGAGGGATGATACCCAGAGTTGCCATAGGGAATGCTGCAACAAGTACTACCAGGATACCGGATACGATACCAGGAACGCCGAAGAAACCAGACAGACCTGTGATCAGGAATACCAAGCACATACCTAAGAATGCACATATAACCATTTTCTTCTTAGGGAACTTCTGCATCAGCTTATTAACTGGTACATAGCAAAGTACAGACAGAAGTGTCATACCGATGTAAAGGATTGTGGAGAAGGACTCCTCTAAGTTCATAAGTACAGTTACATAGTGTAAGAGACCAGTCTGGAACATTGTAATACCAACCCAGTAGCAGATATCAGAACCAACAAATACACGGAAGTTCTTATTAGAGAAGCACTTGCCAAGGGACGAAAATGCACTACCCTCTGCTGGTACAACCTTCACATAGTCTGTTTCCTTAATTGTAAATGTAGGAATCAGGCAGCAGATCAAAGCGATCAGAGCCATTCCGATAAATACAATTCGCATTGCCCATACACGAGAGCCTACCATAGGAGTGATTGAGCTCCAGATGGTTGGTGCCATGTAGCCTAATGCAGAACCAAAGATGAAAGTGAAGGAAATTGCTGTTGAGATATCAGCCAGAGTCTTCTCATCATGAGATAATTCTGCAATCAACGCATTATATGGAGTGCAGTAAATGGTCATGAAAAGGTAGAACAGAAGCATCATCACCAGTACCCAGATCCCATTGATGATACCGTTACTTCCAAGCTTCTCTGCAACAGGAGAACCGCCCTTAGGGCAGATGTACACCATGATCGTGATCAGTGCTAATGGAAGCGCTGCTCTCTTCATGAATGGAATACGACGTCCATTTGGATTGGTACTCTTATCTGACAGGTTACCAATCCAAGGATCGGTAATCGCATCAAACACACGACCTAATGCATAGACACCACCGATGACGGTGAAGACACCGAAGATAACACGGCCCTGAGGGACAAAGTAGAGCATACCCTCTCCTACAGATTTCATATCAGGCTGATAGAACTGCTCGATAAAGTTTGTAAGAATTGCAGACATCAGGGACCAACCCAACTGTCCGATGGCAAAGAGCCAAATTACTTTTTTTGTTACTGGTTTCATAAAAACCCCTTCCTAAAACACACATAAAAAACCAGGATGACCTGGGTACCTGGGTAGGGAGCCTACCCAGGATTTATAAAAATCAAGCGTCTGCTTGCTTTTCATTCTCATGAAGCTTTGTAACCTGCTCTGCAAGTTCAAGAACCTTTTCATCATTTAACTTATACTTTGCCTTGAACCATACGAAGGCAACGATAAGTACAAGAATAGGGATAACTGTCATCACCATACGTAAGCCGCTTCTCTGAGCAAGGTCTACATTTTTCGAGAAATCTACAACCTTATCCTCATCCTTCACAGCAGCGCTAGACAGCTTCAAGGCTCCTAATGTGATGGATGCAACGAAGGCAGCCACACCAGAGGACAGCTTTACAACGAAGGTCTGCATAGAGAAGATAACAGACTCATCTCTTCTGCCATTCTTAATCTCACCATAGTCAACGGTATTGGCAAGGAAGATGGTGATCAGGATATTATTCATTCCAGATGCAGCCATGATGAATACACCAGGAATAATGAAGACGAAAAGTGTCTTACATCCAAGAGAAGCACAAGCTAAGAGAATACCGTAGCCTATCACAGACATGGTAAGTCCGCAGTAGAAGATCTTAGTATTCGCAAGCTTCAATGCATTTCTCATCACTAGATAGAGAATCATCATTGCAAGGATCTGCGAACCACCAGCAATGGTATTGAACCAAGTATAATCAGCGAACCATGCCGTTCCACCCAGATCGTACTTGAAGAAGTAGATTACCAGGTTGGATGTGATGTACATCGCGATATCAACTAATACGATGGTTACAACAATGGCCATGGCCTGATCATTATGAATCAGAGAACCGAACATATCCTTTAAGCTTGCAGCTTCCATATCCACGGTGGACTTCTCTTTGATGCTAAGCACTGTGATCACTATGAATACCACGAAGATGATTGCTACAATCAGAGATAACCACTGGAATCCAAGACGCTCAATCTCATTGGCATTGGATCCGCCAACAGCCTTACCAATCGCCTGTACAGCCGCAATTGCAAAGATCTGAATCAGAGCCGAACCTACACCTGAGCAGGATCTTGCCAGTGTAGTGAGGCCTTCACGCTCCTTACCACCCTTGGTAAAGGCTGGAATCATGGACCAGAATGGGATATCCATCATGGTATAGGTCACACCCCAAAGGATGTAAGTCACTGCCGCATAGGCAGTCAATCCAGCGCCATCAAGGCTTGGTGGACATGCGAACATAAGGTAAAGTACAACTGCATTGGTCAGTGTTCCAATCAAGAGCCAAGGACGGAACTTACCAAATCGTGTCTTGGTCTTAGCAACGATAACTCCCATGATTGGATCATTGAAGGCATCGAAGATTCGTGCTCCCAAGAGGATAATGCCCATGGCAATGGCATTGACCCCCATAATGTCCTGGAAATAGTACAGAACATAACTTGCGGAAAGCATGTAGACCATGTCCTTCGCTACTGCCCCCAGACCGTAGCCCGCTTTCTCACGGCCGGTCAGATTTCTCTTTGTTTCCATAATTCTCCTCCTAAATATACATTCCCCAATCAGTCTTTCAGACTCATTGCGAGTTTAACGACGTTATACGCACCGTCGTAAAGTCCAATGGAATTGTTCTGCTTAATCGCATCACACATCATGCCAAGCATGTGATCATCCTGCAGGAAGATGTCTAGCATCTGCAGGGTATGAGGGATATCTCTGCACTCTAAGGTACCCTCTCCCATCTCTGCGGAATGGATCGCTCCCCACATCTCATGCTTTCCTACACGACGGATGAAGAGCTTAGGAACTGGATAGAATGCCAGTTCACTTGGTTTTGTTACTAATACATCACAGCTACGCATTAAGAGGTTGGTAATGTAAACCGCCTCGAAGATATCCTTGTGATAGAAAGCGTGTACGCCCTCTACATCCCCGTCAATTGCATCCTGTGCAAACTGACTTGCAGCTGCAAAGTCATCAAAATGCTCAACTGCTACATCCTTAACTTCTGGAACTTCCTTACGGATATCCTCCCAGACATTCTTATAGTCACCTACATTGACGTAGAGAGCTGCCTTCTTGGCACGGATCAGAGGCAATAGGTACTGGATGATTGCTTCGAAGATCTCCTTCTGCGCACCAGCTCCACCAATGGTAAGTAAGAAACGCATTGGCTTATTGTTCGCCTTTCTCTCCATACGCTTTGCACAGTCGTAATCGATATTACTAACCAGCTCATGATCGATGTAGTGACCTGTATATACCAGCGCATCATTCGGCATTGGCTTATTGACCTTCTCCTTCTGCATACCATTCAGGATCTTATAGCCCTGATATGCATTACGGCACTGGATGGTATGAACTGCGCCTTCGGCGAAATGTAGAGCCATCGGCCAGTTGTCAGGAATGGCATTGACAACATACTTCATATCGGCATGTACAGCTGCCTGTGCCGGCCATACATGGGTACCAATCAGAGGGATATCCTTAGGGATATTCTTGAATACAGGAACCATCAGCTCTGCATTCTTCTGATCTGTTGCATTGTAGGACAGTGCACGGAATCCTTCGTAATTTACTGGCTCCCATACAAACTTATTGAAAAGCTTGAAACGGGACAGACGAGAACCTAAGGAATAGAGATCATTCTGATAGGAGATCAGTTTGGTACAAGTGGTCTCTGGGAAGGAGTTCAGATCTAACCAGTATGGTGTATAGCCAAGTGCCTTAGCAGCAGATGCCATTGCCATAGAGATACGATAGTGTCCAAATCCCATACGGATATTACCAACGATAATTCCCTTCTCTCTATCAAATTCCTCAGGAGATACTCCATCCTCTAAGCGGATATCCTGTACGCCAAGGGAATCACCGATCACTGGGTTCTTACGAACGATAACAGGGTAATTCACATTACTATCGTCACCGAACTTTTTCATATACTTCTTCTTAGATTTGACAGCCTTCTTATAAACCTTCTCAGGTATTTCATTTCCAAAGATTACCTTTGACTTATCTTTCATTACAATCCTCTTTCAAATGGTTGATTTACTTGTTACAGTCTCTTATATCTTATTTCCCATTTATCAAAAAATTAATCGCCTACGTCTACTGGGATCTCAAGTACCACTGGCTCACAGTCCTGATACTTCAGTGTGACTTTACCTGTGCCAGACAGGCCCTTGGACTTAATGTAGATACCGGTCTGTCCCCCAGACAAACCAACTATATGTGGACCGATCAAATCCAGTGGTCCTTCTACCTCAATCTCCATCGGATCACAGGCAAAAGGTAATACGTTATTATCCTGGTCTCTTACTGCTACGCGAATCTCTGCCACATCATAGGTGTGATCCTCGATCAGTGCCTTCTGACTAAGTTCAGCATCGATGTGAATCTTACGAACTGGCGCCTTCACTACAGAGCGAACCACCTCTCCATTCTTCACTGCATCGAATCGATACTCCTGGGTCTCACCACCCCAGTTACCAATGTATTTCTGGTAGAGGGTGACCGCATTCGCTGGATCCATGTGATAGATCACAACCAGGCGAAAAGCATCCCATATCATGGAGAGATCAATCTTACCCTTGGTCATGGAGTATTTATTTAATGCATGCTTGCAGATCTTCGCCTGCTTTGGTTGCATATGCTCTTCTGTAACCAGCATATTACCTATATAGTCGTCAATCAGGATTGGTCCATGTTTTAAATTCTTGAACTTCGAATCCTCTGGGAAGTATTCCTTTAAGAGGTTCCCATTCTTATACATACGGACGCTATCTGCATTAGAAATAATCCAGGTGTCTCCTCGATTACTTGCCGGATGCTCTCCGATATCCATAGAACTTGTGACATGAAGGATTGTTTCTTCTAGGCCCTCTGCCTCATAGACAGCTGCTGCCATCTTAGGATTACGGAACATATCCATGACTCCGTGATAGCAGATACGGTCGCCAGAGCCGAAATCCTTATGAGTGTTATAGTCGAACATGCACCAGCCGATTCCACCGGCCACACCCTTGGTCCCTGCCACTGCATCAAGTACAGTTGCATGACGGATGGTGTGCTCCATCTGGTGCTCTTCCCAGTCAAATGGCTTGGTTGGATACATATGTCCATTGAACTCCGTTACCAGGTAACCCTTGTTCATATCGTTGGTTGCTTTCTCCTTAGGGAGGCAGCCTGCATTCCCACCAGAATGGGAGAAGTCATTATAGGTAAATACATCCTCTAGAATCTTGGTATTCTTATTGGCTGTGTTACAACGAACTCCACCTGTCTGTCGACTTGGATCAAAGGCATGTGCCACGCCATTGGTTCTGGTATAGAGTGCATCATCATCCTTGGACTCATTGATACGAACGCCCCAGAGGATAATGGATGGATGATTTCGATACTCGGTAATCATATCGATGACATTCTGAACTGCCTGATCCTTCCAGGAAGTGCTCTCTCCGATATGCTGCCAGCCAGGGATCTCTGTGAAGACTAAGAGTCCTAAGCGATCACACTCATCAATAAAGTCATGGGACTGTGGATAGTGCGAGGTACGAACCGTATTCACCCCCAGCTCCTTCTTCAGGATCCGAGCATCCAAGCGCTGCATACTCTGTGGCATTGCATAGCCTACATATGGATAGGACTGATGACGATTGAGACCGCGAATCTTAAGCAGGCGACCGTTTAAGTAGAAGCCATCTGCTCTGAATTCTGCCTTACGGAAGCCAATTCGCTTCACGGACTGATCTACTGGTTCATTGTCATATAAGAGCTCTGTTACCAGAGAATAGGTTTCTGGCGATTCCACATCCCAGAGCTTCACCTGGCCTGCATCACTTACGATGGTCACATGCTCTGGCACTTCTGTTCCCTTAAGGAATTGGTCTACATTTACCGAAGGGACAAGTAATCCCTCAGATAGGTTTCTCTCAAGGATGACATCTGCATTCAGAGACTGACGGATGGATAATCGCCCTTCCTTCAGAGTCTGCTTGGCATCACGGGAGAGATAGAGATCTGTCTCGACACGACCTGCCACCTCTAAGTCCTTAATGGCATCATTGGCTAAGCCCTCTGTGGTCACACCGCCGTCATAATCTGGGCGAATTGCGATGTCTGTCATGGAGACGGAGTCCTTTACCGTCAGGAATACATCACGGTAGAGGCCGCCGTAGGTCATATAGTCAACCACAAAGCCAAATGGAGGCTGGTCTAAGGTCTCTCTGGAGTCAAGCTTCACGGTTAAGAGGTTATCGCTCTCTGGCAGAAGCTTTCCTGTGATGTCGAAGGAGAAGGAGGTATAACCACAATCATGGCTACCAAGTTCCTCACCATTCAGATAAACAGTGGCACGATGTGCTGCACCGCGAAAAGTTAATATCAAGCGCTTGCCCTGATAGTCCGGGCAATCATTCAGAATGGTCTGATAGCAAACCAGCTTCTGATAGATCGATTCATCAAAGTAATGCAGAGGTGTCTCTGCTACTGTATGAGGAAGCGTCACTGGGGTCCCATCCACCATGGGACTGGAGATATAGGCGTCATCCCAAACTGGATGATAGAACCAATTGCGATCCAGATAGATGCGATTTCTCATACAAGGATTCCTCCAACTAAAATACTGGTCAGTTCTTCAAGTGCAGTGTGGTAATGGATGTGATTCTTCTTCAGAGAATCATCTGTCAGGAAGCGCTCTATGGAGGCCTCAAAAGTAATCTGGAAGACTACCTTATTGACTGGACGGAACACGCCCTCTTCCACCCCCTTATCGATCAGGGAAAGTGTGGTGTCCCAATCACTCTCTAAGCGTTCTCTCAGACGCTTATTAACTCGTGGATACTTATCACGAACGGAATAGAGAGATGAGAAATCGATGTCCACATAGCTTACTGGCATCACACCAAGAATCTTCTGCAGACGCTCTGATGTACTCAGGCTCTCATCCATGAGAACCATATTCTCGTCCTTCTTCACAGAATCGAAGAAGTAGTCTACCAATGTGTAAAGCAGGCTCTCCTTATCACGAAATACGGTATAGATGGTCTTCTTAGACATTCCAAGTTCCTTGGACAGATCATTCATTGTGAAGCCTGCACCCTTATCACGGAATACCTTAAAAGTACCCTCTAAGATACGCTCTCTGTTCTTTTCTTCCTTTCCTGATAAAAATCCACTCATCTTCCCTCTCCTTTTTCAAATAGTTATTTTTTTCATAACAGCAATCCTCTGAATCCCTTGCTGTCCCTAGCTGATTTTTCTAGCTCTTACCCCTTAATTACTCTATGTCCCATGGTGGGTTCTCGTGTCTATTATTTGGAAACTCAGAAGAAACCCGCGCATGGAAACTTAGTACTCAATTTCGGTTTCCTTTATTGTATCATCGGTCCAAAATACGGGCAATAGGTGTATTTACACAATAATCCATGCCCCAATTTGGTTACTTTTACCATAGGGACACTTGTCTACTTTTGGGCAAAAGAAAAGAAACCCTAAAAAAGGGTTTCCTTCTCATTGGGATTATTTTTTTGATATTTTTTCTTTGGATATTTCCGTCCAATCTCCTGGATCAGACTGGCTAGGAATCTGCCTTTTCTATCTTCGACCTTGCTAATATGTGGAATTACTCCACATCTGTCAGGGCAGTCTTCATGGACTCCCAAGTAGAGACAAAGCCCCGGCCAAACAGATCGCTGCGATACTTCTTTTTCTTTCTATCTTTATTTTTGCTTGCTTTTACTGCCTGTATTCTTCTACCGCCTGTAGTTCGATCGCTTTTTGTCTTTAAGTGAAATCACTCCAGCCATATTTCCTCTCTTACCAGCTGTCGCTCTATGAGAGAATAACCACTCACTATTCTCCATGGTGCAGACCCCAAGGATATCGATGTACTCATTTTGAACACCTGCTTCTAATAGGGACTTTCGAATTGCAGCCCAGAGATCCAATTGATAGTGGCCATTCTCCTTCTTATATAGAAGAGATCCATAACCTGGATCTGGGAGAATGCTGGTACGACGATTAGTGGACTCTAATCGTTCATAAGCGTGCTCTAACTCCTGCTTATCTCCTGTCTTATCTCCTGTCTTATCGTCCAAAAAGACCTGGCCGTGATTGGTATAAGGTATCGCCTCCACCTGGAATTCCTTCATGAATTTCTCCGCCACGTCCTGGCTCACTTCATAACAATCTCTACAGATAGATGGTCCGATTGCAACCCGTACATCCTCTGGATTGGTTCCATAATTTTCTTGCATTAGGTCCAGAGCCACCTTAGAGATACGGCCCACGGTTCCTCGCCAGCCGGAGTGCACAGCACCTATGGCCTGGTGGACTGGATCGTAGAGAAGCACCGGCACGCAATCCGCCACGAAAACCGATAGTATTAACCCTGGCACATTGGTTACCAAGCCATCCACATCGCTGTAGTCTCTTTCTTTCACGATGCCTTTCCCGGCATCTTCTTTGGTCACTACGCGAACCGTTTTAGTATGCGTCTGATCCGTTGTAACAATCTGGTCTACATTTCCATCTAATTCTGCTGCCAGTCGGCGATAGTTCTCCATGACCTTATCCGGATCGTCCCCTCTGGTAAAGCTAAGATTCAATGAGGATAAGTGGTCCTGGCTCACTCCTCCAAGGCGGGTAGTGAAGCCATGGGCGATTCTAGGGTCAGCTCCCAGCAAGTCGCTTTTCAGCAGAGGCACATGGCCTGCAGCAGCGTAGTTTTTCATAGACTCTAGCGTCATACATTCCTTTTGATTCATTTCTATTCCTTAAGAAATAGGCACAAGTACCCTTGTGCCTACAACATAGTTGTTACATATTACTTTTACGATAACTCAATTCTTCCAGGTACGAAAATATCAAATCTAAATTTTTCTCGTCAGAATCATCTTATTTAATTTGATTTTTCGTTCCCTACGTGTAACTATCATATTATCATTCTACCACATTTCTACGACACGTTAGATAAGCCAATTCAACTTCGCTTGGTCTTCTGCAATCCTCCAGATGATATCTTATAGGAATAAGCAAAAAGAGGAGCTGTGAAAAAATTTTATTGAAGCGGTGCATTGGAATTTTTTATAGAAGCGGTGTATTAGAATTTTCTTTGATGTTTCGCCCAGATTGGCTGGCGTGTCGGTAAAAGGCGAACGCATGCCGGTACTTACACCTCCAAGTCCATCATTTATTATTTAAAATCCTCATGCGTTGATTTGGATTTCGCCTTTTTGAGGCGGTCTGCTGAATTTGGATGACACACACAAAACGAATCTGCGAGATTTAAATCGTGTTTTAAATTTGTTTTAAATTTGTTTCACCTTATTTGCTTGGAAATCCGAATTTGGATAATACACACCGAATTCCCGATCATATAGGACTCACATCAAACATATATAATGGCTATTCACTCATCAGACAAAAAAAGGGGCTGTGAAAAAATGATTATCTCATTTTTTCACAGCCGCCTCAATATTCTATATGGAGAAACTAGATACGCCCGATCAGCTAGTTCTAATATCTCGTTCGTGTTAATTACAGAGCCTCAATAAATCTGTGGAATGCTGCCTGGCCCTCTTCCGTGAACTTGTAGACACCTGCATCTTCAAGTACCTGGCAGAATACCTTACCGATTTCCTGCTGCAGAACTTCCCATACATTGTCTTTTGTTACAGCCTTACCTGCTGCCTGATATTCACCAAGGAACTTTTCAACCCAGTCTGCATGCTTTAAAAGAGTCTCATCTGCTCGGATGGCTGCTACATCACCTGCTGCAACCATAGGTGCCATCTCTTCCATCTCCTTCTTCAGACGAGATGGGAGAACAGCCAGACCCATAACCTCGATCAGGCCGATATTCTCCTTCTTAATATGATGAAGCTCGGCTCTTGGATGATAGAGACCCATTGGTCTATCCTCTGTAGTCAGGTTATTACGAAGTGCAAGGTCTAATTCAAACTTGCCATCACGCATACGAGCAATTGGAGTAATGGTATTATGGCGCTCACCATCTGTCTCAGCATAGATCATAGCAGACGCATCCGTATACCCTCTCCAGGTATTTAAGATGTGATCTGCTAACTCAATGACACGATCTACATCTGTACCATCCAGACGGATAACAGACAGAGGCCACTTTACAATACCAGACTCGACATCCTCGAAGCCCTTCACTGTGAAAGTATCTACAACTGGAGCCTTCTCCATAGCGAAGGTATAGTGTCCACCCTGGAAGTGATCGTGGGTAAGAATAGAACCACCTACGATTGGAAGATCTGCATTAGATCCAAGGAAATAGTGAGGGAACTGCTTTACGAAGTCGAATAACTTACGGAAAGTAGCCTTCTCAATTTTCATAGGAGTATGCTGGCCATTAAATACGATGCAATGCTCATTGAAATATACATATGGAGAATACTGGAATCCCCACTTGCTGCCATTGATAGTCAGAGGAATAATTCGGTGATTCTCTCTTGCCGGATGATTGACACGACCTGCATAGCCTTCATTCTCTACGCAAAGCTGGCACTTTGGATAAGCAGAATTCTTAGCCTTCAGTGCTGCTGCAATTGCCTTTGGATCCTTCTCTGGCTTAGACAGATTAATGGTGATATCCAGAGTACCGTAGTCCGTATCTGTGGTCCAACGAAGATCTCTCTTCACACGTGCAGTACGGATATAGTTGGATGCACAGGACAGATGATAGAAGTAGTTGGTAGCATCCTCAGGAGACTTCTCATACTCCTCAGCGAAGCGGCGCTGTACTTCCGCAGGTCTAGGGCAGAGACAGTTCATAATCTTCGTATCAAAGAGGTCTCTATAGACAATGGAATCCTCAATCAATCCACGAGAAACAGCTTCATCAAGGAGGTCAGCCAATACATCCTCTAATACAATATGATTCAGATCGCACTCTGGATCTGTGTACTCATCCTCACCAAATACATCCAGAATCAGGTTGGTGGAATAGATGCGCTCACACTCTGGTGTAAGTCCTGCATCAATTGCGTACTGTACTAATTTCTTAATGCTCTCCTGTAACATACTTCCTCCTTATATAACACCTTCACATCCTGCTTTCCTATGAAGAATACATCCCAATACGGGATTCTTCGATCTAATGAAA
>Ga0256405_10003446_pt1 | contig 32494 bp, 24 predicted proteins | sample RumenRJG_02DNA_FD_189096 | JGI IMG/M metagenome (GOLD analysis project Ga0256405, IMG submission 189096) | Bovine rumen microbial communities from Lethbridge, Alberta, Canada - RJG_02 | ecosystem: Host-associated > Mammals > Digestive system > Stomach > Rumen | place: Canada: Alberta...
CAAGTGCCTTGTACTCGTCGCTGGCGTTGCCGTCGATCATCTCCTGCAGCAGCTTAGCTACGCGCTCCTTCATCTTCTTGTTACCAAGAGCCATACCCAGACCGAACTCGCAGAAGTCCTCGAACAGAGAGTTGTTGAATACAGGACCCTGACCCTTCTCGTTCTTGGTGTAAGGTGTAGAAGGAATAGAAGCAGAGTAGATAGAAGAACATCCAGTAGCGTTGGCAATCATCTGGCGATCACCGAACAGCTGAGAAATCAGCTTAACGTATGGAGTCTCACCGCAACCTGAGCAAGCGCCAGAGAACTCGAACAGAGGCTGAGCGAACTGTGAGTTCTTAACATTGCTCTTGATGTCAACCAGGTTCTGCTTGCTTTTAACGTTCTTAACCAGGTACTCCCAGTTCTTAGCCTCCTGAACCATATCGGCAGCATCAGGATTGAATGGAGCCATGGTAAGAGCCTTACCAGTCTTAGGATTGCCTGGGCAGATATCAGCACAGTTACCGCAACCCAGACAGTCGAGTACTGAAGTCTCGATGCGGAAGTGCATGCCCTTCATAGCGGCAGGAGCCTTCATCTCGAGAGTATCTGCAGCAGCTGCGAAGCCCTTCAGCTCCTCGTCGTCGAGAACGAATGGACGGATAGCAGCGTGAGGACAGATGTAAGCACACTGGTTACACTGGATACAGTTGTCCTTGTTCCATACAGGAACGAAGGCCTCAACACCACGCTTCTCGTAAGCGGCTGTACCAACCTCCCAAGAACCGTCGACGGTGTTGTGCTTAACGAAGTCAGAAACCTTCAGCAGGTCGCCAGCCTGAGCGTTGATAGGACGAACCAGCTCCTTAACGAATGCAGGAGCGTCGTCGGCCTTAACCTCATCATCTGGCAGGTTAGCCCACTCAGGCTTAACAGTCAGCTGAACATACTCACCACCACGATCGATAGCGGCATAGTTCTTATCAACAACATCCTGACCCTTAGCTCCGTAAGACTTCAAGGCAGCAGCCTTCATCTTCTCAACAGCCAGCTCTACGGGGATTACGCCTGTAATACGGAAGAAGGCACTCTGCAGGATAGTGTTGGTACGGTTACCCAGACCAATCTCCTGAGCAATCTTAGTAGCGTTGATGGTATAAACAGTAATGTTGTTCTGTGCGAAGTAACGCTTTACCTTGTTAGGCATGAACTTCTCGAGCTCGTCGGCGTCGAAGATGGTGTTCAGCAGGAACTGACCGTTCTTCTGCAGACCACGTGTAACGTCGTACATGTGCAGGTAAGCCTGAACGTGGCAAGCTACGAAGTTAGGTGTAGTTACCAGGTAGGTAGAGCGGATAGGTGTATCACCGAAACGCAGGTGAGAGCAGGTGAAACCTCCCGACTTCTTAGAGTCGTAAGAGAAGTAAGCCTGGCAGTACTTGTCGGTGTTGTCACCAATAATCTTAACGGAGTTCTTGTTAGCACCAACGGTACCGTCAGCACCCAGACCGTAGAACTTAGCCTGGAACATGCCCTTACCACCGAGGGCAATCTCCTCAACCTCAGGCAGAGAGGTGAAGGTCACGTCGTCTACGATACCAATGGTGAAGTGGTTCTTGGGCTCGGGCATAGCGAGGTTGTTGAACACGCTGATGATCTGAGCGGGAGTGGTGTCGTGAGAACCAAGACCGTAGCGGCCACCAACGATAACAGGACGATCCTGAACATCGAAGAAGGCATCCTTGACGTCGAGGTACAGAGGCTCACCGTTAGCACCGGGCTCCTTGGTACGGTCGAGAACGGCAATCTTCTTCACGCTCTTGGGAACAGCAGCGAGCAGGTGCTTCACGCTGAATGGACGATAGAGGTGAACAGAAATCATACCAACCTTCTGACCCTGAGCGTTCAGGTAGTCGATAGCCTCACGAGCTGCATCGGTAGCAGAACCCATCAGGATAATCATGCGGTCAGCATCCTCAGCTCCGTAGTAAGAGAACAGGTGATACTCACGACCGGTAATCTTAGAGAGCTCGCCCAAATACTTCTCAACAACCTCGGGCACTGCATCGTAGTAAGGATTGCAAGCCTCACGGTGTGTGAAGAATGTCTCGGGGTTCTCAGCGGTACCACGAGTGATAGGACGCTCTGGGCTCATAGCACGATCGCGGAAACGCTTGATGTACTCTTCCTTAACGAGAGGACGAACATCCTCCTGGTCGAGCAGCTCAATCTTGTGGTACTCGTGAGAGGTGCGGAAACCGTCGAAGAAGTTAACGAATGGTATGCAGGTCTCGAGAGAAGCCAGGTGAGCAGCGGCGGTCATATCCATCACCTCCTGTACAGAGCCCTCGCAGAGCATAGCGAAACCAGTCTGACGGCAAGCCATCACGTCCTGGTGGTCACCGAAGATACAGAGAGAGTGTGAAGCCAGCGTACGGGCAGAAACGTCGAATACGCAGGGAATCAGCTCGCCGGCAATCTTGTACATGTTAGGAATCATCAGGAGCAGACCCTGAGAAGCGGTAAATGTAGTGGTGAGGGCACCAGCCTGCAGAGAACCGTGAACGGCACCGGCAGCACCAGCCTCAGACTGCATTTCCTGAACTGAGACAGTCTGACCCCACAGGTTCTTACGACCACGGGCAGCCCACTCGTCAACATGCTCCGCCATTGGCGAAGACGGGGTGATGGGGTAGATAGCAGCTACCTCCGAGAACATATAGCTCACATGAGCCGCAGCCTCGTTACCATCACAGGTGATAAACTTCTTTTCTTTAGCCATTTTAATATGATAAATGTATTAAATGAAAAATATTTTCCTATACCTATTTTCTTAGTAATACGCAATACCTATTAATTAGTATTTGTTTTAAACGCGTGCAAAGTTACAAAGAAAATCCCAAAATGCAAAGCAGAGTTTGCAAAATATTGCTAAAACGTTTACGTTTTTTCCACTTTATCGATAAACATGCAAGTTATAATCGGCAAAAGGAAATTAGTACAGGAATCCGAAGAGCCATAGGGGTATCTGGTTGCCCTTGCCAATCTCTGTATTATAGCGAGCATAGATGATGTCGGGTGAGTATCGCATCTTGTTGCGAGCATCGGCATCACAGACGCGGAACTTGAGGCGTCCGTCGACCAAATAGAAGGGGTCGTGACCCGACTGGTTGACCTTATGGTCTTTCCACAGGGAGTTGACGAAGAAAGTCTCCATAGCCGTCTGTTTCTCTACATGGATGGGGTAGATGGCATAGAGTAGGTTGGAGTTATGGAGCATCACCTTCGACGGCTTCTTGGGGAAGTCTTCGCCTAAGGGATAGATGATGTTGAGCAGACGGGCATCTGTGAGGTACTTGATATAGTTCATCACGGTGGCGCGTGACGTTTCGATATTCTCGGCCAACTTACTGACATTGGGGGCCTTCGGGCCTCCTTCCGCCAGCTGATAGAAGAGCTTTTTGATCTTTGTCAGATATTTCAGCTCTATCTGCTTGATGAGCAGGATGTCTACCTCGGTCATCATGTTCATGGTCTTCAGCAGGTTTTCCGAATAGTTGCGGTGCTCCTGGAAGAAGGGGTAGAAACCGTGATGGATATAGTCTTGAAAGTAGCGGTTGGGCGACACTTTGGGAAGTATCTGCTTGATGATTCGCTCGTGGTCGCGCAGAATCTCTTCTAACGTGTAGGCCTTGAAATTGTTGCCTGTCATCAGGTTGATGAACTCGCGGAAGGAGAAGCCGCGCAGGTTGTACGACTTTACAATGCCGTTGAGCTCGGGGTTCTCGTCCTTCAGGCGCATCACGCTACTGCCTGTGAACACAATCTTCAGATAAGGGTAGAGGTCATAGCACTTTCTCAGTTCGGCGCTCCAGTCGGGCTGCTTGAATACCTGGTCGATAAGCAGTACGCGGCCGCCACGACGACAAAACTCTCCTGCAAAATCGGCAATACCGCGGCCTTGGAAATAGAAATTGTTCATGTTGACGTACAGACACTGGCGGTCGTTGACATCAAACTTCTCCTTGGCGTACTGAAGCAGGAAAGTGGTCTTGCCTATGCCACGTGTACCCTTGATGCCAATCATGCGGTCGTTCCAGTTGATTTCATCCATCAACGTTCGACGAACGGGCGCATTGACGTGCTCGACCAAGTATCGATGTGTGCGATAGAAAGCTTCCATTCCTCTGGACTTGTTTTAAAACACGTGCAAAGGTACGAAATAATCCCCAAATTGCAAAGCCGAGATAGCAAAATCTTGCAAAAAAGGCTTATTTTTGTGGTTTCTAAATAAGAAAAGGAGCTTTTTCAGGCTCCTTTCTCTTAGAATTTGTAGGCGATGTCGAACATAAACCAGCGTCCCCGTTGTGGAATAAGAGTGGTTGACATGCCACTTTGGTAGTAGCTTTTGTTCAGCACATTGTGGATGTTGAAGCCTATATTCAAATTGCCAATGGTATAGTCGGCGCCAAGGTCCCAGAGGAAGCGCGACGCTACATCTTCTTGCTTTGGGATTCTGTCGCGCAAAATTTCGAGATTCTTTTGTATCGCTTCTATTCGCTGCACCAATTCGGGTGTGGGGTTTGATAGGTATTCATCTACCAAAGCGATCAGTCCTTGGCTATTATAGTAGAAGTTGGCATAGCTGAAGATGTCTAAGTAGTAGGCGGTCTGTTTGCCGTAGAACGAGAGGTGACTGTGCAGGTTCAGGTTCTTGAACGGGCGCCAGGCAAGGACAGCGTTGGCAGATATCTCCGGGGTGTTGTAGGATTGTTCAGCATTATAATTGAATATTTCCGATTTCCTGGTCTTCTGCCACGCTACAGCCAAGTTGGCGGTAAACGACTTGTATTTGTAGCTGCTGGACACTTCAATACCGTAGGTGTCGATATTACCGGTATTGTAGTGCTCGTAGAGCTCGAGGTATATCAGGTCGCGGGCACGGTTGTAGAATCCGTTGATTTCGAAGTCCAGTCCTTTCAGCCACTGGTTGGCGCCAAAGGTTAGCTGGTAGGAGTGCAGTGCTTCGGGATCAAGATTTTCCGTGAGCTCTGTCAACCCCATCATCTCTGCCAGGAAGAGGTTGGTCTTGCGGTAGAGGTATGGCGCGTCAATAAAGGCTTTCGAATAGCTCAGCTTTACATTCCACTTCGGCTGGACGAAGATGAGGGCCAGACGGGGAGAGAACTCTTTGATCTTCGTGCCGTTATACCTGTTCTTGTAGTCGAAGCGCAGGCCGGCATTGAAGATGAAGGGGCCCCAGTGGTGCTTCAGCTGGGCGTAGGCGTTGATGTTGCTCTCGTGACCTTTACCCATCTCCGGGATGGTGTTGGACTCAGGGATACTTGAGTTGTAGTCGTAGCCGAATGTATAACGGACATCGTCCAGTTGGAAGTAGCTGCCCTCGGCACCGAAAGAGAAGAGTCCTTTGTGCGTTTTGGTGTTGATATAATTCCAGTCGCCTTGCAGCTTGGCTCCGAAGGTGTGCTCCTGACCGTTGATGTAGCGCGAGATGCCTCCATGCCCTTGTACCACTTGCTTAATCTGATCGGGTAAGGGCAGAACGCTGGCCAACGCTGAGACCTGTGGCTCGCTGATGACCTGATAATGGGTGAGGTCACTGTTGTCGTAGGTGGCGATGCCTTTCAGATAGACATTACCCAACTGTCGGCCGTAGTTCAGTTCGGCATGGTGCGAATTAGTGGCGAAACTGGGGTTGATACCATTGTGTGTGCGGTATTTGTCGATATCATAGGGCCCAAAAATATAGGTCATCGACATGGGCGAGATAACCTGCGAGAACTGGGTGTTATACAAAAACTGGACGTCCTTGTACTTCAACGCTATACCGATGTCATAGGACGGCTTCTTGCCAATGCCTCCAATGGTGATGTCTCCTTCGTTCAGAAACAAGGCCGTTTTCTCATAGGGTATGAAGACTTTCTCGCCTGTTGCACGATAGAAGCTGCCCCAGACTAATAGGTCAAGGTCGAAGTAGCGCTTGCCGAAAAGCAGCGAGCCGCGGAGTTGCCCGTAGTTGCCGACGCCAGCACGAGCCTCGATGCCGCCTATGTCTGCTCCCTGTTTCGTGATAAGGTTCACGACAGCTGTGAGCGACACACCGCCATAGAGCGACGAGGCTGGACCGCGCAGCACTTCTATCTGCTTGAGCTTGTCGAGGTTGATGCTGAAGTCGGGTGCGGCAATGTTGGTACAATAGCTGTTCAGACGGTGACCGTTGAGCATGATCAGAATCTTTTCCTGCCCGTTGCTGTAGATGCCACGCATGGCGATGTTGATATCGTCGTTGCAGTCGACGATGGTCATGCCCGGCACATAGGCCGCCAGCACTTCCTGCAGGTTGCGGGCTCCCGAGTTGCGGATCATCTCCTCGGTAATCAAGGTGGTGGGGACGGGAACTTCGCTCAGACTCTCAGCCTGACTGGAGGCGGTGGTGATGGTGGCGGTAAATCCTGACTTGATGCTCTCGACGATATCAGCAAAGCGCTGGGGGTCGTCGGCTGTTGTGCTGTAGTAAGGATTCTCGTTAAGCAACTGACGGGTATACTGCTGGGCGCCCTCGAAGTCGTCAACACCCAAGGCGCAGAGCGCCAACAGGCGCAGGGCCCCCTGGCGGATGGTGCCTGTGAAGTCTCTGAGGTTGTCGGAAAGCATCTTCTGAGCTTGTTCAATACGCCCAATCTCATACTCCGACTCTGCTTCCAGATAGATGGTACGGAATTTCTCGTCGTTGTCCTGGGCTGTCACCATCAGCGAACAACATATATATATAATAAGGAGAGAAAGGCGTTTCATCATAGACGTCGCTCTTGTTTTTCTTACTTGATTCTGAAGGGTAAAGTGATAGTAAAGCAGGTGCCTTGTCCGAATTCCGATTCAAAGGTCAGACGGCCGCCGTGATGTTGCTCGATAATGTCGCGCGTGATGCCCATTCCGAGGCCAGTTCCTTCGCCGACGGGCTTGGTGGTGAAGAAGTTCTCATAGAGGTGTTGTTTCACCTCGTCGCTCATTCCTCCGCCGTTGTCAGCGATGGTAATGACCACTTTGTCCCCAGTGGTTGTTACGCTGGCCTTGATGGTCGGCATGTAGCCCTCGGGTTCGCTCTGTGCCTTCTTCCATACGGCATAGCAGGCATTGTTGACAAGGTTTAGCACGGCACGGCTCAGCTCGTGGGGAATCACCATCATTTTCGGCAGCTCGTGATAGTCCTCCTGAATGCTGATGTTGAAGTTCTTGTGGTGCGCACGCAGGGCATGATAAGACAGCCACACATACTCCTTGACGAGCTTGCAGAGGTCGGTCGGAAGGAACTCGTTGTCCTTGCCGCGTGATACCAGCAGGATGTCCTGTATGATGCTGATGGCACGCTCACCGTGCTCTACAATCTTGCCCAGATTCTCCTTCAGGTCGGCCATGATATCTTCCACATCCTCACGGTCGTCTTCCGACAGCTTCTCTGCATTGTCTTCTACGATGTCCGACAAGTCGCCAACCAGTTTTTCAGAGAGTTTGCTGAAATTGATGACGAAGTTCAGCGGATTCTGAATCTCATGGGCTATTCCTGCGCTCAGCGTGCCAAGCGACGCCAGTTTCTCCTGCTGCTTCAGTTGCTGTTGTAGAATTTCAATTTGTTTCTCCATAGCCTTTTCTATCGTTCAAGGGGTATTGTAATGGTGAATTCTGTAAACACGTTCTTTTCGGAGTGTACGGCAATGTCGCCACCGTGGTTCTGCACAATCTCGCGGCTTAGGTAGAGACCCACACCGGAAGCCTCTCCAGTGGTCTTCGTCGTGAAGAACGGGTCGAAGACTTTTTCGATGATAGTCTCTTCGATGCCGATGCCGTTGTCGCGGAAACGTATGACGGCATACTGTCCGTCGACAGTCAGCCATACGCGTATCTCGCCTGGAGCATGGTCGCGGGCAATGCGTTTGTTGATGGCGTATACCGCATTGGACAGAAGGCTCATAAAGGTCTTACTGAGCTGTTCGGCATTGCCCATCATGCGCACCTCTTCGGTAGGAAGACTGAACAAGACGCTGATAGGTCCGTCGGCCAGGTCCTTCTCGTAGAAGTGGCGAAGCATGTCTTCGTTCTGCTTCAGCAGAGCCTTCAAATCCATGCTGGCAATGCCTCCGCTGCGGTCTTTCAGCATCTCCTCCATCGCTTTCAGCGTACGTGTGGTGCTGGCTCCGTGCTCGCTCACTTTCTGCAGGTTGCCGTCCAGCATGCCCAGCACATCGATGGTGTCTTCGTAGTTCTCAGCATCCATGTGCTCTTTCTCGTCCTCGATGTTGGCCGTCACGTCCTTCACCAGCCCTTGCGAGAGCTTGGCAAAGTTGTTGATGTAGTTCAGCGGGTTTAGGATACGGTCTATCAGACCCTGTGTCAGCTTACCTACGGTAGCCATTTTCTCCAGACGTACCACCTCGGAGGTACGTTCCTTGACCAGCTTCTCCAGTTGGTGCTTGTCACGTTCCAATCGGTAAAGACGCCAGCGTACCAGCAAATAGATAATGACGCCTGTTGCCAGAATGTATATCAGCATGGCATACCAGCGCAGGTAGAACGGTGGGGTGATATAGAACTGGATGCTCACCACGTCTGTGATTCTTCCGAAGGCGTCGCGAGCCTGTACTTCAAAAGTGTGGTTGCGATACGACAGGTTGGGGTACTCCTCATGGGTATCTGTGTCCCAGGCAGACCAGCCGCCGTCATCCAGGCGTGTGCGATACTGCGTCTTCAACAGGAGCGACTGATAGTCGGTAGAGTAGTAGAAGACGATATGACGGTCCTCGTCAGACAGGTCGGGCAACTTCTTGGGCAGTTCGCCATAGCCACCCCATAGGATGCTGTCGGTGCCGTGTAGGTAGATGGTGCGGATGCGCAGTTGGGGCTTTATCTGCCTCAGCGGGTCTTGGTAGGTGTGGCCGATGACGGTAACACCTTTGTCGCCACCCATCCATACTAGATGGCCTTCATGGACAATGGCACGGACAAAGAAGTCCATGAGTGGATAGACAACGCTCGACATTTGCTCGTCGCGATAGTTACCCTTCATGGCATAAATGTTCTTGCCCTTGTTGTTCGTGAGCCATAGGTAGTCGTTGTTGTCGGCATAGCTGAAGGCAGGGTAGGAGAAAGGTTTTTCAGCCGTCGGACTGACCAGCGTGACCTGCTGTCGGTAGTTGACGATAGTAGCCGTCTCTTTCTCAAGGTCGAGGGCTGGGGTGAAGATGTGGCTGTCAGTACATTTCCAGATGTGGCCATACAGGTTCTGCACCCAGATGACGCCTTGGGCATCACGCTCAATCTTCACCACTCGCTCGATGTCACTGATTTTCTTTCTTGTGCCATTGGTAGACGTCAAGAAGATGCCTTCTGCCTCGCCTGTATAGAAGCCGTCGTCTGTGACCAGCAGCGACATCACGTTGTCAGTACTCAAATGGCTTACCTTGCCACCCTGGCTGATACGATAGACGCCGTCGGCAGTAGCGGCAAGCAGGCTTGAGCCTTGTTGAGCCAGTTGCCAGCAGACATAAGAAATCTCAGGAATCTTGACGAACTGCTTGTCCTCCAGGTGGTACAATCCGTACTGCGTGCCAGCATAGAGTTTGTTATTCCACATGTACAGTGAGGTTACCTCGCCGTGCAGCCCTTCTTGAGAGGTGAAGTGGGTATAGATGGACGGGAAGCCTATGCAGAAGATACCATTGTCAGTAGCGCCCCAGACGCTGCCGTGACCATCGTAGGTGATAAATCTCACGTTGTTCGAGCAGAGTCCGTTGTCTTCGGTGATACGAAACAGCTCCTTGTTATTCTTGTCTACGAAGATGACGCCAGCACCCTCGGTGGTCAGCGCCTTGAAGCCCAACTCCAGTTCCTGACACTGGTTGATGTGTGCCGTGCCAATGTAGGTCGATGTGCCGCTCTTGGGCAGTTGTTCGCCAGCAGCCCACACAACAGCTTCGTCGCGGATGCTGTATATCCGCTTGTCGCTGACGAGGAAATAGATGTGCCCCTCCTTCTCCCAAATCCATTGCACCTCACCTTGGAAAACATTGCGCTTGTCGATACTGTGCATTTGGGGCAGACCCTTGTCCGATACCGTCAGATAGCCGATATAGTTGTATCCCCCCGTCCAGATAGTGCCCCTCGAGTCGCGGAACAGGGTCGTGATACGTGTCACATTGGGAGTGTGCAGCATGTGCCACTGAGACTGGTCGAAGTAGAGCAGACCCTCGAAATTGGCCACATACACGATGCCGTTCTTGTCAGTCATCACGTCGAAGTTCTGGTTGTGGCCTCCGTATTCCGTAGACGTATAGTTACGGATAAACGGAATGCCCTGCGCCCAAGCCGTGAACAGGGAACAGTGAACGGTAAGGAGTATCAGGAGCAACATTCTCTTCATGGCCGTCCCTCCTTTCTTCCTATAAATGTTTCGTATGGGATGTTCTTTCCGATGTAGTAGTTCCATTCCTCACGCGTCAGATTGCGCGTCACATGGCTCTTCAGCATCTGACGCATCAGAGGAATAGAGATGAGCGATTCGGTGATGTTACCCTTCTGGTCGCTACACCATACAGCCTCCTTCTTCTCGTCAAAGGTGAAGTTCATAATCCATCCGTTGTTCTGGATAATGGACATGGGCTCTATCTTGCTGCGGTCGGCTATCCAAAGGTTCAGCAGTCCGTCGTAGCTGGCAGAATGGATGCGCCAGTTGATAATCTTCATCTTGGTGATGCGTGAACGGTGGCCTACCAGCTTTTGCCTCTTGCCTTCGGGATTGACGTACCAGATGGTGCCGTCGCTCATGCCGTAGGCTTTGATGTTCGTACTCTTGCTGCTGGCAAAGGCAGTCACTTGTCCTTCGAAGGGGAGGCTCTTGCTCTCTATCTTGTCAACCCCCTTGATGATGTGTACGCGACGATGGTCGTCAAACAGGCAGGGATAGTTGTCGTAGCGGCTGATAGACACTACCTTGAAGGGTAGTTTGCTGGTACGTGTGATGGCGTTTTGCTCCATATTGAATAAAGCCATTCCCCGTTCGCCGATAAGTATCATGTCCTTGTTCAAATCCTCAAGCCTGATGAGTGTGCCGATATTGTCGACTGGAATAATCTTGAAGATGTCCTTACCCTTGATAACCAGTTGCCCTGTACGGCTGACGGCATAGATGATTTTCTTGCTGCGGTTGATGAATACGTCGCGGAAGTCGAAGCGGCTGTCCTGCAACAGTGGGGTAGTCGTGAGCTGACCATTGGCCTCAATGTGTTCCAGCAGCTCACCATAGTCGCTACAGGTGACAAAATGTTTGTTGTTGTCGTTGTAGAAAGCCAGGTCGTAGACAATACCCTTATGACGGGCCCAGCTGTGCCTTGAGTCGCTGCACATAACCAGTGACTGATAGACGTCCGACACATAGTCGTTGCCGTGATAGCGCACATTATACATCTGTGCGGCATAGGCCAGCAGGCTGGCCAGTTCACGATTGCCCGACTTCATCTGCTTGACGGCAACGTCGCCTAACTGTCTGGCCAGTGTGAGGTAGCCTAAGGTGTCGGCAATGCGCTTCTGGTATTCAGCCTCAATACGTTGCTGGTCGGCAATGGTACGCTGTTTTTTGGCAACCTCTGAGGCTGCAATGGCACGTCGCTCGGCTTCCAACGCATTCTGCCGCTCGGTCTCAGCGTCTTGGCGCATTTTTTCGGCAATAGACGTCTGGCGCTCGGCCTTCTCACGTTGCTCGTCACTGATGCGGCGCTCCTGATTGGCAATCTCCTCCATTTGGGCGTTGATGCGCTGCATGACGACTGATTGCTTTTCTTGCTTCGTCAGTATGGCTAGCTGCTCTTCCAACTGACGGGTCTTCTCAGCCTGCTCAGCATATTTCTGCCAAGCGATCACCAGTCCGATGCCCATCACCAAGGCTATACAGGAGGCTACGAACGTGCTTGTCTTGCCAAAGATTCTCATGCCTTGCGTTTCAATGCCATCAGGGTGATATCGTCACTTTGTGCTGCATTACCTGCAAAAGCCTTTACGTCAGCCAACTGCTGGTCAATGATGGTCTGACAGTCATTGCCGCTTTGGGTAGCGAGGAGGCGCATCATACGTTCGTCGCCGTATTCCTCGAATGCCTCGTTCATGGCTTCGTTGACGCCATCGGTGTACATCAGCAGAGTGTCGCCGATTTCCAGACGTGCCTGAGTGTTGCTGTAGGTGACGCCTTCTACGGCACCCACCATGCAGTTCTTGCTCACGGGTAGCATCTCCACCTTCCCGTTGCTCTTGAGGATAGCTGGCGAGTTGTGGCCGGCATTACAATAGACAAATTCGCCCGTACTGATGTTGTAAATGGCATAGAAGACGGTGACAAACATACAGTCAATCGACTCCTTGCTGAGCAATTCATTCGATTTGGTCATACACTCGCCAGGCGTGATGCCCTGCAATCCTACCGTGCGTATCAGCGTGCGGCTGACAGCCATGAAGATAGCGGCGGGGATGCCCTTGCCACTCACATCGGCTATCACTACTCCGATGCGGTCGTTGTCGATGCGGAAGAAATCGTAGAAGTCGCCTCCGACATCCTTGGCGGGTCTCATGCGGGCAGCGAGTTCCATTTCGGCATCATTCTCAGGGAATGGAGGGAAGATACGCGGCAGGATAGCTTGTTGTATCTCTGCAGCTACCGCCAGATCTGTCTTCAGCGACTCCAACTGGTCGTGCTCTTGTTGTGAGCGACGGATGTAGTTGATTTGCACGACAGCCTTCTCGATAGTGATGGCCAGGTCGTCAAGGTCGATAGGCTTTGTGGCAAAGTCGAAGGCGCCATTGTTCATCGCCGATCGGATGTTGCTCATGTCCCCATAAGCTGACACCATGATGCACTTGAGTGCAGGATTCTGCATCTCGTTAATCTTTGTCAGCAACGTCAGACCGTCCATTTCAGGCATGTTAATGTCAGAAAGGATGATGCTGATGTCTTTCTGGTTAAGCAGTATGGTCAGTGCCTCCAAACCGTTGTGGGCAAAAAAGAATTCGTATTCGCCTTTGCGAATTTTTCTACGGAAATATTGCGTCAACAGCAATTCGAGATCCATCTCGTCGTCGACACTGAGTATTTTTACAGGATCCATTGTAGTAAGTGGTTTATTCGTTAAATTGCTGCAAAGATATGAAAAAAGGCGAAGAGTACAAAGGAAATAACTGTCTTTTTTTTGTTTTTCCTTGATTTTGTGCTAGATGTCGGAAATGTTTTGTACTTTTGCACTTCGTTTATGAAGACATTACACCTGTTCAATCCGGAACATGATATTGCGCTGGCGGCAGGCTTGAGCAATTTTACCGCACCCTATGCTGGACGCAAGTTGCGCACCAATCTGGCATACTTGCCGGCTTTGTGGGCTGCGGAGGGGGATGTGGTGCTGGTTGACGATGTGGAACAGGCCGTCAGCGGATATCGTCGTCTGTTTCCGGAGGCTGTCGGCCACCCTTGTTTTGTGACGAAAGAACAACTCTCACATCTGGAAATTGCACGAGTAGACCCGTGGGGATGGGATAGTGCCATTCGTGCCCAGTTGTTGCGCTATGGAGTCAGAGCAGTAGCTTCGGAAGATGATGTGGCTATGGTCAGACGCTTGTCGCATCGTCGTACTTCTGCGCAGTTGTTGCCCTCATTGCGTTTGGACGGTACAGTAGGCGAGGCTGTGGAGTGCCGCATGCTGCAGCAGGTCGAGGAGTGCCAACAACGCTGGGGACAGATCGTAGTGAAGGCTCCTTGGTCGTCGAGTGGGCGAGGGGTGCGTTTTTTCGTTCAGCAAGGGTGGATCAATAACATTATCAAGCACCAAGGCAGTGTGATGGCTGAGCCTCTCTACGAGAAGGTGATGGACTTCGGTATGGAGTTTGTGAGGGACGACGATGGACGGGTAAGATATCTCGGGCTCTCGCTGTTCCACGCCAAGAACGGTGCCTACATTGGCAACCTGCTGGCTGCGGAGGAGGAGAAGTGTAAGATAATGGCTCGCTATCTGCCGTTAGAACTGCTTGACACGGTCCGCCAGCGCATTATCGACAACGCACTGCTGGACGACTATCGTGGACCTTTCGGCATAGATATGATGGTGGTGTCGGCAGAGGGTGGTTATCGGCTACATCCCTGTGTCGAAATTAATCTGCGGCGAACGATGGGACATGTGGCCCTTGCGCTGTCGGCGGCAGACGTTGATGGTGAACGCGTCATGCGGATTATGTATGACGGCAATAGTTACCAGTTGTCAATTGAGCCCTTTCATGCTGAGTGATATGCGCTGTCGGCGCAGGTCGACGGCAATGACTTTTACACGGACGTGCTGATGCAGTCGAACGACCTGTGTTGGGTCACTGACAAAGCGGTTGGCCATTTGGGATACATGTACCAGTCCGTCTTGGTGTACACCAATGTCTACGAATGCTCCAAAGTTAGTGATATTCGTCACAATCCCAGGAAGTTCCATTCCTTCGCGCAAGTCTTCTACGGACTGTACACTATGCTCAAATTCGAAGGCTTCAATCTGCTGACGAGGGTCACGTCCGGGCTTCTCCAGCTCTTTCATGATGTCCTGAAGCGTAGGCAGTCCGACCTCTGCGGTGATATATTGCTTGATGTCGATTTTCTCTTGTTTTTCTTTGTTGCCAATCAGGTCGACAACACTACAATTACAGTCTTTGGCCATCTGTTCTACAACGTGGTAGCTCTCAGGATGTACGGCCGAATTGTCGAGGGGATTCTTGCTGTCAGGTATGCGCAGGAATCCGGCACATTGCTGGAAGGCGGCAGGTCCCAGACGGGGTACTTTCTTCAGTTGCGTTCGACTGGTGAAGGCTCCGTTCTCGCGTCGGTAGTCAATGATGTTCTGTGCCAGCACTGGTCCTAGTCCGCTGACATAGGTCAGCAGATGTTGCGAGGCGGTATTGAGATTGACGCCTACGAGGTTGACGCAACTCTCTACTACCTGGTCGAGCGAGTGTTTGAGCATGCTTTGGTCAACATCGTGCTGATATTGTCCCACGCCAATGCTCTTCGGGTCAATCTTGACGAGTTCAGCTAGCGGATCCATCAGGCGGCGCCCTATGCTGACAGCACCACGTACGGTAACATCCTCATTGGGGAATTCGTCACGAGCCACCTTCGAAGCACTATATACTGACGCACCATCTTCGCTGACAATAAATATTTGGGGTGTTAGGTGTTGGGTATTAGGTGTTTGTGGCTTACTATTATCCATTATCCAACACCCATCACCCAACACCTCCTGAACAAACTGCTTCGTCTCGCGGCTGGCGGTACCATTACCGATGGCGATAGCCTCTATCTGGTACTTCTTTACCATATCCTGTACGTGCATGGTGGCTTGCATAAGGTGGTTGACAGGCGGGTGGGGGAAGATAGCTTCGTGATGCAGCAGAGTGCCTTGCGCGTCGAGGCATACCACCTTGCAGCCGGTGCGAAAGCCTGGGTCTATACCCATCACACGCTTCTGGCCTAAGGGCGCTGAGAGCAACAGTTGGCGCAGGTTCTCGGCGAACACTCGGATGGCCTCTTCGTCGGCTTTCTCTTTGCTTAGATTCATAAATTCTGTCTCTATCGAGGGGAGCAATAGTCGCTTGTAGCCATCCTCAACAGCCTCTGCAACAAGACGTTGACAAGACCCGTTACCACGGACATAGTTGCGTTGTAGCCGCTGTGTGGCTTCGTCATCGTCAATGGTGATGCGGACGCGCAGAATCCCTTCGCTCTCACCACGACGCATGGCCAGCAATCGGTGGCTGGAACAGCGTTTTAATGGTTCTTCCCATTCAAAGTAGTCGCTGTATTTCTGGGCTTCATCCGTGTTTTTCTTTGCTTTCACTACCTTCGACTCAATGAAGGCCTCACGGCGGAAGGCACTACGCACTTGATTACGCGAACGCTCGTCTTCGCTGACTTGTTCGGCAATGATGTCCTGGGCGCCGCATAGGGCGGTGGCTACGTCGGAAACATCATCGCGGACAAAACGGTGGGCAGCACGCTCGGGGTTTGGCTCACGCTGCATCATCAGGATGGTGGCCAACGGTTCCAGACCTTGTTCGCGCGCTACTTGTGCCCTTGTCCGGCGCTTGGGCTTGTAGGGCAGATAGATATCCTCCAACGTCGTCGTGTCCCAGCAGTCGTCGATACGCTTCTGCAGTTCGGATGTCATCTTCTGCTGCTCGGTAATGGTCTTGACAATCGTTTTCTTACGTTTGGCAATCTCCTGCAACTGCTCCAGTCGGTTGCTGATGGCTGTTATCTGTACCTCGTCCAGTCCGCCAGTGCGCTCTTTTCGATAGCGCGAGATAAACGGAATGGTACATCCCTCGTCCAACAGTTTCAGCGTGTTCTCTACTCCGTGTTCCGGTAGATGCAGTTCGGAACTGATGAGTTGGGTAAATATCTTCAGGTTCTCCATATTTCATGCTTCTTAATAGTTGCTTTCGTGTTTGATGGTGCGAATGTGCAGAACGATGCCCGCCACTATCAGCAGAAGGCCCGAAAGCAGCATCCAGTTGCTACTTGAAAACAGGCTGAATCGAGTTGTGACAAGTGCAATTGTACCTATTATAATAAGGAATATACCTAAATAATGCTTGAAAATCTTCATAAAATCGTTAAATTTGATGCAAAAATAGAAAATAATTATGAATTATGCATTAAGAATTATGAATTTTTTTGTACCTTTGCACCCGCATTTTTGCACAAATAACATTTATTAATTATTTAAGTAGTATGAATCAATACGAAACCGTTTTCATTTTGACTCCCGTTTTGTCTGATGAACAGATGAAGGAAACGGTCGCTAAATTCAAGAAGGTTCTGACCGATAAGGGTGCAGAGATTCTGAGTGAAGAGACCTGGGGACTGAAGAAGATGGCTTATGCTATCCAGAAGAAATCTACAGGTTTCTACTGCCTGGTAGAGTTCAAGGCTGAGCCGTCAGTGATTAAGACTTTGGAGACTGCTTTCCGTCGTGACGAGAAAGTTATCCGTTTCCAGACTGTAAAGCTTGAGAAGTATGCCATCGAGTATGCTGAGAAGCGTCGTAACAAACTTGGTAAAAAAGAGGAGGCTTAAACTATGGCACAGCAAGACACTGAAATCCGTTATTTGAACGCTCCTTCTATCGACACGAAGAAGAAGAAGTACTGCCGTTTCAAGAAGAGCGGTATCAAGTACATTGACTACAAAGATCCCGAGTTCCTGAAGAAGTTCCTGAACGAGCAGGGTAAGATTCTTCCCCGCCGTATCACCGGTACCTCTCTGAAGTATCAGCGCCGTGTGGCTCAGGCCGTTAAGCGTGCCCGCCAGATTGCTCTGCTGCCTTACGTAACTGACATGATGAAATAAACAAGGAGGACGCAAGACATGGAAATTATACTGAAAGAAGATATTATCGGTCTGGGTTACAAGAACGATATCGTGAATGTAAAGTCTGGTTACGGTCGTAACTACCTGATTCCTCAGGGTAAGGGTGTTATCGCCTCTCCAATGGCTAAGAAGATTCTCGCTGAGAACCTGAAGCAGCAGGCTCACAAGCTGGCTGCCATTAAGGCTGCTGCTGAGGAAAAGGCTGCCGCTCTGAACGGTGTTACCCTCGAAATCGCCGCCAAGGTCAGCGCTACTGGTCAGCTCTACGGTTCTGTAGGTGCTAATCAGGTTGCTGAGGAGCTGAAGAAGCTGGGCAAGGAGGTTGATCGTAAGATCATCACCATGAAGGATGCCAAGACCATTGGTGACTTTGTTGCTCTGGTACACTTCCACAAGGAGGTTACCGTCGAGATTCCTGTGAAGGTTGTTGCTGAGAACGCTGCCGAGTTGAAGGCTGCCGCTGAGGAAGAGGCTGCTATCAAGGCTGCTGCTGACGCCAAGAAGGCTGCTGCTGAGGCCGCTGCTGCTGAGGAGACCGTTGAAGAGGCTCCCGAGGCTGAAGAGGCTGCTGCCGATACAGAAGAATAATACGCTGTAAGGCAAATCATAGTTATTATAACTGATCATCCCGACTACCCACCAGGCAGTCGGGATTTTCTTTTTTGAAGATTTGGGAAGTATTATTTGCCTATGTCGATTATTTGTATTATTTTTGCAGTCTGTTTAGATAAGCGATTATAAAGACCCGAAATAATAAATATGATGAACGTATTATTTTCAGTGATGCTGGCAATAGCTGCAGCGTGGCATAATCCAGCAGTCAACCAAGAAAACCGCGAAGCACGTCGTGCCAATTTCTTAGCCTTTGAGAGTGAACAGGCCGCACGAGTGGGACAGAAGGAAGCCTCGCAACGCTATCTGTCGATGGAGGGTATGTGGCGTTTTCGCTTCGTGAAGAACCATCAGGACGCGCCCGAAGGCTTCTGGGCTGTAAATTACGACGACGCGCAGTGGGAGGACTTTCCCGTACCAGGACTGTTTGAACTGAACGGACACGGTGACCGCATCTATAAGAATGTAGGTTATGCCTGGTGTACGACGTTCAACAGCAATCCGCCCTATATTGGTGAAACAGAGAACTATACAGGTTCTTATCGTCGTACGTTCACGCTTCCCGACAGTTGGCAAGGCCAGAATGTGTACTTCCACGTTGGTTCGGCCACGAGTAATCTGAAACTATGGGTGAACGGCAAGTACGTGGGCTACAGCGAGGATTCGAAGGTAGCTGCTGAGTTTGACATTACTAAATATGTGAAGAAAGGCCAGAATTTAATCGCTATGCAGGTGATGCGCTGGTGCGACGGCTCGTATTTGGAGGATCAAGACTTTTGGCGCTTTACAGGTATTGCCCGCGAGGTATACCTCTATACCCGTCCGAAGGTTCATATCGAAGATATCGTCATCAAACAAGACTATGCCGACGGTCAAGCCACGCTGAATGTCGACGTGAAGACTACGAGTAATCTTCAAGTTTCGATGGATCTCTATGATCCTGCAGGTGAATTGGTGGCTGAAGGTATCAGCAAATTTGTTGAGTTCAACTGTGCAAAGCCTTGGTCGGCAGAGACGCCGAATCTCTATACGCTGTACATCACGGCTCGCAAAGGCGATAAAGTGGTGGAGGTCGTTCGCCAGCGTGTGGGCTTCCGCCATGTTGAAATCAAGGGTGGACAGCTGCTGGTCAATGGTCAGCCCATTCTCATCAAGGGTGCCGACCGTCACGAACTCGACCCTGATGGCGGCTACGTGGTCTCGGTGGAACGCATGAAGCAGGACATCCGCATTATGAAGCAACTGAACATCAATGCCGTGCGCACCAGTCACTATCCTGACGATCCGCGGTGGTACGACTTGTGCGACGAGGCCGGTCTCTATGTGGTGGCTGAGGCGAACTTAGAGAGTCACGGCATGGGTTACGGCGAGGGTACGCTAGCCAAGCGCGAGGACTTTGCGCAGATGCACTTGGAGCGTAATCAGGCAAACGTGCTGACGTTGCGCAACCACCCCTGTATCATCGTGTGGAGCCTGGGCAACGAAGCCGGCTACGGTCCTAACTTCGAAAAGTGCTACGATTGGATTAAGAGTGTAGACAATCGCCCCGTACAGTACGAACAAGCTGGCCACTGGGGCAAGACCGACATCTTCTGTCCGATGTATATGGGCTATGGCGACTGCGAAAAGTATGCACAGACAGACAATCCCCGTCCGCTTATCCAGTGTGAGTATGCCCACGCCATGGGTAACTCCATCGGCGGTTTCAAGGAGTATTGGGACATCATTCGCAAATATCCGAAATATCAGGGTGGCTTCATCTGGGATTTCGTTGACCAGGGCCTTCGTGACAAGAGTCCTATCACGGACAAGGAGATATTTACCTATGGCGGCGACTACGGACGCTATCCGGCCAGTGACTACAACTTCAACTGCAACGGTATCATTGCTCCTGACCGCCGACTGAATCCTCACGCCTACGAGGTGCAATATTACTATCAGAACGTGTGGATTACAGACAAAGGCCTGAAGGACGGCCGTATAGAAATATATAACGAGAACTTTTTCAAGACCCTTGACGACCTCGAACTGGAGTGGTTCGTAGGTGGTGCCGGCAAGCGACATCACGATGGTAACCGTCCGGAAGGTATGACATTCGGACACGGTGGGAAGGCCGATATCAGCGGTATTGCTCCCCAGCAGCGAAAGGTCATCACCATTGAGGCAATGCAGAAGACCATTGCCCGCGTGTTGGGACATCATGGTGACCAGGAGATATTTGTCATCTTCCAGTTGAAGGCCAAAGACCAACAGCAGTATGTCGACCAGGGACAGGTAATGGCCCGTCAGCAGTTTGTGCTGAATGCTTACCAGTTCCCAGAGCTGAAGGCTGAGCAGGCCGAGGTGGCCAAGGAAGAGACCAACAGTTATGTCAAACTGACGGCTGGCGGTACGTCGCTGACCATCGGCAGGCAGTCGGGACTGATAGACTATCTGGATGTGGACGGACAGGCAATGCTGGTAGACCGTCAGGCCATAACGCCTGAATTCTGGCGTGCTCCAACGGACAACGACTATGGTGCATGGATTCAGCGTCGTCTGGAAGCGTGGAAGTCACCGCAGATGAAGGTCAGTGAGTTGACGGTGAGCGACAACAGTGTTGTCGCAAAGATAATGCTACCGCTCGCTGCGCTGACGATGACCTACACGCTGCAGGCTGACGGTACGGTGCTGGTGCGCCAGCAGATGACACCTACGGGCGATACCAAGAACCAGTGGCTGTTCCGTTATGGCGTGCAGCTGCAGATGCCCAAGGAGTATTGTCAGGTGAAATACTACGGTCGAGGCCCGCACGAGAACTACTGCGACCGCAAGAGCAGCGAGTTCCTGGGCGTCTATCAGTCGGATGTCGAAGACCAATACTATCCCTATGTGCGTCCTCAGGAGAGTGGCAACCATACCGATGTGCGCTGGTTCCAGGTGACTGACGGCAAGCGTGGCCTGGAGTTCTACAGCAATGCGCCAATGGAGTGCTCGGCCCTGCCGTATCTGGTGGAAGACCTGGATGCTGGTTCGAGAAGAGAACATCGTTGGGGACAGCATAGTGGAGACTTGATGGAACGTCCGCTGACGCAGGTACACATCCAGCAGCGACAGATGGGACTGGGTTGCGTCAACTCGTGGGGCGCATGGCCTGAGAAACCCTATCTGCTTCCACTCCAAGACTACGACTTTAATTTTGTCATCAAACCTGTCAGATAAAGGCACAAATGGAACAGAAACATACACGTGAAGAGAAGATGGCTGCCTTCGGGCGCATGCTCGACGTGCTCGACACGCTGAGGGAGAAATGTCCGTGGGACAAGAAGCAGACCAACGAGAGCCTTCGTCCGAATACCATTGAAGAGACCTACGAACTTTGCGACGCGCTGATGAAGCATGATACGCACGATGTTTGCAAGGAGCTGGGCGATGTATTACTGCACATTGCGTTCTATGCGAGAATTGGAGAGGAGCAGTCGCAGTTTGATATTGCTGATGTCTGTAACCAGTTGGTAGACAAGTTGGTGTTCAGACACCCGCACGTCTATCACCCCTCGCAGGTCGGTGTGCCCCATCCGCGTCCGTTGCCCTATGGCGAGAATGCTGAAGAGCGCGAATTCGCTAAGGTTGAGAACGTGGAGCAGGTGTTGGATAACTGGGAACAAATCAAGCAGAAAGAGAAGGACGGCAATAAGACCGTGCTGGCAGGTGTACCTGCCTCGTTGCCTGCACTCATCAAGGCTTATCGCATACAAGACAAAGCCCGTCATGTGGGCTTCGACTGGGAAGACCGTCAGGACGTGTGGGCCAAGGTGCGCGAGGAGTTGGACGAATTGGAGACAGAGTTGCAACGTGAAGACCGTCAGCGCTCTGAAGAAGAGTTGGGTGACTTTCTGTTCTCAGTGATTAATGCCGCCCGCCTCTACAAACTTAACCCCGACAATGCGTTGGAGAAGACCAACCAGAAGTTCATTCGCCGCTTCAACTACATAGAGCAGCGTAGCCGTGAGATGGGACGTCCCATGACGGAGATGACCCTTCAGGAGATGGATGCTCTCTGGAATGAAGCTAAACACCAGGAAAAGTAAAAACCAAATACGTGAGAAACGATGAAGAAGACGCTCTTTTTTGTAGCAGTAGCAATGGTGCTGATCACGATGATCGGCTGTGGCGGAAAGTCACAAAATGTTCCTTTTGATAATGGAGACTCACTGGCAATAGCCAATGCCGACCCGACGGTGTATGGTGTCTGTGGGGTGGAAACAACGATGAATGAGTTGCAGTTGGTGACCGACAACGGTGACACGTTGATGCTCGATCTGTCGGCAGCTATCGAAAATGGTAAGTTTTTTGGCGGCTTGCAGGTCGGTGACCGTATGGCGGTAGTGCCCAATGCCGACAGAACCGCTGCCGTGATGGCCATCAACCAGAGCACGCTGATGGGTAACTGGGTGATGCCTAATCCGTTGGATGGTAGCGACGAGGTGGGTATCCGCATCAAGGAGGGCGGCATTGCCGAGAGTATCGACCAGACAAGTATCGACTATCGTACCTGGCGTCTGGTACGTGGACAACTGGAAGTAGTACTGGTACGTGAGGACGGTGGCGAAGAAGAGGAAATCTGCCTCTACGATATCATCAAACTCGGACCAGACTCACTCGTCTTCAAAGATGCTGATGACACTTATGAATATAGTCGCCAGCGTCCTAAGGAAGAATATGGTAAGGACGTCAAGCTGGAAGAGTCGTCGTTGGATGATTTTAAGATGTAAGTTTTGGAACCGTTTAAAGTTCATATCCTAGGTTGTGGTAGCGCTCTGCCCACGCTGAAACATTTCCCTTCGGCGCAGGTAGTAGAAGTGCGTGGAAAGTTGTTCCTCGTCGACTGTGGCGAAGGGACGCAGATACAGTTGCGCCGTTCTCATTTGCGCTTTACGAAAATCAGTGCCGTATTCATCAGTCATCTGCATGGCGACCACTGTTTCGGACTCATCGGTATGCTGAGTACGTTCGGACTGCTGGGACGTACGGCAAAGCTGAAAATCTATGGACCTGCCGAGTTGGGTGACATTTTGCGTAATCAGATGGCACAGTTCTGCAACGACTTCGATTATGAGGTCGAGTTCTGTCCTGTTGATACCAGTCGTCAAGAGGTCATCTACGAGGACCGCTCGCTGACCATTGAGACCATCCCCCTGCAACATCGTGTGAAGTGCTGTGGCTATCTGTTCAGAGAGAAAGCCATGCTGCCACACATTCGTAGGGATATGGCCGATTTCTATGGAATTCCTGTCAGCCGTTTCGACAGTATCAAGGCTGGTGCTGACTGGACGACAGAAGAGGGTGAGGTGGTGCCCAACGAACGTCTGACGACTCCCTCAGAGCCACCACGCAGTTATGCCTACTGTAGTGATACCCGCTATATGCCCGAGTTACATAAGATGCTGACAGGCGTCACAACCCTTTATCACGAGAGTACCTATGGAATGGATCAGCAACTGCTGGCTGAAAAGTACAACCACTCGACAGCGCGACAAGCAGCTATGGTGGCACGTGATGCTGGGGTGCAACAACTGATCTTGGGCCACTATTCGTCGCGCTACGAGAATGAAAAAATATTGCTCGACGAAGCCCGCGAGGTGTTCGAAAACAGTCGTTTAAGCGACGAAATGGCTGTTTTTGATGTCTGACATGCATTTTTCTTGCAAATTATTTGGAACATATCAGTTTTTTTTGTATATTTGCACAAATTATAGACTGTTGCGTATGAAGAAACTGATACTTTTTTGTTCACTGGCTACTGCGTTGCTGTTGATGAGACCTGCTGTTTCGTCGGCTGCTTTTGTGATGGCCTCTCCAGGTATCGAGCAGTTCATAGAAGACGAAATCACCATTGAGGTCAAAGGCCAGACAGTTTATGTGAGTGGTGCCCAAGGATTGTCGATGGAAGTCGTTTCGCTGACTGGTCGTCGTTTAACAACAGTGAAGATAGAGAGTCCTTCGCAGAAGATTGAACTAAATGTTCCGAAAGGATGTTATATTCTAAAAATTGGCAAGGTTGTCCGAAAGGTTTCCATTCGCTAATCGGACTATTCCCCTTACTGGCCGTTATCTTGATGACATCATGCCTTGGGGGAGAACATCATAAGAACAGAGATATCACAATGGCGGCGTTTTCAGATTTGAAGACGCCTGCTTTCGTTTTAGACGCTGCCTCCATCAAGCGCCAACTGTGCGAGATTGCGAGTAAGGATACTCCTCAGACAGCAGCTGACCGTGCTGTGCGCGACTATTATTCAGAAAACTCTGAACACTTATTATGGATAGATCGCCTGGGTGTTGACAGTCGTCCAGATACCTTGCTTTCTTGGCTGCATCAGGTAGGACAGATGGGTTTAAGCGAGCGCGCTTTCTATGTCGCACCCATTGAAGCGTTGCTGCAGCGTCTGCGTCAGATGGACTTTCAGCCTTCATCAGACATCAACCGCGTGGCTGCACAATTGGAGTACCACCTCAGCAAAGCCTGCCTGCGCTATGTCTATGGTCAGCGTTTCGGATTCATCAATCCTAATCGCATCTTCAACCATCTGGATATGGACGATTCGACAGATACCATCAGGCATATTGTGCGTTATCGTGGTCTTTTCGATATGGACATGGATCTGCCGTCGGCCACCTATGCCCACCAGGTGATGCGTACCATTTGTAACGACAGCCTTGCTATCTTGCTACACGAGATACAGCCTCAGGACAAATTCTACCAACAGCTGCAACGTATGTTGTCGACCGCATCTGACGACGCCTCGCGCCGACGCATCCTTTGTAATATGGAACGCTGTCGCTGGCGCTTGCATCATCCTATTCCTGAAGAGGGCAAGCGTGTGGTGGTGAACGTTCCAGCCTATAGTCTGTATGCCTATGGTGCCGACAGCATTCTTCACATGCGTGTAGCGTGTGGTGCCACGAAGACGAAGACCCCGCTACTGACTAGCGAGGTGGAGTGGATGGAGGTTAATCCGCAATGGGTTATCCCCAAGAGCATTCTGGAGAAAGACGTCGTACGGCATGCGGGCGATTCCGCTTATTTTGCGCGTAACAAGTATAATATCTACGAGCGGGCCACCAACAAACAGATGCCTATTGAAGAGGTGACGCGCTCTATGCTGATGAGTGGAAAGTATCGTGTGGCACAACAGAGCGGTTCACACAACTCCCTCGGACGTATTGTGTTCCGTTTCAAAAACAAATTCTCGGTATTCCTTCACTATACGTCCACTCCGGGCGTCTTCCAGCGTGATTCGCGCGCAGTCTCACATGGTTGTGTACGTGTGGCCCGACCCTATGACTTGGCTCATTTCCTGCTCGATAACCCCGATGAGTGGTTGCTTGACCGCATACGTATCTCAATGGGGTTAAAGGCTGAGACAGATCGTGGCCGACAGTATCTGAAAACTCATCCCACAGACGAAGACCATAAACTGATAGGCTATGTGCCCGTCAAGCCTCACGTACCTCTTTATATTATATATTATACGCTGTGGACTGACGAAAACGGCGTACTGCAGTCGTGGCCCGACGTCTATGGCTACGATACCGTCATCTGGAATCATCTGCAGACTTTTGTCAACTAATCTTTCTTTTGGAAGAGTGCGTATGACGCACATGCCTCACGCAGGTCACAGCGTTCACAATGCGGACGACGTGCGGTGCAGACATAGCGTCCATGCAGCAACAGCCAGTGGTGGGCGCGTGGAATGTCCTCAACAGGGATGTTCCTGACCAGTTCCTGTTCCACCTTGTAAGGTGTGTTGGCCTTGTCGCTGACCAGTCCCAGACGATGGCTCACGCGAAACACATGCGTATCGACAGCCATTGCCGACTTGCCAAAGGCTACCGATTGTATCACGTTGGCCGTCTTGCGACCCACACCAGGCAGTTCCAGCAACTGATTCATGTCGCTCGGCACCTCACCATCGTGCTTCTCTGTCAGCATACGCGCCATAGCCACCAAGTGCTCGGCTTTAGCATTAGGGTAGGATACGCTCTTGATGTATTCCAGCACCTCTTCCAACTCAGCCTTAGCCATAGACTTTGCGTCCGGATAGTGGCGAAACAGTTCAGGTGTCACCTGATTGATGCGCTTGTCCGTACACTGGGCACTCAATACGACGGCTACCAACAGCTGGAATTCGCTGCCGAACTCCAGTTCTGTCTGTGCGTCAGCCATCTGTTTCCTGAAATATTTCAGGATGTAATTATATCGGTCTTTTCGCTTCATAATTGTAAGTTGAATAGCAAATCACGTGCCAATATGTAAGTTGACGACATGATGTAGAAAAAAAAGTGCGTTGATTGCATTGGATTTCTGATTTTTTCGTACCTTTGCACGCGAAAAATGGAACAATACTTACGCGTAAATTTAGGAAAAGTATGTGTGGAATAGTTGGTTATATCGGCAACAAGCAGGCCTATCCTGTGCTGATTAAAGGTTTAAGACGACTGGAATATCGTGGCTACGACTCAGCTGGCGTAGCACTGATCAACGACAACGGAACGTTGAATGTTTATAAGACCAAAGGTAAAGTTGACAATCTGACAGAGTTTTGTAGCGATAAAGACGTTACCGGATGTGTAGGTATTGCACATACCCGCTGGGCTACGCATGGTGAGCCCTCCAGCCGTAATGCCCACCCGCACTATTCACAGTCGAAGAATCTGGCCATCATCCATAATGGTATCATCGAGAACTATGCCGACATCAAGGCCAAGCTGATGGCCAAGGGTGTGACGTTCCAGAGCGATACCGATACCGAGGTGCTCGTACAGCTGGTCGAGTACATCATGGTCAAGAAGAAGCTGAGTCTTCTCGAGGCCGTTCAGGTGGCCCTCTATCAGGTCATTGGCGCCTATGCCATAGCCATTGTCGACAAGCGCGACCCCAGTCAGATCATCGCTGCCCGCAAGCAGAGTCCGCTGGTGGTAGGTATCGGTGATGGTGAGTTCTTCCTCGGTTCCGACGCCAGCCCGATTATCGAATATACCGACAAGGTGGTCTATCTGGAAGATGGCAATATCGCCGTCATCCGTCTGGGCGAAGAGCTGAAGGTCATCAGCATTCTCGGTGAAGAGCAAGACCTCGCCGTCAAGACCGTAGACATCGACCTCGGTCAGATTGAGAAGGGTGGATTCCCGCACTTCATGCTCAAGGAGATTTTTGAACAGCCTGAGTGTCTGACCAACTGTATGCGCGGACGTATCAACGTCGAGGGCGACCACGTGACGCTGTCGGCATTGATCGACTATCGCCGCCAACTGCTACACGCCAAGCGCATTGTTATTGTGGCCTGCGGCACGTCGTGGCACGCAGGACTCATCGGCAAGCAGATCATCGAAACGCTGTGCCGCATCCCTGTCGAAGTCGAGTATGCCTCTGAGTTCCGCTACCGCAATCCTGTGGTGACCAAGGACGATGTGGTGATTGCCATCTCGCAGAGTGGTGAGACGGCCGATACGCTGGCCGCCATCCAATTGGCCAAGCAGAAGGGTGCTTTTATCTATGGCATCTGTAACGCCATTGGCAGCAGCATTCCACGTGCTACCGATACCGGTACCTATATCCATGTAGGTCCTGAGATTGGTGTGGCTTCTACGAAAGCTTTCACTGGTCAGGTAACGGTGCTCACGATGTTTGCGCTGGCCTTGGGTGAAGCCAAGGGCACCATTGACCGCAACGACTATATGAACATTGTCAAGGGACTCAACGAGATACCGACCGTTATTAAGGAAGTGCTGAAGACCAACGACAAGGTGGCCGACCTCGCACGCACGTTTACCTATGCCCACAACTTCCTGTATCTGGGTCGCGGCTTCTCGTATCCAGTGGCCCTCGAAGGTGCACTCAAGTTAAAGGAAATCAGCTATATCCATGCTGAGGGCTATCCTGCTGCCGAGATGAAGCACGGGCCGATTGCGCTGATCGACTCCGACATGCCTGTTGTGGTCATCGCCACCCATAATGCGATGTACGAGAAGGTACTCTCGAATATTCAGGAGATCAAGGCTCGTCAGGGTCGTGTGATTGCTTTGGTGACCAAGGGCGACGATACGATTTCCAAGATTGCTGACGAGGTGATTGAACTGCCCGATGTGCTGGAGTGTCTCGAGCCGCTAGTAGCCACCATTCCCCTTCAGCTGCTGGCTTATCACGTAGCCGTCTGCAAGGGCAAGAATGTCGACCAGCCTCGCAATTTAGCCAAGTCGGTAACCGTTGAATAACGGCGGTTTCTTGTGTGCAAAAATTTGGTACAATTGAAAATTCTTGAGCAAATGTTTGGCGTTTCGCCAAATATTTGCTACTTTTGCAGGATGGAACATATTTTTAACCTGGAACCAAATGGAGCTGAACGATACCTTTGAATCTCAGATTAACCGTAGTGACTACAAAATATTGATTGTCGACGACGTCGTCAGCAATGTTTTGTTGTTAAAGATTCTGCTTACCAACGAGAAATTCCAAGTATGTACAGCCAACAACGGTACAACGTGTATTGAGCAGACAAAGAAAGAGAAACCCGACCTGATTCTGTTGGACGTGATGATGCCCGACATCAGCGGTTTCGATACGGCCGTCATCCTCAAGAAAGACCCTGAGACACAGGAAATTCCCATCATTTTTCTCACGGCGTTGAATAATCCCAGCGACCTGGTGAAAGGTTTCCAGGTCGGTGCCAACGACTTCCTGACCAAGCCGTTCAACAAGGAAGAGCTCGTGATGCGTGTGATGCACCAGATACAACTCGTGGCAGCCAAGCGCATCATCGTCCAGCAGAACGACGAGCTGAAGCGCACCATCTCCAACCGCGACAAGATGTACAGCGTCATTGCCCACGATCTGCGCTCACCAATGGCCAGCATCCGCATGGTGCTGAACCTGGTGGTGAACGTTGTGTCGAAGGAAACGGTGGGTGAAGAGATGTTCGAACTGCTCGACAAGGCCAACCGCGAGTCAGAAGAGACCCACGACCTGCTGGACAACCTGCTGAAGTGGACCAAGAGCCAGACGGGCCGTCTGAATGTGGTCACGCAGGATCTCGACCTCAACGACATCGTGCCGGGTGTGGTCGACATCTTCCACATGATTGCCGAGATGAAGGGCATCACCTTAAAGTATCTCTCCGACCACGAGCACTTGGTGGTGCGTGCCGACAACGACATGATCAAGACCATCATCCGCAACTTCCTGTCGAATGCCGTGAAGTTCTCGGGCGAGGGACAGACCATCGAGGTCTACTGCTGCGACGAGGGCGACTTTGCACGTGTCAGCGTCCGCGACCACGGCGTAGGTATTGCTCCTGAGCGTGTCGCCACCATCTTCAGCGACGGCGAGACGACCTATGGTACGGGCGGTGAGGAAGGCTCCGGTCTTGGCCTCCAGCTCTGTAAGGACTTTGCCCGCAAGAATGGCGGCGACGTCCGCGTGGAGTCGACGCTCGGCGAAGGCTCGACGTTCTCGTTTACGATTCCCATCAAGAAAGAAGCATAAAAAAAAAGAGGCCTGAGCCTCTTTTTTTGTAATCTCGATATTTCGAAGAATTGATGCTTCGTGTTTATCACTCGCTCTTGAACAAGTCCTTGATGCCACCGATGCTTCCCATGAGGTTGGTAGCCTCGTAGGGCAGGTAGACGGTCTTGGTCTTGTCGCCCTGAGCCAGTTCCTGCATCATCTGGATGTACTTCTGTGCCAAGAGGTAGTTGGCGGGGTTCGTCGACTTACCTACAGCCTCGGTAATCAGTTCGATGGCCTTGGCCTCGGCTTCTGCCTTGCGGATACGGGCCTGAGCCTCACCTTCAGCATGCAGGATGGCCTGCTGCTTCTGGGCGTCAGCGCGGTTGATGATGGCGGTCTTCTCACCCTCAGAAGCCAGAATCTCGGCGGCTTTCTCACCTTCAGAGGTCAGAATCTGTGCACGCTTGTTACGCTCGGCCTGCATCTGCTTCTCCATAGCGTTCAGCACGGTTGCGGGCGGAATAATGTCCTGCAGCTCTACGCGGTTCACCTTCACACCCCACTTGTCGGTGGCGTCGTCCAGCACGGCGCGCAGCTTGGTATTGATGGTGTCGCGCGAGGTCAGCGTCTCGTCCAGCTCCAGCTCACCGATGATGTTACGCAGCGTTGTCTGTGTCAGCTTCTCGATGGCGTTGGGCAGGTTTGAAATCTCGTAGACGGCCTTGAACGGGTCAACAATCTGGAAGTACAGCAGGGCGTTGATTTCCATCTGGATGTTATCCTTCGTGATCACGTTCTGCGAGGGGAAGTCGTACACCTGTTCCCTCAGGTCTATCGAGCTGGAGTAGGCATAGCGGCCACGTGTCAGCACCACTATTTCCTTGGCGCGGTCGATGAACGGGATGATGATGTTGATACCCGGGTTCAGCGTGGCGTAGTAGCGTCCGAGGCGCTCAATGATGCGGGTCTCCGACTGTGGGATGATAACCAGTGCCATCTTGGCAAAGATGATGACACATACGATAATTGCAATCAGTACATAACTCATAAAGTCCATAATGTTAATGTTTAATGTTTATTGTTTATTGTTTATTGTTTACAGCGTTTCAACGTTGATGATTGTGCTCTCGCGACCCACCACGCGCACCGTAGTGCCGACGGGAATATCAGCATTGCTGACAGCCTTCCACAAGTCGCCGTCTATCTGCACATAGCCGCTACGGTCCTGGCCGATGGCTTCCGTCACGCGGCCTGTCCTGCCCAGCAGGGCGTCGGCATTACTGGGTTTGTTGGGCTCGTTCTTGTGCAGGTAGCGTAGTGCCACAGGTCTGATGAACAGCACGCTCAGCAGCGAGAAGATGGCAAAGATGAACAGTTGCCAGTAGACGTTCAGGCCGATGGCGGCGCCGATGACGCCAAAGACGGCTCCGATGGAGAAGCAGATGATGAAAAAATCACCCGACGACAGCTCCAGAATCAGGCAGACGATGGCGACGATGGCCCACAGCTGCCACATGTTTTCTAAGAAGTACTCAATCATACGCATTCAGTTTTTGTTTGTGAAACATTTTTCTGCTGCAAAGATAGGGGAATCTGCGTTTTGTCCCAAGAAAACTTGTGTTCAAAAGTGCGCAGACGTCGATTTGCACATTTTTGCACACTCTTTTCTTGGTGTTCAGCGTTTTTTTTCGTACTTTTGCCACTCGTAAACGTAACAATAACCATGATACTGACTAATCGCGAACTCTTTCTCTTTGTCGTCTGCACCGTGTTCTACATCACCTTATTTATATTAGTGCTGCAGAGCAACCGGCGCAAGATACAGCTGTTGCAGAGCCGTCTCGACAACATCCACGCCATGCAGAAGCTGGCGGTGATGGAGCGAGGACGTGGCGACGTCAACGAGATTTTCTCGACCGACGTCTACCAGCGGCTGCGTCGCTGTATGCAAGAGGGTAGGAGCCTCACCACTACCGACTGGCAGGAGCTCTCCGACGCTGTCAACAGCGTCTATGCCGGCTTTTCCGAGAAGCTCTACAGCCTCTATGCCATGAGCGAGCAAGACCTGCACGTCAGCCTGCTCATCAAGGTGCGCGTCCAGCCGAAAGATATCGCCACGCTGACGGCCCACTCGAAAGAGAGCGTAGCCTCTACCCGTCGCCGCCTCTACCAGAAAGTCTTCGGCCGCAAGGGTTCTACGCACGATTGGGACGACTTCGTGCTGTCTATCTGAAGAAAAAAATAATAATCATTACTATGGAATATATGTCACAGGAAGGCTACGACAAGCTGGTAGCCGAACTCAAGGAATTGGAAAGCGTCGAACTGCCACGTGTGCGCGACGCCATCTCTGAGGCCCGCGACAAGGGTGACCTCAGCGAAAACTTCGAATATCATGCCGCCAAGCGCGAACAGGGTCGCCTGTTGGGTCGCATCCGCTACATGCAGCGCATTCTGGAACATGCCCGCGTGCTCGACTCCTCGCGTCTGAACAGCGACAAGGTCGGCCTGCTGTCGCGTGTCGAGATGACCAATCTCAACAACAACGCCCGCATGACCTACACCCTCGTCAGCCCCCACGAGGCCAATCTGCGCGAGGGCAAGATATCCATCAAGTCGCCCATCGGCCAGGCCCTGCTCAACAAGTCCGTCGGCGACGTCGTCGAGGTCCAGGTGCCCGTAGGCGTTCAGAAGCTACGCATTGAAAACATATCGTTATAAATACAGCCATTGACAAAGTAAAAGCCTCGGCTGTCACTGACCGTCAGTTCTACGACCTGCAGGGTAGAAAGGTCAAAGACAGCGAGGCTCACGGAATCGTCATCAGCAATCGCAGGTAGTACTGATAAGGAATCTTTTTTGTTGCCATAATTGCTTTGAATTTTTAGTTAAACATCGGTTTTTTGCTTTTTGTCGCCCTCCCGGTAGGTCGGTCATCTTGTGCCACATCGGCGGCC
>Ga0256405_10003447_pt1 | contig 32492 bp, 26 predicted proteins | sample RumenRJG_02DNA_FD_189096 | JGI IMG/M metagenome (GOLD analysis project Ga0256405, IMG submission 189096) | Bovine rumen microbial communities from Lethbridge, Alberta, Canada - RJG_02 | ecosystem: Host-associated > Mammals > Digestive system > Stomach > Rumen | place: Canada: Alberta...
CTCTGCAAGGTGAGGCGGAATCTCTCTCCGGGCTTGGCGTTTTTATCAAAGAAATCTATCGCCGCATCAGCAACTCTAAAGAGCGTTTCCTTGTCCTTGATAATGGGTACTATCTGCTCGCCCTTGTAAATCTGATTTCCGAATAGTCCTCCGAATGAAACGATATATCCCGGTGTGTAATCCCATGCATCAACGGGGCAGCTCTTTACGCAGCGTCCGCAGTTGTTACACTTAGATGTATCAAGGACAACCTTGCCATCAACCAAAGACAGCGCTCCTTCGCGGCAGGCTTTGATACATACGCCGCAGGAAATACATGTCTCGGGCTTGTAATCAATAACATATCCGCCCTTAACTCCGAGATCGTTCTCCTCGCTCTTTAGACAGTTGTTCATACAACCTGTCACACCGAATTTGAATTTGTGCGGAAGCTCTCTTCCGAAATATCTTTCGTCAAATTCCTTTGCCAGTTCGTACGAATCAATACATCCGCTGGGGCAGATCGCGCTTCCCTGACAGGCGGTAACCGTTCTTACTCTGGGTCCGCAGACGCCGGGCTTAACGCCGCCTTCCGCAAGCTTTCCTCTTACCTCTTCGATATCATTGAAATTGATAAAAGGGATCTCTACTCCCTGTCTCGAGGTCATATGTACGTATCCGTGTCCGTACTTCTCTGCCACCTCGGCAATAGTCTTTATATTTTCAGCTGTAAGATTTCCCCCGACAACCGCAAGTCTTAATGAGAAGTAGCCCTTTTGCTTCTGTCTCATAAAGCCGCCTTTTTTCAGTGATGAATAATCGATCGCATCAGCCATCTTTACTTTCCTCCATACATAGCTTTCTTTTTCTTCTTCAAAACTTTTTCTTACTGTTTTCTTCTTCTAAAAAACTATTCCTGATCCAGCTTTTCAAATGCCTTATCAAAGTCTGCGATCAGATCCTCAATATCTTCAATTCCTACGCTGATCCTTATAAGGTCTTCGAATACTCCCGCATCCTCCTTTTGCTTGTCGGTAGAGTGCAGCGAGATAGTCGACGAAGGATGAAGCACCAGCGTTTTCGTATCTCCAATGTTTGAAAGCCTGTATGCAAGTTCAAGGATATTTAAAAGTTTAAAAGCTCTTTCCCTGCTTCCTACACGGATCGTTACGATGGCTCCGTATCCGCCTTTTAAAACCTTATCTGCAATATCATGCCACTTACTTGTCTCAAGCCCCGGATAATTAACCGTAACCGACGGATATTTATCCTGCAAGTGCTTTGCAAGCAAAGCGGCGTTCGTACATTGGCGCTCCATACGAAGTCCCATTGTCTCTAAGCCGATCTGGTTTAAGTATGCCGTCTGCGGCGCCATACAGGCTCCCGCGTTTCTCTGAAGCCCTGCCCTGAGTCTTGCTATATAAGCAAAAGGGCCAAACTTAAGATAGTCCTTAAGAACCGGGTATCTTTCGGCAGTCCATTTAAACTTACCACCATCGGTTAGCACGCCCCCTATTGCATTGCTGCTTCCGTTTATGTACTTTGATGTGGAATTGATAACAATATCCGCACCATGCTCTATAGGCTTTATCAGATAAGCCGTAGCAACCGTATTGTCGATAAAAAGTGGAAGGCCGTGCGCGTGTGCAATCTGCGCCAGCTTATCGATATCGGTAACATCAAGGCAGGGATTTCCGATGGTCTCTGCAAAGATCAGCTTTGTATTTTCGTTAATAGCGGACTCTATCTCATCCCAGTTGTTGTTTTCTACGTATCTTGTCTTAATCCCAAAAGCTTCAAGATCTCTGAACAGATCGATCGTTCCGCCGTACAAGGAAGCGCTGGAAACTATCTCGTCACCTGTCATCAGGATATTTGTAAGAGCGTTGAAGATAGCAGCCATTCCCGAAGCTGTAGCAACAGTTCCTATACCGCCTTCGAGCTTATTGATCCTGTTCTCAAATACAGCGATCGTAGGATTTTGAACTCTTGTATAGCAATATCCCGGGTTCTTTCCTCCGAATATGCCCGCAAGATCCTCCGCGCTCTGCTGGAAGAAGGCGCTTGTCTGGTAAATCGGTGTCAGGGTCGATCCATATTTTTCTTTTTTATCAACTCCGTCATGGAGAAGTGCCGTATTGAAATTCATTTTCTCGTTCCTCTTATCTTCCGGTCATCTTTCATTTCGGCTTTTCAAATAACTGATAGATATAGTATAGTCAAAGCCTATTGCACTGGGAAATACGTAAATAAAAGAGCCGGTAATAGGTATTTCCTATCACCGGCTCTACCATTAGATTATCCAAAAGTTTTCATTACAGATTATACGTCTGTATGTTTCAAATCTAGTCCAGCGGTTATGGAAAGCCTGTCTTTGATCCTCAGGTGTCTCTTCAAACTCGCGAATAAATCTTTCGTAGTCTTCCGTACTTCCAATCTTAATTGCAAAGCCGCGCTCATCAGTCAAGGGAAGTCCCTGGTACTTATATTCCTCAAGAGGAATGATATCAAAGACCTTCTTGTCACGGATAAATATCACCGCCTTATCGTTTGCTGCTACGATATCAAAGAAAGCAGGGTAGCTGAAGGATTCACCTTCTACATTTACCGCATCACCTACGTGGTATACCTTATCCGATTCCTTATCTCTTGAAAGAGAAGCATTATCAAGATTAAAATAAAACTCCTCAAAAATATAACCACCGGTTGTCAGCTCATCTTTCTCGAAATATACATTTTTGCCGGATTTAACTTTCTCAACAACTCCGCATGCCGAAGTCTGATGGCTTACTCTGTCGATCAGAATAAGTTCTCCGAGAGTTTTGTTATTCTTAAAAGTATCAACTATAGCCTTGTCTGTAAGAGTGATCCTGCAACGGGCGATACCGTTCTTGGTAAGCTCGGAAACATTTTTCTGCTCGCCGGTATTAACATCAATACTGTAAAGAAGGCTGCTGACTATAGCTCCTGTCTTCTTTGTACCTATCTTTAAAAGATAATCTTTTCCTGCAGTCAGCTTCTCGTCATCCATCCAGAGAATGGTCGCTTCGAATTCGCTGACCGGCTCAAGAGTATCAAAATCGGTAAGAACGCTTCCGCGGCTTACATCCACCTCTCTGTCGAGGCAAACCGTTACAGCCTGACCGGCTACAGCCTCGTCCGATTCCTTATCGCCAACATAGATGCGGACTACGGTCGCGTCCTCTCCGCCGGGTAAGGTATGTATCGTTTGTCCCTTTTTAAGGACACCTTTTTCAATCTGTCCCTGAAATCCTCTAAAATCAAGGCTGGGTCTGCATACTCGCTGAATAGGAAGATAGAAATGATCCGCTTCCTCGCTCTCGGTTACATCAACCTCTTCAAGATAAGATAAAAGAGATCCTCCGGGATACCAGGGAGTATTATCGGATTTCTTTGTAATATTATCTCCTTCGGTTGCAGATACAGGTATGATCTCCACGCTACGCAGAGAAAGTGACTCGGAAAGCTCGTTTATCTGCGCTGTAATCTCGTCAAAGCGCTCCTTGGAGTAGTCGACAAGATCCATCTTGTTTACGGCAAATACGAAATACTTGATACCCATAAGCGCGCAGATTCTTGCGTGTCGCCTTGTCTGTACAAGTACTCCGTGTCTTGCGTCTACCATCACTATAGCAAGGCTGGCAAATGATGCGCCAACTGCCATGTTCCTTGTATATTGCTCATGTCCCGGAGTGTCCGCAACAATAAAACTGCGCTTGTCGGTAGTAAAATACCTGTACGCCACGTCGATTGTAATTCCCTGTTCTCTTTCCGCCATCAGTCCGTCAAGAAGAAGCGAATAATCAATCTCCCCGCCTCTCGATCCAACTTTACTGTCAAGTATAAGCGCATCCTTTTGATCCGCATACAGGAGCTTTGAATCGTATAAAATATGTCCGATCAGTGTAGATTTTCCGTCATCAACACTGCCGCAGGTTATAAATTTTAACAGACCTTTCATTTTAGAAATAGCCCTCTCTCTTTCTTTTTTCCATACTTGCCGATCCGCCGTCCTTGTCGATAACCCTGCTGGTTCTCTCGGACTCAACGGAACTTAATGTCTCCTCGATGATTTCGGGAAGAGTAGTTGCAGTCGATTCAACTCCACCCGACAAAGGATAGCATCCAAGGGTTCTGAACCTTACCATCTTCATCTCCGGCTTTTCTCCGGGTAAAAGACGCATTCTGTCGTCATCCACCATTATGATGTTTCCGTCACGGTAAACAACCGGGCGCTCAGCCGCAAAGTACAGCGGTACGATCGGAATGTTCTCCCTTTGGATGTACTGCCATATATCTTTTTCGGTCCAGTTTGATATGGGGAAGACTCTGATGCTCTCACCTCGGTTTATCTCAGTGTTGTAAAGTTTCCACATCTCCGGCCGCTGATTCTTTGGATCCCATGCATGTCCTGCGCTTCTGAAGGAAAAGATTCTTTCCTTTGCTCTGGACTTTTCTTCATCTCTTCGTCCGCCGCCAAAAGCTGCTGTAAATCCGTATTTGTCCAGCGCCTGTTTAAGAGCCTGGGTCTTCATGATATCCGTATATGCCGAGCCGTGATCAAAGGGGTTTATGCCCTGCTTTACACCGTCTTCGTTGATGTACTCGAGCATCTCAATTCCAAGTTCCTTGGCCCTTCTGTCCCTGAATTCAATCATCTCCTTGAACTTCCATGTCGTATTGACATGCAAAAAAGGAAATGGCGGCTTTTCCGGATAGAATGCTTTAAGAGCAAGATGCAGCATAACCGATGAATCCTTACCGATAGAATACAGCATCACAGGCTTCTCGCACTCTGCCGCCACCTCTCTTATTATGTATATAGCTTCCGCTTCCAATTCGTCCAAATGTGACAATGTGTTCATCTATTACTTACCGTTTACCTAATATTTGTTGGCATCCTTTCGATTGATTTCTATAACCTCGGTGGTGCCATCCGCTTTTTCTACCGTCCACCTGAGTATCTCGCCATCCTGTTTAACGCTGAGCACGCTTCCCTTGCCGCCGATATCTGCTCCCAGATAGTACTTTATCGCACAGCACGGACATTCCTTCACGCAGGAAACGCACCCCCAGCAGTCTTTAGGATAGTTCATGACCGCCTTCCCGTTCTCAACCGAGATAAGAGTTCCGGGGCAGACCGAAGCGCACCTTCCACATCCTACGCATTTATCAATATCAATCTTTACACTCAACTAGCTCACCTCCGAAGGCTCATGTTCGTACGTCTCTCCGGTAACCAGATCCCTCAGTATTATCTCGATCTTGCCATTTGAAATCCTCGAATTTACGTACTTTTCAAAGTTTTTATCTTTGTCCGGATGATCTAGGTTTTCTCCGAAGACATGCCATCTTGTCTCTTTACGCGCGAGAAGATGAGCTATAAGCGATCTGCAGACCGTAATCCTTTCCCTGATCTCGTACAAAAAGAGCAGCTCATGCATATTTTCTGCCTTCAACCCCTCAGCAAGAACCGACAGTTTGTCAATCCTTTCCCCCGCCGCAAGAAGCTGTTTTTCGTTGTATCCGTATCCGGCCGAAATGCCGCCTGCGTAGGTATCCATCACATTCTGCATCGCCTCCTCAATATCTTCGTATGAATAAAGGCTCTCGCTCTTATCATCTAAAGCTTTCTCATACCCCTTGAGGATTTCCAAGGCTTTTTCGTCAAATCCGGGATCCGGATTTCTTACAATCTTGCTCTTTAATCTTTTAATAATGCTTTCCGCTGCTATCTCGCCTTCAGCCAGAGCTCCGGTAACATACTTTTGAGGAAATCCTCCGGCTACGTCTCCTGCTGCAAAAAGACCTTTTACAGTAGTCTCTCTTCCGGTATCAACCCAGTAACCACTGGCAGTATGTCCTCCGACAACGTAAGGTTCGGTTCCCTCGATCTCAACGTTTTGCTCTTCAGGTCTCTTTCCACTCTCGATCCACTTAAGAGTCTGGGCGGGGGCCATATTAAGATATGCTCTTAAAAGAGAGTCCCCTGATTCCTTTGCTATTCCTTTCGTTTCAAGATAGCAGGGACCTGCGCCCCGTCTGTTTTCCATAACGGTTCCGTAGATTCGCTCCGAGGTTTTAAGGCCGTACTTTGTTTCGTAAACTTCCCCGGATGCATTGACCTGGGGTGCTCTTACTCCCTGGGCTATAGTACCCGTTGGTGCGATCGTATCCTTACAGCGAAGAGCGACAAATCTCATTTCGAATGTAGTCATCTCCGCTCCCGCCCGGATTCCCATCGCGTATCCTGCTCCGGTATTAAAGGGCGGATACCACATCTTATGTCTCGAAAATCCGGGATTGTTCGGCCTGTATAAACCTGCCGCTCCGCCGGTTGCGACAAGAACTGCATCTGCCTTTATCACATATGCCTCATTTTCGGTAACGGAAAATCCGACCGCCCCGGTCACCTCGCCTCCATCGGTTATAAGATCCGTAATGTTTACACGGTTAAGTACCGTAACATTCTCTGCCTTTTCTACCTGCTCTGCCAGGATTGGCTTAATGTTCTCGCCGTTTATCTTGATGTTACGCTTTCCTCTTGCAACGTACTCGCCATTCTCATCCTTGAGGATCACAAGCCCGTACCTTTCAAGATCGGCGGTTACTTTGTTAAAACGTCTTGCCGCTGAAATGGCAAGGTCGTTTCTGATGATACCTTCCGCATCCTGGCGAGCATACTCTACATAATCCTCCGGTTTATAGCCTTTGGTTATATATGCATTGATTGCATTTACACCTGCTGCCAGGCACCCGCTCCGCTTTATATCGGCTTTTTCAGCGACTGTAACCCGCAGGTTATTTTCCTGTCCCAGCTTTATCGCCGCGAAACAGCCTGCTGTACCGCCGCCGATTATCAGGACATCCGTATTTAATTCTTTTACTTCCAAATTTCCCATTTGTTTTCCTATTCCGGGCTGAAGGGAGATCTTACCGCAGAACCGATCTTGCTTAGCAGTTCAAAACAATTGGTATCTACCAGATCAGCTGCTTTGTCGATCCGGCCGATAAGCAGCGTGGGTAAAACCTTTTCAGGAATCTTCGCATACTTTTCGGATCCGATTTCTTTTACTTTACTGTAAAGGAGCGTTCCCTTATATAAATAGATTCTGTAGATTTCTTTTACTTCGCCGCTATCCGATATTACAGCCAGGTCAAGCTCCTCGTTAAGATCATCAAGTATTTTGCTGTCCAGTACCGTTCCAAGATATGCCAGTTTTAACCTTGTAGGCATGCTTTTCACTATATCTCCGCCGGCCTCTCTGAATTCCAAAGGCACTGCGTTTTCCCTAAGCTCTGCGGCGCGTACAAGGTACGCATTTCTCCAGATTGAAGATTCCGCCTGATATCCAAGCTGTTCCAAGGCGTCGGCGCAAAGAAATCTTGCTCTCTCATTATCCGGTCTCGCAGTTACTATGTAACCGGCGGCTCTTGCAGCCTTTCTGTACTCGCCCTTTTCAAAGTCTTCGAAAGCCTTTTTAAGCACGTACTCGTCCGAACCGGCGTACTCAAGGAACATCTCCGCTTCTTCTCTTTCGGTCAAAGGATCGAGAGTAACGGGGTCCGCATTGTAAAATCCCAGGTACTTATTAAATACCGCTCTTACATTTATCTCCCTTGAGCCGTAATACGGTCTCGTATACCAGGATTTCTCCAGGCTCTCCGGCATTTTCACAAGCTTTGCCGTCTCTTTTTCTGTCTTTCCTCTGTTTGCAAAGAAAAGAGTTTTATCATGAATAAACTTATAGGTAGCGGCAGTATCAAGAAGATATCTTTTTACCATATCCGGATCGTCCGCGGTATTCTCATGAGGCCAGTGGTGCGACTGAAAAACAACATCGGTCTTATCTCCAAACTTTATATAGGCCTCCATGATGTATCGCCACCATCCGTCACTGTCTCTGAGCTGGGCTCCTCTTATAGGGTAAAGGTTATGAAGAGTAGCCGTGCAGTTTTCCGCCGCCCAGAAAGCTCTGTACTCAGGGAAATAGTTGTTCATCTCAGCAGGAGCTTCTGTTCCGGGCGTAAGCTGGAAAACAACTTCAAGGCCGTCAATTACAAGAGTGGTATCCTCGCTTATAAAATCTGTAGGCGCTATGTAAGAAACCGTTCCGCGGCTCATATTGATTCCAAGACCGGCGCTTACTTTACCTCTTTCTCCGGCCCTCAGCCGCACACCAAACTGATATCCTGATCTTCGCATCATCGCAGGACCCGCAAAGACGTTTTCCTTAACTGTCTCCGTATCAAATCCAGCGGGTACGATGATAGGGATCTTTCCGCTTGATAGCGGTCCGACGTTTTTCTCATCAACTACTCCTTTGATTCCTCCAAAGTGGTCCATATGGGAGTGGCTGATTATCACAGCACGTATATTTCCTTTTACATCCTCTCCGATAGCCTTTTCCAAAAGAGCGATTCCGCTGCTTGCCGACTCAATGCAGGTCGTTACATCCAGCACTATCCATCCGGTTTTACTTCTTACAAATGTGATGTTTGCAATATCGACTCCGCGCACCTGGTAAATCCTTCCGGATAATACCTCAAATACCCCTGCCTCTAAACTTGCTTTTCCATTAAGCCAAAGGCTGGGGTTTACCGTATCGGAGATTCTATCACGCTTCAAAAACTGATAGCCGTCAAGACTCCAGGCTTCCTGACCGCCCGCTGTCTTAATGCTGTATCCTTCCTCCAAGGGGAGGATGCAGTGACGCGCGGCGTACTCACATTCGCTGTTATCTGCATTCTCCCTGTCGATATCAAGTTTCTCGGCAACCTCATATTGAAGTGCCTTCGTATATTCGCTTGCAGGCTTTTGTTCTGCGTTTAATTCTATAAATGCCATGAAACTGTTACCTCTTAGCTTCGTGTTTTTTCCAGGGTGTCAACTTTCCGAATCCGAATCCGATCAGTCTGTCCATAAGGACTCCCACAAGTCCGATAACGATCATACATACTATTACAATATCCGATCTCATCATGCTTCTTGCGTTGCTCATTCGGTAGCCCACGCCGGAAGCCGCTGCAATAAGTTCCGCAGCTACAACCGCCATCCAAGAGACGCCTAAACCAAGTCTTAACCCTACGAGGATACTCGGCAGTGCATGTGGTAAATACACCTTTGCAAATGTCTTCCAAGGACTCAGTCCGTACAGCTTTGCAACTTCAAGAAATCCTCCCGGCGTCCCGCTGATGCCGCTTTCTGTATTAACAAGGATTGGGAAGAATGCTGCAAGAACAATGATTATCACCTTAGACGCTTCCCCGATTCCTGCCCAGAGAATGATGAGCGGGATCCATGCTATAATAGGAATCTGTCTTATTACCGTAAGCATCGGAAGAAACAACTCTCTTACAGGTCTGAACATACCTATCAGCGATCCAAGTGTAATGCCAATGGTTACTGCAAGGCCGTATCCTTTAAGGACTCTCGAGATGCTTATACCGAGATCTGAAAAGAGCTGGCCGCTTGCTATCATCTCTTTAAATGTTGCTCCGACCTTAGGCAGATTGGGAAGAATTCCTTCAGGTATCGAGCCAAATGTAGTCACATACCACCACAAAACAACTACCACGACGGGTATCGCTATTCCGTTTAAAACTTTTCTCAAATTAGTATTCATAAACCCTTCCAGTCGTCAGATGTTATATTCGATCTCGTAATCCTGTACATCCTCAAAGAAATAGTCGTAGATTTTTTTACGATAGCTCGCAAACTCGGGGCTGTTACGTCTCCTCGAGGCGTAGCGGTCTGTTTTGATGATATCCTTTATCTCTCCGGGTCGTGCACTCATAACAACTATGCGGTCGCCGAGGTATATTGCCTCGTCAATATCGTGAGTTACGAGCACCATTGTCGTTCCTTCCTTCTCCTGAATTGCAAGAATTTCTTTTTGCATCTGGATACGGGTAAGAGCATCAAGCGCTCCAAAAGGCTCATCCAAAAGCAGAATCTCCGGATTATTTGCAAGTCCTCTGGCTATAGCCGCTCTTTGGCTCATACCGCCGGAAAGCTGAGCAGGATAGCTGTTTGCAAAATCCTTAAGTCCCACCATCTCAAGATAACGGCCCACTCTTTTGTCCTTTTCCTCTTTAGATAGCTTTAAACCGAAACTGATATTGTCCTTGATCTTAAGCCAGGGAAGAAGTCTGTGCTCCTGAAAGACCATTCCGCAGGATGGACCGGGGCCGGAAACAGCCTTGCCGCTTCTTTCCACTTTTCCGTCTTCATAGGAAACAAGACCGCATATTATCTTTAGAAGTGTACTCTTTCCGCATCCGCTGTGCCCAACGATGGTTACAAACTCCCCGGGAGAAATCTTGAGATTTATATCCCTCAGTATTTCCATCTTAGCCTTATCAACTTCAAAAGTTTTATTCAGATGTTCGATGTTTATAATTGAATCGCTCATTTGTCGTCTATACCTTCTTTACAGCCGGGATTACCCAACTGCCGTCAGTAACAGCTTCTCCGGGCAGATATATTCTAAATACCAGCAAGAAGTCCTCGCGAGGTGCGGGAAGCCAGTTATCAGCCTTATCTCCCTCCGGCTTTTTATTCTGAATATAAAGATTGTAGCTTCCGTCTTCGTTTTGACGAAGCTTTGTCCTATCTGTAATGCCGTATCTGTCGATCTCATTATCAACAAGATAGCGCTCTTTATTGTCGTATAAGGTTACGGACCAGAAACCATCCTTTTTAAGAGGAGGTAATGAATCCAAACGCAGTACATAATCATTCTCACCGTTTATCTGGTTTCCGTCCGCATCAACCGTGGTGGCGGGATAAATGCACATTGAAACAGGGTTTGCACCGAGTCCAAAGAATGCAGTCGCCGATCTGAGTGCATAGTCTGTCTTGTAGATTCCGAGGTGATCTGCCGGATATCCCCATCCGTTTATAGATTTACCAAAGCTAAGATTTGCATACAGTGCCTTGTGGAAATCTGCAGGAATACTCTTTATCTCCTCATCGCCATCCTCCGTAAAGCTTTTTCCCGCTCCGATACCGTACGCTGCCCAAACATTCTCAAGCTCTGCAGGTTCATACTTATCCTTATTGTAGGTATGAATAAAATTAAAGATATCGAAGAATTCTTTAAGTGAAAGTTCCTGTATCTTGATGCTGGGCTTGAATGGTGCAAACTTGTACTCTTCTTCAAGAGGCTTTTTATCCGGCTTAAATGCTCTTACAGTAAGCTTTTCCTGAAGTGCAAAAACATTTTCAAGATCTGCTTCGTTATAGATGATGGTTCTTACAATTCCCCAAAGGAAGTTACCCGGTGCCTCAATATGTGTATACTCTTTAGGAATCTCTCCGGAATATTCGGGGCCTGTCAGGAAATATGTTTTCGCCTCATTTCCATCTCCGCCGGTTCCGAGAAGTATCTCGCAATTGGTATATGCATCTAATAAAGCTATCGAAAGGTATCGATCGGTTTCCGGCTTTTCAAGTACAAGGGGACCAGCCGTCAGATCAACAAAAATCTGAGAATAAATATTATCGATATTAGGACATACAACAGCTTTAAAAGTCGAATTCGCCAAGACCTTAGAATGGAAATACTTGTTCTTTTCCGTTCCCGTTGCAAGAGAAAGTCTCCTGGTTAGTTCCTGTAATACCGCTGCATATGCGTAATTGTACGCTGCATAGATTTCATTGTATTTCTTACTTTTTTCTGCCATGATGTCCTACCTCGTTTCTTTATACTTTTTATTTGCCTAATTCTTTTACGGCCTTTTCGTAATACTGTGCATCGATCCAATCCTTTGCAACAATGCTCTTACTGATCAGTCCGTCTGCATACATAAGGTCGATTACCGCCTGAAGCTTGTCAGGTGTAGCGCCTACGATAAATGAAGGGTCATAACCTTCCATCTTTGTGATCTGGTTAACTGCCGCAACAAGTTCTACAGGAATATTGTCTGAAGAGCCCGCCTGATAGAGAGTAGTGGGGTCCTCATGGATAAGATCATAAGCGCGGATAAGGGCTTTGTTTACCGCTACACCTACCTCAGGATGATCCTGGATAAAGGGAGTGTAAGCTGCTACAAGGAACTGTGTAGTCCAATCGGGATGAGAAGTAGAGTCAACAAGTGTATGTCCTAGACCCTGTGCTTCAAAATAGATTGCCTGTACAAGTCCGATGGAAGCAGCATCAACATCCTCTGTTGCAAGAAGTGTTGAATAATCAAAAGAGTTAACAACTGAGATTTTGTTTAAGTCAAGTCCTTCGCCGTTTACAAAATTCTCCCAGAAAAACTGATAGTTTGTTCCGAGACCAACCGCAACGGTCTTGCCTTCAAGGTCTTCAATGCTTTCAATTCCCGAATTTGTTCCTACAAAAATCGCCTGAGCCTGAATAGCGTTAGCTACGCCGATGATGGTTGTATCAATACCGTTTACCTTTGCGCTGGTAGCAGGGAAGTCGCCGTATACCGCAAGGTCGATGTTCCCTGCTGCAAAAGCTTCATTAACTCCGGGGCCTGCAGCATCTATTATGTTGTACTCTCCGACAGCGCCGATAGCCTCGAGTTCTTCATCAAGTATTCCCTGTTCAAGAGCAACCTCAAGAAGTTCAAAAAGAGGTTTCCCTCCATTGTTCGGTGTTCCGAATCTTACAACAAGTTTTCCATCCTTATATACCCCGGTCTTCTTGCTGTCAGCTTTTCCGCATGCACCTAAAGAAGCTAAGATAAGGATACCCACTAAAGCAAGTACTAATTTTTGAATTACGCCGTTTCTTTTCATAACTTTTCTCCTCTTGTTTTATATATTCTTTCTTAGATTGTCGTTCTGACTTTTCTGAAAAGAAGATTACCATGCCTCCGTGATATCGTCTAATACCGCAAAACTATGGTTTGTTATAAGTAATGCTTATAACAGGCTTACTTGTAGCTTTTCTCTGTAACAAAAAAGACTGAGTGTCATCTTCCTACACTCAGTCTTTTCATTTGCATCTAATTAGACATATTAAATTTATTAAAACACCAGCACTTCATCGTACTTCTCTCTTTGGTCCGAAGCAAGATCATGAGTAACATGAATAACCATTGTCTTTTCCAAAGATAGAATTGCATTTTCCATTTCAAGTGCCATATCTTTTGATACAGAGGATGTAAACTCATCAAGAACCAATATCGGCAAATTCTTGTATAATGCTCTGGCAAAAGCAACCCTCTTTTTTTCTCCCTCTGACAATTCTGTTGCTGTCGTCCTGAGAAAATGTTCCATTTCCTCAGGCGTCCTGCCTGACATTAACCTGCTGAGAGAAATCACAAAGTTTAACCTGTCTGTATCTATGGCTTCTTAATTAATTCAGATATACTTGTAGCCATACGTTCCTCTACGATTGGTGCCATTTGCTTTATTCTAACTTATAACCTACTATGATGCAATTATAGATTTGTAGTATACTCTGATTATTTAATTGATAACACAAAAAATCCACCTCGCCGCCTATTATCTTGGCAATCCTGCGCTGGGGGGCAACCATATCAACCACAACATTAATGGTACTATTATTTGTGCTAACTACTACAAGAAGTATATCATGGTCTTTTTATTTACCTTTTTTGACACTTTTTTGACTGCCCTCTCGAGAGAATCCCTTAAATTTCCGTCGCAAATCTGTAAAATATTATATCACATATATGTAAGGCAACCAACCTCATAAATGTAAAATAGAATTGCACATATATGTTAAATGAAGTATAATCATCCTTGAGGTGAATAACATATGGATAATACAGAAAAGATATATCGCAACCGAATAACTGATTCCGCGTTAGAACTAAAGCTCGAGGCTTTTGGTGCAACATTAATCGTGGGACCAAAGGGCTGTGGAAAAACAACAACTGCAAAGCATTATGCAAATAGCTATATAGAGTTTCAAGATGAAGATACCCGAGAAAGGCTTTTGTCCGTTGCCGAAAACATGCCTTCAAAGCTTCTGATTGGAGATAAACCAAGGCTGTTTGACGAATGGCAGGATGCTCCGAAGATTTGGGGAGCAATACGTAAAAGCGTGGACGACTCCGGATTAAAAGGTCAGTATATCCTTACCGGCTCATCTTCCCAGAAGGTTGAAACGGCTCATACCGGAACACTGAGGATTTCAACACTTCGTATGTTTCCTATGAGTCTGTATGAGAGCGGCGAGTCTTCGGGTACCGTTTCGCTTATGGATCTTTTTGAAGGAAAGGATATCGAATGGGAAGAGTCTAAGCTGACGATTGACGACCTGATCTATGCTATCTGTCGTGGCGGATGGCCGCAAAGTATTGATGTCGAGAACAGGGAAGCTGCGCTTTCTATCGCATCTGATCTCTTTTATCAGACTTGTCATGCTGATATTTCTAATATCAGCCATGTTAAAAGGAATCCTTTATGGGCAGAACGCCTGATAAGATCCTATTCAAGAAATATATGTACTTTGGCAGAAACAAAAACCATTTTTTCAGATACTTCGCAGGCAACGGGAATATCAAAGCCTACTTTCTATGATTATTTCCATGATCTTGAAGATTTATACATAATAGACGAACTCCCTGCATGGTGTCCCGCAATCCGTTCAAAAGAAGCAATCAGATCCGGTAACAAAAGAAATCTAGTGGATCCATCCATAGCAGTAGCAGCACTTGGTCTTTCGCCTGACTACTTCAATACCGATTTCAAGACCTTAGGTTTCCTTTTTGAGTCATTATGTATCAGAGACCTAAAGATTTATTCCTCCGGAATGAACGGAGAAGTCTCATATTACCATGATCGCTATGGTTTGGAAGCGGATGCAGTACTCCATCTTAAGGATGGGCGATATGCTCTAATAGAATTCAAACTCGGAAGTAAAGAAATTGATATGGGCGCCGAACATCTATGCGAGATAGAAAGGCTCATTGGAGAGTACAACAAAAAGGAAAAACAGGTCCCGCTAAGATTGCCGGATCTTAAGCTTGTCATAACCGCGACTGAATATGGTTATAAGCGTGAAGACGGCGTATATGTTATTCCTATTGGATGTCTGAAAAATTAGCCACGAATTAATAATCTCATTAATTCGTGGCTGAGAGAGTCACCAATAAATAATTTAATTACTTGCTAAGTTCTGACTCGATGCTCTTTACGAGAGTCTCGGGTTTTTCAGAAGGTGCGAAGCGAGCTACAACGTTTCTAAAGTAAAGCTTTAATGCACTCTTCGACCTTCTTCATATCGGCTGTAGGCTCGAAACGTGCTACAACATTTCCCTCACGGTCAACAAGGAACTTAGTGAAATTCCACTTAATATCGGGAGTAGAAGCCCAATTGGGATCTACCTTGTTGAACATATCTTCAAGGATTCCACGAAGCTCATGCTCATCAAATCCTTCGAATCCCTTCTGAGACTTAAGATAGGTGTAAAGAGGAAGTTCGTTCGCTCCGTTTACATCAGACTTCTTCATCTGAGGGAAGGTGGTGTTAAAATGCATAGTGCAGAACTCGTGGATCTCTTCGTCGCTTCCGGGTGCCTGTCCGCCAAACTGGTTGCAGGGGATATCAAGGATCTCAAGTCCCTTTTCATGATAATCTCTATAAAGCTGCTCTATAGGCTCATACTGAGGAGTGAAGCCGCATCCTGTTGCAGTATTTACGACAAGAATTACTTTTCCCTTGAAGTCTGCAAGCTTAAGTGTTTCGCCGGTTCCGGTTGTTACTTCGTAATCGTAAATCATTTGTTGTCCTCCTTTAAAGTGATATATTTGATTTGACTCAATTAGGTTTTACGCAACTGATTATGTCATAAAAAAGTTGCCCCGTCAATAGGGCAACTTGATTGAAATTCTAAAAAGAGTATAAACTTATTCCGGCCTGTGTAAATAGAATCCTTGAAAATAATCGGCTCCGGCGCCTACAAGAAAATCGAACTCTCCCTTAGTCTCAACGCCCTCTGCAACTACCTTGATCTTGCGGTCGTGGAATGAGCTAATAAGCGATCCTACATTCTCCTGCTTTTCTTTATTGGTATCGATACCGGACAAAAGAGATCTGTCTATCTTGACGAACGCGGGCTCGTAAAAGTCGACCACTTCCATATTGTTGATACCTACGCCGAAATCATCGATGGAAAGCGGGGACTTTGCCTCCGCACAATACCACTTTTTCAGCTTTGCAACTTCGGCGGAAAAGAAAGGATACTCCAATATCTCGAGTATTACATCGGCTGACTGGCGTCCGTAGTATTGAAACAAGACTTCAATCTCTTTCTGGGTAAAATACTCTGTCGGAAAAGAATTAATACATAAATTTTCAGTATATCCTCGAAGTTGATACTCCTGCAGTGCTCCGAAACAAGTCGCTACTTCTATTATGTGAAGTTTTTCCTGCTGCCTGTACTTCTCTATAAGTTCCGTAACGGTCATATCCGTCGGACGCATCAGAGCCTCTCTGGCAAAAATTGTTTTTCCGTCCGCATAAAATATGGACTGAAAAACGTAATTGATCGAGAGCTCTCCTAAGGCTTTTACTATTTCTTTGTCTAAAGGTAAATCTTCAAAATATATCATTATGAAACCTCAACACGAGCTTTTATAATAAAACCTTACCCGTGCTTTGTCAATCATTTAATATGATATATTTATCAGAATATTTCACAACTATGCTACAGGTACTGCGCAACGCCGGTCTCGTCCACCCCGTCTCTAATGCACTTCTCAAGCAGACTTCCGTCCGAATCGCTTATAAGAAACTCGCGTCTCGTCAGCTCGATCATCCTCTCCTCCTCGGTTGTGTATTCGCCGTCAGCCGCCGCAATACCGAAAAGGGCAAAGTATACGATCTTTTTGATCCTTTCGGTACTGGATTTAAAGCTGTCGATCGCTCTTCTGAAATCTACCTGAGAAGGGTGTATCTCCGTGAAGGTCTCATTCATTTCCGCATCAAACGCATCGAGCAGTTCCTGCTCTTCGTCCTGTAACACGCCATCAACCATAGTAAGATAGTTCGCGATCACCCAAAAAGACTTTTTTTCATCCTTGCTAAGTTCGTGTAAAAACATATGGGACCTCCTTTTTAACTTTGAATTATAAAAACTAAACCTGACTACGCTCCTTAAAACAAATATTTATATAGGTATTATACCACAGATGAAACCCGAAAAATCAATCCTCGAAAACATCTTTCAGACAATTATAAATATATTCATAAATATACTCGTAGCAGTGGGTTCCCTCTTTCCAGGACTCGAAACGAAGCTTTTTATCTGCGCCGTCATCAAACCCTTCAGCCAGCATAGCCTTTATCTGCGCGCTGAGTGCGGGATATGCTATATCCTCATCTCCCGTGAAGGCAAATACATTATAAGAAAGATCCGAAAAGCCTTTCTCCTCCAGATAATCTTTCATCATTCTTGCAGTCTTTTCTGGGTAAGTAGCTCCTCCCTTTTCCTCTACGATCCAGCAATCTCCGCTTAGCGGCATATAGTTTTTAACAAGATCGAGAGCATTAAGAAATACTTCCCAGGTTGTCTCGCCTCCCATAGAAAATCCGCCGAAGGCTCTGTGATCTCTGTCGGCTATGGTACGATATTTTGAATCGATCAGCGGAAGGAGATCGTTTCTAAACTCGTTATGATAAAACTTAGTAAGTACCCCTGCTTCCTTTATATCGTGCAAAGCACTTTGGGAGTCACTGTAATAAAAGCTCGGCGTAACTACTATTATCGGTTCGATATCCCCGTTTTTTATCATATGGTCAAGGATATGCTTTAACGCAAGGCTTCTGCTTTGGCAGTACATAAACTCCTCTTCATTTCCACCGCCGCCATGCATAAGATACAGGACCTTGTATCTTCTGTCACTTTCGTAATAACCGTCGGGTAAATACACAAGCGCTCTCTTTGTAACCTTCTCTTTTCCCGCGCAGTAAACTACCGAACCGTAGGTTATCTCTTCCAGCTTTCCTCCTGCAATCTCCTCGTAGTATTCCTTTGGTACCCTTTTCGTATAGTCTTTCATAATACCTCCCGTTAAACTATTAGTTATTCATCGCAATGATTATTTCGCAAAATAATCATACCATATTTCGACAGATTACGCGAAATTTCGCGAAATGCCATCTTGTTTTCGTATATTCCGTCAATATATAATATTCATAGCAGTCAAAAGAGGGCAGATAAATGGCAAAACTAACAGTTGATGAAAAATATATGAAGCTTGCGATCGGGCAGGCAAAAAAAGCAAAAGAGCTCGGCGAAGTACCCATCGGTTGCGTAATAGTTTACGACGGTAAGATCATCGGAAGAGGCTACAACAGAAGAAACACAGACAAGAATACCCTTGCCCACGCCGAGATTACGGCAATCAACAAAGCCAGCAAAAAAATCGGGGACTGGCGCCTTGAGGATTGCACCCTCTACGTTACACTTGAACCCTGCCAGATGTGTTCCGGAGCGATTGTCCAGGCCCGGATTCCCAAGGTTGTGATCGGTTGCGACAACCCCAAGGCAGGATGCGCCGGTTCTATCTTAAACATCTTAAACCATCCCGCTTTCAATCATCAAGTCGAGACCGTCAAAGGCGTTCTTGAAGAAGAATGCAGTAAAATGCTGAAGGACTTCTTCTCAGATTTAAGAAAACGCCTCAAAATAGAACGCGAAGAAAAGAAGGAATCTGCCGATTAAGCAGATTCCTTCTCTATCATTCCATATAATATCCAATACCATCTTTGAATTACTTAGTTTCCAAATACCTTAAGGTAATCCTTCTGGAACTTCTCGATACCCTGATCGGTAAGAGGATGCTTTGTCATCTGCTCGATTACAGAGTAAGGGATAGTTGCGATGTCAGCTCCTGCAAGAGCGCAGTCGGTAACATGGATAGGATTACGGATGGAAGCTGCGATTATCTCGGTCTCGTATCCGTAGATAGCGAAGATATCAGCGATCTGGCGGATAAGCTCGATTCCGGGAGTAGAGATGTCATCAAGTCTTCCAAGGAAAGGAGATACGTAGGTAGCTCCTGCGTTTGCAGCAAGGATTGCCTGGTTAGCGGAGAAGATAAGGGTTACATTGGTCTTGATTCCTTCCTTGCTGAGAACCTTAACAGCCTTAAGGCCTTCAACAGTCATAGGGATCTTAACAACCATATTGGGATGAAGAGCAGCAATCTCGCGGCCTTCTTTGATCATACCTTCCGCATCAACGGTAGTAGCCTTTACTTCACCTGAGATAGGTCCGTCTACGATAGAAGCGATTTCCTTGAGGATCTCTTCCTGGGGACGTCCGCCTTCTTTAGCGATAAGAGAAGGGTTTGTGGTAACTCCGCAGATAACGCCCATGTCATTAGCTTTCTTGATCTCTTCGATCTTTCCGGTGTCAACGAAAATTTTCATGATACATCTCCTTTTGATTTATTATTTGTAAAAAACTTCTCCGAGCATCAAGTCTTTCTTGAAGTCACGGATATTTGTGTTCTTGTCGATAAATACAGCCTCGATTCCCATAGCTGCTGCCCAATCGCCCATCTGCTCCGCGGTAATATCGTAGGAGAAAGCGGTATGGTGCGCTCCGCCGGCAAGAAGCCATGCTTCGGTACCGGTATAGAAGTCGGGCTGGGGAGTCCAGAAATTAATAGCGGTAGGAAGCTTCGGTAAAGGCTTCTCAACTTTCTTGCAGTCAACATCCTGGATAATAAGACGGAATCTGTTGCCAAGGTCGATAAGGGAAGTAGCGATTCCGGCTCCGGTCTTTGACTGGAATACAAGTCTCGCGGGATCTTCTCTGTCGCCCATGGACAGCGGCTGGCACTTGATCTGGATAGGTCCGTCGGAAATAGTAGGGCAGATCTCAAGCATATGAGCCTGGATGATTCCCTCTTTTCCCTTAACAAGGTTGTAGGTATAGTCCTCAAGCATTGAAGTTCCCTTGGGATCCTTCATACCGTAGCTCATAATCTTCATAAGGCGGACCATAGCAGCAACCTTCCAGTCACCTTCAGCTCCAAAACCGTATCCCTTTTCCATAAGTCTCTGAATAGCGAGACCGGGAAGCTGCTTTAAAGCGCCAAGGTCGCCAAAGTGAGTAACGATGGCATGGTAATTCTTTTCCTTAAGGAATCTCTCGAAGCCAAGCTCGATCTGTGCCTGAACGGCAACATGCTTCTTAAACTCTTCGGGATCTCTTCCCTCAAGGCAGATATCGTACTTTGAATAGTACTCATCTACCAATGCGTTCGTATCGGATACAGATACAGCCGCAACAGCCTCAGCGATCTCATTAACGGGGTAAGCATCTACAGTCCATCCGAACTTAAGCTGTGCTTCTACCTTATCACCTTCGGTTACCGCAACATTTCTCATATTGTCGGCAATACGCATAACGCGGATATGTCCGGACTCAACGATACCTACAGCGGTACGCATCCATCCTGCGATCTTTTCCTGTACAGCCTTATCTTTCCAGAAACCGACAACGATTTTTCTCTCGATACGCATTCTCGAAAGGATATGGGCGTACTCTCTGTCACCGTGCGCAGCCTGATTCTCGTTCATAAAATCCATATCCATGGTTTCGTACGGAATCTCTTCGTTATACTGTGTATGAAGGTGAAGAAGGGGCTTTCTAAGCTCCTGAAGTCCAAAAATCCAGTTCTTGGCAGGTGAGAAGGTGTGCATCCAGGTAATAACACCGGCGCAGCTTTCATCATTGTTGGCCTCGTTAAAGGTCTTTCTGATCATATCCGCAGTAAGGAGCGTAGGCTTCCAAACCACCTCAAAAGGAAGCACTCCCGATGCGTTAAGGCCTTCCACCATCTCCTTTGCATGAGCGGCAACGTGCTCAAGGCACTCGTCTCCGTAGAGATCCTGAGATCCGGTGCAAAACCAGAACTGATATTTCTTAACAGTTAACATTTTATAATCCTCCTATATCCTTTTGCCTATTAATTATTGCACTAAATAAGTCATTTATTGCTTTACAGGTCTATAGCCTTGCAGATATCCTTTTGGGCGGGGATAGCCTTTACGTAGGTTTCGATATACTTATCAAATCCGGCTACATCCGATGCATCAGGCTGCATAACGCTTCCCTTTTCGCCGTGGAATACCTTGTCTGAAAGATATTTATCAAGTCCTTCTCCCGCTTCTTTTCTGATCATATAAGCGGCAAGGAGAGCCATTCCCCAGGGTCCGCCTTCTCCCGCTGTCTCCATTACTGCTACGGGAGCGTTCATAGCTGCCGCAAGGATGCTCTGTCCTACACCCTTTGTCTTAAAGAGTCCGCCATGTCCGTAGATGGTATCTACCTTAACCTTCTCCTCCTTGAAAAGGATATCGCATCCAATCTTCAAGGTAGCGAGAGATGCGTAGAGGTGAGTTCTTATAAAGTTGGCAAGATTCATCTGTGCATCGGGCTTTCTTGCGAACATAGGACGTCCTTCGTCAGTTCCGATAACAGGCTCTCCCGAAAGAGTATTGAAAGCAAGAAGTCCGCCGCAGTCCTTCTCTCCCTTAAGAGCATTGTTGTAAAGCATACCGTAGATGGTATTTAAGCTTACGTCCATTCCGAACATATCTGCGAATTCTTTGAAAAGTCCTACCCAAGCGTTTAAGTCTGAGGTACAGTTGTTGCAATGAACCATCGCTACTGCAGGTCCCGCAGGTGTGGTAACAAGGTCAAGCTCTTCATGAACCTTCTTTAAGTCTTCCTCAAGTACAACCATAGCAAATACGCTGGTTCCCGCGGAAACATTACCCGTTCTTACGGCAACGGAATTGGTAGCAACCATACCTGTTCCCGCATCTCCCTCGGGAGGAGCGATGGGAATTCCGGCCTGAAGGTTTCCGGATACGTCAAGTTTCTTAGCACCTTCCTCCGTAAGCTTTCCGGCATTTTCACCGGCTACAAGTACCTTGGGAAGTATCTCGCGGATGTTCCAGGGAAGCTCTTTAACCTTAGGAAGTCCGTCAAACTTATCAAGCATCTCACTGTTGTAATCGCATTTGGAAGAGTCTATGGGGAACATACCGGAAGCTTCTCCGATACCCATAACCTTCTCTCCTGTCATCTGCCAATGGATGTAACCGGCAAGCGTTGTAAAGAAGTCAATCTTATCTATATGGTCCTCGCCGTTTAAGATTGCCTGATAAAGATGGGCAATGCTCCAGCGCTGAGGAATATTGAATCCGAGAAGATCGGTAAGTTCCTTTGCAGCCTGTCCGGTAATAGTATTTCTCCAGGTTCTGAAAGGTGTAAGGAGATTTCCTTCCTTGTCGAAAGGCATATAACCGTGCATCATACCGGAAAAACCGATTGCTGCAAGATTCTTGATCTCGATATCGTATCTTTCTTTAACATCCGCTCTGAGATTTGAATAGCAATCCTGAAGTCCGTTCCAGATATCATCAAGAGAATATGTCCAAACCCCGTTTTCAAGGCGGTTCTGCCATTCATGATCGCCGGATGCGATAGGCACATGATCCTCGCCTATAAGTACTCCTTTAATTCTTGTTGAACCAAACTCGATTCCGAGAACGGCCTTTCCGCTCTCAATGCATTCTTTTGCACTGTTCATCTTATTCCTCCGTAATATGGTTAATGAATCTATAAATATTCTACGGCCCGGTAACTTAGGTTATCCTGTGCCCACGATACACAGATTGTATCATTGCCGGCTTCGTCAGTCTGCCTAAATATTGCGGACGATTCCTCGGAAATAGCGATATCCTACCACTTTTTATAAGGGCAATGACTGATCTTTGAAGCCGCGCGAAGCTCCACATAACACCCACAGGCGTCGCAGGTTCCCGCGTTTAGCTTCTCGCATTCCTTACAGATTCCGAGACGTCTTTCATACTCCTCGGGCGAGGGTTGATCCGCCTGCTTAATGGCGCTCTTGTATTTCTCGATCATCGCCTTGTCGGCTTCCGCCATCTCTCTTAATAAACACTTTTTACAAAAATTCCCGGCCATTATCAGACGTCTTTCCTTTGCTCTTTCTTTAGCTCTTTCTTTAGTTCTTTCCTTTTAGTTTTCTCGTCATTAAGTCTTATGTATTTTCTTGATTTAACAATACCGTATACGACTGCTGCCAAGACGGCCCCCACTATGGACACTATAAGCATATTGTCAAACTTCATATGAATGTATGAAAGAAATACAAAGCTTATGATAAGCTGCATTATAAGAAGCCAACCAAAGGTTACCGCTACAGTAACAAAAAACATTATTATATCCCGAACAATATCTCCTGCGGTATACGGATGATCATGGTAATTCTCCGTCATATCATCCGCGCTTTTTTGCATAGATCTAACCGTATCCTGAATCTCATCCTTATAAAGCTCAGACAGATCCATATCGGTACCTGCTTCATTTATCCGGTTGTCATTTAACCTCTTGTCTGTTTCAGTCATAGGTCTGCTTTCCTTTACCGTGGCGGAATAGATTTATTACTTCGCTTATTCCAAAGACTTGCTTCCCCAGATCGTGATCTGATTTGTATCTCCAAGAGCCGTAAAGGTCATCGTCTCTATAGAAGTTCCCTCAACGTTCATCGAAAGAGTAACTCCGGAATACGTCACACCGCCGATTACGATATTTATATAAGGAGTTCCCGCCTCGAGGCTCCAGGTTCCTTCGCAGTCTCCGGTAACGGTTCCGTCTTCATTAAGAGTAACCGATGAAGGCTTGTTTACCTCAAGGTGCTCGTAATCAATATTCAGCTCGTGAATGATAAGGTCGTAGTTACCCGCAACTTCCGAAGCCGAATAGCCGTCGGTTTTGAGCGTCTCTCCACTTGTCTGGTAAGGAGCCGCCACAAGCCAACCCTCTTTATTTAGGAAAAGCTGATGAACCTTTACGTAGTGGCCTTCGCTTCCGTCAGTAGTACGGGTATGGAAAACCATATATGCTTTTCCATCGTCATCAACAAAGGCTGAGTTGTGTCCCTGGGCCACCTGTCCCTGGGTGAAAGTCCGCCACTTGTAGCCTCCGAAGAGTCTTACTCCGATGGGAAGATTGAAGTTCTGCACCCAGCTGTCAAAGTAAGGTGTATTGCCCATCATATCAACGAAATCACCATCGGGTCTTTCGCTTCTGAATACTCTAACGTTATATCCGCCCTTTGCTTCAAGACCGCCGTAGCACATAAAGAGCCAGTAATAATCTCCGATTTTTTGGATGTATGATGCTTCTCCGGATACGTAACAGCCTCCGGCAATCTTCTTTCCAAAATAAGGATCGCTGTGAATGTTGTCAGCGTAGGTTACGGATTTATCTCTAAAACCGGTTTCCTCATCAAGAGCAAGCATAAAAATTCCGCCGCTCCAGGAGCCGTAAGTCATCCAGAGATTTCCGTCATCATCGTAGAATACGCAGGCATCAATATTATTGGGATAATAATCTCCCCACTTCTTTCCCTTATTGTATCTCTCGGGGTACTCGGTTTCTCCCGTAACTTCTGCCACATCGGTCTCGGCATAGAATTCATCACTGTGGAATCCGGAATATACCACTACTCCTTCGTAGGTCCAATCGCCTTCGATAGTATCTGCGGTAAGAAGTACGATTGATGAATACCAATTGTCACCGTCTACAGACAGATACATACACCACTTTCCCATGGCTTTATTGTAGATCATATCCGGGGCCCACATATATCCGTCAACCTTATAATTCTTGCTTCCGTGAGCAGACCAGGCTGCGGGTTCTTCTAAGATCTTTGCATAATCGGTACTTAAATTGTTGCTGAAATTAGTCCAGTTTTGAAGATCGTATGACTTCGCCCAGGCTCTGTGGGATCCAAAAATATAGTAACACTTCTTTCCTTCCTTGTCCTCTCCGACGATGATCGAAGGATCATGGCAGGAAACGGTCTTTAAAGTAACTTTATCTGCAGGATCGATCTCAACTTTTTGCTGGTACATTATTACCTCCACGATATATCTTATCATCAGTTCTTCGTCGCCGCATTTAACCTTAACGTAGGGGCGAAGCGTTACTTTATCAATATCTCCGGAAAGAGCAAGCTTCGTTCCCGCTTTAGAAGTCATTTCCTCATCGGGATAAGCGGTAAGGGTTCCCTCGTAGGAACTGCTCTCTCCGTAAAAAATCTGTCCCGAGAAAGATGGAACGCCGTTTTCTCCGAAAGCCTCGTCATTGGAGCTTTCTACAGACACCATACTAACGGTATATCCGTTTCTTTCATTGCTTACAGTAAGTGAATAACCAATGGTATCTCCCTTTTTAACGGATGATTTATCTGTAGCAAGAGTTACCGTTATACCGTTTTCGGTCTGGGAATCTATTTCTCCGTTATAACCGTCGGGTATATTCGTCGCATCATTTCCTCCCTCATTTTCTCCGGAGCAAGCCGCCAAAGATAGCGCTAAAGCTCCGGTCAAAAGCAAAGAAACAATTCTTTTATTTAAAAGGCTTACATATTTTTTCATCTTCTTCATCACCTTTTTAATACTAAAAAATCCTGTTTTTATAATCAAATACAGGGCTTCCGTCCTTGTCCCACTTTACTTCCATAAGCATCGTATGTCGATTGGGGTCGTAGAGAGGATCTCCTACTATCTCGAGATATGTTCTCGCATGGTAAACGCAGACATCTCTTCCATCCTCGGTTACAGTAAAGGAATTGTGTCCCGGACCGTAGAAGCCTTTTTCCCTGTCGGATTTAAGGACGGGCTGTCTTTCCTTTTTCCAGGCTCTGGGGTCGAGCAGGTCCGCATCCTCCGAAATCGAGAGCATACCCATACAGTAGCATTCTCCCGTGGCGCTGGCCGAATAAGTAAGAAAGATCTTTCCGTTATGCTTTATTACAGCGGGGCCTTCATTCACCCAGATATCTACTCTCTCCCAGTCGTAATCGGGAGTAGTTAAAAGCACCTGGGCCGTAGCAAGCTTTGTAGGGCTTTCCATACGCGCGATATAGAGGTTTGAGATTTGTATCCCAACGCTTACCTTCTCTGCCCAAACGTAGTAATACTCACCCTTATTTTCAAATATTGTAGCATCAAGTGAAAAGGCCTCAAAGGAGTAAATGTCATCATCGCTCCTCTTCATCATCCCCTTCTCGACCCATTCATCCTTCATAGGGTCATCCCCTGTGCATTCAAGGATATAGGGGCGAAGTCTCCAGATATCTTCCTCTCTTGATGCGGCAAAATAGATATACCACTTTCCAAAAAGGAAATGCAGCTCCGGCGCCCAGATGTGACGGCTCATATCCCCCGAGGCATGCTTAGTCCAGATCGTCTTTTCATCGGCGCTCTTAAGACCTTCAAGAGTATCCGAGCAGCGAAGTACGATCCTGTCGTATGCAGGCACCGATGCTGTAAAGTAGTATTTTCCATCTTTGCTTCTTGTAATGTACGGATCGGCCCTTTGCTCTATAAAAGGTGTATTGTACTCTGTTATTTTTCCGTTTCTGGGTCTTTCTTGCATCTGTTTGCTCCTATTTTGTCAGTTCCGATTTACCGAAACCTTAATAAATTTCATACCTTGCGGCGTGACGGGGAAGTCACGCCGTAAAGTACAAAATTTAGAAAATTGCGTTTAATACTCTTAAAAAATCCCGGGATGCAAAGCATCCGCATCCCGGGAAACTTTTATAAATGCCTGCCGCCTATGACTGACCGGATGTTTCTTGCGGCAGGATATTTATTTAGGTTTTACTGTCCGTCAATAAGGATGTAAGAGCCATCCATTACGAATGTAAAGTAAAGGTCACCGTCAACTGCGATTCCGGTGTAGCTCTGGGTGTAGGTTGCACCTGCTTCGGTAGTAACATAAGCCTTAACATCAGCTGTGTCTCCGTTGTTGGTAACTGCTACAAGAACGTGCGCACCGTTCATATCCTCCTTGAAGGAATCCCAGTTCCAGTTGCACTCGGGTGTTACGATTCCTTCGTATCCTGCGCCCCAACCGTAGTTGTCGGAACGAACTACTGCGTACTCTGCATAACCTTCGGTGGTCTCTGCTGAGTGTCCGGTAGGAGTATTCTGGAGTACTACGTTGAAGTTGTTCCAGTTCTCAGCTCCTGAAGTGTAGTTGGTAAAGCTCTTGTAAACAGTATCTCCCTCTCTTACGGGATAGATATTTGAGAATGCTGTCCAGAAACCGCTTGAAAGATCGGTATTACCTACTCTCTCGGACTCGATGGTAACGTATGAGCCATCCATTACAAGACAGAAGTAGAGGTCGCCGTCAATAGCGATTCCGGGATAGTCCTGGGTGTAGATCTTGCTTCCGTCAGCGGTAGTAACTCTTGCGTGTACGTCAGCAGTCTCTCCGCGGTTAAATACGGTAAGGGCTACATACGCTCCATCCATATCAGCCTTGAAGCTGTCCCAGTTCCAATCGCAGGAAGGTGTGCAGATTCCGTCGTATCCTGCGCCCCAGCCGTAGTTGTCTGAACGAACTACTGCGTACTCTGCATAACCTTCGGTAGCCTCTGCTGAGTGTCCGGTAGGAGTATTCTGAAGTACTACGTTGAAGTTGTTCCAGTTCTCAGCTCCTGAAGTATAGTTCTTGAAGTAGATAGTCTTGGAGCTTCCTTCGGGAACTGCATAGATATCTGAAAATGCAGTCCAGAAAGGACTTGTTCTGTCGGTGTTACCAACGGTTACAGTATCAAAGCTTAAGTAGGAAGCTTCGCAAGAGAAGCATGCATAAAGATCTCCGCCTGCAATATCGATTCCTGTGTATGTCTGGTGATAAACAGCACCGGTTGTAGTCTCGGCTACAATACTGATATCAGCAGTCTCGCCGTTGTTGGTGATACTTGTTGTGATCTTGGCACCATCCATGTCTGCCATGAAGGTATCCCAGTTCCAATCACATTCAGCTGTAGCGATTCCGTCGTATCCTGCGCCCCAACCGAAGTTGTCAGCTCTTACTACCGCATACTCTGCGTATCCTTCTGTATCTGCACTGTGTCCGGTAGGAGTATTCTGAAGGATTACAACGAAGTTGTGCCAGTTGTCTCCACCGTCATTGTAGTTTGTAAAGGTCTTGGTTACGGTCTCGCCATATCCGATTCCGAAAATATCGGAGAATGCGCTCCACCAGCCTGTTGTTCTGTCGGTATTGCCTACAACGATTCCGCCTGCCTTAGCAGTCATATCCTTTACTGAAAGGATTTCTACATAGCTGTCCTTATTGGTAAAGGTAAGATTGATAGCTTCATCATCTGCTACGCCGGTAGCGAAGGTTACATTAGCAACATTTGCTCCAACCGATCCGTAGATGTCTACGTTGTCGCAGGAAAGGGTGATCTCGTCACCTGTTCTTGAAACTGTGATAACGGGAGAAGCCTCTCTCATAGTATTCTGGAGCCAAGAGTTCCAGTTACCCCAAGTATAGGTAAAGTCGTTTGTAATATCTGTTCCGTTTACAGTACCGGAAGCGTCAGCATAGATAGTAGCAATATCCTTGCTCTCAGTCGCAAACTTAAGGATGTAGTTGTTCTTTACGTCAGCTCCGTCCGACCAGTTCTTTAAGGAGAACTTAAAGGTCTCGCCGTCCTTGATAGGATAAGCGTCTGATGTAAACTTGCCTTCCTCAGCCTTAAGAGAAAGATCTCCGAGAGCTGTAATAAATTCTGCGCTTGCTACGGGCTCGATCACTCTCTCGGGCTCCTGAAGCGCTACGGAAGAATCTCCGTCTGCCGCAAGTGCTGCAATCTCGGATGCGTCAAGTGCTCTGTCGTAGATATAGAGTTCATCGAAAGCGCCCTTAAATACTGCATCCCAGTAGTTGATTCCGAGAAGGAACTCGAAGGAATCAGCAGGAGCCATTGCGCTCTTAACGATACTAACGGGAACAACTTCACCGTTGGTTATCTTCTGATATTCCTGTCCGTCAACATAAACCTTGGCGTAGTAAAGATTTCCGTCTGCTGAAACATTGTTCTCATCAACAACGAGTGCAAGGTGCATCCAGTGTCCGGTCTGAGGATCTGCTCCTGCAGCCTTCCATTCTGCACGTCCTACGCCTGCTCCCTCGTTTGACCAGATTCCGGGGAATACCTGCTGGGTTGAATCATCGTCAGATGCAAGCCAGTCAAATGCAGCCCACTGCTCTGCTCCGATGTCCTTGTTACCCTTGATGTCGGGTCCCCAGATTGTGTTGGGCATATAAAGAGCGCTTCTCTGGCAGTATGTCCAGTAAGAGATGGTGTATGAATTTCCTACGCCGTTGACATCCTCAAGGTCGTATCCGAATACACCGTCATTGTAAAGAGCTTCGCCCTTTACACCGGGGATATAGTTCTTTTCCTTTTCTACGGGAACCATTGTGGATCCTGCTTCACAGGTAACCTTTCTGATGGACTCCTTGTCATCTGCCTGATCAAATGAATAGTAATACTTGTAGTCCTGAGGAATTGCACTTGCGGTCTCACCACCGGTCTGTGCTTCCGTACCCGTATTTCCTCCCTTAGAGCATCCCGCAAGCATTGCTGCCGCCATAGCTCCGCAAAGAAGGACGCTTAAAAGCTTCTTTTTCATTTAGCTTTCCTCCTGTTTTTTATAAATAATTGCTCTCCGGGCAATTACTTTCCGAATGAATCAACAACTGCCTGATACTGAGCGATCTCCTCGTCTGAAAGAACATCGTATCCGTTGGGACCGAAGTAAGAGATCATCGCCTCTGCATGGTAGTAGTTTGCCTGCTCGGTAGCCTCTGCAGCGTAGTCCGCAGCCTTTGCTGTTCCTGCGTCTACGAGATCGTGAATACCGATCTTGTTGAAGTACTGGTCACAGAAGTTCCAGTAACCTGCGATTGAATACCAGCCGTAAGGAACAGGTCTTGTGATTGATGCGAAATAATCATCCCAATACTGCTTATGATCGGCGTCTGTAGGGAACATTGCCTTATATCTTTCCCAAACCTCTGTATCAAGAGTCATGGGAACAGGCATGTTAGCATGCTTAAGCGCTACACCTGAAGCATTTGTGATGCTCTCATCCTCGTAGATGTCAAGTCTTGCCTTCCATCCTTCGGTTCCGATACCCATAAATTTAAGAAGAAGGTATGCTTCGTAAGGATGCTTGCAAGAGGTTGAAACGCCTCCGATGTACATGTTGGCGATGATGTTGTGATCCTTCTCGTCTACTACGTTGGGAGTTACGTAAGGAACGATATCAAGTCCGTACTGTTCCTGATAACCATCGGTTCCCCAAAGGTTCTGATATGACCAGAAGCCCTCTGAGAATACTGCTACGTGTCCGGTAGCACCGAACCAGGTTCCCCAGTCTCCGGACCAGTCTTCCATCTGCTGAGTGTTCTGCTTGGGAGCAACGTATCCACCGGTCTGAAGATCGCCGAATTCCTGCTCACCGATTGCCCAGTATCTAAGGTCGAAATCTGTTCCGTCGAATCCAAACTCACCCTTGATGGCACGCTCTGACGTAGCACATGCTGCGATTCCGTAAAGTGAATCAAGTCTGTTGTAGAATCCGAGTCCGTAATACTTCATACCTGAACGATCATCAACTGTTGCGTCCTTGATAAGCTGGATCATCTCATCCCAGGTCCAGTCGGTTCTGGGCATCTGGAGATTAAGCTTTGTGATAACGTTTCTGTCGATGAATATAGCGCTGGGCTGGTACCATGTAGGAAGTCCGAACCATCTGTCGGTGTCAAACTTTCCGATACCATAGTTCTTGATGGATACCATCATATTGTCCATATCGGGATCGTTCTCAACATAGTCGGTGATGTCCATCCAATACATGTTTGCAAGTGCAGTGTCGGAGTCTGTACCCGAGAATACATCGGGGAAGGTTCCTGCTGCAGCTGCTGCAGAAAGATCTGTTGACATATCTGCGATCTGCTTGCACTCAACCTTGATATTGGGGTACTTCTTCATGAAGGCCTCAGCCATAAGACCTACTGTTGTCTCATCTTCGTAGTGCCAATAGGTGAGTGTGATGTTGTCGGTAGTTACGCCGTTCTCGTCAACTCCGCCGGTAGATCCGGTCTTTCCGCCGGACGCACCGCAGCCTGCAAGAAGCGTAGCCGCCATAGCTACCGTTAAAAGGGCAGCTACAAGTTTTCTCTTTTTCATAGTATCCTCCTTTATTATGAAAAATTAGTTTATTTGTTAATCGCCCCCTCCTACCTTCTGAAAGGAGGTTGCGGTTTTACCTACTTATTCGCCTGTGATACCGGCTCTGTCGATACTCTCTACGAACTGCTTCTGAAGTATCAGATACATGATAAGAAGAGGAAGTATACTAATGGTCGTTGCCGCCATTCGTACCGATTCGTTAAGGCTTGTCGCCGTATCACCAACGGTTGCCCTTGTATTAAAGGACTGGTCAAAGTTTTTAAGCTGTACCACAAGGTTTGTCCAAACGGTATTTGCTGAAAGTCCCTGTACGTACAGTTCCGTAAGGTAGGACTCGTTCCAGTACCAGACAAAGGAGAAAAGTACAACGGTTACTATAGCCGGTACCGCCGAAGGAACAGCTATCCTGAAGAAGGTCTTAAAATGACCCGCACCGTCGATTGCAGCCGCCTCGGTAAGCACTTTGGGTATCTGCTTAAAGAACTGATAAAAGATCAGTATAAAGATCGGTGCATTCAGTCCGTTTCCGAAAATTGCAGGTATTACAAAGGTAAGGATAGTTCCAAGGATATGCATATTGTTGTAAAGCACATACGTCGGTATCATCGTTACCTGGCTGGGAAGGATGTAAGAAAAGATGAGAAGTCCCATCATTATCTTCTTTCCCTTGAAGTCGTATCTTGCAAATCCGTATCCCACCATCATGCATATAACAATATTGATAAGTGTCGGAATACCCGCAATAGCGATACCTTTTAGAAAGCTCATAAAAAAGTCCATGCTCTTTCCGGCATCAATATAGTTTTGGATGTAAAAGCTCGAGGGGAGCCATTTAACCGATGTATCGAGAAGGTCATCCCTGCTCATAAAGCTCGTGCTTATCATATAGAGCATCGGGTAGAGATATACAAATCCGATACATATAAGGAGGGCGTAGATCACGATCATCTTTCCAACGCCCTGCTTTTCTCTCGTACCAAAGACAAAACGGTGGAGCTTTTCCTTTGTAAAGATCTTTTTAATAGTCGCCGCGGCCGTCGTAGGTCTTGTAGCGGTGGCTGTGCCTTGCGCGCTCGAGTTTTCTCTCATTTCTTAAGCTCCTCCTTTCTATCTTCTTTGAAAGTCTCTCTTCTCTCTTAAGCATCCTCTTTCTCTTAGAAACAAGTCTGTCGTACTGGTCTCTCTTATTTCCAAGGATTACAAAGAAGAGAAGAACAATAAGCGTTACTACGATGGAATACATCCATGCCATTGCCGAAGCGTATCCGTAACCCTTTTCCTTTGTACCCGAGAACATAGCGTTCTTTATCATTGTGATAAGCTCGTTTTGTTCGTTGCTCGATAAAAAGATTACCGTATAAACCGCATTCAGCAGGATGAAGTTTTTAATCGTCGGAAGTGTGATCTTCCAGAAGCATTCCCATCCGGAACCACC
>Ga0256405_10003449_pt1 | contig 32467 bp, 34 predicted proteins | sample RumenRJG_02DNA_FD_189096 | JGI IMG/M metagenome (GOLD analysis project Ga0256405, IMG submission 189096) | Bovine rumen microbial communities from Lethbridge, Alberta, Canada - RJG_02 | ecosystem: Host-associated > Mammals > Digestive system > Stomach > Rumen | place: Canada: Alberta...
CAAGCGTGGATCATCTCAGCTTAGATATACGCTCATGAACTGTGCCCTGCCACTTATCCGCTTTGATATGACTTTCGCAGCCTACTATGCCAAGAAACGATCCGAGGGAAAGCCACATCGAGTTGCAATATCACATGTCACGAAGAAATTGGTCAGAGTCATTTTTGCATTGGAGAGGCAGAACACTGACTTTGTAGCTACCGCTCTTCGCTGACACCAATAACCTTTCCTGTTGCACCATCTGAAATACGGTGTATTCAGATGGTTTATTTGTCATGCACTTTTTTACTGAATCAAAAAAACTTCAAAAAGTACTTGACTGTTTATAGTTTGTCACCTCTGTCTTCAACGTATTCATCAAAGTCATCCGCATATATAAATCCTGGCTGTCCTGTCAAAAAGCCTTCAAATATTACTGTTGAATAATCTGTTATTATCCAACCTGTCGCTGCCATTATTTCTGCCATATCTGGACTTTGGCTTACATCTATTAATCGATTATTATTAGAAGAAACTGGCAACTTATTCATTATTGCTGCAACCTGTGGATGCAATCTAAGGAACACGTACCATGTTCCTACAAACTTAACTTCCAAAGTTCGTATCAATCAAAAGGCTCTACACTTCTCGTGCAAAGTCTTTATCAATTATGCTTTCTGCGATTCCCTTCACACCGAGTGCCGTCTTTGGCTCAATATACACATTTATGTATATATCGGAGAGTTTACGAGAATAGTTGATTCTAACAATTGTATTGTTAGGAATTAATCAACATTTTGCATAAACTATTTCAGCAATCTTTTTGCTTGCTTTTCCATTGAATGTCAGATTCATCTTTTTATCAAATTCTTCAAGTCTCATAGAATATTTATCGCTATTAAATTTCTTTATATTTTCTTCTAATTCATCGTCAGTGGTTGAAATCGAAAATGGAAATTCAACATCCATCTTAGGAAATATGGCTTGATTTATTATAACGGTGTCTTTGGAATCAATAGAAACATCCCAGAACAAAGCTCCCCTATCATGCCTATACTCTTCTATATCATCTGCATATATAAACACAGGCATCCTTGCAAATCCAGCCTCAAAGCAAGCACTAGAGTAGTCCGTTATATAAGCATCCATTCCAGCTAATAACGTATAAAAATCATCTTCCTGACTCTCATTGATAATTCGATCCTGTATATTTGAATTTTTATAATCATTAAATGATGCAGCCAACTGCGGATGAACACGAACACATATATACCATTCCCCTCCGAACTTCTTCTCGAAATTGCTAATTAATCTAGCAAAATCTATTGTCCATTCTTCTGAATACACATAACGTTTTCCATCTTTTGCTCTCTCACGAAAGGTAGGGGCAAACATCAGAATTTTTGCATCTGTTGGTAGTCCTTTTTTCTTTCTATATATCTTCTTGATTCTGTCTCTGTTACCATAAAGCACATCACAACGAGGTGCTCCCGTCTTCAACATATGTCCATTATATAAGAGCCCCTTGGGGCACATTATTTCACAGAACTTAGAATCGATAATTAAGTCATCAATCATATCGGAATCATTCTTGCTAACAAGATATGCCATCTTAGAGAAGCCTTCTCCCCTCCATAGACCAACCGTCTTAATTCCTATAGTATAATGGTTAGTATTCAGATAGTACTGTCCCTTTCTCTTGCATGTACCATATGGTTTTCTATAATTATCAATCCACACCTTAGACCTGCTCAGCCAATACGCTCTGCTTAATAAGGTATTAGGAACTTTTCCAATGTAACTTGGGAACTTTTTGCTCATATCATTTACGAACCACACAAACTTTATCTCAGGATGTTGTTTATGCAGTTCCTTGACGATATATTTTGGATTGCATCCGAAGCCACCTTTACCTTCGAAAGTGCATACGCTCACAAGCTTATTATCTATAGGGAAGATTCTCATCATATAGAAGCATATACTATTTAGTTTTGCTTTTAGTTTTCTGTACTTAATATACGTTGATTCCTTCATTGATTACTATTATAACATTATAAAAGAGCTACCGCACTAAATAATTAGTGGATAGCTCTTGAGTAATACTTGTTCAACCTATAATCTACTAAGATACTTATTATACTCGCTCTTTGGCACATTAAGGGTTTCCATCGCTTGTTCAGCTGTACATTTAAGGTTCTGCATAAGTGCTTTGATATCCTCTACCTTTTCTTCTAATCTACCTTCCTTTTTTCCCTCTATTCTGTTTTTATCAGCATACTTTTCAACTGCTTCACACATAGTTTTTCTCCCCTCCTCATCTACTTTGAAGTGTTTGACTCCTTCTTCTAGTTCTTTATAATAGAATCCGTCTGTTTTTCTATTTTTCATGTCAGACATCAATCTGCCCAAATCATCGTTACCTTTATACTGACCATTGACATAGATGATATGGCTTCCATCCTCAAATATTTCACCTGTGTCAAATGTTCTACCAATTCGATAAACTGATTCATCCTTCTTAAAATAGTCATTTTCAGTAATAAATATTACATATGAATCTTTCAAATCTTTAGCACTTTGATTCTTCTTTAACATTCTTGTATCTAACATACTTGAATTATATCTCGCACGCCTTGGATTTGCTCCTTCGTCTTTTCTTTGCACTTCGCAGTCAAAGTAATCCCCTTTAGAATCTTTTGCATAAACATCAAGTCGTATCCCACGTCCATCGATTAGTGAATTCTTAATATCCCACTGTCCTTTTGACTCCACCACTTCTACTTCTTCTTGAAGAATTGTTCTTATTAAAATCTGAGTGGCATCATTGTTCTCATCAAATACTCTTGACATCAGGTCATCGTCCATAAGGCACATGTTATCTACGATTTCTTCAATTTCTTGCCTGCGTTCATTTAACGTTTTATTCATAGGCTTTTCCTCCTTAATTTCTATTACAGGAGTTAATACGCCTATATATAACAACTCCTGCTTATATTTTTGTGGGGCAAATAAGCAGGAATTTCTGTTCGAATTATAGAATTTTTAATAATAATTAGATTGTTTTAGAAATTATCTGCTTAAGCAAATAATATCATCACCACAACTACTTATCAAGTTATTGTTGAATATTTCCATAAAGAACATCACAGCAAGGCGCTCCTGTCTTCAACACTTCGAATGTGCAGATACTGACGGGCTTCTTGTCTATTGGAAAGACTCTACACTCCTCGTGTAAAGTCTTTACCATTCTTATTATCTGTGATTCCCTTCACACAGAGTGCCGTCATTTGCACATTATACAAATTTATATGTATATCGGATAGTTCATTTTAATTATTTACTAACAAGTATACGCTATCAACCAATACCTTTTTCTAGGCAAATATCTTATTGCAAAATGATATCCAAGTTCCCAACTATTAATCAGCGAAATAACATGCCACACATACTCATCTGGCGCCGCATAAGGGTGCCCTCCACATTGCAATAAAATAATAGGACAATTATTTTTTATAGTATTCTTCATACCCATAAGCGCATTTGTTGATGCGTTATCGAGGGACACTACTATTGTACCAACATACTCATTATTCTCATCGTAATAATTGTCTATTTTTTCACATATTACAGAGTCATCGCTTATATAGTCCAAGTATCCATAATGCCCAAAACCACCATCATATTTATCTAGGAAAACCCTATAATCTATACTATCAGGAACTACATTCTTTATGAATATTTTTTTATTATTTATCTCTTTTTTATATCGTTTTTTCAAATATTCAGCGAACAATCTATTTCCTTCATATATAACCACGTTATTATCCAACTTAAGCACATATACAATGTCCCTTAATATATCTTCTGTAAAAAAGCCACATACAATAGTAGTACTAGTCCTATTTGTCCTATTGTCAAAATACTTTCCTAGGATTCTATTTATTTCAACATTATCTTCATAAGCCGGAAAAGAAAGAATTTTTCCAATTTCATTCTGATAGTTTATGTCCCATATCATCTTATACAAATAGTATTTGCTGGTTGCATCTTCAAGCGTTTCAAACGCTTCTTTAACTATTATATAATTGGAAATCAAAAAATCTTTAGCCTTAAGCTTTGAATATACAACACAATATCTGTCTTGAATAACTACATTTTTCAATCTATCTTCTGTCTGGTTTTCCTCACTACTTAGATCATTAACAATATCATCAACAACAGACGATGCTGTTATTAAAATCATGGTATCTTTAGACGCACCGTATGCCGTGGCAACGGGATGACAAAGAAGTTTTTCTCCTATACATTTCCCATACTTACTCTCATCTCTGTCAATAAAAGACATTTCTTCTTTATCTAATATAGTTATTAATCTCTTAGCTATCTGAATTCCATCAGTTCCTGCACCATATAAATATAGCTTTTTGTATTTATGTACTATATCATCCTCAATGCTTAAAAGCTCATTTTCAAAATAATCTTTTTCTGCTTGAATCTGTTTATATAATTCTGTAATACTATCATCAGAAAATAGTTTCTCTATATCTTTTGATTTTGTATCATGTGATTTTGGAGGTATGTGAACCCGTGCAACATCTTTATCCGTAATTATACCTCCATATTCTAAAAAATTATTAATCCCCGTCTCTATATCAAGTGGCAATACTGGAACAAGAGGATATCCCTCCTCTGTTTCATCAAAACCGTGTGAAAGCCTGTAATTGACATTTTCATGCAAACGTTCTTTCCATAGCGGCAAAGTCTCTAGTAGTTTTCTGTTATATATCTTGTCTTCAAATCTAAATGATTCTAAAAAGAATGCTCTAATTTCTTCTTTAGAGTAATCTTTCCCATCATATCTATGATATTTATATCCAAAAGTATCCAATTCTTGTTTATATAATAACTCCAACCTATAAATATCCCTGTCCGACATAATGTCTGGTTTATAGTCTTTTGCTGGCCTAGGGTTATAATCATCCACATTTTCATTTACTCCTGGTGAAAAATATGCACTTCGCTTTCCATTTACTGTTGTATACCACATGGTTTCATCAAATGGTATATCAAGGAATGCACATAACGTACCGAGTGAGTCTTCTGGATATAACTTCAAATCTTCGAAACGAATACTTCTTCTATTAGGTGTGTCTTCTATAGGCAATATCCACTTGGGACCATAATGCCTCTGGCACTCTGGTATATAAGTATCTCTTACTACTATATCAAAATACCAATTTACCAAAGGTCTGTTTATAGTTTTTTGACTCGTAATATATGTATTAATCCTAGACGCAATTCTCATAATAGAATTTCGAACAATCTCAATTTGTCTTATATATCGAAATTCTTCAAAAAATGGTATCCTCTCCCCTTCTAATATCTTTCGACCATTATAATGACTTGTTATACGAATTACCGGAGCAATTCTAGAATTTCTAACTCCCCACAAAACCTCAGCATATGAAATAAACATTGCACGCAACCAATTACCAGGTGTATATGCTCCGCCACTAATCTTTTTATCTAGCAACTTCCAAAATTTTTCCCAGTCTGGAACGGGATAAATTATTCCATCATCACTGAAACGTGAATAAAACATACTTTTGAATTCTTTTACAATATGTGAAGCATAACATGTTTCAACATATTCTTTTGACTCAAATACCCCTCTTCCCATAAAAACAGTTTCATAAATCAAAGGAAATCCAGAACATCCGAATCCCTTCATCGTCAGAAGATTGGGATGCCCGTCTAATATTCCTGCCATAAAAATGTTTCCGCTATACCAATCAGTGGGATTATCAATAATTAACCTCTTTATCTCCTCCACACAAAATGATTGTACAGGCATAGATTCATAATCAATCCCTACCTCTCTCTTAAAATCAAAAGGGTAATATTTATTAAGCGCATCTTCTCCAATCAAGAAAAACAACTTTTCTTCTTCTAATTCCACTCTAATATCGAATACACATAGCAATGCAACAAGCTCTTCTATTTTTTCATACCATAAATATACATGATTGTCCCCACCATATCGCTCACTCTTGCGGACGTTGTCTACAACATACTCAATATGGTACGTATTATACTCAGACTTCAGCAGTAATGGTTTTTCTAAATCTAAAAAAAATGGGCGCTCTAATACATCAGAACGCCTTATTAATTCTGTTGGTATTTTTTCCAACTTGATTTCTTCACATTTAGGCAAAGAAGAATTTGTCTGCCTAAACCATCTATATTCATTTAACGCTTTTCTGTTCTTTTCATATGTTTCTGCAATATTCATATCATCACACATCCCCATTTTATTATGCTACTCACAGTTTCTTTTCTAATGCAAAATGATTAATTTATAATCTAATAACCTTCAATATACTACTATCCTTTACCCATTCATTAGCCTTTTCATAATCGTCATTAGTATCAAACTCTATCCAACCATGATTGAAATGAACAGCCTTAACACATTCGCCTGCCTCAATTAAAGCGTTAAGAAGATCTGTCATATATGCCTTACGGACCGGTTTCCCTGACTGCTGCCATGGCTTGTCTTCATACTTCTCATATGCTCTTTCCATAGTATCAACAACAGTCCGCATACCTATATTAGAGAACTTAAGCAATCCTATATATCTAGCATCAATGTCCTCAAGCAATGGGTCTTCAAGTCCAAGTTCTGTAATATTATCATTACCGTCAATGGAAAGACTTTCTGTATCATAATTCACCTCACCATATCTCTTCTTCCAATATTCCTGCCACACATCGTCTACTGCACAGCCAAAGTCCTCGCTACAATTCATCATTCCTTCAAGGAGCCTCTTCTCAAATAGTATGTCAGAATAGCTAACAATGATATCATCATCAAACTCGGGCTTCGCAGTCATTAACGACTCTACCATATTGGTCTCTTCGAACTTATCATTATGGTAATACTTTACCCCTTTATAATTGATTCTTTCTGAAGCAAAGCCTGTAACAACAATGATATCATCTATCCCACATTCTTCGTATAGTTCTATCTGCCTCTCAATTATTGTCTTACCCATAAACGACAGCATTCCTTTGGGCAAATCTTGTGTATATTTCTTAAGTCTTGTCCCCTGCCCCGCAGCAAGTATTATTGCTTTCATCTATTCATTTCCTCCAAATAATTCTTTAACCATTCTTACATCAGACTCTTTAAAAGGATATTCTCTTTCCGGATGCCACATAGTGCCAATCATTGGTAGTTCTTTATGTCTTACCTTTTCTATCACACCATCTTCTGATGTAAGTTCTACAGTTAATTCATCACTTAACAACGATGTGCACGCTAAGTTGTGGTAACTGTTAACTTCTAGCTCTCCTTCATCTCCACTTACCACATGCCTGACTGCTACATGGCCATCTACTGTTACAAGTTTACATTTGTAATAATCCAAAATAGACTGCATACCTCTACAGAACCCATAAAGCGGTGTCTTATAATCTATAGAATATTCAATAAGCTTTTCATCTATGTTATCTCTCTCTGGAGCATCTCCTCCATATTTTACCAAGCTATTGCCACCTGTAAGGATAATTCCTTTAAAGTCTATACTCTTAGTAAGCTGTTCAACAATATCTACGTTATTAGGTATTGGCACAGGCAAATAACCACACTCTTTTATAAATTCAGCTATTCTTTGATCAGCGCAATCTCGTCGCTCGTTGTATTCTTTCACTATTTCTACTCTTTGAGTATACAATACTATATTCTTCATCACTTAACTGCTTCCTTCAGAATTCTATCAGCTATTTCATTAGGCGTCTTACTTCCATCATTGACAATTACAATGTCAGGATTCTGTGGCTCTTCCATGCCCACTCCAATGCCAACAACTTCATCTTGTGAGTCCACATATAAATTCTTCTGATTTCTTTGCCTTAATATATCCATTGGTACCTTTATGTATACTTCAACATATTTTTCATTATGTTCTCTGCTCCATCTACGAATATCCTCAAACATACATATCGTACAGCACACAACATCTATATTTTGATTCGCTAATAAGTTACAGAGTCTAGTATTACGCCTAGCGCTCTCATGCCTATCCTCATTTGTGTATCCTAGATCGGCAGCAATTGCGTTTCTCAATTCGTCCCCATCTAGTAGAACGACATTGTCTTTTTTCTTTTTTAATTCTTCATATATAATCTTTCCAACCGTGGTTTTACCTGCTCCCGAAAGACCTGTTATCCAATATACTGTTCCTGCCATTATTAACCCTCTATACTATAGATTATTAACTACATTTATCTTAATATATTAATTATTCTCTTCGGCGAATCGATTTCTACAATCTTTGCATGGTTAAGGCTCTTATATAATCTATCGCCTACTCCAATTGCCGCAGGAATATTTAGTTCACCTGCTCTAATTGCCATATGTGAATTTGCCCCACCATATTTTGTAATAAACCCCTTTATTTCATGTGAGAAAATCCAATCAAACCCTGGATCGGCAGACTCTATTAACAATATCTTATTATCAATCTCTGTCGAATCAATATCGTTGTCTAATGATATCACATCTCCACTGACTCTATTTTGTGTAATGAAATTAGGTTGTGAATCAGGATAATAGAACTCTTTTACTGTATCCTCATCTACAATAAGCGGTGGTAGTATTATACCCTCGCCTTCTTCAAATGCCTTCTTCCCTGTTGTTATTGAGTTACTAATCACCTCTTTTTCATCTACAGATCCATTATATACATCCTTAACAATTCTAATATCAAGATAAGACATTTCCTCACGAGAGAATCCTTCTTTTTCTCCCCAATCACCAATATATTTTAGTATATCACTGACGCTTTTTGTAAAAATGAATTTGGCTTTCTCTCTCCATTCTATAGCACCTTTAATAAACGAGAATAACCCCAGAACATCTTCTCCTAACCCATGTTTCTTAATGGTGTTTCTTATATGTTCCATCTGCGTCAATGAAAGCCTAAAATTATCTATTTTTTGAGGAATATACTCTCCTCTATTACACCACGAAAAATACAGTTCAGGTTCCTCGTCATAGCGCTTTGAACATATATCATATGTACCTGGTCGCAAAAAACCATATTTATTCAAAAAGTCATCCTTATCCATCATTAAGAAATCATTCCTCATAGAAGAACCAACAGTTTCTAAATCATTCATAAATCTATTGTTTTCTTCTTCTGTAATAATATCTTCTGACACCATGGATTTTAACAACTGCACCGCAACAAAACCAGCTCTTGCTAATCCAGCAAAGGGTAAGGTTCCATACCTCTTACAATCCTCAATCAGCCAAAATACCTTGTCGATATCTCGTAGATTACTTTTTTCTATTTCCTCTCTTCTTTGTTCAAGTATAGCCAGTTTTTTCGCATCAGATTTCCACAACCCGTTGTCATTGTCAGATATCCTTCTCGTAATATCTCTTAGTGAATCTGTAATATTTTTGATTTCTTTCTCTGAAAAGCCATACTCTTCTAAGACCTTTATCCTCTTACTTAAATCAAAAGTATAGCATGAAAAAACTATATCAAATTCCACTTTATCATGCTTATCAGGCAACTCTTCGAGTCTGTCAAGATAATAATTAACTAGTCTGTCTGCTATATGACAATCAAGTTCCTCTGGAATAAAAGAATTAAAGCTAACTCTAACGTCTATATATGGATAACCACAAAAATCTACCATCAAAGGAAAACTTCTTAGTTTTTTATATCCGTAGTTATCGCGTTGATATGCCCACACGTTATCAGTAATAAGTTCTTTATATATAGAGGCAGCTAAGTTCCTTGGATGGATACCTATCATCTCAGCAGGATTCCAATCTGGCATAACACCATATATGGTTCTATTTCCATATAGAAAAGGTTTTCTGCAATTCTGATGACGAATCATCATACTTATTCTTCTCAAAGCTTCCTTTTGTCTCTCATAATTGACTTTGTTTTTAGAAATTACAAGTTGTCTCACTTGCAATATATATAGATTTCCTTTAGAAACGAGAAACTCTATATCAAGATTACTGCAATCAGTAAAATCTACAAGCTTCTCAACAGCTTTGCAAACCCTAGACATATTATAATCATCAGGATACTCTTCACTTCCTGCAAACCAATAAAAAAGCCTCGTGTTACTTCCTGTCCCAGACGTTACAGATGATGTCGAGCCCGTTGTGTCGTCATAATTTATTACATAGTAATATCCACCTGTAGAGGGCTCTCTGCTAAATGCTACTCCTGAGCACTCAACATCTGTTATTGCTTCCTGAACTAATACCTGATCATCTTCTTGCGACTCTCCATAGGATGATATTACTTCGTTAATTGCATTCTTTATAATTGAATAATCATTTTCACAAACAACGGATTCGTATTTCCCCGCCTGTGACTCCTTATCAGTGTCTTCATTCTTAGCACTACTACGCACAATCAACTTCTCTATTTCGTGGAATTCTTCCGTCAACTCATTCAACACATCTGTCGAATTATTTCTCCATGTTTCGACACTAAAATAATAAGGTTTTAATACTTGTGCATTAATTATGTTTTTATTCTTATATAATAATTCTAGTGTTTCTGCCTTTGTCCCAAAAGAAAAATTGTTCATACTGATTGTACCGTCCATGCTCTAAATTGTTGTTAAAATACTAACGATTCTTATTGGATTGTGCCATCCAGACTCTTGTCACATATGGAATCTCAATTTCTTTCACTTTCAATCCATAAACATAATCTTCTATATCTGATATTATTGCATCAAATTTGTCTTTAGCTTGTCTCTCAACTGTGCCATGCGATTTCCATGCCTCAATTACATCTTCAACTTTTACACAATGAGTCACATTGCCAGAAAATGCTTGAATATTATCAAATTTTCCACTCTTCTCAATAACATCTGTTTGATCTTCTCTACGTGTTCCATATGAATAATCACTAATATGCTTTTTTATGATTTCTTCAATATTGTGCTGTACAGTATCTTCCAAATCACGATGGTTCCACATACACGCAAACCATCCATTATCAACTAGAATTCTTTGCGCTTCTTCTAATGCCTCTTGTCTATTACATACATTAAAAGACGAGCCAAATGTAACAAGTTTATATTTGTTGCTTGGTTGTCCAGTATGCTCGCCTACGCCCTCATACCATATTACATTTTTTAATCCAGCTGTTCTTTTAATGCCATTACTTCTCATTGCATCGTTAGGTTCAACGGCCGTAACTTCTAATCCTTTCTCTGCAAGCATTAGGGTAAGATGTGCAACTCCCGCTCCCACATCACACACATAATCACCTTCTTTTACTTTTGCTCTTTCAAGCATTTTATCAATTGCTTCTTGCGCATAATCAGGCCTTTTCAAATATGCATCAGCTAAATTTGTATAATCCCATTCTGTTTTCATTCTCTGTTTATTACTCCTCTCATAATCATAGTACTTACTCTGTTGCTATTATTCTCTTAATTATAAATTATATCATTTATCCAAAAAAGACTCTACACTCTTCGTGTAAAGTCTTTACCATTCATATTATTGTGATTCCATGCCATTTTCCGCCGAAACTTAAGGTTCCTCATGAAGACCTATCACAACCCTTTAATAACACTCAAATAATCTTGTCTCTGGTCTACAACAGCATATATAGTAACAAGCCTGTCTTCATCATCAACCTTATAAAATACAAGATCTTTTTCTAATATAAGAACAAGATATCCTTGTCTCTTAAGTACATTGTATTTAGGCACAACACCTATATATGGATTATCTTCAAGAGCCATTATTAAATTCTCAATATAATCTAGTTTTTCAAGAGCAACATCTGTACCAAAATTTTCAGCGACATGGAGTATTATTCTATGCAGTAAAGAATCAGCAGTGTCTGTTCTTACAATTCTATATTTCAATCTTTGTCCTCCATTAGGCCTCTTCTTAATTCATCAAAAGTATCTTTGATTGGTGCAACCCTACCTAATTTAACATCTTCATCTGACTCAGCAAGAATCTCTAGAAGCTCTATACGGGCCTTCATTCTGTTGTATTCTTCATAAGATAAAGACACCGTATCTCCTCTACCATTTACCGTAATAATAACAGCTTCGTTTTCTTCACGACACTGCTTTGATATTTCATTATAATGATTTCTTAGATCAGCTGATGGTCTGATTGATTCCTGAAATGCATACATAGTATCTACCTCCACACTTTTATAGGCATATTGTATCACAATATGTCTATAACCTCAACAAATCTAAAAACTATTTGACTCTCAATCTTCTCCCCAAAATATCTCACGACGCTCAGTTATTTTCTAACGAATATGATAACTCCCACAATAGAGTTTTCATAGATAGTATGAACTCATTTAATTCATTTGTATGACTCTGCAAAGATGCTATAGATATAAGTTGGTCTGTAGCACTTTTAACATCATGAGCGATATTCTTTATAATCTTGCTAGACTTTGAGAATATATGGCTCAACTCGAGAAGGAAAACCAAATACTAAAAAAGCGATTGTCATCTTCACTCCACACTCAGGCAACGACTTCTTCCTAAGCGTTCCACCGAGAAGCCAAAGTGGAAAGGTTAATCCCATTACCTTTGTGTGTGTCAGAATCAATAACTACAACCTATATGTATCTATTTAAGATATACATCATTAGTCTAAGAGGTTTACACATAATAATTTACACTCTCGACTATGTTGCATTTGAGGCATCAAAATCTATTGAAATTTTAATACATGTCCTTTTAGCTATTACCCATTATCTCCACTAAAACTCCTTTTTAAAATACGTTTTTCTAATCTCTTAAAGCTTGCTCCATTTTCTATAGCCATATCTAGACATTCGTCACGATTATATACACAAATACTATTTTCAACAAATTTTCTTTTTAAAAAGCTTCGTATCTTTTTAGAATCATCATCGTCAGACAAGAATAGTTTATAATTACACACCACGCACATTGAAAGTGAATGAATTTCTCCCAGACTCTTTCCTCGCTTCCAATCCTTGAAAATATCATCAACAGGCTTTTTCCCTAGAATGTCATTGCATATCTCCTCAAAAACAATTTTATAATACTCTGTTTTTGAAGTATCTTTTTTTATTATGCTTATACTCTCGATAAAAACTTTCTCTTCTTTTATCAAGCCTAACACTCTTCTTTTTACTATTGAACTTGTGCCTTCATCTAAAACTTCATTTCTATATAATAATTCATGAAAAGCCAAAGAATAATCTAATGCTTTAAAGAGTCTATCTATCAAGTCTTTCCATTGTTCCTCATCACCATATTCAACTTTTGTTAGGTGTTGAATAAAATCATTATCAATTAACGCAATATCTTTCAATTAAAAAATCTCCTGTAATTTAATTAAATCATTATCATTATCTCTTTCATCCTTTTTTGTAATTACTTTATATTTATCTTTTAGTCGAACTGCTTTGGGCGGCAAATCTCCCCTGTCTTCAAAGTTTTCTAACAAGCCATCTAACCCATCAATAGATTTTGTTTTTGTGACGCTCAACAACGTCTTATAATCATTTTCATTAATTATTTGCTCAAGGATCTTATTAACATTTTCTTTTAATTCATCTGAAATTAAATACGTAGCAGATTCGTACGAAATCATTCCCAGTTCATAAAACCTAATAACAACGGCGTCAAATGTGGTAGAGAAATAATTCATAGCATCCGCTACTATATTAATAAAATCCATAAAACTAATCTCATTATTTTTTTTCTTCTCTATAAGCTTTTCTTTTTCCCTTGGAATAAATAGTTTTTCTGGCATAAGCAAATCAGCTGCAAATCTATTTACAATTCTTTCTTCGTCTAAAGCATCGTCCTTTATCTCATCATATACCTTTAAAATATGCCCCAGTTCATGTGCCGTTGCAAAAACTTGCTTTTCCATAGTTTTACTTGTATTGATAAAAATAAACCTTTGGTAACCTTGCTTTGATGGTACATCACTTAAAAGAAAAGCATCGTTTTCTTCTTCATCCAATGGGTATTTAACAATAATCGCATATTTACGCGCAATTTTAAAAACATCCTCGCCCAAAGGATGTTCTGTCTCAAAATCAAGTCTCTTATTTATATAATCTTTTATTATTTTTTCACTTTTTTCTGATATATCTTGTGGTAATTTATTCATTCCTTACTCCGTATATAATACTCATCCATTAAATCTAAATAATCGTATATGTCATCTAAGACCGCTTCGCGATTTTCTATGTTTTTAAACCCAGTCATACAATCGACATATTGCTTATTATAGTCATAATCATTCGGTTTTAAAATATCATCAACACCTACATTCAAACAATCAGCTATTTTTTCTAATTGATTATAACTCATCATCTTTCTTCCTTTGTAGAATAATTCGATATCTCTTATATCACAATTGATTATTTCAGAAAGAACCTTATTACTTATCTTCGTTTTTTTTACCCTTTTTTCAATTTCAAACCCAATTACTCTAATACTTTTCATAGCTTTCCTCTTTTATTAACTACTTCTTTGTATTTTTACTAATTTATAATAAACCACTTTTATTATACCATATTAATACATAATTATAGTTTGTTTTTAAAACTTTTTACATATATCTACGCCGACTCCCTAGGTGGACACATTGCTTTAATTAACCCTTTTATATTTGATGTTATAAACACGCGTAAATCCAGTAATAACATCCATTTTTCTTCCACTTCAATTTTTAATTCCTGAAACAGTCCTAAAAAGGTTGTCTTTGTTTGTCTTACAATATCTAGAGCAAAATATTCATTATATGAATGCGCCACATTATTTCTAGCTTGTAATGCATCAAGCCACTTATCTTCTCCTGCTATCATTCCTGCAGAATAAGCTGTCTTAAGTACTTTTTTAGGTTAACTCGTTTTGCTCTCTTCGAACCCTTGATTATCTATTGCTTTACAGAAATTCTCATACTTATCTGCAATTCCAGTATTATCGCTCATCTATCTTCTCCCCAAAATAGCATCCTATCTTGTATATCATCCTAAGTGCGTACTCTCTAAGTTCTGGTGGAAAGGACTTAAGGACAGGTGATGTCTCGAAGCTTATTACGCCATCATAACCTATTGCAGATAGCCCCGTAAGGAATCCATCCCAATCAGTACTAGGATTGTTCTCTCTTGACCTGGTAAATGTAAATGGAACCTGATGAAGATCAGCCATGCCATCATTATCATGCACATGAAGTACCTTGAGACGAGGACCAAGTGTTTCTATGAATTCCTGAAATTTAATTCCAACAAGATTAGCATGCCCTGTATCGAAACAGAATCCCAACACCTCTGCTCCATATTTATCATTCATCTCGTCTATTCTCGTAACTGCCTTAGCAGCATTACAGCATGGTCCTTCTATTATGTGCGAGCCTGCGCTCTCATATATATTTTCAACACACATGGTTATGCCATGCTCTGCTGCAAATGGCGCTAAATATTCTAAGAACTTCTGTGTCTCCTGCCACTCTAATTCTTCTGAACCAAGAAAGCGAGATAATTTGAATCCATGTATTACAATATATTTACAACCAAGATAATCACATATCTTCATGCTCTTAACGGCCATAACTTCTCTAAGATAATCATTAAATTCCTTAGATGCTGTTGGCACATAATTAGGATATGGCATATGCATCTGGAAGATTTCAATTCCTGTCTCCTTGCAACCATTCTTTAACGCAGAGAAATAGTCACAAAGTTCCTCTTCACTTTTATCAAAGAAAGGATTCGTCTTCTCCTTATACAAATCCTTATTAGTCAAGTAGGAATGCAGACTAAAGTCAATACTAGAAAAACCAATCTCCTTTAGTCTCTTCAAATCCTCTATTGGCTCTTCATGATTAACAGCCACACTTGACTGAACACCAACACGTATCATTATTACTCCTTATCCCTATGCTTCATATATTTCTCTATAATCTCAGCCATTACTACAGCTTCTCCTGCTGTATACTTATAACTATTTCTTCCGGCGCCGTTAATCTTAAGGACGAACTCGCTAATCTCGTATCTGAATCCATCTCCCTGGAAGCTTGGCTCATATACATCTACTTTAGATGGGTCTTCAAAATGTACTTCAAAATGCTTTGTCAACCACCAAGGCGACGGTGCAAGAATATATCCTTTTGTACCGGATATTACAAGATTACCTTCCGACTTAACAGCAACACCGTTCTTGGATGTAGCCATGCCGTTATCATATTCTAATTCCGTCTTGGTATATATATCTACTCCTTTATCATCGTATAATGACTTGAATCTAATATCTTTATATTCTTTTCCCAAAAGCTTTATAGCAGGAAGAAGGGTATAGCTTCCGAATTCTAAGAAGCTTCCTTCATATATGTTAGAAGTCCTCTCTCTTGAACCAGGGTCAGCTAATCTTGTATAAGCCGCCTCAACATCACGAACATCACCTATAACACCTGAACTTGCAACGTTCATTAATTGTTGAAATCCTGGACAGTAAGCTGTCTTAATAGCCTCCATTAATACAAGATCATTCTCCTTGGAATAATCGTATAATTCCTCCGCTTCATCTCTCTTAAAGCATAATGGTTTCTCACATAAGACATGCTTACCTGCATGTAATGCCTTCTTAGCATATTCATAATGAGTCTCATTAGGCGACGCAATGTATATGGCATCAACCTTATCTAAGAATTCATCATAGGACCCATAATAATTATCTAGTACATATCTCTTCTTCAGGAATTTATCTTCCTTAACCTCAGGATTAAATGTACAGATAACATTTACACCAGATACATACTTTATTTCAGCCAAAAATCTCGGAACAATACGACCTGTACCCACAATTCCAAGATTAATAATCTTAAAACTATTATTTCTTATCTGTGTAGAGGATACATCTGGCGTCCTATCGAGATACACCACCTCACAGAACTGCTTAAGGTAGTCAAATGTTCCAATCCAATCAGAACCAAGTGTAAATATATCCACCCCATATTTCTGAATATCTTCAATTTTTTGTCCAACGTGATCCTCAACAATTATTTCATCAGCAAAACCCGTAGCACGGACATTTTCAATACGTGTCATAAGAGAATCTACTACGTTGACCTTTCCTCTTGCCTCATCAAAATGGTCAGTTGTTACACCAACAATAAGGTAATCTCCCAACTCTTTTGCACGTTTTAAAAGATTGTAATGACCTTGATGGAACAAATCATATGTACCATATGTTATAACTTTAGTCATGTAACTTCCTCTCTTTATAATTAATAGGAACACTTATTGTTGTAACACAAAATGGAACTTCAACCACATCGTCAAAGTCTCTCCTATCATATACTGTATCTATTCCTTCTTGTATATTCGCCGATATACGTACCTTGGTCGCATCCGCATCTCTTACTGAACCCGCAATACTGTCTGCAACCTGTAAGAACTCATTTCTAAGATTTGATTCCATATCAATGCTAATATCAACAATTTTCTTCCACTCTTCTACTATTCCAGCAATTTCATCAGAATATGGTGGGAGGCTAGGCATACTTTTTGACGTTGTTATCAAGTTTTCAACTAACGTCTTTCGAACTTCATCTTTCGAAGAATCTGTTGAAACCAAATCAATTACATCTATATATACCAATACTTCTTCATTATATCCATGAAATCTTTTTTTATACTCCTCATAATCACATCTATATTTATCAGAACTGATACTGATTGTCATACTTTCATAATCATCTTTAGAATATATAGATGAATAATTAAACCATGGATCTAATTTCTGATCAAGCATTGACAAAAATTCTCTAAAATTTTCTCTTTTTATCGCAACATGAATCTCGCTATTAATTACGCCATCATCATCTCCACTAACAATTGCATCTAATGTATCATCAATTGCATAATAAGATATATTACTTATCGAACAAATTCTTTTTAGCTCTTCTAACACCTCACACTGCGCTGCAAACTTCCTTCTAGAATTATCTTCACCACTAGATAAATCATCAAAGAATTTTTCATCTATTCTTAGTGTAGGTGTAGAGTCTTTCTCAATAAACTTTATATAGAATCTACTTGATATATCCTGTATATATTCAAATGCTCCTTCAAAAGTTTTGTGTATTTTCTCGTCAAAAATTGCGTTTATATATTTGTCATAAAATGGGTAATCATGTCCACACGCAATATTCTTAGGCGTCATATAATCATCACCATATTTTTTACGAAGAATCAAATCATAATTAAGCGGAACAGGTATTGTTGTATTCTCAAATGGCATTCTTGTAGATGAATAATACGATTCTTTTGGGATATAATAGTCCTTACCATTGCCTAAGCAAGGCATTTCTGTTAGATAATCTGCTTCTTCTGAATTATATAACCCTTCAATCTCTTCATTAAGAATTAGTATCTCTTGCTGACTTGGGTTTTCCTCACTAAATTCAATATTACAAATCTTTTCTAATCGTTTTAATGATGATTTATATTCTGCAAATTTTTCTGCATATTCTTTATCAATAGGAGTATGTTCATCTAACCACTCTTTGGCATAAAAAGCCTGCGAGCATAATCTCAATGCATCAACCTGTTCTTTTTCTAATTTCTTCTCTCTAGGCACATAATCTAAGGAAAAAATATCTAGCCCAACAGGAAAAGGAAATCCATGATAATCTTTATAGATGTTTCTATCTGTAGTAAACTTTGTCGAATTCATTACGCGCGCTGCATGTAATCCATGATCAGGAGCATTATAACAAGTATTGATGATTATGCCTTCATAACTATCAACTACTTCTGCGAATCTCTCTAGGTCTTTTCTAAGCATGCACAAATCAATATCGTCGTCCCACGGTATATATCCTTTATGCCGAATCGTTCCAAGGAGTGTTCCCCAATCTGCAAAGTAAGGTATATCATTCTCTTCACATATTCTATCAACCATGCTTAACATTTCTAATTGTGCAGCCCAAGCATGCTTCATAAAAGCAGGGATAGTAAATCCATCTCTTGTTTCTTCTTTAAAGAATTCAATATCAAAATCCAACATGTAACACCCCAAAAGCAATATCCTTTAAATATACTTTGCTTAGTATCTATCCTCTTAGCTTCTTCTTAACCTCATTTTCGGCATCAGTAAGCTTCTTTACTCCATCACCAAATATTTCAGGTAATACCTTTATATCTTTACAAAGTTTATGAAAATCAGCCACTTCTAATGATGCTGCTTGGTCTGATCCATACATAGAACGATCCAATGTAATATGTCTTTCAATAGAACTTGCACCCATAACCGCTGCTGCAAAAGAAACAATTCGACCAGTTTCGTGTCCACTATATCCTACTTTACATCCATATCTGTCTTTTAATGTATTTAACATTTCTAGATTCGCATCTTCATTTTTCATAGGATATGTACTATTGCAATGTACTAATTCAAATGGACAATCATATTTCTTGAAGACTTCTACTGCCTCGTCTATTTCTTCCATAGTACTCATACCTGTAGATACAAAAGTATACTTCCCTTCCTTTGCAACCTTATCGAGTAACTCCTTATTATTTAGCATTGCCGAAGCAATTTTATTATATTTTAAATCATATGAGGCAATAAAATCCTGAGAATCTATATCCCATGCCGAAGCGAACCATTCAATACCCTTCTCTTTACAATAACGGTCTATTTCGTCATACTCTTCCTTACCAAATTCCAATCCCATTTTTTGCTCGCGATTTGTTGTACCCCAAGGAGATTCTCTATAACGGTCTAATTCTTCCTTAGAATATACTTTTTCAACTGTTCTTTTTTGAAATTTGACAGCATCTGCTCCTGCAAGAACAGCCCAATCAATTAACTGTTTTGCAATGTCAATATCTCCATTATGATTAATTCCAATTTCTCCAATAATAAATGTCTTCTCCATATTATCCTCCCATTATCTCCATTAATAGTTACATACTGCATTTTATTATATCATTGTTTGCTCGCTATACAAAACATATTAGAAGTCATCTTATGTCTTGCAAGAATTTCAAAATATTCCTTATTCATCTTTTCAAATAATGCATTAACTTCTTTTCCAGCAGCTTCATCTCTAAATTCAATGTGAGGCTTATTCAATCCAAATATACAACTCTCCTGGGGCTTGTTATTAAAATACCAAAACAAATTATTAAGCAAATTATAATCCTGCAAATAAAACATTTCTTCAACCTTAAAACCAGATTTTGCAAGCACAGTTGATAGTGATTTTTCTGAAAAGTAACTTAGGTGCGCCTCATGATAGTAAAAAGTTTCATACGCTGGCACATCCCATAATTTTAATAATGGATCATATAAATTAGGTACTTCAATAAAAACTTTTCCATCATCCTTTAGCCTGTCATTAACACATTTTAAAAATTCAAATAAATCGTCTATATGTTCTAAGACCTGAAAGAATCCAATATAATCAAACTTTTCATCCTTTTTCCAATTAATGTTTTCTATACTCTGTGTATATATGTCAGGCTCATCGCCTCCCATTTCAACAATCAAATTCTTACAAAAACCTGCCCCTGCATCATCCAATTCAACACCAGATATATTCTTGAATTTACCAATAATATGCGATAAAAATTGACCTGATGATGAGCCGATTTCAAGAAATGACTTATTCTCATCATAATACTTCGAAATAATATTCAATCGATCAGTCTGATAATCCTTTTGCATCTCATAAAGAGATTTCGCAGATTCTCTTTCTTCTACAGTAAGGTCATTTTTGAATTTCTTCCTATATTCCTTATCATAATATTCCTTAGCATCATCAAACGCGGATTCAAGCATTCCATAATCACAATAAGGGCAATAATACACCATTCCCTTGCCCCGTCGAAGCTTCGTTGTCAAAACCTCTGTATCTTCATTACCACATATTCTACATTTCATTTATTTTACTTCCCTTTTATCTAAATAATTACAAATCCTCAACTAATTCCAAATAGTTCCCTTCTGGATCTCTACAAAAGCAAACTTTATGCATCTTATCTCTCGAGAGTAGCGGTTTTGAGTAAAACTCAACCCCTTCCCTTGTAAGTCTACTATATAAATCGTCCACATCTACAACGGTAAACGCAATATGGCAACACCCACCAAAATAAACCTGATTTGAATGAACATCCTCGTCATTTTCAGATTTTATCTTTAACAATTCAATCATACATCCATCAACTGTTATCAACTTATACAATTCAACTTCTATTTCACTTCCATCCTTACCATATAAGCTAGAAATGTAATCGCCAACCTCCGTATCATGAACAGCAATATTCATATCAAAATTTTTCATATAAAAATCTTTCATCTCTTCAAGATTTTTTACAAAAATTCCAGTATGTCTAATTAGATTCATTAACTACTTCCTCCATGGATTCTATTATGATATCCATTCCTTCAATCAATGCATCGTTAGGAATTGTAAGTGGTGGTCCAATCTTTATTGTCCCCGTCATTGTCCTTATTGACATCAAACCTTTTTCAAACGCTCTCTCAATAACCCGATCAACTAATTCAACATCAAGTTCATTTGAATTTGGTTTACAAACCACTGCTGCAAACGCAAGCCCAAATCCGTGAATCGAAACAACTCTATCAGGAAATCTTTCTTTTAATTCATTAAACTTTTCTCTTACAATTTTTTCCTTTTGCTTTGCCTTTTCAACCAAGTTCTCTTGTTCAAGATACTTAAGATTAGCCAATGCCGAAGCGACTGGAAGTGGACTTCCTCCATGTGTACTATTCAAAGAACCATCAACATCAAGTATTTCATGATTAGCTAGCACTGCAGAAAGTGGTAGCGCACCACTTACCGCCTTCCCACAACATATAATATCAACATCTATTCCATAATACTCATATCCGAACATCTTACCAGTTCTTCCAAAACCAGCCTGAACCTCATCCGACACGAATAAAGCATCATGCACTGTCAAGAATTCTCTCAACGCCTTAATATATCCTATAGGATAGAATAATGCCGCCCATCCCTGATAAGGTTCAAGAATTGCTCCGGCAATAGTATCAAAATCTATTCCATCAGCCTTCATCTTCTCAATATGCTCATTAAAGACCTTTCGTCCGCACTCTTCATCATATATCTGATCCATACTTTCGAAAGCATTAGTAGGACATGGGAGGTGGTATATATTAGGATCTTTTGTTCCTATCCATTCCCATGAAGAAGGTTTTCCAGCCATAGTTTGTGCACCAAGAGTTTTACCATGAAATGCACCTAGAAATGACAACATCACAACCTTACGAGGAGACTTCTTCATACCTCTTATTCTACATAGCTTTAATGCACACTCTGTTGTCTCAGAACCAGTCGTAAGAAGAAATGCCATATCTAAATTCTTAGGTGTCATTTTTACTAACTGTTCCGACAGCAGGGATCTTTCCTCTAAGTAATAATAATAACTATTAAGAAGCGGCTTATCAATCATCTTGCGCAAAGCTTCTACCATATCCTCATTTCCATGGCCGCTATTAGTTACAAAAATTCCCGAAGAAAAATCAATCCACACATTCCCCCACTTATCAAAGACTTGATAATCTATTGCCTTATCCCATACGGCATATAGTTGATTATTCATAGACCAAGGCTCGTATTTTATAGACCTTTCTATAATCTCTAAGCTCTCTGGCACAGGGATTTTAGTACATATCTTTCTATTCTTTGTGTTTACTTTGGGAACCTCTTTAGGTTCTCTTCTAAACATATATTCCATAATTATTCTCCAACCGTCATTTTTTGTAAATATTTGTATACTTCATATTCTCTTCTTTTAATCTGATATTCTAGATACTCGAACTCTTCTATGGTATCAACCTCTGTACACACTGGAGATTCGTACGCCATCATCATCTCTCCGTGTAATATCTTAGATTTCAATATATATTCAGTCTTCAATACATCCACATATCCATCTGGAATATAGACATCCGGGAAGCTTTCTCTACCTTTATTAGTATCATCAATACTTGCATCGGAAAGTATACTTTTAAAAGTATTATTCTGTCCTTTTAAATACCATTTATATGGCGTCTCGGCCGCTTTGTGAGCGGACCTTAAAGATGTGTATTGCGTATTTTCTTCTATTGCAATTAAAGCTTTATCAACAATTCCCACATCCCTTAATGGCGTCGTAACTCTAATATGTGCGAAAAATTCTGGTAACACACCCTCATTTTCATCGAACCAATCAAAAGCATGCTTTACGAACTCATAATCAGTGGCTGAATCCGATGCCGCCTCACTAGGTCTCATAAACGGAACTTCTGCACCATACTTTTTCGCTATATCAGCAATCTCATAATCATCAGTAGACACTATTATCCTTGATATCTTAGATGACATTTTACAGATTGCTATTGAATAAGCAATTAATGGAAATCCCCCTAATTCTTTTATATTTTTTCTTGGAAGACCCTTTGATCCACCTCTTGCTGGTATAATGGCCCAAAAAGTATCCTTTTCAATCCTCATACATTTTCCCCCATCAGATTGTAATACAACTTATCTTTTCTATCCTTATATGTTGGAAATCTATTTCGAAATTCGTCTACATCATTCTGTAAATCAAAAAACATAACTGCCTCCGTACCATATGCTTCTGCAAGCACTTCTCCATCTGGAGAAATCACGCAACTACTTCCACAATATTCTATATTTCCTATATTTCCAACACAATTAATTCCAATAATATATACTTGATTTTCAATTGCTCTAGCCCTAAGAAGTGTTTCCCAATGTTCATTTCTCTTCTCTGGCCAATTAGCTGGTACAATAACAACGTTTGATTTTTTTGAAGCAATACGAAAAAGCTCAGGAAATCGCAAATCATAACATATCATAGTACTAAAAATAATTTCATTCATTTCAAAAAAAGATAAAGATTCCCCACTAGCAAAATACTTATCTTCATCTGAATAAGAAAATGGGTGAATCTTAACATAGTCAGACATAACTTTTCCATTCTCGTCTACTATTGTATAATGATTCTCACTTTGAGTTTTGTTTTTTACCCAGCCAAATCCTATTGCGATTCTATATTCTTTACAGATTCTTGCAATAGCATCAACGCTTTCATTATTAACCTCTCCCGTCGCCTTAGTATTCATTGAAAACCCAGTAAAGCTCATTTCAGGTAAAAGCAGTAAATCTACATCCTTCTTATTTGTCGACAGGAATTTTTTCAATTTTTTTAAATTTTTTTCTTTATCTTCCCATGCTATGTGCGACTGAAATATTCCTATTTTCATTTTTATTCCTCAATACAAATATATGATATATTCTTATATCAATTCTATATAGACTTAAGCTGTCCACCATCTACAGCAAGCAGCGCACCCGTAATAAATGAAGCCTTTTCAGATGAAAGAAATGTTACAGCATTCGCCACCTCTTCAGGCTTTCCAAAACGCTTCATCGCTACAGTTGATTCGATATATGAATTTACACTTTCAGGATTATCTTCCTTAAGTTCCTCCCATCTTCCACCTTCAAAATATACATTTCCCGGCATAACACAATTAACGCGTACTCCCTTAGGCGCATACATTTGCGAAAGATATTTTGTCATAGTTACTATATAAGATTTTGCCGCCGCATATCCACATGGAGCGCTTGATGCTTCCTTTGCAACAACAGACGAAATAAGAACTACAGATGAATTGATTCCTCTTTCCAACAAAAAACTAATACGCCCTAACACATTAATATTACTAACAACATTAATCTCGTAGAATCTTCTAAGTTCTTCTATGCTTAAAGCATTTGTATTATTTGGTTTTCCCGAACCAATATTGCCTATAAAAACATCTAACTTTTTATACTTATTCTCTATATAATCCGCAATCCGTTTTGCACTAGCTTCTGAGCATGCATCCGCCGTAATATAATCTACTTTTCCCGGATACTTCGAATCCAGTCTATTAGCTTCTTTACTCAGCACATCTTCACTTCTAGCATTTAAAATGACATTTGCTCCCTCTTCTAATAAGCTCGTAGCAATAGTTAGTCCGATTCCCTTACTTGATCCTAATACAAGAGCGACCTTCTTCTTTAACCCCAAATCCATATGTTTTACTCCATATCATATTTCTTACAATAATCTCTCACGAACATCATTTGACTACTAATCTCATCAAATTCTTTACCATCTTCTCCTCGTGCAGCTTGAAGTATTATACTATTACTATATCCAATCTTTTTAAGTGACGAAAAAACCTTGTCAAAATCTGCACTTCCAGTTCCGAGTCGCATAGTTGTGCCTTGATATTTTCTGTCCTTAATATGCACATTGGCAATATAACTCCCTAGACTCATTATCTCTTCTTCATGATTATAACCTAGTCCCGAACTATTACCCGAATCATAATTTGCATAAATATTATTATGATTAACATTCTCTAGAAACTGACGAAAAGTCCCTACAGGCATATCCGTCTCACACCCAATTTTAATATTCATTGTCGTTGCGATAGCTATAACATCACAAAGGAACTCAATAGCTCTTTTTCCCTCCTCTTTATTTTTTATAGATGAATTATCCACCATTGGAATTTCCAACAAAGAGGCTCCTATATCTTTCATGGCCTCAAGAACCACTTTAGTCACGTCAAGATTTTTTTCTCTTACACTATCTTGTTGTTCTAAATTCTCTTTATAAAAAGGCTTTCTCATAAAATAGTCAAAACAAACAGACCTAACCTTTATACCACTTTCGTCAATAACGCCTTTTAACGCTTTAATCCCATCAATAGTCCAAAGCGGATTATCTTCATGTCTATCATCATCAAATATCCATTCTATCTCATCAAGCCCTAATCGTTTTGCATTATAAAATTCTTCCTTCCAATTATCAAAAGGGAAAAACTGAATACCTCTTCCTTTAGATGGTGTCAGCCGCCCTTGCATAATTCCATACGATAGCATAATATTTCTCCTACCAACAAGTTCTTCCTCCATCCACTACAACAGTTGATCCCGTCATATATGCGCTGGCGTCAGATATCATATATAATACAGTACCTTGATACTCATCTTTACTTGCCATTCGTCCCATCGGAACGAGGTTGGTTAATTTTTCAATAAATTCTTTATCTTGACCATTCTCTATTCCTGCAGGACATATAGCATTACAACGCACTCCCTTATCGCCCCAATAAGTCGCTAAATATTTTGTGAGTCCGATAAGACCATGCTTTATTACAGAATATGTCACCGGCTTAATAGTTTGTTGTTCTTCAGCCAATCCTTCTCTTCTATATATCCTTTGGTCCGGAGCAATAATTCCGAGATCCGAAGAAATATTTAATATTACTCCTTTTTTTTGCTTTTCCATTTGCTTTCCAAAAACCTGCGCACATAAAAAAGCACCCGTTAACCCCACGGCGATATCTTCATTCCAGATATCTATCGAGAAATTATCGAACCGAATTGCTCCCATATTTTCGGCACAACTTTCCATCTTTGGATTGTTTGCCGCATTATTAATCAATATATCAATATGTCCGTATTTTTTTATAATATCATCACATACTTCTTCAACTCTTTTTCTATCAGTAATATCAGCATTATAAATATCAATAATACCTTCTGGGAACTCTTTAAGTAAGCGTGCTTTTTCTTCGTCAAGTTTTTCGTCACTAATATCTATAAGTACCGCTACTCCCCCACCAGTAAGAACAGCATGTGCATGACTATCCCCCATCAAACCAGCTCCACCAGTTATTACACATACTCTATCATCTATACGAAACTTATCCATAATGTTACTCATTTTCTTTTCCCCATTACACTTCTACAAAATTACGTTCAACAATTTCTGCAAGTAAATGGCCAATAAAAATATGACCCTCTTGAATCCTTGGTGTATCACCTGAAGGAACATTAATTACGTACTCATAGTTCACGCTATTTTTATCAATTTTATTCCCAGTCATTAACACGCTAAATATACCGTTTTCTTTTGCGTAATCAAGTGCCCGTATCACATTCTCAGATGTACCACTTGTACTTATCCCTATAAGCACATCACCCGGACGTCCTTTCGCCTCAATTTGACGTCTAAAAACTCTTCCATATTCATAATCATTTCCAATAGCAGTAATAGAAGACGTATTGACAGATAATGCTTCGGCATTAAGTGCTTTTCTCTCAAGGTAAAATCGACTAACAAATTCCGCAGCAATATGTTGAGCGTCAGCAGCACTTCCTCCATTTCCACATAAGTATAATGCCCCGCCATTTTCCATACTTTGCGAGATACATTTAGCCACATTGAAAACGTTCTCCATCAAGGCGTCATCCTCATTTATTTTTTGAAAAATATCTATATGCTCTAAAACCTTATTATGAAACCACTTTTCCATACATTACACCTTTTTACTCTTTAATACATGACATAATTCGTTAATACAAGACTCTCCTCCTCGTCCTTTTAATACTATATCAGATACTCCTTTAACTTCTTCAATAGCATTATCTGGACAAACACCTAGCCCTGCGTACGAAATAGCTTCTATATCATATTTGCCATCTCCAATATAACATATCTCAGATTGATTTATACCATAGTTTTTCTGCAATTCAATAATTCTGTCTTTTTTATTTTTACATCCACACTCAAAACTATCCCATTCAATCTTATTCCTAAAATATTCTGTAATAGGGGTATTCTCTCCTGTCAGGGCAGCTATCTTGTAACCTGCTTTTTTTATATCATTTAGCGCATCTATTTCACACAAACCTATCTTCTTTATTTCATTACCTGCACAATCGACATATATGCATCCATCGGTAAGTACTCCATCTATATCGAAGCATACTAGTTTTATCATATCTTACCAATCCTCTCTATCTATGGCACTAATTAAATTATATCTATTATATACGGATTTTACAATGAATCATTTGCTGTATTAATAACCTCTTCTACTTTCATCTCAATAAATTCTTCCACAAAATCATATTCGAATTCTTTATTATATTCCTTTTCCATTACATCCTTTAAACCAATTATTTGCTCTTTATAAAATGGATAATCATGTGACGCTCCAATATTCTTAGGAGTCATATAATCTTGCCCATAACAACTAAGCAGTACTTCCTTGTAACACTTCATAATTGGTATTGTTATATTCTCGAATTCTACCCTTTTATATGGAACAAAATCTTGCTTCTTATAACGATATAAACCCATTTCTGCAGCAATCGCCATCATACATCCAACATACTCTGTATCGTCTTCTACATAGATAGCTGACAATATATCATATATCTTTTTTACTTCATGACGAAGCCGATTATTATAATCAATAGGAAGTCCAAAAGTGTTCTCTATATCCTCCACTATTTGTAGAACATCCTCCTCATATGGACCTTCTTCCGGTATACTTGCCTCAACTTTCAATAAAAAGGACAAGGAATCTTTTAATTCTTGTAACAAGTCATCGCCATCAGGAACATTATCTACAGGAAAAATATCTACTCCAACTACATATGGACAATTATGAAACTTATCTAAAAATGATTTATCAAAATTTATATGTCTTCCGTTAATTACACGTGCTTTGACAATATCTCTTTCCGGATCATTATAAACACTGCTTATGTCATACCATTTATCTAATAAATCCGGTGATTCACGCAGAAAAACATAGTAATCTTCTCTAAGCATACATATATCTATATCATCATCCCATGGAATATAACCATTATGTCTTACAGCGCCGAGCAATGTTCCAAAATCAGCATAATAGTTAATATTAAGTTGCTTACAGAGTCTATCTATCTCTAAGAGTACCTCCAACTGCGCAGCCCAAGCTCTTTTCATCATGGAAGATATCGTAAATCCCAGTCTTTCTTCTTCACGAAAAAACGACTCATCAAAAACTAATTTTGTATCGACCAACTTCTTACCACTCACCTATTTTACCCCATTTTTCTTTCAAAACTCTAGCTGCCTTGATATACTCGTCAAGCATTATCAGACTAAGATCAACAAGCTTTTTAATATTTTCATAATCATCATCATGAATGATTTTTAACTCATCAATAACCTCGAAATACTTCTTAGTACAACACCTTTTGTATAATTCAAAATCTTTATTTTCGTCAAAATACTTATTATACACCCCTACCTTTTCTATTGCTCTAATAAATTCTTTTGTATTGTACTTTTTCTTTTCATTAATATCTCTTAGTTTATAATAATCTCTTTTTGCTTTTTTTAAATAATCTATATTATAATCGATATTATCAAATGAAGCTTTTATATCTTTTTTTACTATTTCCTTTTCCTCATCATCAAGAATATCATTGCTTTTAACTATCATTCCTTCGAAATCTAATGTTCCTTTTGGACAATATTTATCTATAGCCTCTCTAATCGTAATAATTTCAGTTCCTTTAATAAGTGCTCCACCTTCCGTAGCATCAATAACATTAATTTCAGGACTCAATTGTATAGTCTCTTCAAACCACAACCTATACGCGTCCATATCTGTTCTAGTAAGCACTTCTCCACCATCAATACTCTCCACATAGAAATAATCCTTATCATTCTCATTGGCATCTTCTTCATCTTCAAAGGCATCCTCAGCATGATGTTTATTACCTGGAAAACCCAAATCCTGACCCATCAAGATAATATTTTTAAATCCTAATTCTTTTGCAAAAGAAAATGCCGTATTAGCTACAGAGCCACCTGTAGCAAGACGTAACATCATCTTATCAAACGGAGCAAGAAGGTCTTCTAAATACCTATCCTTATCTGAAACATATATCTTCCTTCCACGGCTTGCATCTCTTATTGTCAATGCTCCATGCATATGGGTAAGTAAAGGTACTTCTCTTCCTAATTCATCCCTCAAAGAATCCTCATACATTTCTGCATCAACACTTAGCACTACATCTGGCCTAATATTATACTTTGTCGCCGTATTCAATGCTGCATCTACACATAGAATAAACGCCCTACCTTTTAAGTCAATTATTTCCTCTATATTCTTATCAAGCGATGGCCCCGCTGATAACACAATTGCGGGATAATCTTCTATATTGTATTTTCCAAATTCCTCTTTTACTTCTAATACACTTGTCGCATCTTCAAATTTTGTTAAATTATCTATATAATTATTAAGCATATCTTCTTCATAATGAATTAGTGTATTTCTAGAAAGTACATTGCTCTTGTACACATTAATTAATGTCTCTTCATATTCTGCATATTCTTTTTCAAATATCTTATGACAATTCGGAATTGTCGCGATATAAGGTTTGTTTATAGTCTCGAATCCAAATACCGAATAGACATAACTCATAAAATTGTTAAAATTATCCTCGCCTACGCAGAATAAGCATTTATCCTTTTTCAATAATTCGCTATAATCATCTAAACATAAACATCTATAGAAATTTTCTTCTACAGGCTCATAAAAAATAACAAAAAAATCCGGATATAGCCTGATAAGTTGCTGATAATAATCTAAGCTACCTGTTCCAAATACTGTCACAATAGTATTATGTGTTAGTTCCTTAAACTGTTCACACCAAACTGATATTGCTTTATTATTATCTATATTACTTTTCAGCATATACCCATTATATGAATCAACTTCTTGTATATTATCTAATTCTTCTAATTTTTTGATAGTATCCTTGTTAATTTTAATTTCATCGTGATTCTTCTTAATGATATCTATATTTTTCTCTAGATAATTATTCATTGTCTTACACCCCTAAATACTCTATGTAAATTATTGCAATTTCTCTCCACTCATAATATAAACAATCAGCAAGCAAAAAATCGTCTCTCGCGTTACATGCTATCTCAAAATCAGATAACGCATTCTTTACATAAGATAATGTAGTTGCTTTATCCTCTTCAGGAAGACTCTCACTTATTTCAATTATTGTTGACAATATTTGCTGTATCACAATCCCAATTTTATCAACATCTGCTCCATTGCCTTGCCAAAGCGAATATGATTGTTCCTCAATAAATTCGTTATACTCTTTTAGCTTATCACGCATTTTCTTTTTCTCCTATTACAAAAACAGGGGTCACATTAATGTGACCCCTTATATAAGTCTTAACTATTCGCCTCTTATTACTGTAGTAATGAAAGCACTCCTTGGGTAGATTGGTTAGCCTGAGCAAGCATTGATTGTCCAGCCTGTGTAAGAATGTTATTCTTGCTATATCTAACCATTTCATCAGCCATATCTGTATCACGGATACGTGACTCTGCTGCTGTTACGTTCTCTACTACGTTGTCTAAGTTATCTACTGTATGCTCTAATCTGTTCTGTACGGCACCAAAAGTAGATCTCATTGTTGATACAGACTCAATCTGAGTTGCAATTGTTGCAAGAAGATCCTTCGCGTCAGAATTAGATGCAATTGTTGTAATTGCTGATGCAACAGCTGATAGATTAACACCAGTAATACTAATAGTATTATCTGCTTCATTTGTATATCCAACAAAGATTCCTACGCTTGATCCAGCAAGTAACTTCTTGCCATTAAAGTCCGTTGTCTTACCGATACGTCCAATTTCTGTCTTCAACTGTTGAAGTTCTGCATTAATAGAACCAATATCCTTTGAAGAGTTTGTTCCATTTCCTGCTTGAACTGCGAGTTCGTTAGCTCTTTGAAGCATTGAGTGTACTTCTGCTAAAGCACCTTCAGCCGTCTGTACTGCAGAGATACCATCTTGAGCGTTTGTAGATGCTCGATCTAAACCTCTGATTTGCTTTCTCATCTTCTCAGAAATCGAAAGTCCTGCTGCGTCATCAGCTGCACGGTTAATCTTATAACCTGAAGATAATTTCTCTGTTGTCTTTCCTTGCTGTGTTGCTGTTACGTTTAATACTCTTGAAGCATTTGCTGCCTGCATGTTGTGTTGTACTACCATAATTATTTCCTTCCTTGAAATCAATTCGCCTTCCCTTGCGAATTAGGTATTATTTTTTTTGTTTCACACACCGATGTTTTTGTAAGCAATCATCTCTGTCTTGTTACTTACACTCTATATATCGTCAAGCTCTCTTATAACTTTATACCTAAATTTAATTTTTTTATTAATTTGTCATTTGTTAATATATATGCTATAAATAAATTACCTATTTTCTTAGGAGGATATCTCATTGAATATAAACGATACACGAAAAATATATAGTCATATACTTGATGATTACAGCAAGTATATATATGAAAAAAGAGTTATGCACTCACTTACCGGCAATTATTCCTATATGAATGATATATGTAACTCAATTATTAACAAAGACATAATGGATAACATTATGAATAAACTTCAACATGTCAAAGAAAAACTTATAGTACGAGGAGCTGGCAATGATTATCATATTATCAAAAGACTTTATCCTGATTTT
>Ga0256405_10003451_pt1 | contig 32454 bp, 23 predicted proteins | sample RumenRJG_02DNA_FD_189096 | JGI IMG/M metagenome (GOLD analysis project Ga0256405, IMG submission 189096) | Bovine rumen microbial communities from Lethbridge, Alberta, Canada - RJG_02 | ecosystem: Host-associated > Mammals > Digestive system > Stomach > Rumen | place: Canada: Alberta...
AAACAAGGAAAAAAATAATATGAAACGAGTTTTTATTGTAATGTTCGTACTGATGTGCATTTCGGCATTTGCTGAAAAAAAGGTAGGTGCATCCCCGGTTGTTCTACGTTCCGCGAAAGAATTCACGGCACGTGGAGGACTGCCGAATTTTTACCGGAAACTTTCCGAAGGGAAACCGGTGAAGATCGCCTATTTCGGGGGCAGCATCACATGCCAGGAGGGATGGAGGATGCAAAGCCTTGACTACTTTCGCAAACTTTATCCGAAAGCCGAAGTGAACGAGATCCACGCAGCGATTGGCGGAACCGGTTCTAAACTCGGAGCATTCCGTCTTGAATCGCATGTGATCCGTCATAAACCGGATCTTGTTTTTGTGGAATATGCCGTGAACGATTCAATTACTGCCCCCGCCGTACTCCGCAGGGCCATGGAAGGAATCGTCCGCCAAGTCTGGAAGAAACTGCCGGAAACGGACATCTGTTTCGTCTACACTTTTGCAAAAGGGGATTACCCGACCTTGAAAAATGGAAAAATGCAGCGTTCCGCCAGCATCATGGAAGAGATCGCAGACCATTACCGGATTCCGACCATTCACATGGGGCTTGAAGCGGTGAAGCTTGCCAAGGAAGGAAAACTTATTCTGCAAGCCGACCCTAAAGGCGTGACCATCGTTTCCGGCAATGGCTTGAACCGGAATGTGGCGATCCCTCCAAGTGGAAAGATCCCCTTTTCCCCAGATGGCGTTCATCCTTATCTGAACACAGGACATGTCCTTTATACCAATGCGCTGAAAAGGGCCCTTCCGGAAATTGCGAAAGCGGGGAAATCCGGTTCCCATCTTCCCCTTCCGGAGCCGATTATGAAGGATAACTACGAATTGGCCAAAATGATCCCGCTGGATGCGCAGGGGATCAAACTTTCCGGACCTGCGGCAAAGCAGGGGAAAAACGAAATCCCCGGCCGTTTTTTCCGGAAACGGATGCCGGAAAACTGGAAATTGGATCCCGGTGCGCAAATCGAATTCAAATTTAAAGGAACTGCGGCATATCTTTACTGTCTGGTCGGTCCCGGCAGCGGCATGACGGAAATCACGGTGGACGGGAAAGTGAGCAAGGTATATTTATTTGATGGATTCAGCACCTATTTCCGGCTCTCGAACAGGCCGATTGTCGAATCGGCGGAAGACACCGTTCATACCGTCCGGATCAAGGTGCTTGACGAGCCCTTTGACAAGCGGGCAATGCTGTCCAGATCCAACCGGGCAGATTTCGATAAATATCCGAAGAAGTATGCGGATCGGAATTGTTATATCGGCTCTGTCATGATCGTCGGCGAGATCGTGAAGTAAAGGTATACTGTAAAAAACAAAGATTCAACGACCGGCGTTGAACTTCCTGACATCAAATTCATCAGAGAAATACAGGAGAAAACAATCATGTCCGAGCCAGTAAAATTAGCTGTAATCGGAGCGGGTGCGCGAGGTTACGGCTATGCGAAGTTTGCCAAAAAGTTTCCGGAACGTCTGAAAATCGTGGCCGTTGCCGATCCCGATGATTTTCGGAGAAACCGGATGGCAGTAGAATACCATATCCCTGCGGAAAACTGCTTCCGCTCCTGGGAGGCTTTCTGCAGCAGACCGAAAATGTGTGATGCAGTTGCGATTTGTACGCAGGACAACATGCACGAAGCCCCCGCCGTCGCATGTGCGAAACTCAAGTACAACATCCTGCTGGAAAAACCCATGGCCCCGACGGCACAGGCCTGCCGCAACATCGTGGCCGCGGTCAAGGAAGCCGGGGTACTGTTTGCGGTCTGTCATGTCCTGCGCTATACCAAATATACCTCGATGCTGCGCAATCTCATCAGGAAGGGAGAGATCGGGCAGATCGTCTCGATCCAGCATCTGGAACCTGTCGGCTACTGGCATCAGGCACATTCGTATGTTCGTGGTAACTGGCGCAATGAGCAAGAATCCAGTTCCATGCTGCTGGCAAAAAGTTGTCACGATCTGGACTGGATCCGATTTATCATGGCACAGCCATGTAAGTCGATTCAATCTTTTGGTTCGCTGTTTCATTTCAATGCTGCGGGAAAACCTGTCGGAGCGGCCAGCCGTTGCATCGATTGTCCCCGGCAAATCGAATCTGCATGTCCATACTCCGCATATAAGATCTATTTCCGCGACCGTTTCAGCAAAGGATGTAAGATATGGCCTGTCGATGTGCTTACACCGGAAGTCACCAGTGATTCACTCGCGGAAGCACTCAAGAATGGCCCCTACGGACGCTGCGTTTACGCATGCGACAACGATGTGGTGGACAACCAGGTGGTGAACATGTTTTTTGAAAATGGGGCAACGGCTTCCATGACAATGACCGCATTCAATGCTCATTCTGGAAGAAAAACCAGAATATTCGGAACGCGAGGAGAAATCGATACGGACAGCAGCATAATCAAAATCACACGTTTCCTGGATGATTCCGTTTGTGAAGTCAATACCGAGACGGCCAATGACGGGGGCATTCTCACCGGACATGGTGGCGGCGATTTCGGCTTGATGGATGCCTTTGTCCGGGCAGTAGCGGAAAATGACCCGACGCAGATCCTTTCCGGCGTTGATGAAACCTTGGAAAGTCATCTGATGGTTTTTGCTGCAGAGAAATCCCGGCATAAAGGGAGCGTGGAATTCATAAAGTAACGGATACTATCATGCACGAACTTGCTTTCAGACAAATCCATGCGGACTTCCACTCCTCGCCGCAGCTGGAGATCATCGGCTCTCAATTCGATAAAACAGAATGGCAGGAGACGCTGAAAAAGGCGGAAGTCGAATCCATCACACTTTTTGCAACCTGCCATCACGGCTGGTGCTATTACGATACAAAGGTTGGAGAACGCTCGCCCAGCTTGAAATTCGATCTGCTCCGGGCAGAGATGGAAGCCTGCCACGAAATCGGCATCCGGACGCCGGTCTATTTCACCGGGGGACTGAACTGCTATGCCGCGGAGAAACATGCCGACTGGTGTAACATGGAACGTTCGGGCAAGATTTACGATCCGGTTTACCCGCATTTCCGACTGGTATGTTTCAATACGCCGTATCTGGATTTCCTGTGCGCCGAAATTAAGGAAGTCATCGAAAACTATCCGCTCTGCGACGGGATCTTCATAGATATCATCAGCGCCCGTCCGTGCTACTGCCGTTACTGCATGCGCGACATGGAGGCCGCCGGACTCGATCCGAACAGCGAAGCGGACCACAACACATTCGCACAGACCGTTCTCGAAAAATATCTGCGCCGCGTTACGGAAACCGTGCGGGCGAAAAGCCCCGATCTGCCGCTTTTCCACAACAGCGGACAGATTCTCTGCGGACGACCCGATCTGATCGAATGTTTCTCCCACAACGAACTGGAATCGCTGCCGACTGGAGGCTGGGGCTATGACCATTTCCCAATGACCGCCGCCTACGCCCGAAAACTGGGACTTGACTTCCTGGGAATGACCGGAAAATTCCATGCGTCATGGGGCGATTTCGGCGGATTCAAGCATCCGAATGCCCTGCTTTACGAATGCGATGCTATGATTGCCCAGGGAGCAAAATGCAGTGTCGGCGACCAGATCCATCCGAGCGCGAAACTCAGCAAAACTGCTTATGAGATCATCGGTAATGCCTTCCGCGATGTCAAAGCCAAGGAACCGTGGTGCCGTCATGCCGAATACATGGCCAATGTTGCGCTCCTCAACGGTATGTTCACCCTGTCCCCGGACAAAGGTAAAGCCGCCAATACAGGAGCCAGCCGGATTCTGCTCGAAGCTCATATCCCGTTCGATATCGTCGATGCCGGCATGGACTGGAACCAATACAAATTCCTGATCGTTGCGGACAATATCCCGGCGGAACCGAAGCTGATGAAGCAGATTCAGGATTTCCTGTCCAATGGCGGAAAACTGATCTTCTCCGGAAAATCGCTGACCGATCCGGAAACAGGTCGGTTCATGCTTGACGGTTTCCCATTCGAAGATTGCGGCGACAGCCCGTATGAACCTTCCTACATTCTGGCGGACGAAAAATTCAGACCGGATTTCGTGTATGATCCTTTTGTAACGGAGTTCCAATCCCGGCGAATCAAGGTAAAAAACGGAGCTTCCCTGGGAAAGGTTTGCGAACCGTATTTCAACCGGACGCCGCAGCATTTCAGCGGACACAGCCATACGCCCTATAAACTCGCCCCCTCCGAATTCGACAGCGGAGTCTGTTCGGACCAGGTCCTGTATTTCGCCCATCAGGTGTTTTCCGGTTACCGAGCCTATGGACGGGTGCTGCTTAAGCAGTACATCGTAAATGCTCTCAAAGCCTTTATCGGAAAAGATATGCTGATCTGGACCGATCTTCCTTCACAGGGACGGGGCACGCTGCTGGAACAGAAGGAAGAACAGCGCTTCATCTGTCATCTGCTGTATGCGAATACGATCCTCCGCGGCGGCAAATTCATCAGTTCGGCGGGAACAGAAGCCGGAAGAGCCGCATTGGAGATCATCGAAGAATTGAACGAGATCGGTCCCGTGAAGGTCAGTTTGAAACTGCCGCGTCCGGTCCGGAGCGTCCGCATAGTCCCCGATGACCTTCCGCTGGAATTTGAAGCCAAATACGGTCGTGTGGAGTTCTCCGTGCCGAGGTTCAAATGCCATCGGATGATCGAACTTTCATACAAGAGTTGAGGTGAAATTCATCACCGGGGTTACGCAGCAGAACATTGCGGATACTGTTGAGGAGAAAATATAAAATGAGAATTGTTGCTTTCGGAGATTCGATCACCGAGGGAGTGATCGGGGTAACACCGGAACAGAATTGGCTGAATTTGCTGGGCAGCAAGCTCGGTTCCGGTTATGAGTTGTTCAATGCGGGGGTTGGCGGCAATTCTGCAAGAGAAGCGATGGCGCGCTTGCAAAAAGATGTGTTATCCCGCCATCCGGATGCGATTCTGATTGAGTTCGGCGGAAATAACAACGATCCGGTCAAACCGGAACGGCGCGTGAATGATGAAGAATTCATGAAGCATCTGAATCATTTCAAGGAAAGTCTGCCGCAATCGTGCAAGGTAATGATGATTACGTTTCCGCCGATCATCGATGAACGTCATGCGTTGAGGAATTTGGTTCCGGGCGGCAAAATGAATATCCGGCTGGAATCCCAGCGTCAGATCGTCCGCGATTTTGCTGCAGCCAACAACTGGCCTCTGCTGGATTTGTATAAATTGATGTACGATCAGCGTTATGAACTGATATTGGATGACGGGGTGCATCTCAATCCCGCCGGACAGATTTTTTTCTCGGAAGTGGTATATAAACTCATGAAACGGGTTGGCTGGCTCAGACAATAAGCGGGAAATGGTGCTCTTCATGAATCCGCGCATTCTGTATCCCATGCTCGATCAGTATGCGAAATTGCAGATTCCTGTGAATTTCTCGGAAGGTAGGAAGCGCCCAGCCTGACCAAACTATGTAAAGAATTCAGGAGGCTTTTCTGATGAATTACGATTTTTTTCGAACCGTTGCCGAAAATCATTCCGGTCGGCAAAACAACCGAATTTGTGCTGCGCGGACGTGTGTTCCTTGCATCGACGAGTCTTTTTTGAACGACGGAATTGCCGGGCAGCCCGATCTGCGCGGCAAATAAGGTTCGCAAAAAATGAAAACGATTCTGTCAAGTCTGATCATCCTGTTCTGCGCCGCATGCTTCGGAGACATTGGAAATCAGGAACACTTCACTCCGATCAATCTTTCCAAAGCCGCCAACATGGGGTTTGTCGATAAAACACCGCGTGACGGGAAAGGCGGATGGTTCGATGATGGCGAGGGCGATCTCCGCTTCTTCCTTGTTGACCGGACACAGAAAATCAAACCTCCGGAAAACGTGGTCATGTGCGGCGTTCCGTTCCGCATCATCGATCCGGACAACAATAACGGAAAAGCAGTCGTTGTCTTCGGATCGAAATTCAAACCGGAGATCAGCCTCCGTTCCACTGGTCCGTTCCGGATCGACAGGAAACTCCAATATTTCTATCTGCTCCACGCAACAGGCTGGAGCAAAGACGGACAGACCGCGGCAGAATTCCAAATCATTTATGATGACAATACAAAAGTTTCACGGAAGATCATCAATGGGCGGGATGTCTCGGACTGGTACAATCCGCAGGAAGTGCCCAATGCCGTTATTGCATGGCAGGGGATCACGCTGAATGGAGGCTTCTGCGGCATTTATTTTTCCAGTGTCAAAAATCCGCATCCCGAAAAAAAAGTCAGGGAAATTTCTTTTCAAGGGGGATTTGATGATCTCAACTATGCGCTGATCGCCGTTACAGCGGCTTCGGATTCCACGAGAATCCAGCCGGTCTGCCAGTTGAAACAAGTTTATTCGATCCCGGAGAAGCGTCCGGAAACAAAGCCTTCCGAGATTCTCAACCCGATGAATTTCCCCTCATATCAGCAGAAACTTGAAGTGAAATTCGCAAGTCTATCGGATGCGGAAAAAGCTGAACTCAGGATCCCGCCGCTCCCGCACGGGAAGAAATTTGCGCTTACCCTGCGCTGGGATGACTGTAACCCAAATCATATCAATCAGCTGCGGATCATGCGCAAGAACGGACTCCGCGGAACTTTTATGCTGTACGGATTCGGCAAGTCATATCAGAAAACTGCAAAAGAACTTCTGAAGACTGGCGGATGCTCCATCGGCAACCATTCCCTGAAACATGTCCGCTACAACGGCGTTCCCAAAAACACGATTTACGAATATATCGTACGCCAGCAGGTGCTGATCGAAAGTATGCTGGACACGGTTTGCATTTCATACGTCTTCCCGGGAGGATTGGGCTCTCCGAGTCAGGAAGAAGCTCATACCGCCGGACGCTCCCTCAATGCCGGAGGGATTTACAGCGGACCGTTTATGTCACGCACTCATACCTCCATCGGCCTCGATAATCGCCGGATGTTCCCGACCTATTATTTTTCTGCCAACGACCGCAATCCCGATGAGAAACTTTTTGCGGAAGGATTTACCCGCACACGTTTCATGTCGATGAGAAATCCCGATGTGCCGAGGATCACCTTCGGGATCCATTTCTGGCAGGATAAGAACGGCATGAAAAAACTTGACGGGCTTTATGCAAAATATCTGTGTTCGCCGGAGTTCTGGAATGCCACAGAAAACGAATATGCCGCATATCGTTACAGTTTTTATAATGCGAATCCGGTCCGCACGAAACTTGATGGAAATGCTGCGGTTTATACCCTGATGCGTTTTGAACCGGCATTTCTGGGAGCCGAAACGCCGCTTGAAATCCATTTTACTGAAAAACCGCTTGAGGTCCGGCTGAACGGAAAACCAATCAGACCGGATTCCAACGGAAATTTCACTATTCCGCATGATCCTGGAAGAAGGCTTCCCTTTTTTGTCGAAGCTTTGGAGAAAAACGACCATTCGACCAAATTTCCGGGACTTTCTGTCAAGCTTTCCGTTGATTTGGAAAAGAATAGTGCCGAAGCCGAGATCTTCAATCAGAGCGGAAAAGCATTGGATCATTCGGTTTTCACCCTGATCCTTCCTCCGCATTGGAAACAAATGAATCAAAGTATTCCGATCGGCATGCTCAAATCCGGTGAATTAAGAAAAGTGAAGGTCGATCTCGGAGTGTTGGAACAAAGACCGGGCTATGATGCTCCGAAATACTATATTCTCGGAAAATTTGATTTTTCCGGACCGGAATATTCCGGCAGAATTTACCGGATACTGGAATAAAAAGTCAAAGTAGCAAAAACGGAAAGGGACATAATCATGAGATGGCACTCAACTTACAGAAAAACACCGACATGTCTTTCCTCGGTTCGGCGAGGGTTTACCTTGCTGGAACTGCTCATTGTGATCGCGATCATCGCCATCCTCGCCGGGATGCTGCTGCCCGCGCTGAACCGGGTGCGGGAGAAGGCAAACGGAATCGACTGTGTTTCCAATCTGAAACAGATACAGCAGGCACTGAACGGTTACGCAGATGACCATAAGGAAGTCTTCCCGGTTCTCGACGGTCCGACGACTACGACGGACAATTCGCAGACTTTCAACTGGATCCACACGCTTTATCAGGATAAATATCTGACGAGCGGAGCCGTTTTCATCTGCAGGAGTCAGCATCGGAAGACCGATGATACCGATTCAAAGTTCCTCGCCGATCCGTTGAGCGTGAAAATATACAATAACGGCAGTTACGGTTACAACTGGCTGTATCTGGGAACCCGCGTCGCTGAACACCGTCCCAGCGATTCCGGCAATACCGCATTGGCTCTTTTCCGCTGGAACAATGGGCAGTTCCGTAACAAGGTGCGTAAGCCATCCGAAACCATTTCCGTGGTTGATGTGGTTCGGGCTGGAGTTCCAAATCGAGGCTCTTACGTAGCCAGTTATTGTAAAATAACCGACGGGGAGGATTCTTACGAAGGAATTGTCGATCCGCGTCATTCGGGCGGCTGCAACGTTGCATGGGTCGATGGTCATGTGAGTTCCGTCACCAACATCAACCGGAAAAATCCCTACACGTCCGATCCGTTCCGGAACGGTGATAAATCCAAAATCGGCGATCCCGCGAACCATTGGGATCTTGAATGACAGGGAAAATCGCCGACATTCCCCGGTCGGCGGCGGGATTCCGATGCTGTTCCCTCGTCAGTCCGGCAATCGCCGCGACAGCCCCTCAAAACGCCGCCAGTGGCCGGATTACTCCGGCCGCTTGCAGCGGAAAGCGATACGGACCATTTTCCGTTACCGTTTTGCAAAAAGGCATTTGCTTTCTCGGGATCCGGACGTATATTAAAACAAATGGATGATTTATATGACACAAGGAGGCTGTCCCGTGAAAAGAATGATCGCAATGCTGGTCCTGTCGGCCGGATTTGTCGGTATGGCGCAAGTCCCCAATTTTTACAAAAACAGCGGCAGTTCGTCCAATGCTTCCGGAAGACCGACCTATTATTACGACCGGAACGGGATGAGCGCGGGCCGTTCGCAGACGACCGGAAATACCACGTATTATTACGACAGCAACGGAAGGCCGGCCGGCAAAGCGACCAGGTCCGGCAATACCACCTACTATTACAACCGGAACGGGACGAGCGCGGGCCGTTCGCAGACGAGTGGCGGCACGACCTACTATTACGACAATACCGGCCGGTCAGCCGGAAGAGCCAGCACCAGCGGAAACAATACGTATTATTACAACCGGAACGGGACGAGCGCGGGGCGGTCCCGGAATTCCGGCGGCACGACCTACTATTACGACAGTAACGGCCGGTCAGCCGGGAGATCGACCCGGTAAGGTGATCTGGTTCCCTGGGAAAATAGAAACTGCAGAAAAACCGGAATTTCCGGAATGCCGGTAAAAAACGGAGTTCATGGCAGGATGAAGTCGTCATGAGAAGAGAATTCAGTCAAATCATGCTGGGGATCATTGCCGCCGGCCTCCTGGCTGGCTGCGCGGGCGTTCCGGAATCGAAAAAGGACGGGCGGGAACAGCAGCTCCGTTCCAGTTCGCTTTCTGTTGCGGTCCGGCGGGGAGATCTTGCCGGGGTCATGTATCATGTCAAGCACAATGCGAATGTCATGGAGACCGATGGCCGCGGAAGAACGATGCTCCATCTGGCCGTGATGTCGGGGAATTTGGAAATCGTCCAGTATCTCGTTGAACATGGTGCGAAAGTGAACGCGCAGGATGCAAAAGGAAAAACTCCGCTTCATATCGCGGATGCGCTCAAAAGGAACAATATTTCCGAATATCTGATCAGGCAGGGGGCTGACCGTAAGATCCAGGACCGTGACGGCAGGGCTCCCGGAGAACTGAAAAGCAATACCATTGAAAATCAGATCCCCCGCCATTCCATGCAATCCGGGCAGTCCGGTGATCCGTTCCGGAGCAGGAGCAAGGCTTCCAGGAAAAAGCGGAAGAAAAGCCGGCACGTGACTATCATCAGGACTGAGGCGGATCGCTGAGGGGATCCCGGCAGACTATGGTTTCCCGAGTCTGGCCGACGGCAGTTGAAACCGGCGGATTAAGAACTTGTCATATGTAGCAAACGGCTTGATTTTTCAAAAAAAAATGATATATTGCCGATTGTCAAAAAAGTTTGATGAAACGATTTTTCATGATGGAGATTTCAGATGCGGGCAGGTTTGAAGGATGTGGCAAAAAAAGTGGGGGTGTCTGCCGCAACTGTCTCCATTTGCCTTAACCGCCATCCGCTTTCCCAGCGGATCCCGAAAGAGACCCAGCAGCATATTTTCCGGGTCGTGGAAGAATTGGGATACCAGCCTTCCACCTTTGCAAGGGCGCTCAGCACCGGTCACAGTGACCTTATCGGGATCGATATCTGCGAAATCTTCAACTCCTACTTCTCGCATCTGGCCGGTTTTGCCATCGAGGAGGCTGCCAATTTCGGTTTCAATGTCATTGTTACTCAGGAATACACTCGCTCGAAGTGCGGCGGTGTCTTATCCGAGAACATGCTGGACGGAATGATTTTCTGTTCGGGTGTTCCGGGAAAAAAGCCTCCGGCGAAGCCATGTGTCCTGATCGACTGCGAGCGGCGCGGATACAACTGTGTTCTGCATGACATCACGGATGCAATGAGGACCGCTGCGCAAGTGATGAAGCAGCGGGGACACAAAAATGTGTACGGAGTATTCGATCGTCAGGCGAGCAAGGCCAAAACGTTTACTGCCGAATTCCGTAAAGCCGGATTGAGCACGAAATTGTCCGTTTTTCCGACCTCATCCCGTACTGACCGGTTGTCAACAGTGGAGAAGATTTTACAGAAACGGCCGACCGCACTGGTCATCAATGGTCACTTGACCACGCGGGACTTGCTGCACAAACTTGCCGCTGCGGATAACCGTTACCATCCGGATATAATTTCCGTTTGCGGTTTCTGGAACGGGGAATTGATCGATCCCCATCTGCTTGGTGTTGTCGTCACCGATGTCCGGGGGATCGCTGTCAATGCTGTCCGGATGCTGGTCGAGAATATTCGCAGCCGGGATACTGTTCCGGTAACGAAATTCATCCCCGCCGGTTTTTACCGCAATTCAGAACTTGTTAACATACCTCTTACTGATCCGGAAAATGAATATTGAAACTGACAGTTTTTTGGCAATGCTCGGCCCGACGGGGAATCTGGTCCGTTTATTTCATAAACCGACCCGATCCGATGTTTTCCACTGGTGCGGCGATGAAAGTGAATTGCTGTCCCATCCGCAATATTATGGCGTTCCGCTGATCTTTCCTCCGAATCGGACAGCCCATGGACAATTTTGTTTTCAGGGGCGGAATTATCAGCTCCCGGTCAATGATCCCGTGCACGGTTTCAATGTTCATGGGTTTCTGCTTGCTCAGCGTCCGAAGTCGGTCATCCGGGAGAATGACCGGTGGATCGTGCAAACCGTCTGGGAGCCAGATTGTCAGGGTTTTTCCGGTTATCCGCATACTTTTGAACTGACCCGGATCTATCGTTTCGGATCTGCGGCGGTGTGGATCGAGACTGTCATTACGAACCGGAGCAAGCTGGATATGCCTTATGGCATCGGCTTCCATACCGCTTTCGCCGCCCCGCAAAATGAAGATGTATTCATCCGGGTTCCGCACAGCGGCACCTTCTGGCAGGTGGATCCGGGCCGGAGGTTGCCTGACGGCAGTCTGGCGGCAATAGCTTCCAAGGATGCGGCCGTGCTGAACGGCGAAGCGGAAGTCAGTTCCACGCCGGTAGCCATGCTGCTCTCCGCTCCGCCGCAGGAGACCTGTTTTGAAATCGTCAGACCCATGATGGACATCACCTACACTGCAGACCGGAAATTCCGTTTTTTCGCCGTATGGAATGCAGAAGGGAAACGCGGCATGATCTGCCTGGAACCGATGAGTTGGATGACCAATGCCCCGAATTCGCCGCTGCCGTATGAACGTTCCGGTGTCCGGGTACTGCTTCCAAACGAGAGTGTGAGTTTTTCCATGTCTGTTAAAATTTCCGCCAGATAAGAAACAGATTCTGCATGGATTCTTCCACAAATTCAATAAAAAATTAAAAATAACTGTTTTTTCGTCTTGTATTTTTCTGAAAAACATGCTACATTAGTTGTTAAAGCGCTTTAACAAAATAAAAAAGCATTCAGGCAAATCAACAAAAACCGGTCGGCCTGAGCCGGAAAAGGAGGAAAAAATGACAAAGATTCAAGAAAAGCCACGTGAGCTGGACGTAATTGCCGATGCCGATGTAGTGGTGATCGGTGGCGGCCCCGGCGGACTTCCTGCTGCTGTTGCGGCAGCTCGTGCTGGAAAGAAAACCGTTCTTATTGAGCGATATGGCGTTCTTGGCGGTCTGGCCACCACCTGTCTGATGGGACCGTTTTTCGGTTATGCTCCGGTGGAAGGCCGTTATGCTCCAGGCAAAGTTCATCATGTCAATCCGGCCGACTATATCCTGCTGGGCGGGATCCCGATGGAACTGGTGCGCCGGCTGCAAGCCTATGGCGGAGCGCCGCAGGATGGAAAAATCGACTGGTCTGCAGTCAGTTTCGATCCCGAAGTTTTCAAATACATTTGCGATGAGATCGTGCTCGAAGCCGGGGTCAAGGTCTTCCTGCATGCATGGGTCGTGGGGACCGTGGTTGAGAACGGCCAGATCAAGGCTGTGATCATCGAAAGCAAATCCGGTCGTCAGGCAGTCACCGGCAAGATCTTCATTGATGGAACCGGCGATGCCGACCTGGCGGAATTTTCCGGCGCGCCTTACAACAAGGGCCGCAAGGCGGACGGACTTGTACAGTCCATGGGAACCAGATTCCGTATCGGCGGTGTGCGGCAGCGCACCGAAGAGGAGATCGAACGTTCCAACGCGATCATCCGCGATGCGATCGCTTCCGGAAAACTTCATTGCCGCGGTTCCAACTGGATCGATGAGATCGGTTCCACGGTCCGTGATGACGAAGTGACTCCGGACACGACCCGCGCCGCCGGCGACGGGACCAAGATGGAGCATCTGACCCGCGCGGAATTCAAGATCCGCAAAGACACCTGGGAAATGTATACCTTTGCCAAAAAGTATATCCCCGGCTTTGAAAAATCGTGGCTGATCGACTTCCCGTTCCAGGTCGGAGTGCGTGAGACCCGCCAGATCGTCGGCGAATATCAGCTCAGTGATGATGACGTGATCGAATGCCACAAGCATCCGGAAGATACCATCGCCCGCGGCTGCTGGTGGATCGACATCCATTGCCCGCTCGGAAACATTTATCCGGGACGCCAGCGGGAATCGCTTTGCTCTGCGAACTGCATGGTGGAACATTTCCAGCATCGGCAGTGCATCATGAAATCGAAGTGTTTCGATCAGCTGCCCAAAACCCCGTTCCTGCCGGAAAACGATTTTTACGACATTCCCTATGGAACGCTGGTGCCGCAGAAAATCGACAACCTGCTGATTTCCGGCCGGTGCATTTCCGCCACGCACATTGCCATGGCTTCGTCCCGGGTGATCGGGACCTGTTTCGCCATCGGCGAAGCCGCTGGCACGGCCGCAGCAGTCGCTTTGGATGAAAAATGCATCCCGCGTCAGCTCGCAGCGCAGAAGGTTCAGGCTGCTCTCAAGAAGAACGGCGTTCCTCTCTGAGTTTGACCGGACAGAAGATTCAAGGAGTTCGATCATACGCAAAGAATTTCAAAATTTTTTGTGAACATACGGCAGTCATGAGCCCATATCCATGTTCCTGCGTGGACGCAGGCTGCGGACTGCCGGTCCTCTGGTCGGACCGGAAGAAACTGTCCGGATTCGAATGAGTTCAAACACTGACGGCCGGGAGCGATCCCGGCCGTCTTTGCATTGTCCCCTTTAGGACAAAAAAACTACCGGCTATGCCGGTAAGTAAACGAAAAAGCTTTAGCTGCAGGTGGCAAAAAGAAGCCTCTTGAATTAAATTATGATGCTGGTTCCGCAACCGCACCCTAAAACAATCCAAGAGGTGAAACATGTCAAAAGAGAACAGTGATAGTTTATCACACACGAGATGGAATTGCAAGTATCACATTGTATTTGTCCCGAAATTTCGTCGGCAAAACATCTATGGCAAGCTGAAAATTGACATTGGGAAAATTTTACGCAGCCTCTGTGAACGCAAAACGGTAACGATTGAGGAAGCCGAACTCTGCCCGGATCATATCCACATGCTGGTAAGTATTCCGCCGAATTTGAGCGTGTCGCAATTTATGGGATACCTGAAAGGTAAAAGTTTCCTGATCATATTCGACCGTCATGCGAATCTGAAGTATAAATATGGCAATCGGCGGTTTTGGTGCCGAGGCTACTATGTGGATACTGTAGGGCGGAACCGGAAGGTGATAGCGGAATAAGCATATCACCATAAATATTTGATATATAAATTCCATCTCGCCGCGGCTATTGCACGAGCCGGAACCCGCCCGATGCCTGCATCGGGCAGAACCCGGTTCGCACAATTTCCATCGGCGATTTCGGAATTTCTATTGATCAGCTCTTTATGGTGATATGCTTATATCCGAAATCAACTGGTGGAGGATATGGCGACTGACAAGCTCGTGCAAGGGGAATTATTCGACCCGTTTACAGGCGAGAAAATCCAGAAAAATTACTAAACACGAGCTACTTGTGAGTAGCCGCTGAAAACGGGGTGCACGTGGCGGAACCATTCAGAGCCTCTTTGAGGGGCCCTGCCGGTAATATGCCCTTATAGGGCTGGTGCATACCACCGGCTCAGCCGGTGGTCCTGATTTGCGTTGTGGAAGACCGGTTTTCCTGATCCCTTTCAGGGAATCGATAAAATTCCGCCGGAAAAGCCGGAAAAAACGCGAAAAAATCTTTTTTTTACTCTTGAAAAATACGTTTTTTGCAGTATTTTAACTTTCAATAATAATGAAAGGTTTATCATAATAATGAAAAAAACGAGATCTGCGGTCAAGTCGGTGGAGAATGCGTTTACCGCGCTGGAGTTCATTGTGGAAATGACTCTGGAAAAGGAAGGCGCGACACTGGGTGAGATCGCGGAAAAACTCGGGATGCGAAAAACCACCGCGCGCAATTTGCTGCAGACCATGGAACTTTGCGGCTATGTGATGAGGCAGGGATTCGGTTTTTACCGGCTGGGAAATCAATTCCGGCGTCTGCTGCTGGTTTCGGAAACCGCCAACCGGCTGAAAATGATCAGTATTCCTGCCATGCGCAGGTTCTGCAAAAAGAACTCGCTTCCCGTCCATCTGAGCATCTTTTTCAATGGCCGGCGGCATACGTCGCTGTGCCTGAATGCGAAGGGGATCCCGCAGGAGAACTCGGCGATGATCGATACGCCGGAAAATGCCTACCGGAGAGCATCGACCCGGCTTCTTCTGGCCTATTCCTCTCCGGAGGAACTTGCCCGGTTCCTGGCGGACTTCGGTGAGCCGGAAGCCGAGGAGTGGCCGGAAGGTGCGCGGGATCTGGAAAAGGCACTGCGGCAGATCCGTAAAGACGCCTGCGTGGTCAATGATGCCAATAAAATCACGGATCTGGTCGGCATTGCAGCCGGGATTTTCGATCAGGAAGGCCGACTTTGCGCGGCGGTTTCCTCTGCCATTCCGAAGTCCCGGCTTTCCTCGAAAGAGAAAAATCAGCTGCTTGCCTCGCTTCAGGAAACCGCAGAGCAGCTGACCGGTCTTTTTACCCGGGAGAAACTGCTGATATGATGATAAGCGCACTGATATTTACGGTCCTGACCGGTTTTTCCTTTGCATTGATCGCCGTGATCGTGAGCCGGATCGCGAGGGGCCCGATTTCGTTTTTCCAATTCTACACCCTGAGCAACCTGGTTGCGGCCGCGGCTGCGTGGATCCTGCTGCCGAAATGGGAACTGCTTCCCGGAGCGGACTGGTTCATGATCCTGCTGATCGTGGGGTCAGCCGGAATGGTCAATACTGCATCGCAGACGGCTTTTGTCTGTTCGCTCAAATGGGGGCATAACGGGCTTGCGGAGACGATCCGCAATTCCGCTTCGGTCCTTTCGATGTTTTTCGGTTTGCTGTTTTTGCATGAAACGATCAGCATCGTCAATTTTTCCGGAGTGGTGCTGATCCTGCTTTCGCTGGCAGTGATCGCTGTTTTCGGGAAAAAGGGATCCTTCTCCACCGACCTGAAAAAATGGATCCCCGCCGTGGTCGGGTCCATGCTCTTTTCCGGGGCTTACCAGATCCTGCTTACCGGCACGGTCATGTTGTCGGAACACGACCGCGAAGCGGGGATCATCATCCCGTGCCTGCTGGCCGCCAATGCATTCTGGAATCTGGTGGCCTCGCTGATCGAACACCGGGTACGCAAGGAAAAGCAGGCGTTTTATCATTTTTCGGCTCCGGTCAGGAAAGTGCTGTTCTTCTGGGCGGGAGCGGCCCTGCTTCAGTATTATCTGCTGCTCAATGCACTTTCCCGGATGCATGAAGCGGGTATGGCTTCGCTGACCTGGCCGATGCTGATCGGGATCAATGTGACGGCGTTTGCCGCATTCTGTCATTTGAAATGGAGAGAAAAATATCCGCCGTCAACCGTTATCGGTATGATCGGCTGCATATTGGGATCGATCATGATAATCTGGGGACGAAAATAAAGGAGGACCTCATCATGGAAATTTTGGAACACCCGAACCGTTTTATCTGGACCTTCGGCAATCACGAACCGCTTTCGATGTATCGCCGGATCGGCCGCAAATCGACCGGCGGCGTGCCGGGCGGCGCCCGGTGGCTGGGAAAATGGCATCACTGGTATGACAGCGAGGAATGCGCCGAAACGATGGCGTCGCTGCATCTGAACCTGCTGCACTGCCGCTGCTACAAGGGGCTGGGCTGGGAAGCGGAAAAAGAGGATTATCCCAATGTCGTTTCGTTCGCGCGGAGCTGCCGGAAACACGGGATCAAGGTCCTGGCTTACATTCAGCATGCGTCCGTTTACCCGGAGATCATGCGGCGGGAGATCCCGAACCTGGCGGACTGGTGTTCGGTCGACCGCGACGGGAAACTGTGGAACTATCTGGATTCCTACTGGCGCTGGATCCCGTGTCCCAACCGTCCCGGATATCTGGAATACATGGACAAGGTCATCGAGCGGATCGTCGGATCGGGCGAGTTCGACGGCGTCATGTTCGACAATCTGATCAATTATCCGTGCTATTGTCCGGACTGCAGGAGGCTGTTTGCGCAGCAGCTGGAAGAGGCAGGGTATGATTTCCTGGATCCGCGTTTCGTGGAAATGCCGCCGGTCAAAATGCCGGCGGAGGTCATGGATCCGGTCGCGGTCGAATTCATCCGGTTCCGCCATAATATGATCGCCCGGACCATGAAGCATTACCGGGATGTGATCAAAGCCGTTGATCCGAACTGCATCATTTCGGGAAATGTTCCGGTCATGCCGCGCCGCGAAAGCTACATCTTCTGGAACACGCCCCCGGCAAAAATCGTTCCCTGGCTGGACCTGCCGCTTTCCCAGACCGGCAATCAGCCCAGCTGGAACGGCAAAGACTGCGTCATTTCCCAGCAGCATGACTTAAAACTCGGCCGCGCCCTCCATTCGGTCTCGGTCCCGCTGAACGACTCAGACGCCGGCGGTGATTCCCTGGGCGGCGGAGCATACAGCGGACCGCTGTTCGAATCCCTGTTCGGGAACAATATCCCGGTGGACCGGATCGTCATGAAACCGCTCCGCGGCGGCGGGCTCAACCAGGAACGGATCGCGGCGAGAAAACCGGTCCTGAACCGTCTGCATGAATTGGCACGGAAATGGGAAAACCTGTTTGCCTTGCCTGACTACGAACCGGTCGGACTGCTCTATTCCGAGGATTCGCTGTCGCTCTCGAAAAAAGCGGACGACGCTTATCTGCGCTGCACGGAAAGTCTGCTGCGGAACCATATCCCGTATCGCGTGATCGCGTCCTGCGGCGATGACCTGGATGAAGCCTCGATGGCGCAATGCACCAGTCTTATCCTGCCCAATGCCAACTGCCTGAGCGATGCCGTAGTCCGGAAGATCCGCAATTACAAAGGAAAACTGTATCTGGCCGGGGATGAGAACGGTTCCAACGATGAGAAATACAGCGAACGGGAAGCCCTTCCGTTCGAGGACCTTGACTCCGTGAAGCTCGACATCCCTCAGCATGATGTTTCCAAAGCGGAATGGAAACTCGAAGTCCATTTCGTGCCGGACAACTGGAAGAAGATCTTCGATCCGGAAATCTCCTTCGATCTGCATCCCGCGGCGCACCCGGTCATCAAGATGCGGGATGGAAAGGTTGCCGCCATCCTGATTTCCGCACCGACGGCGATCCCCGCCGGACGGATCAAAATCCCCGCTGCCATGCAGGAAGCCGGTTATAAGCTGGTGGCTCTGGACTGGAATTCAGAGATCACATTCCGGGGCGACACGGCGGAACTGCCCGCCTTCGAAGGAATGCTGATGCTGATCTCCACCCGGGAAAAACCGGCAGAGTGATTCCTGCGGACGATGCCTTGCAGAGAAGCTGATCCTTCTCTGCAGGGTCAAGAGACCGTCCGTTTGCGGGAAACCGTCTGTTTCAGTTCGGCGGTGCTGGATCGCAGGATCAATTTGCAGGGGACCAGGATCTGGGAATAATCCCTGGTGTTCTTCATTTCCCTGAACAGTTGATCGAATGCGATCCTGACGATCTGGGCATAGTCGTATTGAAGGGTGGTCAAGGGCGGATCCTGACTGGCGGACAGTTCGCATTCGTAAGTGATCAGAGAAATATCCCGGGGCACTTCTCTGCCGCCCTCGCGCAAGGCCTGGAGCAGTTTCGGGGCCCGGTCGCTCATGACCACCAGAAACGCAGTATAACCCTGGGCCGCCAGGTCCAGCACTTCCCGGATCCCCTCGTCGTAATTCCTTACACAGACGTTTCTGATCGGATCCCGGAGCTGATACTTTTCCGCAATGCGGCGGAGTTCTTTCACGCCGCGCTGCTGTTCCTGTTCGGTGGAAAAGGTCCCGCGGAAACGGATCCGTGCAATTTTCCGGTGTCCCAGGGCGATCAAATGCTCCATCGCCGTCCGGACCTCCTGATCGGCATCGGGGAATATGCTGCTGATGCACTCGATCGGGTCGCCGTAATGGTTGATCACGACCAGCGGGATCCTGAATTTTTCGTTCCAGCACACCTGGACGGAACTGCAGGAAATGATGAACGCTCCGTCATAGATCTGATCGTTCAGCTGATTGATGTTTTCGATCGGAATGATCGCTATGTCGCAGCGGATATTCCGGGCTTCCTTCCGGATCTCGTTGAGCAGGGCAATGTTGAAATCGGAAAAACTGTTGACCAGTACGGCGATCCGTTTCCGGTGTTTCCAGGACAGGTTCCGGTAATTCATCGACCTGGCTAACTGGACCGCCTTGCGGCGGAGTTCCGGTGCGACATGTTCCCGGTCATTCAAGGCACGGGATGCCTGGGAAATGGAGACTCCCAGTTTTTCCGCAATATCTTTCAGCAGTGTTTTCTTCATCTTCCCCTGTCCTTCCGCTTTGTATCCAATATACCGGGTCCGGCCGAAAATGCAAATTCTTATTTGCGTTTTTTTGCAGCCGAAGAAATCGGCATATGATTGCATTCCGGAAACCCCATGCTATATTAACCGCGGAAGAGCAAAGACAATGTCAAGACAGGAGTTTATCATGCGGAAACAGACAAAACGGATCGTCCGGAAACTGCAATTGGCTTCCCTTTTCAGTGACGGCGCGGTACTGCAGCGGGAAATGCCGATCCCGGTCTGGGGTGTCGCGGGACCCGGTTCGATGGTCCGGGCCGAACTGGCCGGAAAAAAAGCCTGCACCCGGTCTTCGTCCGACGGATCTTTTTCCCTGCGTCTTCCCGGCTGTCCCGCAGGCGGACCCTACACACTGAAGGTCCGGACCGATCATGAAACCGTTGAGATCAAGGATGTCCTGATCGGCGAGGTCTGGATCGCCGGCGGACAGTCCAACATGGCTTATCCGCTCAACTGCGCTTCCAGCTGGGTGCAGCGCGATCACGACAAGGCGATGGCGCAGAAGGATGAGTTCCTGCGGACCATCAGGGATCCGGAATCGGTCCGCATGGTCACGGTCCCCCGCGTTGCCAACGGCAGCGAAGAACATTTCTTTACCGCACCATGGCTGAAAATGACTCCGGAAAACGCACAGGATTTTTCCGCAGTAGCCGCCTGGTTCGCCCGGACCGTTCAGGAAAAACTGCGGATTCCGGTCGGGATCATTTCCTGCAACTGGGGATCCAGCCGGGTCGAAGCCTGGACCAGCCGGAACGGACTCCGCCGGAATCCGTATACCGCGCCCATGCTGGACTGGATCGACGGCCTTTCCCGGACCGAAGAGTATTGGAAACGGGATGTTGCGGAAATGTCGCGTACTTTCCTGGAACGTCACGGCGCGGCCGACCCGGGCAACAAGGGCGTGAAACGGGGCTATGCCAAAACCGATTTCGATGATTCGGACTGGGGCCTGATGAAAGTGCCCGGTTCGTGGATCAAACAGAAAATCGCCGGAAACGGCGTGGTCTGGGTCCGTTTTTCCATCGACTTGCCCAAAGGCTGGGCGGACCACGATCTGATCCTCCATCTGGGAAAGATCGACAAGTGCGACATCACATACTTCAACGGAATCAAAATCGGACAGACCGGCAAAGGTTTCGATACCACGGTCTACGGACAGAAAAGATGTTATCCGGTTCCGGGAAAAGCGGTCCGGAAAGGGAAGAATGTGATCGCCGTGCGGGCCTATTCCTTCCTGTATGACGGTGCGTTGAACGGAACGGAGGAGGATTATTTCCTGGAACGGAGATCCGATGGCGCGAAAATCTTTTTCTCCGGCGTTTCTTTGGCCAAAGCGGAATTTGACGCGGGGACCATTCCGTTGTATCGCGGTCCCGATGACTATGCGCCCGGCAATCCGCAGGTCCCCGCGATCCTTTTCGACGGTATGGTCCGGCCGCTGATCCCGTATGCTGTCCGCGGCGTGATTTGGTATCAGGGGGAGAGCAATGCTTATACCCCGGCCGAAGCGGAACAGTATTGCCCGGCATTGCGGACCCTGATCGAGGATTGGCGTTACCGGTGGGGGCAGGGGGATTTTCCTTTCGTTCAAGTTGAACTTGCATCCTATCGGACTCCCGGAAGTTTTGACCCCGCGTCCAGCTGGGCACATCTCCGGGAATCGCAGAACCGGGTCTGCGGCATGGTCCCGGAAACCGGTATCGTTTCCGCGATCGACCTGGGCGATGAAAAGAATATCCATCCCGTCAACAAGAAGGAGGTCGGTTTGCGGCTCGCCCGGTATGTCCTGTCGGAATATTATCAGATCCCGGGCATCATTCCCCGCGGACCGCGTTTCCGGAAGATGGAGGTCTCCGGCAGCACGGTGACTCTTTCCTTCGATTTCGCCGAAGGACTGTGCTGCAAAGGCAGGACCCTGAAAGGATTCCGGCTGGAGAATGCCGCAGGGCGAGTTGCGGAACCCGACTATGCGGTCATCCGGAAAGACTGCATCATACTCCGTTCGGAAAAGATTTCATTTCCAACGGGCGTGTGGTACAGCTGGTCGGACCATCCCGACGGAAATATTACCAATGCCGGCGGGTTGCCCGCCATGCCGTTCCGGGCGGGAAGCGCACTGCATCATTGAGCCGGGCCGCGGCAGGGGATTTGTCCGTTTGGATTTTGTTTGCATTTTTTTGCATAAGATATGCCTTGCCGCTTATTGCATTCCCGGATTTTTATGCTATAATAGCTATAGTTGAAGGGAAAAACCGATCCTGACTGGAGGAATCAAAATGGCACAATTTGATCGGGCACAGTTGCGGGATAAGATCCTTGGCTGCTGGGCCGGAAAAAACATCGGCGGAACCATCGGCGGGCCTTTTGAAAGGGCGGAAGGACCGCTGGACGTGAAATTCTACACGCACAAACTGGACGGGCAGCCGCTGCCGAACGATGACCTGGATCTTCAGCTGATCTGGCTGGCGGCCCTGGAAAAATATTACTGCCCGTATTTGCTCACCCCGCAGATCATGGGCGATCTCTGGCACGATTTCATTCTCGGTCACTGGAACGAATACAGCGTCTGCAGCACCAATATAACCCATGGTTTTTATCCGCCGCTTTCCGGCAAGATCAACAATGAAAAATGGAAATGGAGCAACGGGGCGTGGATCCGTTCGGAGATCTGGGCGTGCTGTTTCCCGGGTTCGCCGGATGAAGCGATCCGTGCGGCGTGGCTGGATGCCTGCTGCGACCATTGCGGAGAAGGGATCTTTGCGGAAATGTTCACTGCCGCACTCGAAAGCGCCGCGTTCGTGGAAGATGATGTGCATAAGCTCATAGACATCGCGCTTGCCCGCGTTCCCGCGGAGAGCCGGGTCGGACGCGCGGTCCGGCTGGCAAGGGAATATTACGACAACGGAAAAACCTGGCAGGAGGCGAGGGTGGCGCTGCTGGAGGACAGCCGGGATCTGGGAACTTTCCAGGCTCCCTGCAACGTCGGCTTCATGGTGGTGGGTCTGCTCTGGGGCGAAGGCGATCTCGGAAAAACGGTCTGCACCGCCACCAACTGCGGAGACGATACGGACTGCACCGCGGGGACTGCGGGGGCGGTCATCGGCATCATCAAAGGATTTTCCCGTTTGCCGGAAGAGTGGCTCAAGCCGATCGGCATGGGGATCCAGACCTGCTGCATAACGCCTCTGGGAGATGTCTGGCCGAGACTTCCGAAAACCATCATCGACCTCACGGACCGCGTGCTGAATGTCGCACTCAGTACGGCAAGCTACAATGCGGATCTTCCGCAGATCGTCAAGGGCGGGACCGGATTCACGCAGGAAGAGAAAGATGCGTTGATGACGCCGCTGACTCCGGGTCATAAGCCCGGCCATCCGACCATTGCCGAACTGCTGTGGAAAAAATCTTCTACCGAATTCCAGTTCGAACGCAGCTGGGGATGGATCTATGCGCAGTACCCGGACGATCCGGAAATCGTTCCCGGCGAACCGTTCCGGCTGCAGGTGCGTTTCCGCCGCTGTTCCAACCGCATCACCGACCTCAAAGTGAAATTGCGTCTGCCGGAGGGCTGGAGCTGCACCAATGCCGATCAGGAAATTTTCCTCGTCCTGCTCAAATACGGGGAGAAAATTTCCTTTGAGATCACCGCTCCGGAAAATGCCGCGCCTTTCGGATATGTCGAACTCGAGCTCTGCCGCAGCGGCTTCTCCTGTCCGGAGATCATCTCGCTCCCGATGCAGGTCAAAGGCCGTTATGCCTGTTCGATGATCCATCAGCCTGACGATTCACTGGATGACTGGCGGATCCGGAGCATCCGTTCGCGCCGCAAATTCGATTGACTCGAACCATATAAAAACAAAAACGGAAAGGAAACGATCATGAGGAAGAACACAAAAACTAACGTCATGCAAAGCCGCTTTACGCTGATCGAGCTGCTGGTGGTGATCGCAATCATTGCGATCCTGGCGGGCATGCTGCTGCCGGCGCTGAACAAGGCTCGGGAAGGCGCACGGAAAACTATGTGCGTCGGCAACATGAAACAGATCGGGATGTACTGCTTCAATTATCGTGAACTCCAGAACGGCAGATATCCGCAGGCTGACACGGACAATTACTGGGTGAACCGTTTCATGATCACCGAAGGAGCCGTTAACAGTATGCTGGATACGATGCAAAAAGCGAAAGATATTTTCGGTCTGCGGAAAAGAAGCGGGATCGTCTGGTGTCCTTCCGGCGAGCAACGCTTCAGAAAAGACAGCAAACCGGTAACGTGGGGCGAATCGGTTTTCGCCAACAGCAAAGGCTACTATCCCAGAAGCCATACTATTTATATCCATTACGGGCCTGTTCTTGCAAACAATACGAACGGGGTTTGTTCATTCAAATCCAATGGAGATGATACACCGTTTGCGGTCGGATCGACCAGATTTTATAACTCCGCCAAGGAAACGCAGATCAAATCTCCGGGAGCACAGACCTGGCTGGCGGAAACCATGCAAGCCAAGCCCGTATACACCGATTACACCAGAATAGGCAATAATCTATTGAATGTTCCTTGGACCTTAATTTACACGGAGAGCAATGCCGGTACCTGGAACACCCGTCACGGCAGCAGTAGCAATCTGCTGTTCTGTGACGGACATGTCGCTGCGAAAAGTGTGATGCGGCTGCTTCCTTGGGGAACGGGTACCAACGATAAAAACCGGAGCATCGGTTTCATCAACTTCTGAACCAACTGGAAAAAGGATAAAAAATCATGAAGACTATGCTATTGGCAGCGGCGGCCGTGCTTTCCGCCGGTTCTGTTTTTGCGGAAAATCTGTTTCCCTGGGACACCGGAGTCGAAACGGGGATCCGGTCCGCCACGCTCGGCGGTTTGGGGAGAGGGCTGGTGCCGGCATTCCGGGACACCAAAGTCTTTTATGAAGGAAAAAGTTCCCTGCGGATCGACTGGAACGGACCCGTCCGGGTCGGCAACAAGGTCGATACCATCAATCACTATATCGGTATGGAAAGCGGAGAACTGGAACGCGGCAAGGAATATACCGTTTCGTTTTACGCCAAGGCCTCCGTTGACGATTTCCCGGTCGGGGTGCATCTGTTCACCGTCGGCGGCTGGCGGAGGGACACCTCATACTATCTGCGCGCGACTTTGACCCGGGAGTGGAAACGGTACAGTTTCACTTTCCGGGTGAAAACTCCGCGCGATTTTCCGACCAATGCCTATTCGCTGAACCTCATGATGCCTTCCAAAGGGCCGGATGCGGAAAAAAGTTCCGTCTGGCTGGACGCTTTCCAGCTGGAAAAAGGGACCCGTGCGACCCCGTATGCCCCCCCTCGGGCAGCGGCCGTGGAAGTGGAGCTGAAATCGGACAAACTCATGCATATCCTGCACCGGAACGACCGGATCGAAGCGAAAGTCCGGACCGCGATCCTGCGCGAATGCGGGAATCCCCAACTGAAGGTCACGGTGCGGGACTGGGAGGGAAAGGTCCGGAAAGAATATTCCGAACCGCTGAAGAAAAGAAACGATCATTCCTTCCTGCTGCCGTCCGACCGTTTCGGCTGGTTCAACGTTTCCGCCGCGGTCGTTTCCGGTTCCGGGAACATCTGTGAAGACGATATGAATTACGTGGTCGTCCGGCCGCCGGTGGAGACCGCGCCGGGTCTGCGTCCGTATTCCGGGGTGGACATTCCTGCCGCGTCCGGCAGTGACTGGAACATGGTCCGTGCCAACCGGGAAATCGGTGCCGGCCGCATTCAGACCAGTCTGGCGCCCTTCCGTGGCTGGGTCCCCGAACCGGTGAAGGGAAAACTGGATTTCACTTACTGTGACCTGATGGTGAAGCATGCGCTGAAAAATAACCTTAAAGTGAAAATGATCTTCAAACCGTTCGACAAACCGAACTGGCACTTCACCAAACAGGAGGTCGCCGCGATGAAAAAGGCGGGGACCCACCATAACATGTTCGATCTGCGGCACCGCAAACTCTGGAACAGTTATGTCAAACAGATCCTGGACCGTTACGGCGACAAGCTCGATACGATCGAATTCGGCGGAGAGGACAACGGACGGCTCGGGATCAACCCCTATTTCAAACAGAAATATCCCGAGGGTGTGCAGAAAGACAAACGGGGGGTGGCATGGGTCGTTGCCGGACCGGCGTTCGATGCGCTCTGCACGCTGGTGACCGATGCCTGCCGCATGGCACGCAAACGTTACCCGAACCTGCGGGTCGGGGCGATCCGTCCCTCGCAGGGCAGGCCGGGTGACGAATGGTTCTTCGTCTGGAAAATGTTCGAAAAGATCGGCCGGGAATTCAACACCTTCCCGGTGGACACCTATTCGATGGTTCCGTATTACGTCGGGCCCCGCATCGATAAGAGCAAACGCCATGGCGGCGGTCCGGAAGGACGTTTCGCGACCATGGCCCATGCAAAGCGGATGATCGAAAAATTCGGCTGCGGACAGGATGTTTACCTTTCCGAAACCGGCACGTGCATCACTCCGCCGGGACTGCCGTCGCTTTCGCCCTACCGGCGGGAAGGGGCGGTCTATCTGGCTCAGGACATGATCTGCGCCAGATGCGCCGGATTCACCGCTTACGATGTCTTCCAGGGGGTTCTGGATACTTCTCAGGACGGCTGGGCCTTCAACAATGTGAAAGGCATGGTCATGCGGGCGGCGGCCTACAGCCAGCTCGCCCAGATCCTGGAAAACGTCACCGAGAGCCGCTGGATCAAACCGGACAAGGCGACCTGCGTGGCGCTGTTCAAAAAGCATGACGGTTCCGGCGTCGGCGCAGTCTGGGCGCAGACCGGATTTTCCATCCGGATCCCGGAGGGGATCCAGATTTCCGATTTCATGGGCAATGAGATACAGCCCGGCAAGGGCCGTATGCTGGACCTTTCCGATGCTCCGCATTATCTCCGGGCATCCTCGTTCCAGCTGCTGGAAAAACTCATGCGCGATCCGGTCGTCGAACAGGGCAGTTTCTGCACCATGGCTTTCCGGCACAAGGATGCGTCCACCGGTCTGATCCGGATCAGCAACAATTCCTTCCGGCATGCGCTTGAACTGGACTGCGTGATCCAGCCCGATGCGGGCGGCCGGAAATTCAGCCGCATCATCTGCATCGCTCCCGGATCGTGGAGTTCCGTCCGCGTCCCGGTGGACAGATCCACCCGGAAAGTGACCGTCAAATACCGGAAATGCGAAAAAGCGGCCAGGGAATATTCGGTCACGCTGGATGTTCCGGTGCTGACGCCGGTCGCATCCGGGGAAACTCCGTCCTCGGTCATGGGCGTGGTCGAAACCGGTTCGAACATCGTGCCGTTTGAGCCATGGACCCCGTGGAGCGGCATCAAGGACCTGGGCGTGACCCTTTACGGGTCGTGGACCGGAACGGAACTGAAGCTGAAAGCGGTCGTTACCGATGACCTGCATTATCCCTCCAAAGATGTCCATTCGCCCTGGTCCGGAGATTGTCTGCAGATCGCCATCGATCCGAAAAACAACGCCCCCTTCTTCATCCGTCAGCCCGGAATGGTGCTGGATACGGATGATGTGGAGATCGCGTTCATGCTCCGCGGCGCTCAGGTTTCCAATGTCATTTCTGCCGGACGGAAAGACCTGAAAATGAATGTGAAAGCCGTTCGGGACGACCGCGCGGGAACCACGGTTTACGAGATCGGCATCCCCTGGCGCGAACTGGGTGTCAAGCCGTTCAAAGGAATGGTCTTCGGGCTGTCCGCGGTAGTCTTCGACGACGACTCCGGAAAAGGTCAGGAATACAAGGGTCTGATCGGCGGCGGCATCGTCCAGTTCAAAGACCCCAGGGCATACAAACGCTTTACCTTGAAGTGAAAGGAAATCAACTATGAAAAAATATATTGCCGCCGTCTGTGCGGTCGCACTGTCCATCAGCATGAACGGACTTTTTGCCGCTGATGAACCCGACAACCTGGTCCGGAATCCGGATTTTGAAACCAGTGCCGAAGGCAGGGCCAAACCCTGGACTTTCCGCAATGCCCAGCCGGGAAACGGATTCGTGAAAAATCCGGACCGGGCCGGAAACATCGGGAAAATGGAGAATGCGCCCAACCAGCAGAAGCCCGGGCGGAAACTTTCGTTCAAATACGGAAACGTATGTTCGCAGTCCATCATCCGGCCTCCGCAGGGAAGATATGTCTATTCGGTCAAGATCTCTCCCAGCCGCAAGTTCGATCAGATCCTGATCGTCCTGTATGGTACCGGTCCGGACAAAAAGCGCTTCTCCAAAGCGAGTTCCATCAAGCAGGGCGACCCCCTGGAACCGGGGAAATGGCGCATGCTGATCGGAGAGATCGATATCCCCGAAGGCGTTAAAACACTCGGTTTCGCCGTCGAGATCCGGGACAACAAGCCCGGCGGCCATATCCTGATCGGTTCACCGAAATTGGTGTTGAAAGAGGAATAAGAAGGAACAAAAACTTTCCGTGAACGTATTCCCTCAGTAAGGAGAAACAGCAGATGGAAATTTTGGCTGAAAAGCAATTTCAATCCGGTGAAACGCTTCGGGTTCTGCATTGGTGTGCGCCGGAAAAAGCGCCGCGGAAATATGCGGATTACATCTCGGCTTCGCTGGGGTCCGATTCGCCGCATCGGTATCTTTACTCGATCAGCGGCTGGCGGGCCTATTTCAGCGACGCCATGAACGGAATGTATTTCCCGGAAATTGTCGATCACTGGTTCTTTGCCGAAGTGAACGGTGAATGTGCCGGGCGGATATGGTTTGCGTATTCGACGGAATCTCTCCGGGGCAATTTCGGCAACGTCCTGACCGAACCGCAATATCAGCATCGCGGCATCATGACCGAACTCATGAAGCACTGCATGGCGGAAATCCGCCGTTCCCCGGCAAAACTCCTCTGCTGCATTGCCTCCGGAAGAATCACCCCCGTCTACTTGAAATACGGGTTCCGGCTGATTCACGGCGGAGAATCGGGTCCGCTCTGCTTTATCAACGGAAATGGTTCGTTCCGATCCGAAATGGATCGGGCATTTTCCGGCGGCAGGATCACGGAAATTCGTCCGGGTCGAATCGGCGATCAGTTCGACTGCGACAAATTTCTGGTTTATACGCCGGAACTCTGGAACCGCAGCCATCCCGTTCAGGCCGGACCGGCGGCGATGATTTCGGATTTCCGGCTGGCCCTGCAGGAATCATTCGCCGGAAATGCGGTGGTCCATGTCGCATTGAACGAACGGAAAAACTGCTGCGGATATGCGTTCGCCGTCATGCTCCCTTCCGGTTTGCCGGTGCTGGATTTCATTGTTCATCCGGCATATACGGGTGATGCCGCCGGACTCATCCGGACAACCGCGGCAGCATTTCAGGAACAATTCGGCACGGCGCCGCTGTATTACGGACTCTCTGCCGATTCCGAAAAACTTGCGGCCGTCCGCCGCTCCGGAATGATCCTGATTTCTGAAGTTCCCGGCGGACTGTTCCGGCGGAATCAGACGATGGGCATGTCAGTTTTTATGTACGGTGAGGATCTTGGGAAAAAGTCTTCACGGAATTAGAATATTGTTAAACCAAGCATGGAGAAATTAAGAATGAAAATTCCGCTGCAGCGAATTCCGGCAAAGGCGTCCGGTATAAAGCTAGAAGGAAAAATCGGAAACAGGCTGGACCGTTTCTGTTTCGAGCGGGTCTTGTCGCAGGAAGCCTGGAACATTGCCTGCCGGGAAACCGTCGACGCTTTCAAAAACAAGATCGACGATGAATCCGGGCTGATCGGCATCTGGCAGGGGGAATTCTGGGGAAAATGGATCCTCAGCGCCATCGACGTGTATGAGTATACCGGCGACGCCGCGCTGAAAGAGTTCATCCGCGCCAACATCGCCGAGGTGATCTCGTATCAGGACGGATCCGGTTATCTCGGGACCTACCGGGATCCGGATTTTCTGGTTTCCGGCGACCCGGAAGAAATCTTCAAACAATTCAACTGGCATTGCGACTGGAACTGGAACATCTGGAGCCGCAAATATACGCTGTGGGGACTGGTGGAAGGCGCACGGCTCCTGAACGATCCCGCGATCCTCAAGGCTGCGGTGCGTCTGGCCGACCAGACACTGGACACGTTCGAACGGCTCCATATCGAGATCTGGGAAACCGGAACTTGCTGCGGGATGCCGAGCTGTTCGATCATGAAGCCGCTGCTGCTGCTTTATCAGGCCACCGGCACGGAACGCTATCTGCAGCTGGCCCGGAAGATCGCCGCATTCTGGAACAATCCCGACGATACCGCCATGCCGAACCTGATCCGCAATTCGCTGGAACGGAAACCGGTCCACGAATGGTATGACCACTCCTGCGGAAAAATCTGGACCAAGACCTATGAAATGATCTCCTGTTTCGAGGGGCTTCTTGCTCTCTATGAGATCACCGGCGAAAAACAGCTGCTTCAGGCGACGGAATCCTATTGGGAACTGCTGATGGTGCACGAAAGAAACGTGTTTTTCGGCCTCGGTTACAACGACAATCTGAACCACGGCGCCGCTTATCCCGATGCGATCACCGAACTCTGCGACAGCATCCATTTCATGCGGCTCTGCCACGAACTTTACAAACTGACCGGGAAAGTCCGCTATATGGATGCGTTCGAACTTAATTTCCTCAACGCCTTCCTGGCCGGGCTCTGCAAGGACGGACGCTGGGGCGCCCGTGCGGTCCGCAGCACCCATTGCCATTTTTACGTCCATGAACAGGCGAAAATGCACTATAACCACTGCTGCGTCGACAATATGCCGCGCGGGATCGTGACGGCGGTGAAAACCGCGGTCATGACCGGCACGGACGGGATCTATGTCAATCTCTGCATCCCGCTGATCGCGGAACTGGAACACAATGGCAAAAAGATCCATCTCCGGATCTCCGGCGATTATCTTTCCGCGGGGAAAGTCGTGCTCGAGGTCTCCCCGGAAAAACCTGCGGACGGAAAACTGTTCATCCGTCTGCCGGAATGGTCCGGCGGCCGTCGTGCGGTCCTGGACGGGCAGGGGGTCCGGGCAGGGGAGAGCGGTTATCTGGAACTCCCGTTGGAGCACAAAACGTATGAATTGCAGTTCGACATGACGACCGTGATAACCCCCACCGGCCCTATCCCGTACATGGATCCGAAGAGCCGGTGGCACGGCAAAAAATGGCTGAATTCCGATCTTCAGCCGGAAGACATGCTCAAAAATCCGCATTCCTCCATCCGGCGCGGTCCGCTGCTGCTGGCACGCTCCATTTTGCTGGGCACTCCGGTTCAGGAAATTTTTGCTCCGGATTCGCTGGAGCCGACCGCCGCGGAATTCCGGCCGATCGAGAACGCCATGGACACGCTGGCCGCCTTTGAGGCCATCCTCAAAACCCCGCATGGGGAAATCCGGACCCGGGTCTGCGATTTTGCCAGCGCGGGGAACTGGATATCCGAATTTCATGATATTTTCAGCGTTTACTTCTGATTCTGAACGGCGAGGAGATGTTTCTGATGAGAACGGACAAAAAACCTTTTTTTGCTTACCGCTCTTTCTGGAAAGAATTCGATGCGATGAAACGTTTTGCCCGGATCGGAGTGAAGCAGTTCGTGGTGTTTGCCGGGAACAGCACCAACTCCCTGGGCGAACCGTATTGCCAGTATGACCCGGTCTGGAAATGGTATGACACCTATGATTTCACTCCTTTCGACGAACAGATGAACGATGTGCTCCGGATCTGTCCCGATGCGGAGATCCTGTGCATGATCGACCTGAATTCCCCGTTGTGGCTGGCGCGTCAGCTTCAAGTTGACAGTTATTCTGCGGTAACGCTGGCGGAGTGCAACAGCCGCTGGAAAAAATTCACCGGCAATTATGTCCGCGCTGTTGTGGAATATGCGGAACGGAAGTTCGGCGGCCGGATCGTTTCCTATATCCTGATGTGCGGAAAAACGGATGAGTGGATGGATCATTCGCAGGGCGTCGAAAGCGAAGGGAAGCGTCTGGCCTACCAGGCCTGGTGCGGGAAACAGGGGCTGCCGGAACCGGAGGACATTCCCGGTTTCGGCAAACGGAACCACATTTCCCATGAACATGACAATCTGAAGATGCGCGATCCGGTGACGGACCGGGAGGCGATCCAATACTGGCGCTTCCACAGCGAACTCAATGCGGATTCCATTCTGGAGTTCGCCGCCATGGTCCGTTCGCAAGTCTCCCGTCCGGTCGAACTGGGCGTTTTCTACGGGTATATCCTTCAGCTGGAATATTCCACCGTTCCGCTGGCGCATCTTGCTTATGAAAAAGTGGAAAGTTCGCCGGATATCGATTTCATGATCAGCCCCGGCGATTACAAGGACCGGCCCATGGGCGGCGGCAGCGGATTCATGACTCCGAACGGGACTGTCAAACTGCACGGGAAGGATTGCCTTTACGAGATCGACCACCGGACCACGTCGGCGAACATGCAGCTCACGCCCTATGTGGCGCTCTCGTGGATGGACCGCTGGAAAGATCTGGACGAAGACCGCGCCGGACTGCGGCGGGAATTCTGCCGGACGCTTTTTCACGGTTCGCACCTCTGGTGGTTCGACATGTGGGGCAAGTTCTATGAAGCACAGGAAAATATCGACGTCATTGCCAAATGCCGCGAGATCTGGGAAAAATACGCGGACCGTTCCTTCGCGCCCGAGGCGGAGGTCGCGCTGGTCGTCGATCCGGAAAGTGCGCTTTACATCGGCCCGAACGCCTACGACCGTCCCCTTATGACTCCGGTCCTGAAGGCGCTGAATCGCCTCGGAACTCCCT
>Ga0256405_10003452_pt1 | contig 32446 bp, 31 predicted proteins | sample RumenRJG_02DNA_FD_189096 | JGI IMG/M metagenome (GOLD analysis project Ga0256405, IMG submission 189096) | Bovine rumen microbial communities from Lethbridge, Alberta, Canada - RJG_02 | ecosystem: Host-associated > Mammals > Digestive system > Stomach > Rumen | place: Canada: Alberta...
CCGTAGGCAAGGACTTCCTGAAGGAACCCGGTCTGCACCGTACCTTGATGGGCGACGGTCTTGCCACCGCACTGGCATCTCTCTTCGGAGCCCCAGCCAATACGACATACGGAGAGAATACTGGTGTGCTGAACCTCACCAAGGTCTTTGACCCTGCCGTCATCCGACTGGCAGCCATCTTGGCCATACTCCTGTCCTTCTGTCCAAAGTTCGCCTGCTTGATAGGTCTGATGCCTGCTGCCACCATTGGCGGTGTCAGTCTCATTCTCTATGGCATGATATCAGCTGTCGGTGTACGCAACCTGGTTGAGGAAGGCGTAGATTTCAGCTCATCACGTAATGTGTTTGTGGCAGCCTTGATCCTGGTAATTGCCATTGGCGTAAAATATGGCGCTGAGGATAATGTAAGCATCGGTTCTGTCCACTTCTCAGGACTGGCACTCTCTGCCCTCGTGGGTATCATTCTCAATGCCTTTCTCCCTAATAAGCTCGGCATGAAGGTAAAGAGTGTCCATGGCAAGGAAAAGCCCCAAGACGACAGTCAGGTAGGATAAACTTCTAAAGCAGTAAGACATGCAAGCAATCATCTTGGCGGCAGGTATGGGTCGCAGACTCGGAGAATTGACAAAGGACCAGACAAAATGTATGGTTCCTGTGAATGGTGTGCGACTGATTGACCGCGTCTTAGGGCAACTGACAAAACTCCCACTCCAGCGTGTCATCATCGTTGTGGGTTATAAGGGACAAGAGTTGCGCGAATATATCACCACTCAATACGGCAAACAGCTGACTGCCAATTGCCAACTGCAATTTGCTGAGAACCCCATTTATGACAAGACTAATAACATCTATTCTTTGTCGTTGGTGAAGGAGCAATTACAGGAGGACGACACTCTGCTCATCGAGAGTGACCTCATTCTCAGTGACCGTCTGTTTGAGATGCTGTTGGAGAATCCGTGTCCCAATCTGGCTCTCGTTGCCAAATATGAGACTTGGATGGATGGTACGATGGTGCGAATCGATGCAGACAACAACATCGTCAATTTCATCTCCAAAGATGCCTTCGACTACAATGATGTCAGCTCCTACTACAAAACCGTCAATATCTATAAGTTCAGTCGGCAGTTCCTGAAAGAGAAATACGTGCCTTTCCTTGATGCCTATACCAAGGCGGTAGGACTGAACGAATACTACGAGAATGTACTGCGCATCATCTCACTGCTGAGCGGTCATGAGCTGAAGGCACTGCCTATCGGTCATGAGAAATGGTATGAGATTGACGACAAGCAAGACCTGGACATAGCCGAGGCGCTGTTTGCTGACGAGCAAGACGTGCTACGCAAATACTATGGCCGCTATGGTGGTTTCTGGCGTTTCCCCCAAATGCTCGACTTCTGCTATCTGGTAAACCCCTATTTCCCCAGTCAGCGAATGAAAGACGAGTTACGTGCCAATTTCGATACCCTGCTGACGGAATATCCGTCGGGCATGAAGGTCAACACCCTCATTGCCAGCAAATGCTTTGGAGTCAGCGAACCCTATATCGCACCTGGTAATGGTGCTGCCGAACTGATTAAGATTCTGATGGAGGAGTCACAGGGTAAGATAGGCTTTGTGCGTCCTACCTTCGAGGAATATCCCAATCGCTATGACAAAAGTCAGCAGGCGACCTTCGTTCCACAGAATGATGATTTTCGCTATACTGCCGATGACCTGATGGCGTTCTTTGGTGATAAGAACATTTGCCAGCTCATGCTGATTAACCCCGACAACCCCTCTGGTAACTTCATCCCCAAGGCTGACGTGTTGCGACTCGCCCAGTGGTGTGAGGAACGACAGATACGTTTGGTTGTTGATGAGTCGTTTGTGGACTTCAGTCGTGACTATGCCACCAACTCCCTGCTCAGCGACAGCCTGTTGGAGCATTATCCCCACATGGCTGTGATGAAGAGTATTTCCAAGAGCTATGGTGTTCCAGGACTCCGACTGGGCATCCTTGCTTCTGCTGATAAGGAGCTTATCGCCCGTATCAAGAAAGAGGTGAGTATCTGGAACCTCAACTCGTTTGCCGAGTTCTTCATGCAGATTTACAATAAATACGAGAAAGACTATCATCGTGCCTGTGCGAAATTCGTGGCAGAACGCGATATCTTTGAGCAACAGCTCCGCACCATCCCCTTCCTCCGTGTGATGCCTACCGAGGCAAACTATTTCCTCTGTGAGGTATTGCCCCCTTATCGAGCCAGTGAGATAGTGATACGGATGCTGAAACAGCATAATATCCTGACACGCGACTGTAGCGGAAAGACAGGACTTCCTGCCGACCGACAATACATGCGTATTGCTGTGCGCAACCACGAGGATAACAGCCGACTGGTAGAGGGACTGAAAACCTTCATTCTTTAAGACGATGCATACAGATTATATTTCCGTTATACAGCAAGAAGACATCAACCGTCTGGACCTCTCACCCGTTGAGTGTATGGAATGGGTGAAAGAGGCTTTTCTCTTGAAAGACGATATTCAGATGCCTCCCAAACTGAGTGTCCATCCGCAGGGCGAAGACTTTATCACGTCTATGCCTTGTCTCTTGCCCGAGATAAACGGGCAGAAGTATTTCGGAATTAAAATTGTGAGCCGCACAGAAGGACATCTGCCCGTCTTGAAAAGTACTATCAATCTCTATGATGCCCACGATGGCCGTCTGCTTGCCATAGCCGATGGTGATTGGATAACAGCCATGCGGACGGGGGCTGTTGCTGCCCTCGCAACACGCACTTTCCAGCGCAAAGATGTAAGCACTTATTCAATGATGGGTCTGGGCAATATAGCCAGAGCGGTGGCGCTCTGTCTGATAAGCGACAATCAGCATCGTGATATCACCATCCGCCTATTGCGATATAAGAATCAGGCTGAGTTGTTTATGGAGAGGTTCAAAGATTACAGCAACGTCACCTTTGATGTCATCAACGACCAAGAAGCGTTTGCTGCTGAAGCCGATGTGCTGATTTCCTGTGTTACGGTGGCTACTAATCTGCTATTCCCTGATGACAGCTTGTTCAAGAAGGGCATCACAGTCATTCCTGTTCATGTGCGTGGTTTCCAAAATTGTGATTTGTTCTTCGACAAGGTATTTGGTGACGATACGGGACAGATTGAGAAATTCAAGTATTTCAAGCAATTCCGCCAGTATGATGAAATCAGCAGTGTACTGAAAGGAAAGAACCCTGGGCGCACCAGCGATGACGAGCGTATTCTGAGTTATAATTACGGAATAGCCCTTCATGATATCTACTTCGCATCGAAATTGTATGAGCGACTGCATGCCGAAACTTCGGGTTTTGAGATGCGTCGTCAAAGTGATAAACTCTGGTTATAGCCAGTACGCCTCAAACTGGTGGGTTGCGCGCTGTTCTTCGGGTGGCAGTTTCATATAGTCACCATAGGTGCGGCACAGATAATCGTCATAGCCTATCATCACTTTATAAGTACGGTCCTCAAACCTCATGTCAATCATCTTCTTCATGTCGGCAACAGGGAAACAGCCCTTCGGCGATGTGGGTCCTGCCTCCGTCATGTGGCAGAGCGTGTTCGTAGGTTTCCTCTTGATAATCAGACGGTCTATCCACTTCTCCAGCATAGCGACAGAGACAGGCAGGTGGCGATAACATAGATAGGCAAGTCTGGAGTGCAACGGATTGCTATACGATATCTTACAGCGACGGATCTTGTATAGCAGTTTTTTCAATCTAAAAATACGTTCACGTTCCTTTGTGTCATCAGCCACATAGTCCACAGGGAAAACGTCGATATACACACCTATCTCATAGCCTTCCGTTTCCTTCTCCACCATTCGTGTCCGCTGATCAACAACCTTTGCAAAGGTATAGTAATAATGTGGTTCTTTCTTCGGATTGAGCACGCGATAGCGACCCTGTTGGTTTTGGTAAGTTTTGACAAAACGCTCATAGTCTGTACGCAGCATATAGATGTCAATATCATCGTCCCAGGGAATATAACCATGATGGCGCACGGCTCCAATCAGCGTACCACTCGACAGCGAATAGCGCAGTCCCTCAGCCTCACAAAACCGATGGACATCGTCCAGAATCTCCATCTGGATACTCCGTAACTCCTTGATATCTGTAATCCTTCTCATAAGTCTCAATTCTACTCCACCATTCTCCACACTCTGATGCCCGTATGCTTAGGTTGTTTAGCCTCATACTCATAGAACGTCTCTGGGCTCATCAATACCTTCTTATAGAGGCTCGATGCATGCATCAAGTGCAACTTTCCATTCTGCCAGAAAGCAATGGCGATATGACGCGTGTCCAGCCCGTCCTTATCCGTCAGCATTGCCACGATATCACCGTCGCGCACCATTGCCAACGGTGTTGACGCATGCCAATTCAGGTCGCGCTTTAAGATATAAGGATACTGCTTACCGTTTGTCTCGTCCTCGTATTTCTTGATGACGGGAACGAATTCTGAATGATTCTTCAGTTGTTTATATAGTTGTGGATGCTGCGACATATAATTAATGTGGATGGTTTGTCTTCCTAAGAATGGCGCATCCTCCATGCCGATATCCTTCACCAGTCCCATTTTTACGTTATCATCGCCCCACCACGTGAAGTAATGCAGGCGCGAGGTATAGTCCTTCATCTCGCCCCCCCGGTAGCGAATCTTCAGCAGCGTATTGCAGTAGTCGTCAAAGGTGCGTGTATCGTTCTTGTCGCAAATCGAAAGTGCCAGCACCGTCTCTACGAAGGTCGTACAGTCCAGTTCGCGCAGATTCACAATCAAGTGTTCCTTGTCGCCCAATTCCAGTGTATGCCCCACGTAAGGCAGTCCCAAGAATTTCTTGCCGAAGTACATCATGCGGTTCTCCTTACCCCGTTGCGTCTTTGCCTCCTTGAGCAGTTTCACTACCAGCACACTATCCTCCTTCGTGTACTCCCTTTCAAAATCAACCACAGCAGTATTTTCTGCCTGTGCCTTGGGAGCCTGAGCCCCACAACTGATGGTCAATGTAACCAAAAACAAACAAATCAATAACTGTTTCATGCGGCGAAGATACAAAAAATCTTGATAACCACCAAGGATACTCAGGTTTTTCCGATGGTTTTAGGTTTCAGGACGGATTTTTTATTTGTTATTTTGTGCTTTCGGCTTTTTTGTTTACTTTTGCATCATGGCAAGCAAAGGAAATCTGAAAGAACGGACGGCACGAGGGCTCTTTTGGGGAGTCATGAACAGCGGTGTGACACAGGTGCTGAACGTGGTGATTGGCATTCTGCTGGGGCGCATGATAGCTCCTGCGGAATGGGCTCCCATCGGGATGATTGCCATTTTCTCGGCTATTGCGGGCAATTTGCAGTCGAGCGGCTTCTCTACGGCTATCGTCAACATGAAGGAGCCGACGGACAACGACTATAATGCCGTGTTCTGGTTTAATATCCTGATGAGCGCCGTGCTCTATATGGTACTCTTCGCCGCAGCCCCCTGGATAGCCGCATTTTTCGAGCAACCGTGCCTGACAGACTTGTCTCGCTTTATCTTCCTGGCTTTCTTCATCTCGTCATTCGGCATTTCGACGAATGCCTATATGACAAAGAACATGATGAACCGTGAAATCACCGTTGTAAACACATGTGCACTGATTTGTTCGGGCATCGTGGCGGTGACGCTTGCCTTCAACGGATTCTCGTATTGGAGTCTGGCTTGGCAACAGGTGGTAAACTCGCTGATATTGGTCATTGGGCGCTTCTGCTATGTGGGATGGAAGCCGTCGCTGAAGATTGACTTCACGCCTATCCGTAAGACGTGGAAGTTTGCACTGAATATCTTGGTGACAATGGTGATCAATACACTGAACAACAATATCCTGACATTCATTTTCGGTAAGTTGTTTACCAAGACACCACAGGTGGTAGGCAATTTCTTCCAAGCATTCAAATGGAACACAATGGCTTACCAACTGGTGAGTGGCAGTATTGAACAGGTGGCACAGCCTGTGTTGGTGGAGGCCCGTGACAACAGCCAACAGTCAACAGCCGACAGCCAAGAGCTACGTGTATTCCGCAAGATGTTGCGGTTCACGTCGTTCCTCGCTTTTCCTGCCATGTTCGGGCTGGCATTGGTATCAGAGGAGTTTATCCTTGCTACCATCGGACCAAAGTGGGAAGCCTGTGTGCCCATTCTGCGTGTGCTCTGCATCGGGGGTGCTTTCATGCCCTTCTATTCGCTCTATAAGAACCTCATTATCAGTCAGGGACGGAGCGACATCAATATGTGGCTGAACATCGTGCAGATTGCCTTGCAGATGCTATTGATATTCCTGACATATCAGCAGGGAATCATGGCGGTAGTGGCAGCCTATACCCTATTGAATATCGTATGGATTATCGTGTGGCAGGTGTTTGCCAAGCGACTGATTGGAGTACGCCTATGGGATGTCTGCAAGGACACCCTACCCTTTGCCCTGATCAGTGCAATGGTCATGGCGGCTGTCTGGTATGCTACCACAGCCATCGGGAACACCTATCTGCTGCTTTTGGTACGCATCGTGATGGCGGTCGTGCTCTATGCCGCCATCATGAAACTGCTTCGTGTAAAAATGATGGACGACTGCATACAGTTTTTTAAAGGTAAAAAGATAAAAGAGTAAAGTACATGACGAAATATCCTGCAGAAAATGATGTCGCCGTGCTGTTGATATTCTTCACTCGGCAAGAGACCCTCAAACGTACCTTTGAGGCGATTAAGAAGGCACGTCCCTCCCATCTGTATCTCTATCAGGACGGACCACGTAATGAAGTGGAGGCACAGAAGATAGAAGCTGCCAAACGAATCGTCGCCGACGAGGAGATTGACTGGGAGTGTGAGGTACAACGCAACTACCATACAGAGAATAGTGGTGCCTGGGCTTCCAACTATCAGGCACAGCGATGGGCATTCTCCTTGCATGACAAATGCATCGTCATCGAGGATGACTCCACCCCTGCCGTGTCGTTCATCCGTTTCTGTACGGAGATGCTCAACCGCTATGAGAATGACGAGCGTATCACCATGATAGCCGGCTACAACCACGAGGAGAAGACGGAAGCTCCCTACGACTACCTGTTCACCTCGGTATTCAGCATCTGGGGATGGGCTTCATGGAGCAGGGTCGTCAACCAATGGGATGACCATTACAAGGTGGTGGACAGTGATTTCGACATGCACCAGCTGGAGGCTTTGGTGAAGGCTCATGGCGACAGGGAGGAGATGGTCAAAAAGCTCCGTAAGCATAAAGAGACGGGTGACCCTATCTACGAGACCGTCTATTGGTCGTATAACATGCTGCACTCCGGACTGACCATCGTACCTACCCGTAACATGATACAGAACACTGCCGTATCTGAAGAGTCGGCACATTTCCAGAGTGCGATGAAGACACTGCCCAAACGCATCCAACAGCTATTGACGATGCCCAGCTATGAGATGACGTTTCCCTTACGCCATCCGCAATATGTCATCGAGAATGTAGAATACAAACAGCGTGTTTACCGCATCATGGCATGGGGACACCCTTGGATCAAGATTGGAAGAAGTATGGAGGAACTGTGGCGCAACCTCCGATATGGCAATTTCAAGTCCATCTGGAATGCCATTGTCTTCCGAGTCAAGAAGAATACAGGACACATTAACTATCAATAGAAATACTATGGAGATATCAATCATCATACCTGTTTATAATAAGATGTCCTATATCGGGAAATGCCTGCAAAGCATCTTCTCACAGGACTTTCCTTCGTTTGAGGTGATTGCCGTAGATGACGGCAGTACGGACGCTTCAGGGAAAATCTGTGACAAATGGGCTACGGACGAGCCACGCCTGAGGGTCTTCCATACTCCCAACAGCGGTGTGACGGCTGCCCGCCGCTATGGCGTGAAGCATGCAGACGGGAAATATATCATGTTCGTGGATGCCGATGACTTGCTGACAGACGGAGCATTGACAAACATGCACCGCACCATCACCCAGTCTGGGGCTGACGAGGTAATAGGTCCTTATATCGACCAATATGGTGTTATTCATGACTCCGGCTTCCGAGAGTGGACCACCTGCGAGCCTCTGATCCGTGACTTGCTTGCCACCCGTAACTCTTTCTGTGTGCTGTGGGGCATCATCTTCAAAAAAGAATTGCTGGACGGGTGTTTGGGTGCTCCTAGAGAGATTGTGGAACGGGAAGACTCACTGATGCAAATCAAATGTCTGATGAAAGAGCCAAAGGTCTATTTTATCGACCAACCTGCCTACCTGCATTATGAGGACATTCCTAACAACAGAATAGAGGACCTGCACATGATACGAATCTATGATGAGGAACTGCGACAGACGCTACAACCCCAATGGGAACGCTATCACTCTGCCTTCATAGGTCATCAGATCAAGGTTTATGAGAAATTCATCGACAACCGACAGTTCCATGTCCTCAAAGACTACTACCGCCCCCTACGGAAACAGTTAGACAGTTCGATACCCCTTGCCGACCGGGTGGCGCTCTTACTGCCTCCCCGTATCAGCTACTTCCTCGTACATTATTACAAACAATGGCGGAAGCGCTCATCCTAACAGGTATCCCACCAACAGGGTACCATTATAGAGCCATAGGAAAACGGTAATAAGAAGGAGAAGATATGAAGTAAGACGTACGATGGTGGAAGTACCATGCTTTAACAGGTAAGCGATACCGACGGGCAGTACATACGCCCAATGGGATGCCATGATATACACCTCGTTGAGTCCAAAACCCAATACCAGATGTATCACCATGTCGAAGGCAAAGCCTGCGAAAGTGAGCCATAAGAAACGACTCTTACGTCCCAACCATACACCGATAAGCCAGAGAACCACTATCACTACCTCAACAACATAGCATATCCACCACCGGTAAGTCACAATCAACGGACGGTCACGCAAGGTGTCTCCCAACAGATGGTCTTGATGCAGCATGAGTGACTCCCCAAACAGGTTCTCCACCATTGAGTCCCAACGAGGGGTCGTCACATCCGTCCAACGCAAGAAGATGCTTTTTCCCTTGATAGGCAGTCCTTTGTGCATACTTTCCCAACGCTCCTGCGCTTCTTTCCGTAACTGCTGCTTATATTGCCGTTCGAAGGTTTGCTGCTTCTCCTCTGGATTCATGATAGAAGTCGTATCCATAAACTGCCGGTAGCTTCTCTCCTTCTCCACCTGCGCTTTCTTTGCCAAAGCAATCTGACGTGCCTTCTCTTGTGGGAGTACATAGGTACGGTATTCCCAATTGGCAAAAAGCCACATCATACCAGCCGGCAGGAATACGGCAAAAAACAGATATTTGGGGCGGAAGAAACGCTTGCCATTTACAAACAATACATCTATGAATATCTTCACGCCATTACTCAATGTTATACCTGCTGTGACGACAAAGAGTACTATAGTCTGGACGATGGTCATCTGCTTGCCCTCCTGCATCCATCTGCCTGAGATATAAAGAGCGAATATCAGCAGGAACATGGAAACCGTGAAATGGTCGGCAACAATGCTTGCCACCATGATATGGGCAAAACCATAAAAGAAAAATACCAGCAGGATGGCATCAAAACGAGACACGCTGATGATGTCCTTAAAGATACGGTACAAGAAGACAACAGAATAGATATTACATACCAGCAGGATGGCAGCCAAAAGGAACTGAACGAGGTTATAGCCTGTCAACGCAATGAGTCCGTTATTCAACAGGAACAACGGATAAACCATAAAGGCAAGCAACGGATGACGAAACACCTGATAGGTCGTACCCCAATGGGTCACCACCGCATAGGTGATAGGGTCGTAGCCTGACACATGAAACTGACTGTAGAACACGCTTCCATTGTCGATAGACTCCTGTAAAAAGAATCCTGAGAAACAATAAATACAGCATGCATGCAGGAAAACACTGACAAGTAAGAAGGCAAGAACCAACCAACGCTCATCCTTCTGAATACGGAAAATATCTACTATCGTTTTAATCATACCAGAATGCTATTGAAACAGGGGGTTGTTGCATCCAATCGACTATCAGACTGACGTTATGTACCAGCAGGTACAATGTCAAGGCAGCCACTGTCAGACGCACCAAACTATGAACTATGAACTTTGAACTATGAACTTTAAAAAGGTAGCCAATAGCGATGGGGAAGATATAGACCCAATGCGCCGACATGATGTATATCTCATTGATGGCAAAGCCTAAGCCAAGGTGCATCAGGGCATCGGGCAGAATGCCTAACAGACACATCCACAGCAGGCGTTCCCTATAGCCGCAACAGATACCGGCTATGAGTAAGAACACCAGCAGGCACTCGGCAGCATAGTTCCACCAGGAACGATACTTCAGCAAGACTGGACGATAACTGGTCAGTACATCGTCCAACACATGTTCTTCGTGCAATATCAGTGATTCGCCAAACACATTCTCTACGAGTGTTTCAGAGCGTGAAGTGGTATAATCCGTCCACTTCAGCAGACTGCCCTTACCCAAGGGCTTACCCTTATGAATCACCCAAGGAGCCTTCTTATAACGCTCATGATTCGCACGTGCCTTTGCCATCATCTCTGCCTTATGGGCTTTGAAGTAGGCTTCGTCAGCCTGTTGCTTTGGATAGACATAGACGCGCTCTTCCCACAGCCCCAATCCCACCACCAACAGCAAAGAGCCCAAAGCCACGAACATGTATCGCCAACGAAAGAAGCCCTTGCCACGGGCTATCAGTTCAGCAGCCAAGACCTTGGCACCGTTCGTCAGTGTGACACCGGCTGTCAGAATGACGAGCAAGGCGGTCTTCCAAGTTTTCAAGACCCGTTCCTCCTTGTAGGCCTTTGCTATCAGATAGATGGACCAAAGAATGAGGAACAGGGAGATACCGAAATGGTCGGTCACGAAGTAAGTGACCAGCACATAAGCCAAACTGAAGAAGAAAAGCGTGAGCAAGATAGCATCCCATCTGCCCAAGTCCATCACTTCACGAAGGATGCGATAGAGCACGATGGTGGTGGCAAAACCGAAGCACAGGATGACTGCCGAGGCTATATACAGGGCACCATTCACCCCCATGAGGGCTATGAGCAACTGATTCAGTCCACAGGGCAACAGCATGAGATAAGGCAGTAGCGGATGGCGCAACACATCGTACTTCATGCCCCACTCCGTCAACACGGAATAGGTGGTGGCATCGAAGCCTGACACGTGGTAATTATAGGAAAGGAGTTTGCCGTAGTCGTCACTGATGACAGAAAAGAGGGCGTCGTACTTCATCATCAGCATCCCGTTCAGAATGATGAGCAACGCGAGGACCAGCAGTCCGATGAACCATTCTTCACGTTTCAGTTTCATGGGCGAAAAGGTTTATAATGTGATTCGTCGGCAAAAGCTAACAATTCCTTGTCGCCCTCGCTATCTCCGTATGCCGTCAGGTGATACTCCCCCCGATGAGGATATTCAGCCAACAGGCGGTTTACTTTTTCCTGTCCGAAACAGTTACGCGTCAGGAAGCGTCCTGTCAGACGGCCGTCCGCCACCTCGACCTGTGTTCCCAGCACTTTTACTTGAGGGAAGAAAGGTTGCACCCAATTGTCTATGGAAGCACTGATAATCACCACCTCAGCACCATCAGCCAGCGCCTGTTCAACCGCTTTTACGCCACCCACTCGGAGTATCGGACGGTGGGTCTCTGCAAACTGCTGGCAGTGGGCATTGAACATTTCAACAGACATGCCTTTGAAGAGATAGCCGAAGAGCCGTTCCTTCGTGCGATGATGGGAATAGAGCCTCAGCAGCATCAGGATGATGAGGGGCGAGAAGCGCAGAAAGCCCCACCAGCATTTCGCATCGCCAAACACAAAACGGATGAAAGCCAACAGACTGTCCTTGCTGGTCAATGTTCCGTCGAAATCAAAGGCTACTATCTTTTTCATACCGGCATGATGCGTTTAACGAGTTGATGTAATAACCAAGCCAACGGGATAGCCGCCACGAGTGTCAGCAGCACCGTCGGCCAATAGCCCAGATGATAGGGGGTGATATAAGCCATGACGAAATGGGCATGCAGCAGATAGAGTTCCAAACTGATGGTGCCCAGAAAGGCACTCGCCTTGTTGAACCACTGGGGTGTGCGACTGAAAAGTTCGCACAGCAACAGGAGCATCGATACCGTCAGCGGTATATATATCATGCGCTCGGCAAACAAGGGGAAACGCCCATGCTTCAACTGTTCGAGATAGATGCAGGCACTGGCAGTAGCGAGGAAGGTGACGACGAGCAACCAAATGGCAGACGACTCCATCCGTCGGTCTTGGCGCACCCATTCCCCCACATTGATGCCTAAGAAGAAGATAGGCAAACGACTCCAGAATATCTCAATATGACCCACCGCCTGGTGGATAGGTGTCACCCACTGCACACAGATGCACCATACCATCATCAGCACAGGCAACCACCGATAGGCGGGCGATTTCCGGACGAGCCACATGTAAAGGGGTGCCCAGAGATAAAGCATCATGATGGCAGGAATATACCAGAATGTACCTTCATCGTGCAACCAGAAGTCCCAGTTGATGGTGATGTCGCCTATCAAATCAATAACACTCCCCGTCTGCCAGTTGAAACGAGGAATATAATAAAGCGATGCCACGATGAGCCAGGCAGGGAAGATACGCAACAGGCGGCGCTTATAGAACTGGCGGAAGGAGGGCGCCTTCACCCACGAGAACCACAGGCCGATGCCACTCAGGAAGAGGAACATATCCACACCGATATTACCACAACGGCGCAAACCGAAGAAGGCATCGGTACGAGCCAACGGAGCGTGAAACAGCACAATGAAGAAGATGGCGGCACCCATCAGTTCACCACGATAGCGACTCAGGTCTTTCCATGCAATGTCTTTCATAACTTCGGACTGGGTATTTGGTCAATCACTTTCTTAACTGCCCACGAGAGGGCTATGGTCACCAGGACATAGAGCATCAGTCCATCATAGATGTCCTGTCGCCACGCCACGGTGATAAAGAGTTTGCGGGCAATGGGGTGAGCCACAAACATAGCGGCAGAGATACTGCCAAACCACGTCATCAGCTGCAACACGCTGGCTGGCATCAGTTTCACCAGACTGATGGTGCCAAGAATAATCAGCAGGGGAATCCATAGCCACGACTGATAGTTGAAACTCATCACGAAGGTCAAAAGAACTGAAGCTACGAGACAGCCCAACCAAACCAGGAGTTTCCCGTAATGAAACTGGTAGTTTCCCGTAATGAAACTGGTAGTTTCCCGTAATGAAACTCTTGCTAACAAGATACCTGCCCCAAAGGGAAGCATACCACCGATGAAATTATAGCGCAATCTATTGAGCGTTTCGCCCTCAGGATGGCAGAATACCTGTAGCAGCCAACAGGCGACTATCAGCAGTGCAACCACCCATGACTTCTGCCGATAGAGCAGCAACCGATAGATGATATAAAGTTCGAGCATGAGTCCGAAGAACCAATAGATGCCTGGCCAGATGATTTTATCGGGCTGAGGCAGTATGTTGATATACATGAGCAGTTGGGCTACCACGTTGTCCCAATGAAACTGGAAACGGCCAGGAGTCACCGCATCGACACACAGGAACAGCGTGAAACCCACAATCAGCATCCGTAACAGTTTCAGATAATGATATCGTAAGAATTGAAGGATTGAAGGATTGAAGGATTGAAGACTTCCACTTTTCAATTCTTCAATTTTTAAATTCTTCTCGTATTTCATCACCAATCCATAACCGCTCAAAAACAAGAACACAGGCACACCGTAATGACCAAAGTACGATAACAGATGGACTGGCAGGAGGGCATCGGGATTCGAAAGCACCTGCCACAACTTATCGTTGTTGGACGTAAAGAACTGATACTCATTCTCCTGCACAATTCTGCCTATGAAGTGGCAGTAGTTGTGCAGCATGATGGCGAGAATAGCTATTCCCCTCATCGCCGAACATTCATCGCGTGTCAGCAGTTCATTTTTCATGCTTCAGTTTGTTATAATCGACTTGATTCTTCAATACTCTGGGGCGTTTCCCGTTATAGGCATCGCTGAGCACATCGTACTCCTTGCGATAATATTTAGAATGAATACCACCCAGGGACATCAGCGTATGGGGCAGCAGGTCGGTCATATAGGGCCTGCGGCTATAGCGCCTGATGGCCTCCCATCCGTAGGGGTGCGTCTCGCGATACCGTTCCGATGCCCATATCCAGAAAGGTATCTCGAACTCCTCGCGAGCCAAACGATAATCGATGGTGGCAGAATGCATCCGACCGAAGAAATCGAGCGAACCGTTAAAGCACTCCTCTCCATGATCGGGCATATAGATAACAATGGCATTCTCATGTTCGAAGCGACGGATAATCTGATCGACCACGGAATCGTTATAGAGCGTGGCATTATCGTAGTCGGCATTCACTTGCAGGCGCTTCTCCGAGAGCTTTTTATCAGGATAGTCGGATGGTTTGAAGTGTCGGCGCGTCTTACGAGGGAATCGTCCCAGGTAGTCAACATGCTGTCCCATCAGATGAAAGATGGTGAGCTGATGTTCATGATGCTTCAGGGCATCATAGTCTTTCAACAGTCCTTCATCGTAGGCATGCAGTTTTTGGTTACGCGTATCAAACAACCGGCTGCTCAGCTCCGGATGATTCAAGAAGAAGCCACCACTGAAATCATAGACAGCCTCGCCCGCCTTGGGCAAGAACTGATTGGTGAGGAAGGTAACGTGATAGCCTGCCTTACGGAATACCTCCGGGAACATCGGACTGTCGCTCCAGTCGCCCTCGTCCCCCACGGAATGAAGCGAAAACACCTGTTTAAACACAAAACTGGTCAGATTCCAAGGAGCCACTACATCGGTAAAGGCAATCAGTGTGCTGTCTTGCATCCTCTGCAATTGACGAGGAGTGGTGGGCTTGTCATATCCATAAAGTTGCGAACGGTGCTTATTGAAACTCTCGCCGATAATCAGTACTATCTGTGGACTGCGGAACGTACAGCTATCCACTTCCACACCTTCTGTAGCTTTCAGCAGATGTGTCAGTTGTTGGGAAGCCAAGCGATTGGCATAAAGACTGAACACCATGCGATGGATAGGCAGATAAAGCGTAGCACACCCTTTCGTGGTCAGTTCGTGTTCCACCTCGCCTAAGTTTGATTTCGTCATCAGCCGATACATGGCCTGCTTATTGGACCAGCACTCAGTAGCGCAATAGACGAAGAGACTGAAGGCGACTACCCCCATGATGGCATTCGAGAAAAGGACAACAGGTTCTGCCAAACGGATATGCTTCTGTTTGACTCGACGCTTTGCCCAAGCACTGCACACGCTCCAAATAGCGTGCAACAAGGCAATGAGCAGTATCCATCCCGTCTTTGAAGTAATGAGGTCCCAACCCAGATAAGAGCCCAGGAACTCGCGTGCCTCGCGCCCTGTTGTTTCGAAGAAGAGCATCAGCATGGTGGGTGTCAGTGTTGACTCGAAATGCACATAACAGAACATATCTATCAAGGCGACGGCATAGAGCACGATAGCCAACAACAGGCGCACCCATGTCCGTATTTTCTTAGGAATCAGCGCCAAGACGGCACAGAGCACATAGAGGTCGAAAAAGAGTTCGGTGGCAGAGAGTTCATAAGGTTTAGCTCCTTTCAGATGGAGTCGGATTTCCGTTTGTGTACAGAGATAGCCCAAAGCAAACATAAAGACGAAGAAAGCGCCATTCACGCGGAAGGGTCGCCAAAGGAGTCCTAATATCTGCAAGAGTCGTTTCATCTGTTAGTATATAGTTGTTTTACATCCTCTATGATACAATCGGGCACAAGACCGGCGACAGACTCCCCTCGCCTCACCCTTTCACGGATTTCCGTACTGGATACAGGCAACAGCTGGGCCTCAATGGTGCCGCGCTGTCCATCACGCGGATAGACCACTACCCGATGATTCCTCAGAATATCCTTCCAATGATACCAACGGGTGAAACGCTCCCAATTATCGCCACCCACCACCAACACGAATTCCCTCTCAGGGAAATCCTGTTTGAGATGTTGCAAGGTGGTCCAGGTATAGGAAGGTTTAGGCAGACGGAATTCATAATCACAAGCCTCAACACCCTCGATTCCTTCCAATGCCTTCTGAGCCAACGCATAGCGCAAATCATCATCCAACAAGTCTGTCGCATCCTGCTTCAACGGGTTTTGCGGTGACACCATCAGCCATATCTCATCCAGCTCCGTCTGTCGGAGAATCTCCTGAGCCAAGGCGATATGCCCCACATGTATCGGGTTAAAGGAACCACCGAAGATGCCCGTCTTTATCATTTCAGGAAGTCTTGAACGAGTTTTAGCGTTTCTTGCTTTGCGCTTTCCAAATCATCATTAACAACAACATGATCAAACTGAGGGGCGAACGTCATCTCATAGGCTGCCTTTGCCAAACGTTCTTCGATAGCCTCCGGAGTGTCCGTTCCACGGTGTTCCAACCGACGTCTGAGTTCTTCAACGGATGGGGGTTGAATAAACAGACTCATGGCATCATCGCCATAATACTTCTTGATATTCACACCGCCTTTCACATCCACATCGAACACCACGTTCTGTCCTGCTTCACGTTGGTTCTCAACCTGTTGCTTAAGTGTGCCGTAGAAACGATTCTCGTAAACCTCCTCGTATTCCAGGAACTCATTATGCTGGATTTTCTCCTTGAACTCTTCCGGTGTCAGGAAGAAATACTCCACTCCATTCTTTTCTGTCCCCCGAGGAGCTCTACTTGTACATGAAATAGAAAAATTCAGATGAAGTTCCGGATGTTCCTTCATCAACCAATTCACGATGGTAGATTTACCACTGCCAGAAGGGGCAGACACGATAATCATCTTTCCTTTCATAACTATGAACTATGAATTATGAACTATGAACTATAAAGCATTCAGCACTTGTTCCTTGATTTGTTCCAATTCGTCCTTCATCTTCACCACGATGTTCTGCATTTCTGCTTGATTCGATTTCGAACCAGTAGTGTTAATCTCACGACCCATTTCCTGAGCGATGAAGCCCAGTTTCTTGCCTTGTCCTGGCTGGTCAGCCATCGTCTCACGGAAATATTTCAAGTGGTTGGTCAGACGTTGTTTCTCCTCACTGATATCCAGTTTCTCGATATAATAGATGAGTTCCTGCTCCAGGCGGTTCTTGTCGTATTCTGCCTCAGGTATCTGTTTCAGACCATCCACGATGCGTGAGCGTATCTTCTCCACACGCCCCTTCTCGAAGGGCTCGATAGAAGCGAGCAACTGTTCGATATTGTCAATCTTCTCGCCAAACTTCTTTTCAAGGGCTGCACCTTCCTGCGTACGGAAATCCACGAGGTGTTGCAATGCCTCCTCAACGCCAGCCCGGGCAGCCTTCCATTCCTCTTCTTCCAGGACTTCCACCTCTGTTTTGGTCAGCACATCAGGCATACGGGTCAGCGTCTGCATCCAATCCAGATTCGTAGAGATACCATGACTGTCCGCAAAAACTTTCAGTTGCTGGAAATAGCTCTCCATCAGGGCTGTATTGACAGGTACAGCCTCCGTAGCGGCGTCTTTCTCAATCCACACACTCATTTCCACCTTGCCTCGGATGACGCGTTCGGCTATCATCTGTCGGATCTCCATCTCTTTCTCACGATAGAGTGGAGCAATACGGGTGGTAAGGTCCAACTGCTTCGAGTTGAGCGACTTGATTTCTACATTGATTTTCTTTCCTTTGTAGGCCACAACAGCTTTGCCATAGCCCGTCATTGATTGTATCATAATATTACGATTATATTTATATTGCCTGCAAAGATACACAAAAATCCCGATAACCACCAAGGATTATCAGGATTTCTTTATTTCTCAACACATAACACCCCTCGCCTATCTCAACATCTTCGCCAATTGTTGCTCACTGGCTTCAGGCAAAATGCTTTGAAGATGTTGCATGATTTTTATATATGATTCCTCTGGTGTTCGCTCACACTGACAAGCATCCCTACCAAAGAGCTGTTCCGGTATCGTGAGCAATGCCCATCCCCATCCATACTCATTGCCATGCTTATCGACGGGGTACACAAAATCCTCTGTCACAATACGGCAATCCATCTGTAACCGAGTGATATACCCATCAAACTTGCTTCGCATCTTCGGACCCGTAAATCCACATGCTGCACGTAAATCACGGGTAATCATACTTCCCTGCTCTTGCAGAGTGAAGAGGATTGTTTCCTCTATGGATCCCTCTTCGGGAATCACGCTCTTGGCACGCCGGTAGTTACAGAAGTCACTCCACCACCGTTTACTGATATAACCAGCCTTTCCTGCAAAGAATTTCCCGTAAACGACATGCCCTTCTCTGATAATATCACCTTTCCATTTCCACATAGGCCAATCCCATCCGCCATCAGGAAATACCACATAACGACAGTCATCCGTCACTACTTCTTCGGCAGAAAAACCACGGATTCCACTATCAAGCAAAGGTAGGAATCCTACTTCTTCGATGAACTCCATCAGCCCTGCGGCTGAATATATTTCTTTTTCAAACATAGCTGCAAAGGTATGAAATAGCTGGATAAAAAAAGAAGGAATGCTCTTTTTTTTTGAAGCATCCCTTCTTCTTTTAATTCATCTTACTGCTGCACACATCGTATCCCCGTCGTATCTCGGTGAATCTGTTCCAGAAAGTCCAGTTCTGGCCGATAATTACTTTCGAAGATACACATAGCCTGCACCAGCATCGCCATTTCGTGCGAATCCTGCCAGTTCACGGTATCGTGTTCTGCTTTCCCGATGTATCGTGTTACAAACCCTACATAGGCTTTCAAATCGTTCTCCTTTTCAGGAGCCCATCGTTGTATGATTCCCTGTATGGTACTGATGCGATACTTCGTCAGATAATTGCGCAGTATGATGTAAGCTGCCCGAATGCCGAAACGCATATCGGTGAATTGCTCAAACACCCCATCGGTGTTGTCCTGTCGTTCACCCACCCAGTTATTTCCTATACGGATATTCAGCGGGTTACAGTTTCTTACGCCTCTTGTCTGTGCCATCTTACATCAGTCCTTTACACGATGTGACACCCAGCGTAGTTGCTATAGCGGTGAGTATGCTCACGATGAGCTGTATCACCATTTTCCAAGTCTCTTTCTTCATAATCATTTTGTTTTTTGTCACACAGAAATCACGGAAATTCACAGAAATCTTAATCTATGCGCGGGAAATCAAAGAATCTATCGGAGCACCAATGTTTCTGTGATTTCTGTGAATTTCTGTGTGACTATGAACTATGAACTTTAAATTACCCTTCAGCGCTTGGCCCTGAGGCATTGCCGCCACTTGTGCCCGATGAGGACGAAGAACTGGTGCCACTGCTATTACCATTACCATTGACATAGGCATTGGTGCCGGCATTGTTCAGATAGGCACTGCTCTTGGCAGAGAAGCCCGCCTGCTGTGTCTTGTCAAGGCACTCACCCAGCGACCACCCGTTGCTCTGCGAGAGAATGGTCAGTGTACAGTCACTGCGACGCCACTGGTCGTCAGAGCCTTTGCGCGATACGATGATACCTACTGCGGCTGTCCGGGATGCCACGCCCAATTGGAATTTCAATTTCCCGTCAGTGTACGACAGTCCTGTGAACTCACCCTCATTACGCCAGCTGGGCGATGTCACCTTGCCACTGCCGCAGAAGGCTGTTGACAGCGGCAATTTCTCGCCATCGCTTCCTGTAGGATCAAGGATTACACGGGCAAAATGGAACTGATGTCCACGGTTATTCGCATTGGCTGTGATGACCACGAAAGTCAGCTGGTCGCCACGCTGCAAACCATAGTCGCTGATGACAGCCTGATAGCTGTTAGCCGACAGCGCCATCAGTCCACCTGGTGACGATTCGTCCTCACCGGTCACCTCTGTCTTGATTTCAGGCAGTGAGCCGCGTGCTATCTGATATTCGTTGATGACGAACACACGACTGCCCAACGGTGTGAACGAATTCAGTTCATAAAGATCGTCGCCCACATGGGCTGCCACCTTGTCGCGCAGCGTTTTCAGATTGAAACTCGTAAACTCCGACATCGTAGCCTGTCCTTTCTTGAATCCCTCGAAACTGTGGTCGGTAATTTCCTTCATCGCACTGTAGGCAGCACCTACCGTTTTCATCATGATGCGCTGAATCATCTGAGCCTCTGTCTGCGGATTGTTAGGGGTTACAACCTCGCGAATGATGGTACTTCCATCGTTGCCCTTTTGGAGGGCGGCTCCTGCTAACTTTCCCTTAGCACCCCTGAGCCAAAAACCTGTTGTTGCCATAGATTTTAATTTTTTTAATTGTTAGACATTCTTGTTACTTTGAAATCGATTTCTGGCTGCAAAGGTATATCAAAAAGAAAGCATCCCGATGCTGTGCAACGGAATGCTAATGAATTGCTAATGTTTTGCTAATACTGCTTAGCAAATTGCTATTACCGGTTCTCAAACTGCCAATAACCGGTCTTTCATTCCTGCGGTTTTCCGCAGTTCTTCCCGCAGGGCTATCACCACCCCTTTCATCTGCTGGAATATCAGTTCGTCGTTCTTGCTATAACGCACCGTGTCCAGATGCCGTGCGTCTTCGTCCATAAACGACAGGGTACCGATGGCCCTGATATTATTGTAATCGCATTTGTACTCCAAGTCCTCAGGCAAGGGCAATGTGGCTATCTTCTCGCAAAAATCCATCGTCCTCGAAGGATAGTTGCATTCCCACCGCAGCAGCCACATAGCACCAGCCCATTTCTGTTTCGAGTCTATTGCCTTGTTCTTCCCTACGATATTAGCCAGTGCAAGGGCTATCTGCTCGTCCGTATAATGCGGAGGGGCTTTCTGGGCATGAGTACCGCTATAATACTCCGCCCCGTTTTTGGTGATGCTGCCACCAATCACACTGCCTTGAATGGTAGCACCCGACAGGTTATACACTACTTTGGGCTCTTGTACAGCTTTTTGCAGGCTCTGCTGCATCATTTCAATGGATTCCTGGAGACGCTGTACCCAACTCTGGAATCCTGCCAGTTGTCCTGGCTCTTCATTTTCAATGTCCATAATAATGTTAGTAAAAAAATTATAATCTCAGTTTTGTATTAAGTTAATCATGCTTTTCAAAAAAATCCGCCTAACTTCACAGTCAGGCGGAGTCCCAAATTGAAATATACATTATAATCGCCCAGTGGGACCATGGACGTAGGGGAATTTCTTACATCACCCTTCAGCCATCAGTTATCTTATTTCGTTTTTCTAATTCATGACGCAGACGTATGATTTCTCGCTGCTGGTTTTCTATCTTTTTCAAGTCACGTATGTAGAGTAAGCAAATCACGATGACCAGCAACACCATCATACCGACCAAAATATCTACTATTATTATATCCATTCTTCTAAACTATCATTAATTTCACTATTTCCTTATTCTTGTTTTTAAAATCCGCCTAACTTCACAGCCAGGCGGAGTCCCAAAATGAAATATATCTATTATAAGTCGCCCTGTGGGACATAGGGCGAGGGGATGTCTCCCCATGAACCAAATATTTGATAAATTAATGGTTTCACTTATCATTCATAGGCAGGTGCGACAGGCTGTAAAATGATATTTAGTGTACTCCATATTAAACATACCATATTCACCAAACACAGTCAACGCCGTCAACAGATGATGCCGTAAACGGTAATTGTTCCAATGCGACAACACACCGCAATAGGAATTCAGCGAGGCAAACCACTTCGGGCTATCGCACAGAGCCAAAAGGCGCAATTTCACCCTTATCCTGCCTACTGTAGCACGCGAGGCATAGATGCGGTAGGGTTTCAACCACGCACCTAAGAACTCTGCGCCATGCCATGCGGAACTGACACGCAACTTCCCGTCGTGAAAAGCCAGACCTAATTCAGTATTGAGGAACTGTCTCACCTTATCTACCAATGAAAGCAACCAGAGCTTGTCGTTACCCACCACATAGAAATCATCCACATACCGCCCGTAGTGGTGGCAATGCATTTGGCGTTTCATATACTGGTCGAAAATATTCAGATATACATTGCTAAACAATTGGGAGGTCAGATTTCCTATCGGCAAACCGCACCCCTCCTTGCTTTTGTAGAGCGTTTTGTTACGGGGCAGTCCTTCCCATTCCTCCGCTTTCCCTATGACCTTGCAGTCGTCTAAAGGGTTCAAAAGCACGATCTCCGCTGTCAGCCAGCGCACGAACTCCATATCTACCACGTCGTTCCAATGTTCCCTGCGGTGTTTTGATACCCTATGAGTAGCCATTCTGTCCAGACTGTCCAGGCATATCCGCAGCAGTTTCCTGCGGTCAATGCTCATGAAATACCCCCGTATATCCATTTTCATCACATAGCAGGGACGCGTATAGTTACGGCTCTCACTGCGTATATGCTGTTCCAGACGCTTAATACCGAAATGGGTCCCCCTGCCACTCAGACAACTGTAGCTGTCTAATATAAATGTCCGTTCAAACATCCTGTAAGTATAGTTGTAGTACAAGTGATGCACCACCCTGTCGCGGAATGCCGCAGCGAACACCTCACGCTTCTTAGGCTCGGTGATGATAAAGCAGGAGGATGGCACCGGGCGGTACGTCCTCGTGTAAAGGGCTTCGCACAGTTCTTCCAGATTCTCCTCCAGCCTTGCCTCGAAACGCAATTGGTATGGCTTGTTGCGCTTATGCTTGCGGGCGTCGTAATAGGCGGTGTGCAAATCTTCCAGCAGTTGTTCTCTTGTCAGTTTCATCATGATAAAGTAGTAAGTGCTCTAAGGAACCCTCACCAGGCGCACCGAGAACCCGTTGTTCCGATTGTTGTTGTTCGCGGGATTGAGATTGCCCGAATTGAAGTTCACGTTGTAGGCGTTGTTCGCATTCGAAGGGTTGGCCGTCGAAGACCAGTAGTTGCCGTTGGAGCCGGCATTGTTCACCGTCGTCCCATTGCGGTAGCCCGCCGCAGGCAGGAACACCACGCCAGAAATACTTGCGTCAGTAGCGCGTTTCTTAAAATAGCACGAAGGAATCCGTCTGAGGGAAGCCAACCGCCATGTCATCGCTGTCCTCGTCCGCGTGACGCTGACAAGGCCCGCTACCTGTGAATTTACCCCTTTATCGTTTGAACTGTTCATATAATATCTGCTATACTTTTCTTGATTTCCGCCAGAAACTGCATACTTTCCATAGGTGATTTCTGCTCTATCGGGTAGGCCAGAATGCGATGCATCACATCGGTCAGCCTGCCCCCCGTCGGCGGGCTGCCGCCCGTCTTGCCGCCATCGGCATCTTTCTTAGGCGATTCCGACAACGCTATACTCTGCTTCCAGTTCAGAAAATCGGTCTGGAGCTGTGCCACGTCCGTTGTGCCTTGAAACACACCTTCCGCCAACTGCATCAGGATGCTCTTGTCCTCAGCTTCTTTCACCAAGGCACCCTCCGGGGTGTAGCGCGCCAGACTGGTCACCGGGAAGCCCACGAACACCACAGGTTCTTCCTCAACCTTGAACTTTCGTTTCGTCGGCTTGAAGTCCTGCAGATACCTCACACACAACCAGGCACTCCATTCGTACCCTCTGTAGAAGGTTCCCTCTGGGAAAAGGTGAACCACTCTGCATTGTTCTATTGTTGTGCGTTGTGACTCAGTCTCAAGTATATCTTTCAGTTTTGCCATTCACTTTTCACGTTAAAAAATTACTTCCGCGGCGTAAGCCAGACAGTGTGCGCCTGCTGCACCGCCTGGGCTGGTGCAGCTGTCACACACCGCCCGTCTTACCCCGAATGCCCGTTTGGGGGCAAAGGGGTATTTCTCTAAGGAACCCCCACCAGGCGCACCGAGAACCCGTAGTTCCGACCGTTGCCGTCCGCGGGATTGAGATTGCCCGAATAGAAGTTCACGAAGTAGGCGCGGTTCGCAGACGAAGGGTTGGCCGTCGAAGACCAGTAGTAGCCGCGGGAGCCGGCATTGTTCACCGTCGTCCCAAGGCGGCAGCCCGCCGCAGGCAGGAACACGCAACCCTTCGCAGCTAATTTTCCCCATTGAGCGGTGGTGCACTTAGTAGCCCAGGCACTGGTGCCGTTCACGGTGCCGGCGGTGGTCACCTCTGAAGAGGCTATGTTTACACCATCAGGGAACAATATTATACCGTTGACGGAGGTGCCGTCGGTATTGATGGTGGCATGGGCGTAGCGCGCCTGCGCCGTGCTGAACACGGTGCCGCCAGTGGTGCGCGTATTGAAGAGGTATGTCCACTCGTCCTTCGTCAGCGAACGCCAGGTATAGCCGCCACCGTTGGTGATGGTGACCTTGCCCCAGTCACTCTTCAGCGATTCACCTGCTACATTGCCATAATGACTGGCATTATTGGTTGTAGTAGAGTTTGTGATGCCGTGCTTAGCAGCCTCTCCGGTAGTGCCGGATCCGTCCGTTCCACTCCAGGTGGTATTCGATGCACCTACCCAACCGAACAGATCAACGGTGACATTATTGGTATTGACCGTGCCGTTGCCATTGATACTGGTATTACCGACAGCACTACCTATGTAGTCCCACTGGTTCTCGGCAAATGCCCATGTCCATGACGAGCCATTCCATGTTGCCCGCAAATTACCCTGAGAGAACTTCACTGTCCTACCTGATGCAACGGTGAAATCGCCGGAGTTGAATGTGCCACCCCCCGCCTGCAATGTCAGGTTCAGTGTATAATGTTTTCCTGCTTCGATATTCACACCGCTGCCAAGCGTATAGACGTAGGTTTTCGTATCTCCACTTTCGCTTGTAGTGATGGTGACGAGCTCGTCGTCCTGCTTGTAGTAAGCGGGGGTTGCCTGTGTACCATTGTATGGAATGACGACAGCGGAATAGGTGGCAATGCAGTCAGTGACCGATGCCCGCGTCTCCGCTTTGGCAGTGATGACACCGGCACTGCCCTGACTGCTCCACGTACCCGTAGTATTGCCTGTTGTGGGGGCGGTGAAAGTACCCGAGGTGGGAACCTTGTTCGTCGAGGAACCTATCTGCACACCGGTGACCGTGATGGTGTTATCATCTGACAGCACATTCACCACCAGACGGGCTGTCTGATGATACAGCGGGATATTCAGACCGCTACTGTAGGTGCTGTAGCCATAATCCTTTGGAGCCGCATAAAGCAACTCCTTCACGTATGTTCCGCTTTGAGTGGTCTCGATGGCAAAGGTCTGTCCGTTGGGGTCGGTCGCCGTCGTACTCGTTGTACCGTCTGCCCACGCATGTAGTGTGATGGTTTCCGATGAGGTGAGCCAATAGGGTGCTGTACCCGTTCCTGCGTAGGTCAGGCTATGGGGAGTGCTGGCACCGACGGTGTATTTCGCCACCTGCGGTGTTGTGGGGCGTGGCGTTCCCGTACCCTTCAGGCTGACGTACATCACCTCGCCGCCCACGAAGGTATATCCCCCGTTGTGTGTACTGCCGGCAGATGCACCGCGCATCGATGTCAGCGTGGCTGAAATAGTGCCGCCGGCAGTACCCTTCTGTATAGCCCCGCGCATACCCACCTGCGGTTCAGCCACCTCTCCGACATTCACGCTGAAGGCAATAGGTTTATTCAGTTCGTCGTCACTCACGGCACGTCCGTCGTCCCGGGAGCATCCCATGAGGCTCCCCAGTCCGACGGCAGTCGCTACCATTAATAACAAACGGTTTTTCATCCTAAGCAGCATTCTTACTATTGGCTATGATTACAGTCTGCAAAATTATTAGAGTGTAAGTGTAGCATTACCCACACCACCGTCTGAAAGGCTGGAAGTACCGTCTGTCCAGTCGGCAACAGTAGTAGTCAGCGTCAAGCCAGATGCCTTTACGGTGATTGTATAGGTGTACTTCTTAGCCTCTGCAAAGGTGTGACTTGCACTTGGAGAATAGGCATAGGTGGTTCCGTTAGAAAGAATAATCTCGATTAACGAAGTTGATGTAGCATCAATCATCTGTGGAAGAATAACACCTGCGCAGGTATATCCTGTAATGTTAGTTCCATCACCGACGACGCCCTTTGTTCCATTAGCATCGCCCTCTGATGCGGCAATCACTGTTGAGTTGTCGCTATATCCGAGTTTTCCTAAAGTAATAGCAGTATGAGCGGTTTTACTGCCTAATGTCACGCTACCTTCAGAAATTTTCAAGTCGCCTGTCATGTAGTCAGCATAGAATTTAACGGTGGCACCAGCCAGATTGGACACATTAAGGCTTCCATCTGTCACAACCTTAACGATAATCTTACTTCCTAAGTGAACCATCGGTACAATAACCTCACCAGTACCCGAAACGAATCCTGTTGCTGATGACGTTGTAGCTGTCTTGTAGTTGGCTGCTGTGATGCTGGCACTTGACCCACTACCGGCTCTTGTCTGTGCAGCAGATGTTGTGCCGCTGCCTACACACCCCCAAAGGAAATCATTGGCATAATAATTAGCATCATAAGTCTGCGTTGCACTTGTAGTTAAAGTCAGCAAATCACTGGAGATATCCTTTGTGTTGTTTGGAGCACTTGCACTATAGGGCGAATAAGCATAAATATCTATTCCCTGTGTCTTATCGTTAGGATAATATAAAGTGTTGGAGAAAGCAACTTTGGTATAGTTGGTGGACGGTGTATTCACGGTCAGAGAAGTGCTCGCAATATTAAACTGCTCATAATCAGCGGCACCAGTCTGGGTTGTCGTCTTTCCAGACTCCAAAATGTAGAATCCGATGCCGGCAGTATTTCCCGTCATATCCACAGCGGCATTATCCTGTAGTCCGATGGTAGAACTGCGCATGGTGCCCGAGGCACTATAAGCCGCACCTATCTTCAGCGGTGTACGCTCGTTTTGGGTTTCGCCCTGAGCGGGGTCATTGTCATTGGAGCAGGCAGCGAACATGGCGGCTGCGGCTGCAAGGATGAAATACTTTTTCATAGTCGTTTTCTTTTTTAATGAGTGATTTATTCTTGTTGTTTATTATTCTGCTGTTCCGGGAATGTCGCTACCCGACGATGTCCAGTCGCCTAAGGTCGTTGTAAGACCGATAGACTCTACCCTGCTGTCGATACGCAGGTCGCTGTCGGAAGCCCCGTTCACCTGCACGTCAACGGTATAACGGCAGTTGCGGTAGAGATTGAAATTGTTGTAATTGGTGGTGCCGTCAAGGTCTAGACCGCCCAAATAGATGCGGAACACCGTCTGCCATCCTGCTCCCGTAGCCCCCACCAACAGATAACTGGCATCCGTAGGGGCATTCGCCGCATAGCGGTCGGTCTCGGCAGTAAGGCCGGCTGTGGAACCTGCCAGGTTCTCATAGACAAAGTATGATGCTGTGACGGCACTGCTACTGTTCAGACCGCTCACGGCGGCGAAGTCGGCATAGTCGGCAGGAGCGGTCCAGTCTGTCGGCTGACGTTCCACATAATAGGTGCCTTTCGGCAGGTGGCACAACTGATAGCTGTTGATGGTGATGCCCGAAGCGGGTGTCACCCGTATGGAGAGCAGCGAACAAATGCGCTTCAGCTCTACCTGACCGATGGTCTGCGAGCCGCCTGTGATATCTACGGTGGAGCCATAGACACCCACCATGGGTACTTCGGTGTCGGCAGCCAGGTCGGTGAGTGCCGTACGGGTAATTTTCTTGTCTTTCAGTGCGTTCAGCGTACACCCGTCGCTGAAACAGTCAACGTTGGCAGATGCGTAGATGGAACAGCCCGTGGCCTGACGGGTCTCCACATCGAGAGTATATATGCCCGATGCATCGGCTGTCGGCGTGGCGTTCTGCCTATAGCCGATGGCATTGCCTCCATTATCATAGATGGCAACAGCCAGACTGTTCACGTCCGACCAGTTGCCGCTGCCCAGCGTACGCATCGTGCCCGCCTGGCCGTCGGCGAAGAAGGCAAGGCGCACCACCGCCCTGCCGCCGCTGTCGGAGTCGGCGGTGCAGGCTCCGAGCAACAGCGTCAGCAATGCTGCCGCCAGACCGGCTATATAGCTGTTATATTTGATGGTCATGTTCAGGTCACTTACATATCAGAAGGCAAACTCACTATACACCTCACTCCAGGGCTCCACGGTGACGGAAATGCCTACACGGTCGTACATGGTGATGACGAACACCACATCGCCGCCTGCCGTGAGTGCCATGCGGTTGCCGTCGTCGTCCACGTCGGCGTAGGCTATCTGCTCACCGCTGTCGCGCTGTAGGCGCACGGTGATGCCCTCGTTCGGCGCGGTAGGCAGTGCTGTCAGCTCGTCGCTCAGCCACAGGTCGGCATCGTTCTGGAACGCACCGGCGCGCCTGACTTCGGTCATGTCGCCGCACCCCTGTCCGGCATAGGTAAGTCCCTTGCGCAGGCCGCCGATGACTACGTTATAGTCGCCGATGCCGAAGCAGTGGCGCAAATTGCGGACGAGCACATGGGCACGACAGCGGACATCGCGCATCTCGATACGCACCGACTCGCTGCTGCCGTCGGCAGTGAGACTGCCCCAGTAGAGCGCGGAAATGTTGTCGTAATCCACCACCTCCACATACTGGCTGTTGATGTAGTCGCCGTTGACGGGCTCCATGAAGCGGAAAGCCCCGTCGTCCTCAGAGCCTGCCGCCACGAAGGTATATTGGGCACCCTCGGAGAAGCTCACCTGATAGCTGCCGTCGGCACCGGGCACCAGTCCGTCGTAATAGCGGTCGTTGACAAAGAAATATATCCGCTTGCTGTCTATCAGACGGTCGGGCAGCGACTTGCCATCCTCGCCTACGGCATCGGCTGTGATGCTGAACTGCACGGTGTGGTATTTGTCGTAGATGCACGACGAGAACGACACCGCAGCCAACGACATCAGCACCCAACGCTTGATGATTGTTTCGATATTCTGCCTCATAGCGGATAGTGTATAGGTATTAATTGAATGTAGTACTCTGTGTAAGGTCGGTCCAGGGTGCCACCGTCACACTGACGGTCACCTGCTGCGGATCGAGGTCGGAGTCGGGTGAAGTAGAGCCAATCGACTTGATAGTTACATTGATTTTGTAGTTATCGTTAGCATAAACCACCTTTGGTGTACGTGCTGTGAGACTCAACTCAGAAGCATATCCGGGCAGGTCGCCGGCTGCGGCTGTGCCTGCTGCACCTGCGGTAGCGGGTGCTACATAGTCGAGATAGATAGGATAGTAGATAGTACTTCCTGTAGAAGTTGGAGTAGCCTTGAAAGTACCCTTAATGACCAGCTTCGTAGCTTTGTCGCCAGTTTCTGAGTTAGGCAGGGCGTAGAGATAGTGCGACTTGGCGATGTCGATGGTAGTAGCACCTGAACCTAAGTACTCTTTTTTGGTAGTAGCACTGCTCTCGCCGCTGTAATAGTCTGTGGCACCGGTGCCGGGTGTGTACCAATAAGCCTGTGAAGCAGGTACACTGTAGAGGAAAAGCTCTTCCGGAGTGAACGTAGCAGTGGGGTAAAGCGTATTGCCACTGAAATCGATGGTGATAGGAGCCAGTGACACTTTAGCCACCATGTGATAAAGAGTTACGCTGGCAGTGAAGTTTACATTACCCGTGGTAGCTGCAATAGTGCTGTTGCCTACCATGGGGAAGTTTGTAATTTTCTCTGTTGCGCTGTTAGCCAGAGCATCGTCGATGGACATTGTCTTAGCCTTGAAACTGGTGATATTGGTGCAGCCGTTGAACGTTCCCGCAGGAGCATTTGCTACGGCAATCACCTTGTTGCCATCCACCAGTCCCTGGTTGGTGATGACCACCTGTATCGTACCGCTCGACGTATCGAAGGCGGAAGAGGCGAACTCCTCAATCTTCACGGCATCGCCGGCATCGTTGAAGATACCCACGGTCAATGAGTTGATGGCATCCTCACTGGCAGAGCCCGGGTCGGAATCAATCATGGTTGTACGCATCACGCTCTTGGTGCTGATGGAGAGTGTCAGATAGCGGTCGCCCTGTGGCGTGTTACTGCCGGTGTCGCTGTCACTGCTGCAGGCTGCGAAGCCGGCCATCATAGCAAAGGCAAGAAGTGTCTTGGTCAGTTTCTCGATTTTTCTCATAGTAGTATTTATTAATATTGTTTCCGTTTATCTTCTTACTACGTTCCTCAAATAGCTGAGGGCATTGGTGGCCTGTGGCACGCCCGCTGCCTGCGCCATCTGGAGATAGACCTCAGCCTTGGCGAAGTCGCCCTTCAGCATATACATCACGCCCAGATTATTGTAGGCACGCGGGTCTGTGCGCCACGCCGACAGATATTTTTCTGCATCCGTGATGTTGCCCCTCAACAGGGCTACACCTGCTGCATCAATGTTGGCTTCTGCATTGTCGGGGAACAGGCGGGCTGAGAGGTCGATGATGTCGTTGAACTCACGGGAACCCGGCTTGAAGTTCAAGGCTACGGCATAGAGTTCGTTGATGGTCATCGTCTCGGGGTGCGTACGCAATACCAATGTACCTGTTGCCAGATCGGCAGCGCGGCGGCTCAACGTGGCGGTATATTTCAGACGGCACACTTCGGGGAAGATGTAATGCTCCATGTAGGAATAGGGGGCACCGTCGCCCAGCATCTGCAGCTCGTCTTCACGGCCGCGGGCTATATCAACCGAACGGATGATGTCCATTGCTGCCACGCGCAGTTTCATGGTGCTGTTGCTCACCAGTGTATAGATGCTGTCCCAGTCTTCAGGCACCCATGTCACGGTGAGTGCATCGGCTCCCGTGGCATGATTGCGCATCAGGTGCTGCTTCAGGCTCAGGGCACGCGAAGCTGCACGGATTTCGTTACGCTTATAGTTGCCGATAGGGGCACTGTAGCCCACAATATTCAATGCCTTGACCGTTGTGCCGGGGACCTGCAACTGGGTCTCGAAGCTCTTCATCAGTTCATCGTAGATGGCACGGTTGAACTTCTCCTCGCTCATATTCAGCAACTTGCGGCTGTCGTTCAGGGGAATAACACCCGTGATGGTCAGTTCGCTGTGGCGGGGAACCGAGGGGTCCAGAAACTGAACCCATTCTGTAGTAGCGGCCGTACCATGCAGCGCACTGCCCTGCCCGGTATGGTCATAGGTGGAAAGGGGCTGGTTGCTGATGATGATACGGTCGTAAAGCTTGTCTTCATAGACATGAGGCTTGGCACCCCACCCGCGTTCCTCACACTCGATGTAGAGCGAAGCATCGTGCATCCAGTCAACATAGGGCACGGTGGTGTCATACACAAAGTAGCGGGTGCCGTGACGCTTGTCGCGGGTCACGACGGGGATGTTGGAACGCTGGCGGTTCTGGAACTCCTCCTTGCGCTTTTCATACTTTCCGCGCTCCTTGCCGTTGACAACCACCGACGACAGGCTCTGTACCTGATAGCCGTTCTTCAGTACCGGCGTAAAGTTCAGCGTCTCGCCGGCATTCAGGATGTCGTCGTCATAGCTGACTCGCAGTTCCACGCGCAGCAGGTTGCCTTGCAGCGTGAACCGTTCTTCGTTGATGTACAGCTGCCCCTTATAGGCTATCTGAGCCTGTGCCGACGTCAGGCACACGATGCTCAGCAGGAGCAGCAGCATTTTCTTCTTAGCTTGTCTCATTTCTGGAAATATGTAGTTCTTTATTTAATCATATACACCATGGTGACTCCCGTGCCGATAGGCAGGAACAGATCACTCGAGAAGCGTCCGTCCTTAAAGGGATTGTCGCCCTCCCAATACTGGTCGTAGGTGGCATGCACGTAGTCCCACCCGACCGAGAACTCGATGGTCCAACGCTTGGAGAGAATATGCTGGTAACCCACGTTGATACCGCCGCCAACGATAGGTCCCTGGCGGTGCTTGCCGTACATGCCGCCGATGTGCATGCGGTCGATATTGAAGCCCCCCCACAGGAAGTTCACACCCACGAAGGGACCTGTAAAGGTGCGATGGAACCAATAGCGGCCTTCGGGCTGGAACGAGAAGTTCTTCCATTTGTGCTCACCGTACTTGATGGGGTTATAGGTACACATCAGACTGACCGTCCAATTCCTGCCCACCTCTATCTCGCCTCCGAGTGAGGGAGTCAGCAGGACATCGAACAGCAGATTGGTCTTCAGGGCCATCCGCTGGGCACTGGCAGTGCTTGGAGCAGCCGCCAGCAGCAGGACAATCACGGATATGACAGTGTACTTTTTCATTTCGCTATTGTGATATAAATAGACTTTGATATTTTAGGTGAAACAGCACTTTGTACTAATTTCGGTGGCAAAGATACAACGAAAATTGCAAACAACAGACAAAAAAAAAAAAAAAACGATAAAACCGAG
>Ga0256405_10003453_pt1 | contig 32444 bp, 23 predicted proteins | sample RumenRJG_02DNA_FD_189096 | JGI IMG/M metagenome (GOLD analysis project Ga0256405, IMG submission 189096) | Bovine rumen microbial communities from Lethbridge, Alberta, Canada - RJG_02 | ecosystem: Host-associated > Mammals > Digestive system > Stomach > Rumen | place: Canada: Alberta...
TGCCTCTATCTGGTCGCCGACTTTTATATCGTTGAACTTGTCGATTCCGATTCCGCATTCCATGCCGGCAGAAACTTCCTTCGCATCATCTTTGCCTCGCTTAAGGGAAGCAAGTTCGCCAGAATAAACCACGATGCCGTCGCGAATGAGCCTGCAATGAGAAGTCTTTGCGATCTTGCCATCGGTGACAAGGCATCCTGCGATGGTCCCGACCTTGGAGATTTTGAATGTCTGCTTAACGTCGGCGGTGCCAGTGATTTCCTCTTTCTTTATTGGCTCCAGCATACCCTCGATGCCGTCCTTGACATCGTTGATGGCATCGTAGATTACTGAGTACAAACGGATCTCGATTCCTTGATCGTCTGCAGCCTTGCGAGCATCAGATGAAGGACGCACCTGGAATCCGATGATGACGGCATCAGAAGCCTCTGCCAGAATCACGTCGGATTCGGAGATTGCGCCAACTGCTTTGTGAATCACATTAACCCTTACCTGCTCTGTGGAGAGCTTGATGAGGGAGTCAGACAGAGCCTCAACGGAACCGTCAACGTCACCCTTCACTATCACATTGAGTTCCTTGAAGTTTCCGATGGCGATCCTGCGCCCTATCTCTTCCAGAGTCATGTGCTTCTGAGTCTTGATGCCCTGGATCCTAAGCAGCTGCTCGCGTTTGTTCGCGATGGATTTAGCTTCCTTCTCGTCATCCATCACGTTGAACTTGTCGCCTGCGCTAGGCGCTCCGTTAAGTCCCAATATAGAGACTGGAGTTGAAGGGCCTGCTTCCTGGACTTTCTGCCCACGCTCATTGAACATGGCCTTGACGCGTCCGTAATAACTGCCGCTGAGGACCATGTCGCCCTGTCTTAATGTGCCATCTTGTACGAGCACGGTAGCCAGGTACCCGCGGCCCTTATCGAGGGACGACTCGATGACTGTGCCTATGCCGTTCTTTTTAGGATTTGCTTTGAGATCCAGCAAATCGGTTTCAAGAAGCACCTTCTCCAGCAGTTTGTCTACGTTGATTCCTTTCTTGGCCGAGATTTCCTGACACTGGTATTTGCCACCCCAGTTCTCAGTCAGGATGTTCATTTGGGCTAGCTGCTGGTAGATTTTCTCCGGCTGTGCCCCTGGCTTGTCGATTTTGTTTATTGCGAACACCATTGGCACGCCGGCTGCCTGAGCATGGTTGATGGCTTCGATTGTCTGAGGCATGACTGCATCATCGGCTGCTATGATGATTATGGCAAGGTCGGTGAGCTGAGCTCCTCTGGCTCGCATGGCGGTGAAAGCTTCATGGCCAGGGGTGTCGAGGAATGTGATCCTGCGACCGTTCGGAAGCACGACGTTATAGGCACCGATGTGCTGCGTGATTCCTCCTGCTTCGCCAGCTATGACATTCGATTTACGAATATAGTCCAGCAGAGAAGTCTTGCCATGGTCAACGTGGCCCATCACAGTGATGATTGGCGGCCGAGGAACAAGATCTTCCTCGTTATCATTCTTTTTGTTATCATCAAGTTCTTCTGTGAGGTCGGCAGTCACGAATTCGACTTTGTAGCCGAACTGTTCGGCTACGAGCACCAGAGCTTCTGCATCGAGCCTTTGGTTGATGGAAACCATGAGGCCCAGATCCATGCACGCCTTGATGACTTCGTTCACAGGAGTGTTGTTCATGAGGGTCGCGAGGTCATTCACAGTCACGAATTCGGTAACCTTCAGAACTTTCTTATCGGCCATTTCCTGAGCCAGCTCTTCTTGAGTTCTGGCAGCAGCCTGCTCCCTCTTCTCCTTTCTGTATTTCGCTCCGAAACTGTTGCCCTTCTTGCTCTCGTTCATCTTGGCGTAGGTCTCCTTCACCTGCTTCTGAATCTCTCTCTGCAATGCCTCCTGCTCTTCTTCTGTCATCGCAGGCTTGAAACGGTCCTGGTTGCGATTGCGCTTTCTTCCGCCCTTACCCTGATCTTGAGCGCGTGCATCCTTTTTCTTATTCTTGCGAGAACTGTTATCGGCATTCTTGCCTTCTTTATCCACATCCACTTTCTGGCTTCCCTTAGCAATTCTCTCACGTTTCTTTCCGCTCTTTTTCTCGAATTGCGACATATCGATCTTTCCAAGCACCTTGAATCCGGGCAATTTTTCTTCTACCTCTGCCGAAGACTCGGCCTCTTCTGATTTATCGACTTTTATCTTTTCCTTGTGCTTGAATGCTTGCTGTTCCTCTTTCTGCTTATTTGCGGCAGCCAGCTTCTTCTCATGCTTGGTCAATGTTTTATGAACTTCGTGAGCGGCTTCCGCAGGGGTTTGTACGGGAGCGGCTTCAATTGGTTCTTCAGCTGCTGGTGCTGGTTCCTCTTTCACGGGTTCTGGAACAATTTCTGGCTCCGGCTCAGGAACAGGTGCAGGCTCCGGCACAGGAACAGGTGCAGGTTCCGGCTCCGGAACAGACACAGGTTCTGGCTCTGGCTCTGGCTCAGGTTCCGGCTCCGGCACAGGTTCTGGTTCCGGTTCTGGTTTTTTCTCAATTTCAGGTTCTTCCTTTATTGGAATAGAAGAAAAAACATTGCTCTTGATCACAGTCTCCTGTACAGGCTCTTCTTCCTCTTCCTGAGCCTCTTCCTGCTTGCGGCGAGATTTCTCTATGATCTCCGTAAGCTTAATGTCCACCTTCTCCGAAGCTTCCTTGTCCGCAAGATCCTTCCCGAACTGCTTCTCAATGTCAGGAAGATATTCATCGGAAATCTTTGCGTTCGGGTTTTCTTCCACCTCCACGCCTTTAGTCTTCAGAAACTCTATCAGATTCTGAATTCCGATGTTATACTTCCTGATGATTTTGTTTAGTCTTATTTCACCCATTATTACTAACCCCTGGTTTATTCATTAATATATTTTCGAAACTTTATTCTTCGAATTCTGCCCTCAGAATCTTGAATACCTCTGCTACGGTCTCGTCTTCAAGATCGGCTCTCTTTGCAATGTCTTCAGGCGAAAAAGCCAGCACGCTCTTTGCCGTGTCGCATCCGATGGCCTCCAAGCGATCGATGACCCACTGGTCAATTTCGTTGCTGAACTCGCTGAGAAGAACATCCTCCTCGTCCTCGGCTTCATCTTTTGGAAGCTCTCTCCAGACCTCTATCTCGCGGCCAACGAGCATCCCTGCCAGTTTGATGTTGCACCCGCCGCGGCCGATGCCCTTCTTCACTTCGTCTGGCAGCATGTAAACCTTTATCTTGTCTTCATCCGACTTGCCAAGATCGATTGAAGAAACTCTAGCAGGGCTGAGCGCCCTCTGGATGAGGAGCTGAGTGTTGTTCGTCCACTGCAGCACGTCGATGTTCTCGTTACGAAGTTCGCGAACTATTCCTATGATCCTGGATCCTTTCACGCCAATGCAGGCTCCGATAGGATCGATCCTCTCGTCGTAAGACTCCACGGCGACCTTAGCTCTTTCGCCAGGGATGCGCACGACCTTCTTGATCGTGATCAGGCCATCGAGGATTTCAGGAACTTCCTGCTCGAACAGTTTCTCGAGGAATTCGTTAGAGGTCCTAGAGAGAGTGATGTAAGGCGTGGTGTTGTTCTTCATCTCGACGTTTTTAATGATGGCTCTGATGGTGTCGCCTTTCTTGAACCTCTCGCCAGGAATCTGCTCGGTCTTAGGTAGATGCAGCTCGTTGCTGTCGTCATCGAGAAGGATAGCCTCTTTTGACCATGTCTGGTAAATCTCCCCGGAGAAAATATCTCCCACCTTATCGGAATATTTCTTGAAAACATTGGCCTTGTCGATATCCATTATCCTTCCCTGAAGGTTCTGCCTTATATTCAGGATGCCCCTCCTGCCAAAAGAAGAAAGCGGTATTTTCTTCGTGTAGACATCGCCTATCTCATAGTCGTCATCGCCAGTCTCGGCTTTGATTTGATCGACGGTAATCTGCGTATTGGGGTTCTCAACATCTTCCACCACTTCGAAATTCTGGTAAATCTCGCAGTCCCCCTTATCCACGTTGATGATTACATCGAAATTGTCCGCAGACCCATAAGTCTTTGCAATCTGGGTGAGGAACACATCCTTCAGGACGCCCATCATCACAGGGCGGTCGATATTCTTTTCATCCTTGAAGTCTTTGAACGCATCAATAAGCGTTACTTCATCTTTCTTTTCCATATTTATTTATTCTTTGTCTTTTTCTCGAATACGATATGGGGAATCACAGAATTAATATCCTCCATTCTGAATATCTCCTCGTGTTCCACCATTACCTTTCTCTTCTTTCCCTCAACGACCTCTTTCAATGAATATCTCAACGTAATGCCATCTTTCGCGGCATCGGAAAGCAGTCCGATGATTTTCTTGCCGTTCCGCAGCCTCACTTCTACTTGTGAGCCGATCGCTTTCTGGAATTGTTTCAGCACTTTGAAAGGCTGATCCAGGCCAGCGGAAGTGACAGTTAGCGAATAGTCCTCGCTGTCTTTGTCAAAGACGGCCAGGAAAGCGTCGTTAATGGCCTCGCAATCCTCCAGGCTCACTGAGCCATTCTCTTTGTCGAGGGTGAGAGTTATGTCGTCGTCTTTGCCTATTTCGGCATCAACGATGAAGCAGCCACGCTCGGCCACTTTTCCCTGAATTCTGTCAAGTATTACTTCTCGTTTCATTTTGTCTTCAAAAAAAGAGATAGGAGACGCTCGCCGTCCCCTATCTCACGCAACGGATGCAAAGATAATGATATTTTGCAAAATATGAAAACTTAAGAATTATTATATTTGTATTCCATAAGAAGTTATAAGGAATGTTCAAGAGATTCTCTGAAAGGTTCAGGAACCGGAAGCTGTCCATGAGGATGAAACTCACGCTCAGCCTGATGGCCATCGCTGTCTGCCTGCTGGTTTCAAGCGTCATCTCTATTTTGGAATATGACAGGATGAGCAATTACGTCTCGGAACTTATCGCTGAGAACGTGAAGAGCATAAACATGGCCCAGCAACTCTCCGAAGTGAGCAATTCCTACAACCTGGCGATTCTTTCTGCCATCGGGGATTCCTCCCTGACAAGGCTTCCTGAAATGCATCAGAAGGCATTCATGAGCCATTGCGACTCGCTTAGGAAATCCCTTACCAGCATCGATATGCAGCCTCTGGCAGATTCGGTAGTGTATTCGTACTCAGCATACATGCTTACCTCACTTGAATTGAACGACGTGATGCTCTCCGATTTCATTGACACAAGGTCTTGGTACTTCGAGCGCCTGCAACCTCGTTTCCAAAGGCTTTCCAGAGACATTGATAACCTTGCTGGCGTGATGTACGGTGAACTGAAAAAAAACTCCCTGACATTCCAGCGTGGTTTTTACAGGAGCATCATCCCAGGCACGGTAGCTGTCGGCGTAGGGCTGCTCTTGATCATGATGCTGCTTTTCTTCGTGTTGGCATATTACGTGAACCCAATTTACAAGATGCTTTCTGGCTTGGATGCATACAGGTCGTCCAACAAGAAATACACGTATGATTTTGATGGCGATGACCAGCTTTCCGAGCTGAACGATGGAATATCTGAAATAATTGTTGAAAATCAGCAGCTTAGGAAAAGACTGGCAGATTTACGCTCGAGAATGAATAACGAGGAAAAGTAATGGATGTAAAGGTAATATCCAGGAACGTCGGCTACGCGTTGCTTGTAAACGCGCTATTCATGTTTTTCTCCATACTTGTGTCGATGGCGAACGGCAACGACAGCGCTCTGGCGGCATTGATCATCAGCTTTACCATAACGTTCACGTCTGGGATATTCCCTTTCATATTCGTCAGGAAAGCCTCTGTCATTTCAATTAAGGATGGCTACGTGATTATTGTCCTGTCCTGGCTGCTCTCATTCATATTCGGAATGCTCCCTTATGCCCTTTGGGGCGGTCCGTTCTCCATCATAAACGCTTGGTTCGAGAGCGTTTCTGGTTTCACTACCACCGGAGCCACTATTCTTTCCAATGTAGAGTCTCTCCCCAACAGCCTGCTTTTCTGGCGCTCTTCAACGCATTTCATAGGAGGCCTGGGAGTTGTCGTCTTCCTCTTGCTCATCATTCCGAACACATCCCAGATGAGGCTGAGACTCACGAATATGGAACTTTCCTCGCTGTCGAAGCAGGAATACAAGTCTCGCACGAACAAGACAGTGTTCATATTCACATATGTCTATCTGGGCCTTCTGGTCGCAGCGTTTGTCTGCTACATGCTTGCAGGGATGAGTCCGTTCGACGCAATAAATCATGCCATGAGCGTCGTTGCCACTGGCGGCTTCAGCACGAAGAACTATTCCATAGGCTCCTATGACTCTCTGTCTGTCACCATTGTTTCCATGGTGTTCATGCTGCTGGCTTCGGTGCATTTCGGCCTTATTTACATAGCCGTCGTCACAAAATCCTTCAAGCCTTTCAAGAACGAAGTGTTCAGATTCTATCTCTCCGGGATTTTGGCAGGGACTATATTAGTGGCGGTCACCCTGAAGGCCGAAGGGCTTGTGAAAGGCTGGGGAAACTCATTCCTGATAGGCTCTTTCCACATATTGAGTTATGCTTCTACGACGGGGTTCGCGATTGCCGACAACAGTTCGTGGCCGATGTTGCCGAGTTATCTGCTGATTTTCTTCGGGATACGATGCGGGATGGCTGGTTCCACTACCGGAGGCATAAAGGCAGACAGGGCACTTTTATTCTATAAAGAGATTAGCTATCATATAAAGAATGTGCTCCATCCTCATTCCGTCCACGAGGTGCGGCTGAACGGAAGGGTGCTCACTCAGAAAATGCTGGCCCCGCACATCCTTTATATGGACCTTTTTTTCGTGGTGATGCTGCTTTCCCTTATTCTCTGCCTCTGCTTCGGAGTGGATAACAAGAATGCGCTGATAGGCACCCTCTCCTGCCTTTCCAATGTGGGCCCTTCGGTTGCGGAACTGGGTACATTCGGGAATTACGGTCTTGAGTCAGTAGGCGCGAAACTCATGTACACATTAGATATGTTCTTGGGTCGCGTGGAAATGTATCCTATCTTTGCTGTTTTCACGATGATATTCGGGAGGAGGGAGAAATAGGAGATGGAGAGGAACGAATATTTCTACAAGCTTTTCAAGGATAGATTCAGCTATGATGCCACCGCCGACCAAGACAGTCTGTTCAGGACGGTTGCTGATTTCATTACTTCAGATGACGGAGACATATTAATAATCAATGGGTTTGCTGGCACGGGCAAAACTACTGCCATTTCTGCCGTAATCTCTGCGCTAGACCCGCTTCGTCCGGCGCCGAACCCTGAAAAGCCAGATGAGGTTGAGGAAATATGCCATCTGATGGCTCCTACGGGAAGGGCGGCCAAAGTGCTTTCGCAATATTCAGGCAAGCCAGCGACGACCATTCATAAATTAATATATCGCCAGAAGTCGGTTGGGGAAGATGGCATGGGGTTCTTCTCGCTTGCTCCTAATCTTTTCGCTCACAAGCTATTCATCGCTGACGAAGTTTCTCTGATAGGCATTGAGGATCCTGGCAGACAGCAGACTGTGAATTTTGGAACAGGAGACTTGCTGAAAGACTTAGTGGAATATGTCAGAAAGGGGCGGGATTGCCGGCTCATTCTGATAGGGGACTCCGCACAGCTCCCTCCAATCGGCTTGGAAGAGTCTCCGGCACTTTCTTATCCTTATATGCAGGAACGTTTCGGGGGTGTGAGTTACTGCTCCCTGACCGAGGTCGTCCGCCAGGCGAAAGAGTCCGGCATATTGTACAACGCCACGAAAATCAGGGGCTTGATAGCCTCCGACGAGGGTGGCGACGAGCTTTTCTCTCCTGACATGCTAGGCCTAGGCACAGAAGGCTTCGATGACATATTCAGAATAACGGGAGGGGAGTTGCTGGACAAGTTGAACACTGCCTATTTCTCTGAATATTCGAAAGATGACGCAGTGGTGCTTTGCCGCTCCAACAAGCGGGCTAACAGATACAACGCAGGCATACGTGCTCAGGTATTTTACGATGAGGAAGAGCTGGTTAAGGGGGAGAAACTGATGATAGTGAAGAATTGCTACCAGTTCCTCCAAGGTGTTGAGGACATGGACTATATTGCCAATGGTGATATCGCGAAGCTGCTCAGCATCAAGAATTTCGAAGAGCGTTACGGGCTTCGGTTCGCCGATGCCAGGCTCTCTTTCCCAGATTATGGGGACGTGGAGATTGAAGCGAAAGTGTGCCTGGACACGCTGATGTCGGAATCGGCCTCGCTCACATATGAGCAGCAGAATGTGCTTTACGCTGGCGTGAATGAGGACTATTCAGACATCAAAGGCAAGAAGAAGCGTTACGCCGCGGTGCGCGAGGACCCGTATTTCAATGCTCTGCAGTTGAAATACGCCAATGCCATCACTTGCCACAAGAGCCAGGGCGGGCAGTGGGGATGCGTGTTCATCGACAATCCGTTCTGGCAGGATGAGCTTACGAGAGATGACCTGAAATGGCTCTACACTGCGCTGACTCGTGCCACCGAGAAAGTCTATCTCGTGAATTTCAAAGACGAATTTTTTGATTAATTAATATTATGAATATGAAGCATTTAATCGCAGCCGCTGCGTTGCTGGGAGCCTTAAGTCTCTCTGCCCAGGAATATAACGACATCCCTTACGATTGGAAGTGGGTCGGGGACCATGAGGTTGCCCTGACCTACGATGGCTCGTTCACTGCCGAGAAAGACTATTCCATTGATGCGAAGACGCATAAAAAGACTTTAGGAATATCTTATCCCGAGCCGACAAGGGTTTTCCCGTTTCAGCCGGAAGGAGCCGTGAACCTTACGTATTCCCCGGACTCTTCCAAGATGGCTTTCACCAGGGACAATGACCTCTGGGTCGTGGATGTCGCTACGAAAAACGAGATTCGGCTCACCTCAGACGGTTCCGACGTTATTTTGAACGGCTATGCTTCGTGGGTATATTACGAAGAGATTTTCGGCCGACCATCCCGCTATCGAGCGTTCTGGTGGTCTCCTGACTCGAAAAAAATCGGCTTCTATCGCTTCGACAATTCACTGGTGCCGGTTTTCCCGATATATTCTCCTTATCCCGAGGATTACGACCGTTCAGGAATGGGTCTGCAATATTCCCAGAGGGCTGGAGGCGCTGTGAATATAGAGAACATGTCGCCTACCGGCGGCTCGGTGAGGATGACTCGCTACCCGAAGTGCGGAGATCCTAATCCGAAGGTGCGCATCGGAATTGCTGACGTGGAGTCCGCATCTGTCACGTGGGCAGATTTCGACGAGAACGAAGATCAATATTTCGGAACCCCGTTCTGGGGAGCGGACAGCAGGCAGTTTTACATCCAGAGGGAGCCTCGCGTGCAGAACACCCTGGACCTGTATGCGGTTTCAGTTGCTGACGGCTCAAAGAAGCAAATCTACCACGAGAATTATCCTACTTGGCTGGACTGGATTGACGGCATGATTTTCGGTCGCGATGGCTTGTACATGGCTCGCTCTTTCGAGACAGGCTGGGAACAGATTTATTACCTGTCCTACGATGGTTCCGTGCTGAAGAGGCTGACTTCTGGCGAGAACTGGAGGGTGTCCATTCTTAAGGTCAACGAAGGCAAACCTTCAAAAAAGTTCGACGGAAGCACATCAGAAGTCATATTCACTGCCCAGAGAGACTGCCGGTGGCGGACCGCCGTTTACTCTGCGAAGAATGGCATCGTGAAGTCAGTTTCGGACCCCGCCTTGAACGCTTCTTCAACGAGGATTTCTCCTGATGGGAAATACGCCATCACATCGCTCAGTAACGTCAGCACCCCATACCAGATCTGGATTTACGAGGTTGACAGGCCGTCCCACTCCAAGAAGCTGGAAGATCTGGCCGGTCCTGAGTTCATGGCGAAGCACCCATCTTTGCCTCAGATCATTACTATGGAAACGCATGACGGACTTGTGCTCCCAGCCAAAGTAATTTATCCGAAAGATTTCGACGCTTCCAAGAAATATCCAGTGCATTTCGACATCTACGGCGGACCCGACACTCCGGAAGTCAGCGATGTCTTCGACATGTTCGACCGCTATAAATGGTTCTCAGACAATGGAATAATCGAAGTCATTGCCGATTGCAGGGCATCCGGACATAACGGCAGGCAGGGACTCGACCAAGTATACAGGCAGCTGGACGAGCTGGAGGTTCGGGATTTCGTGGAGTGGGCAAGGTATTTCCAGAGCCTGCCATACGTCCTTCCAGACAAGATTGGCGTAGAGGGCTTCTCTTTCGGCGGTACCATGACTGCGCTGCTTGTCATGGATCATTCCGATGCCTTCCATTACGGAATCGCTGGCGGGGGAGTGTATGAGTGGGCTCTGTATGACACCCACTACACCGAGCGTTTCATGGATGCTCCGCTCGGAAATCCTGAAGGCTACGAAAAAACAAGGGTGACAGCTCATGCGAAGAATTATCCTGTCACGGAGGAAAACTACGATGGCAGCGTCATGCTGAAACTGACTCACGGGACGGGAGATGATAACGTCCATTTCCAGAACACTCTGAGGCTTGTGGATGCACTTCAGAAAGAGAACAAGAAATTCGAATTCATGATTTACCCGGATGGCATGCATGGCTATCGCGGCTATCAGGGCAAGCATTTCCGCGATGCCAACCGTGCCTTCTGGCTAAAATATCTCTGTGGAAAATAAGATCCTCTGGCCAAGCCCGGAAAGAACTGGAGGGAAAGCCCGGATGACGAGAGAAGTATGAACACATTTGCCCACACATGACCCTCGCCCCTTCACTTCAGCCGAACATCACACTACCACATCATCGGTGTGTGAATCGAGCTTTGCGCACACCGTGAGGCCCCAAACGACTGGTACGGTGTGCGATTCGGGCTTTCTGCACACCGTGAGGTTCCAAACCACTGGTACGGTGTGCGATTCGGGCATTCTGCACACTGCGAGGTCCCAAACCACCCAGTCATCCCCCTGCACGACACATCCCGTCATCGTCAGGTTCTTCGTCAAGATGACCGTACGCATGCCCTTCGTAACTGATTGAATGCGAATGGGCATTTCTGCGATGCTCGTACGGTCACCTTTTCGTCAAGATGACCGTACGCATGCCCTTCGTAACTGATTGAATGCGAATGGGCATTTCTGCGATGTTCGTACGGTCATCCGTCATTCTTACTTCACGCCCCGTCATCCTTACTTTACGCCCCGTCATCCTGAACTTGTTTCAGGATCTCGGTTTGTGGGAATAGATTCTTGGTCAAGCCGGAAAGAACGGTCAAGGGCACGTCTCTTGAACTTGATTCAATATCTATTTTTTTCTTATTTTTACGACATGAAAAGAATATTCGGCATATTCCTTTTGGGTGCAGCAGCCTTGGCAAGCATGTCATTGGCGGCGCAGACCCGAAGCGCCCAGATTCCCGGCCTGCGCCCCTTCGACGTAGACCTGAAAGTTATGTCGAAGGACGAAAAAGACTCCGTCAGGATGGTCTCGGAGTTATGGAATGAATATGTATCCTCGTTCACAGACGAGAAAATTTCAGACCAGAGGCGCAGGGAAATGTGGGTCGGCGGCGCCTCAGACTATCTCATGGAATTCGATGACGGAAACCTGCTCTACGGCACTTTTCGTGAGAACCGAATAGAGGATATTCGTAAAGTCAATGACGGCACATATGAAATAACGGTGGTCACCCGCAGTAAGCTTTCAGGCGATTACGAAGACTGGGTTGAATGTGCCTACAGAGTGTGCGCCATGGCGGTTGCCAAAGCACGCCAAGGCGAAAACCCCTTCAGGCTCTGCAATTATCTGGATGCCTTGGCTCTTACGCTGCAGAAGACCGAAGGCAGAGGAATTGTCTATTATGCACCCTATTATATTAATATACCTAAGAAGACATTGACGGAGGTATCTGCGTTCATCAGGTCTTTTAAGTCTGAATATGGCATCTCTTCCCCTGCCGTCGAGTGCATCATTGAACCGGACGCGGACGCCTGCGCCAAAGCTGCCGGCATCATATTCAATGTATATCAAAACCCTCTTATGGCTCAGGAACCATTGAAATACACAAACGGGCATTTCTACGGCAGGATATTCCATTCTGGGAAGATACTCACCAACTATTTTGATGACAGACATGACATCGTTCTCTCAATCCTGAACAATGAATATCCTGATGCGCTGCCTTTGATGAGAGAGGGCGCTGCCCTATTCCATGGTGGCTGGATGGACTATGAATATTCCACGTTGCGTTCCAACCTTATCAAGTTCCTCAGCGTCAACAAGGACACCAACCTTGCTAACATGGATGACCTGCTCGATATTCTCGTCGGCATCTCGAGGCCTTCTTCGGAGAGTGCCGAAATCCTTATCCCGCTTCAGTATCTCGTCGCTGCCCGGCTCGCAGAGATTGCCTATTCGAAGTACGGCCCCTGGAAAGTCAAGGAACTCCTCGCCTGCGAGTCCTATGCTGATCTACCCCTCAAGCTAGGCACATCCCTAGAACAACTATTTGATCTGCTCACATCCCTCTGACAACGTCATCTTCATCCTGCAGATTGTGTTTCATCCTGCGAATTTGGTTTCAGTCTACAAATTTGGTTTCAGCCTACGAATTCATCTTTCGTCGGCAAATTTATACTCAACGACAGCGTTGCCCACCTATATGGGAATCGGTCAAGTGGGCAATTAATACGAGCGAAAGAGCAGATTATCGGGCACATGCAGAGTTGCTTCCCGCCTACCCTATCGGTCAGGCAGACTGGACGGAGTACGGGAGCAGTACAGTTAGGCAGGGATGTAGAGTAGGGAAGCCGGGAGGTAGTACAGGGAATACGCATCTCAGGGTGACTCTCTGCGCATCTGCCTTACTACATGTTGCCCATTCCTGTCCGAGATAGTGGTTCTGCCTAAGATGTAGTGCGGCGAATGCAGCCTGTAGCCCGCCACGTCGCCTGATCGCTGTACTACATCTCCATTTAATGCGGAATTGTCCAGCGCATCGCATTCTTGCGCATTTCCCCACAGAAATCCAACTGGAGCATCGCAGAATGACGTTTCCGTGGATTTCTGTCGGGGGGAATGGCGTGGTGGAGCCGAACCGGGGGAGGGAAATCCACACGGAATGCAGTAGAATGCCATTTTCGTGGATTTCCGCCGGGGGGAATGGCGGGATGTGGCTATGAGAATCACTGGAGGTGATTACTAGGATGACAAATGGAAAAGGCTGGATAGAAATAATGGCATGTGTGGCCTGCATGGTGGCGAAAGAAACTAAGGACGGCACACCTCTGTTCATTCCGGTATCATAGTAGCATGGACTCCAGCGTTGCGAAGTGACCACTTCCGAGAGATCCTTTTTGTGCTGCCGACATAGAAAAATAAAAATAATGGCTGCGTTGGCAATTCCTGCGCAGCCATTAAAATAAAACATGAAAAAACTACCGCTTAGATTTGCGTTACCTCGTTATAGAGCATTCTGCGTAGCTTCGGCTTATTTTTATCGAATCAAAATTTTAGAAATTAAGTTTATGCTTATGATTTTCATAAGGTATTTATGAAAATTAATTTAATTTTCGAGTATATAGTCGATTGTATTTTGAAAATTTAATTATTGATTTTATTTTTGAACAATTAGTTGATAATACTTCCCAAAGAATAAATTCTTATTAAATTAATTCTTACTATGAGGACGACAAGAATTATAATTTCTTTGATCGCAAGTTTGGCCTTCGCCTTCTTTTCCTATGGACAGGAATCGAAAAGCATTGCAGGACAGATTAATCTTCGCAATTTTAAACCGGTCTCAGTGTTCAAACTTGATGAACATCATCCGGAGCAAGCAAAATATCGATGCGTAGACATCCATTCCCACCCATTCATTCAAGATGCCGAAGGAATACGCGCATGGGTAGAAACGCTTGAAAAGAACAATGTCGGGAAAGTAATCATTCTGACTTATGCTTGTGGTGAGGAGTTTGACCGGCTCTATGATCTTTACACAGGCATCTCTGACAAATTCGAATTGTGGTGCGGTTTAGATATGAGAAATTTCGGTCAATCTGATTTTGCCCAGAAAGCTGTCGCAGAGCTGGAAAGATGTTATAAGAAAGGAGCAAAGGGAGTAGGAGAACTTGGAGACAAAGGTCTCGGAGAGGCATATTGCCTCAGGTCTGTTACTGGTAAACTTACACCAACGGCACATATAAACGATTCTCGTTTTGATGCCCTTCTTGAAAAATGTGCTGAACTTGGCATGCCTGTAAGCATCCACATCGGAGACCCTATCTGGATGTATGAGCCGATTGATGAGCATAACGATGGCCTAATGAATGCTGCTGATTGGAATATAGACACCTCCGCTCCTGGTATACTTGATCTTTATGAAACTGCCAATACACTTGAAGATGCTTGCGTAAAGCATCCTCAGACCATGTTCATTGCATGCCATTTATTGAACCTTATCCATGATTATGGTTATCTGTCTGGCGTTCTCGACCGGCACTCCAATTTATACCTCGACAATTCTGCACGTTATGCCGAGACATCAGCGACACCTCGTGCAACAAAAGCTTTTTACGAGAAATATTCTGATAGGATTTTCTTTGGCACTGACAATGATCCAAACGATGAGATGTATGATCTTCAGTGGCGAATCCTTGAAACTCAGGATGAGCACTTTTATGGCGAATATGCTTATCATTGGCCCATGAACGGTCTCGGATTAAGTGATAGGACTTTAAGGAAAGTCTATCGTGACAATTACAAGAAGATATTGAGGTATCAGAATCGTAAAAAATGAAAAGAAGGGAATTTATAAGGGCCGGGCTGTTTGCTGGTGCAGCTGTTGGACTTTCATCATCATTAATCTCGTGGGTGCCATCTCACAATTGGGAGAAGTATGACTTCGGTTCCGGCCCCAAAGTTAATGACAGGCTTTATCAAGGGCCTTTCCCACAATATGCTCCAGAAGATTTTTTCGGAGGTTCTGTTGTCCAGTACACAACTCCTGGCAAGCAACTTCTCAATTGTTTCGGGATGGGCCTTACATCCTATATTGCGGGAGATCTTGGCGCCCCAGACATTAGTGGCAAATCGTTGGAACAGGCCATTGACGAGTTATTCCGTTTTCCTCTTGCTACAAAAGTATATATCAGGCCAAATTGGAGGCATATTCAAAAAAAGCCAGGACGATTGGATTTTGATGAATATTGGAACATAACGATGGACAAAGCCGCGAAATACGGGAAACGAGTAGGATTCCGTGTCATGCTTAACAACCCAGACATCGTCGATGAGGCTCTTCCAGATTTTGTATTGGAGAAGGTACAAATGCATAGGCTTGAGGGAGAATGGAAAGGAGATCCGTCGTTGCCACGCTTTCAGCATGATCATTTGCAACCGGACTATGATAACCCTTATTTTCTAGGGTGGTTTGAGGAGATGCAACAGATGCTTGCTGAGAAATATAATGGTAGTGATCTGATTGAATATATGGATACCACCATGTACGGTTTCTGGGGAGAGGGTCATACTTGGCCCTACGAAGGGAATCTTTTCAGAAGTTACGATGTTGCTGAAAAGACATTGCTAAAGATGTATGGGATTCAGAACCGTTGCTGGAGTAAAGTTCCTTTGCTGACAAATACTCAGCCTGATTTCAGCCGTGTTGGAAATTCGGAAGTGATTGATCGTTCAGTTCGTGACAATAATTGGCTTCGCACAGATACGATCTTCATTGAAAATGAACAGATTGAAGCTTTGAGCAATCGCCCAGCGTGGTGTGCCGCTGCTGTAGAGTGCGGCTTATCTGACGGACATGAGGAGACTATGCGTTTCGATAATGCCGGGATTCCTTTGAATGAGGCCATTATTTCCCATGTGAAGGATGTAGGAGCCAATTACTTTTCACTGTGGAATTGGCATAATATCAATGTAGACAATCTGTATCGGTATTACGAAAAGCATCCAGAAGGATTGGATGACCTAGTATCCTGCATAGGTTTCAGGGTGCGTCCTTCTTGGATCTGGCATTCTGAAAGCAGAGATGGCAATGACATTCTGATATTCGGAATGGTCAATGATGGCATCGCCTGCCTGCCCGGCGTCCTAAGGCTTACGCTGTTCACCGATGATGGGGATGTCAATATTAGTGGCTGCCTCGATGCGGGATACCCGAAGACCAGGGGAGTTAGGCAGGCAATGATGAAACTTCCAGCTGGAATAGACTGGGATTCGGGCAGGTTGAAATTAAAAGCAGAGCTTGAGGTGAAGGGCGTGCGCTATCCTATTCCTTTTGCAATCGCGCAGAAACTTAATCCCGATGGATCATTGACAATAAAAAGGAATATGACGGATTAATTCATTCTGCGTTGGTAGGGTTGTGATAGCTTCTGACGCTTTATTCCTTACTCAGAATGAATATGCAGGTTATAGCCGAAACAATTCCAATAATCTGCCATATAGGAGGTACGGTCGCATAGATTATCAGCGAGAGTATGACGGTAATCACAGGGGAAAGCGCGTCTGTTAGAGGAGAAACGACTATCGCCTTGCCATATCGCATTGCATAGACTAGGGCTAGGGCCCCAGCCGAATTCAGTATCTGGATCAGGAATGAAGCATACGGTCCGCTGAAAGAACAGTTGATTGGCTGCGAGAAGTCGGTCATAAGTAGAGCTATCGGAATGAAGAGTAAACTAGCAATGGCTTCATAGACGAAGATGCTTTCTGCATCTGGAGCGTAGTTGTTTGCAACTTTAAGCACGAAAGCTTGTACTCCCCAGCAGGCGAAAACTATTAGTGCTAGTATCAGCCAGCCATATCCTTGTACCCGATCCCCACTATTGCCTGAAATGGAAAAGCAAACAATTGATACAAAAGCTAATATGATGCCGATTCGGCTTATGAATGCAACCTTTTCTTTCAAGATAGCGGCTGACATGATCACGGTTACAATTGGCGCAAGCGAGATAATAGGGAAAATGATGTAAGCTGGCCCTTGTCTTAATGCCTGAAATAAAAGAAGCTGCCCACCGGACCCGAGAATGCCGACGATCAGGCTCAAGACAACTGGCTTCCAATGAGTGTCTAGTTTCCAATGAATATTGTGAAGTGCGACCAATGCGCACGGGATCATGGTTATCGCCCATACGACATATACCAAAGTTGAAGGGAATCCGTGTTTTTCGGGTATCTCTGAAAATGCACCCCAGATACCCCATGTGACAGTTGTTATCAGTGCATACAAAAGCCATTTTTTCTTTCTCTCCATATTATTAATTCAATTTATTCTTCTGCTCTTGCGATAAGAACTTCGATGCCTTTTGACTCCAGATAGTCCTTTTGCTCTTCCGTTATACCTTCGTCCGTCACTACTGTGTCAAGCTCGTCTATGTTGGCTATGAAGGCAAAACTTCTTTTTTCGAACTTGCTGGAATCAAACACTGCTACAACTTTCTCAGCAGATTTGATCATTTTCTGGTTCAGGCTGGCCTCTTCTATATTAGGAGTGGACATTCCTTTTTCCAGGTTTATGCTATCAACTCCCAAGAAAAGGATATCGCAATAGTAATTATTCAACGAGTTTTCGGCGATGAGTCCCACAGTTGATTCTGATGTTGTGCGGATTTGGCCGCCCAAGGCTATTACAGAGTACTTGTCTAATTGAGATAGGTAATGCGCGATGCTAAGGCTGTTTGTGATAATGGTCAAATGCTTTAGGTCGCCTAAGCTCTTGGCTACTTCCATCGTAGTTGTACCAGAATCAATTATTATTGTATCATTGTCGTGAATTAAAGATGCAGCCAGCTTCCCGATTCTCTTTTTTTCCTCAGCGTGCTTAAGACTCTTTTTTGCAAGTGAGAACTCATCTGATTCATTATATTGCTGCAGGTTTACCGCCCCGCTTTTAACTCGGAGCAGCAACTTTTTCTCTTCAAGAGAGGCTAGATCTTTCCTAACGGAAACTTCTGATATTGAAAATTTTTCCATCAAGTCATTGATCGAAACTCTTCCATTTTCATTTAGCATCTGCAGAATCAGTGTCTGCCGTTCTTTTAAAGAATACCTTCTTTTCATAACATTGAGTTATTTTTCGTAATAAAAAGTTATTTAATAAAACAAAGATAGCAAATAGCTAAATAAAAATAACGTTATATTGCGAAAATTAACTAATATGTTGTCAATTATCGATAAATTCTTTGCAAACTTAAATAAAAAAACAAAAAAACAAGCATAATAATTTTGAAAATTAATTAAATCGTCTTACTTTTGTTTCGTAAATAAATATTTATAAACATGTTTAGCGAGTCCAATTATACAATTAAAGAGATTCTTCAGCAGTCTTCATCTTGGATAAGAGCTTATAAGGAAGTAGTTTCGAAGAAAGAGGCGATTACTGAATTCTTTCGGAAATCGGAATTTTCAAAAGACAGCGAGATCATCCTCACTGGAGCTGGTTCTTCTGAATTCGTCGCACAAACGCTTGAATCTATCTTCATAAGGGATGGTTATTCAAAGGCTAGGAGCTTGCCAACCACGAGCATTGTTTCTGCTCCGGAATATTATCTTTCTAAGGGGAAGAAATTCGTAATCTCTTTCGCACGTTCAGGCGACAGCCCAGAAAGCGTTGCTGCGTACGAAATAGTCAATATGATATCCCCGGGTTCATCTCATCTCATTATCACATGTAACGGGGAAGGCAAGCTTGCGTCATTAGCGGACGAAGAGAGAGATTTCGCCCTTATTCTCCCTCCCGAGACCAATGACAAGAGCCTCGCTATGACAAGCAGTTTTTCCACAATGTTGATCTCATGCTTGATGTGTAAGAACATTGATCATATAGAAAAGGACGAAGCCAAGGTCAGAGCTGCTTCGGATTTCGCTTCAGCTCTGTTTGGCAAGGAGCAACAGGCCTCGATAGCTAAGCTATGCAAGAAGAAGATAGAACGTGGCGTCGTCCTAGGTTCAGGCCCTTTGGTTGGTATTGCACGTGAATGCCATCTCAAGATGCAGGAACTTACCGACGGGCAAGTTATGTGCTCCTATGATTCGTTCTTGGGCCTCAGGCATGGACCTAAGGCGGTTATTAAGCCTAACACTCTCGTGGTCTATCTCGTTTCTGATAATCCTTACACAAGACGGTATGAGAGAGATCTTATTGAACAGATCAACAAGGAGCATAAACCTATTGGTCAGGTGATCGTTTCGAACAAAAAACTAGAGTGCAATCATGACATCGATATGAATTTTGCCTTTAATGGACCTTTCAATACCGATGAAGATGAGTACTTGTACACGGCATTTGTCGTTATCGGTCAGTTGCTAGGATACTGCCTATCCATAACGAATGGTTATAATCCAGACTCTCCTTCCAGATCTCATACGATCTCTCGGATTGTCAGTGGCGTCAAAATATATCCTTATGAAAAATAAATACGTAAAGCAATGGAAAATCAGACAAGACTAAAACATATCCTATCTGTAATAGAGGATTTGAAAAAACAGGGTCACAAGCCAATGACGCTTCTTGGTGCGTGCCCTAACTCAATTTCAGTAATTAAGGCTTCTTTCAGGGCGGCGAAAAGGAACAATGCGCCTATAATATTCGTCGCGACCCTAAATCAGGTGGACAATGATGGAGGATATACAGGGATGACCCAGAAGGACTTCGTCAAGGAGCTGAAGCAGGAGGCTAGGCGTTATAACTATACTGGCGAATACATCGTAGCCATTGACCACGGGGGACCATGGCTCAAAGATAAGCAGACCATCGAGCACTGGACTTACGAACAGGCGATGGAAGGTGTTAAGCAATCGTTCAGGAGTGCCGTCGACGCGGGATACGATATGATTCATGTAGACCCAACGGTTGACAGGACTCTTCCTAAGGGACAGATTATCAAGATAGAAACTGTCGCCGAAAGGACTATCGAGCTCATAACATATATTGAAAACTATCGCAAATCCAAAGGGATTCCTAAGATTTCGTATGAGGTTGGCACTGAGGAAGTCCACGGTGGGCTTGCTGATGAGACTGTATTTAATAAGTTCCTTTTACTGCTTAAGGAGGGGCTTGCAAAGAATGGGTGTGGGGACGCATGGCCAGACTTCATAGTAGGCAAGGTGGGGACTGATCTTAGCACGACATACTTTGATCCAGTCGTCGCAAAAAAACTTACTTCTACGGTAGCTAAATACGGAAGCTATATCAAAGGGCATTACACTGATGATGTTGCAAATCCTGAGGAATATCCTATATGTGGAATGGGTGCGGCCAACGTGGGGCCAGAATTCACTGTATCAGAGTACAATGCCCTTGAAGAGCTTGAAGGACTCGAGAAGAAACTTTATGAAGAAGGCCGTGTCGCCATTCTTTCCGGAATGATGGGCACTCTTGAAAAACTGATAGTCGTCTCCGGAAGATGGAAGAAGTGGATCAATGAGGATGAGTCAGCTGACGACTTCTATGCTATTTCCCCAGAACGTCGCAGGTGGCTTCTAGGAACTGGAGCGAGGTATGTTTGGCAGAATCCCGAGGCAGTGGCTGCAAGAATATCTCTTTATGATAATCTCAACCAGAATGGCATAGATGCCGAAGAAATTGTACTCTCTAACATCGAGAAGGACATCGACAAATACTTCCATGCATTCAATATCGTAAATCTTAACAATTACTTATAGCCGAAATTATTACCACATAATGAGAAAGTACGACATACTTGCGTTGGGAGAACTGAATGTAGACCTCCTTTTAAACGACATTCCTTCCTTGCCAGAAATTGGCAAAGAAATTTTTGCGGGGAAGATGAAGTTGGCCTTGGGTAGTTCTACGGCTATTTTTGCAGCGAACGCTTCATCGCTTGGCGCGAAGGTGGCTTTCCTCGGAGCTGTAGGGGACGACTCCTTTGGAAGATTCGTGATTTCTTCTCTTCATGACAAAGGAGTTGGGACGTCAAGCGTGCTGCTGAAGAATGATGAGGCGACAGGACTCACCGTAGTAATGAATTATAGTGACGATAGAGCAAATGTAACTTATCCTGGAGCTATGCTCCATTTTGGGCTTAAAGACATAAATCCAGATGTGCTTGTAGAGGCTAGGCATGTACATATTTCATCTATATTCCTTCAGCCGCAGCTGCTAAGAGATCTCCCTGAGATTCTCAAGCTTGCCAAGGCTCAGGGTTGCACTGTATCGCTTGACACGCAATGGGATCCTTCAGAAGAATGGGCAGTTGATTATAAGCAGATCCTTCCTCTAATAGATGTGTTCATGCCAAATGAGAAAGAAGTAATGTGCCTTACTAAGACAAATTCTATCGAGGATGCGATAGACGCAATAAAAGAATACATCAATGTTGCTGTGATCAAAATGGGTGCGAAAGGTTCCCTAATGGTAGATAAAGGTGGTCATCGCAACTTCATGGACGCTTTCCTAAATAGGGAAGTGGTTGATGCGATTGGGGCCGGCGACAGTTTCAATTCTGGCTTCATCGCATCAATGGTGAAAGGCCGCACGCTAAAAGTATGTCAGCATAATGGCAATCTTGCAGGTGCCATAAGTACCACCGCTGCAGGTGGAACTGGAGCTTTCGCAAACTTCGAGTCGGTGAGAAATGCAGCTAGTAAGTTTGGTCAGACATATTATTTGTAATAGAATATGGATGTCAAGTTCTTGATACTGAAGGTAATACCCTATATTATCCTGCTAACCTCCTGTTCTTCTGGAAATATTTTGGAGAATGGAGAGCTCCGGGTAAGCGTAAAAGGCAAGTCTGTGAATTTCTCTGGCGGATCCATTCAGGCCGAGGATGCTATTCCGGAATATCTCATTACCGAAGAAGGGAAAATTGGATTCGTCGTAAAAAGCACAAGAACGGCAAGTGTCAACGATACCTATGGCAAAGGCCAGTCACTAATTGTCGATGGCGAAAGCGATGACGGCGATTTTTCGATAATTTGGACTATTAATTCATACGAGGAATTTCCATCAACCTTCATCGTGAATACGGAATATATCTGCAAGTCAGATGAGCCTAAAACGGTCAATGGGTGGGTAAGCGATAGCTTCTCTATAGCGAGCGGTGGAGATGCTCCCGAGTTCTGGTCTTTTCAGGGACAGTCGGACAGCTCTAGATCTGATTGGATACTTCCTTTGAATGACGGTTTTGCTCAGCAAAACTTCATGGGTAGTAATAATCCGGATTATGGAGGTGGTATCCCTGTTTCTTGCGTCTGGCGTAAGGACGCAGGTATAGCCGTAGGTCATCTCTCAAGCTATCCGGAGATTGTAAGCCTCCCTGTAAATGTCGATTCTGGCAAAGCTCATGTTTCTATAAAGAAAGATTTCATTAAACCAGAAACTGTTTCGGCAAGAGATACTATAAAGACCCTTGTTACATTCATCCATGTTTTCCATGGGGATTGTTTCAAGCCCCTAAGAAATTATGCTTCAATGTTGGAGAAAGTAGGAGTTCTGATGCCGGAATCAGATCCGATTGCATTCGAAACCCAGTGGTGTGCTTGGGGCTATGGCAGGACGTTTACTGCCAAAGAGGTCCTAGGTACTCTTCCTAAGGTGAAAGAACTTGGCATCAAATGGGCAACAATAGATGACGGTTATCAAATTGCCGAGGGTGACTGGGAAATAAATAGAAAGCGTTTCAAGGGTGGTGATGATGATATGCGTGAATTCGTTGATGCTATTCATGATGCCGGCATGAAGGCCCAGCTATGGTGGGCTCCTCTTTGCTCTGATCCGGGAACCCCGTTCCTAAAGGCTCACCCAGATGCAGTTGTGGAGGACGAGCACAGGGAGCCTTATGAAATTTCATGGTGGGATAGCTGGTACTTGTCCCCATTAGATAGCAATGTTAGGGCAGCAACGGCTGATTATGTTAAGAAGGTCATTGGCGACTGGGGTTTTGATGGATTCAAACTCGATGGTCAGCACATGAATTCGCTTCCTCTTGATTACAACCCTGCAAGGGACACTCTTCATCCGGAGGCAGGCTCTGAACAATTGCCTGGCTATTTTAAATTGATCTACGATACGGCTAGAAGTATCAAGAGCGATGCTCTTATTCAAAATTGCCCATGCGGGGATTGTTTTTCAATCTATAATCTCCCGTATACTAATCAAACGGTGGCTTCGGATCCAGAGAGCAGCTGGCAGGTAAGACTTAAAGGCTATGTATTTCATGCGCTTGCCCCAAAACTTGCTTATTTCGGGGATCATGTGGAACTTACTGATAACAAGGAGGATTTCCCTTCTCAGCTTGGCGTCGGAGCTGTTCTCGGAACAAAATTCACATATCCTGCCGATAACCCTAACGAGAAAGAAAAGAACCTGCTCACTCCAGAAAGGGAAAAGATATGGAAAAATGCCTTTTCCATCTACAATGAACTAAAACTTTCTCTTGGTGAATACAAAGGAGGCGTGTATGATATCGGGTACGATAGGCCAGAGGGTCACCTGATAGAAAAAGATGGCAATCTGTATTTTGCCTTCTATCAGGATGGCGATTTCTCTTCAGCCACTCTTAAATGCCTTCAGCCTGACACAAAGTACCATGTCATGGATTATTATAACCATTCCGACTTAGGCACTGTCTCTTCTGATGAAGGAGGCGAAGCCATCTTGAATGGCGATTTTAAAGATTTCTTATTAATCAAATTGTCACTAGATACTGATAACTGATGAAAAAGTTTTTATCTCTTATTTTGTTGTTTGTTGCTATTGGGCTTCATGCCCAGATAGCAATTAAAGGAACTGTGACATCTGGTGATGACGGTAGCGCTCTACCAGGCGTTTCTGTCGTTATCAAGGGCACACCTACAGGTGTCTCTACAGACCTTAATGGTTCCTATTCTATTAACATTCCCAATAAGGATGCTGTCCTTGTATTCTCTTTCATAGGATTCTCTACTCAGGAAATCCTGGTCGAAAACAGGCAAGTAATAGACGTGGTAATGTCTGTTGATCAGAATGTTCTTGATGATGTCGTAGTAGTAGGATATAGCACTAAGTCGAGGAATGAAATCACAAGTGCCGTTGCAGTCGTCAATTCCGACAAGCTCCTTGATGTATCCAGTCCGAACATTGGCGATATGCTGCAAGGAAAAGTTTCCGGTGTCTCTGTCATTAAGGGCAGCGGAGCCCCTGGGGCCGAGCCTGTAATTAGAATTAGGGGTGTGTCGTCAATGAATGCGCCCCAGGACCCACTCTATGTCGTCGATGGAATAATAGGAGGGACCTATGATCCTAATGATGTCGAGAGCATCACGGTACTGAAGGATGCGGGTTCAACGGGAATGTATGGTGCTCAGGCTAACGGTGGCGTCATCGTTGTCACGACAAAGAAGGCCAAATCCAGCGATATGCAGATTAACTTCAAAGCTAACTTCGGAGTTACTACCGCAGATTTCTCGAGACAGCAGAGAATGAATGGGCGCGAGCTCTATAATTACTACAGAGAGTATTTCAGGGACCCTGAAACCCACCTTGTCGACGATGTCGCCTTCAATAATGCTTTGCCTAAGTCAGTACTGGATGCCGATACTGATTGGAGAAGGCTTGTATTTGACCCGGGATTCATTCAGAACTATTATCTTTCTGTCTCTGGGAAAAGCGGGAAACATTCATACTATGATGGAATCTCATTCTACGATGAAGACGGTGTCTTAAAGAAGACGGGGTACAGCCATATAAATATACGTTCAAACAATACGTTTGAAATAGCTAAGTGGCTTACGATCACCAGTAATCTTGATGTCGCAGCTAGAAAGCAGAAATATATGGATAGCAACATCATGTATTATCTCGATGAGGCTCTTCCTTGGGATAGTCCTTATGATGAAAATGGAAGCCTTATTCATTTCTCTAACGCTGATGGAATCTGGATGCGAGACAAGATTAACCCTCTGTGGGCCTTTGAAGGAAACAACATGAAATACCAAACAAAGTCCTTTGGCGTTGATTATGACCTAGTTCTCAATTTTAAGATCACAAATTGGCTGTCGTTCGTATCTCAAAATAGAGCATCTCTTAGCACTTCAAAGGATCACCAGCATCGTTCTTCTGTCGTCGAGTATATGCAGTCGGGGGATCAGCTGACCGAGTCGCAGACTTTGAATTACGGCGGAATTTCCACGAACATGTTCAAGGCAGACAAGACATTTGGCAAGCATAGCATAAACGGACTCATTGGTTATGAGGCTCAGATGGATTGGTATGAGTCTGTTTTAGGTGAGGGCAAAGGACTTCCATACGGCCTTTATGTCCTAGATGTTGTTTCTTCATCCAAGAATGTAGGAGGAACTCACTCTAAGACAGGCATGCAGTCCATGATATCGCAAGCTAACTATAATTATGCATGGAAGTATTTTCTAACAGCATCGTTCCGTATTGACCAGTCGTCTACGTTCAATTCAGATAACAGAACGGCCTATTTCCCTTCAGTTTCAGGATCTTGGCTCATAAGTAATGAGCCTTTCATGAAGGACATTTCTTACATCTCGAATCTTAAGCTGAAAGCTAGCTGGGGAAAGACCGGAATGAAGGACATAGGGGCTGCAAAGTTCCTTGACTCTTTCGCATATTCCACTCAATATGACAACAACACGGCAGCCGTTCCTACTCAGATGGCTAACCCGAACCTGAAGTGGGAGCAGACAACGCAGAACAACATTGGCGTGGAGATCGGGTTCTTCAATAGGGTTAATCTCGATTTTAACGCCTACTACAACAAGACTGACGACTTGCTTGTCTACAGGGATCTTCCACCATCCGGCGGATTTTCTTCCCAGTGGCAGAACCTAGGGGCAGATGTCAATAAAGGGTTTGAGATTGCGATTAATGTGATTCCTCTTCAGACTAAAGATTGGAATCTGGACATGAATTTTTCTATTTCTTACAACAAGAATAAACTTTCTGGATTTGGAGACAACAAGATATTCAAGTCTACGTTTGATGGCGTGATGCAAGTTTATGAAAATGGTGAGTCACTTTACACATGGTATCTGAAGGAGTACGCCGGAATAGATCCAGCGACTGGACGGCAGCAGTACGTAGATGCAGATGGCAACCTCACTTATGATTACGCAAGCGCCAGATATACTGAGTGTGGATCAGCGCTCTCACCTTGGATGGGGGGCGTTTCCGCAAGGCTATCTTATAAGAACTGGACACTCAACGCTTCAGGCAGTTTCGCATGGGGTTCTAAGCTATATGGAAGGCAGCGTGCGAGCACTCTAGCGACTTTTGTCGACAATTCGCTCAAGCCTTCATCTGACGACAAGCTTTGGAGGGAGCCAGGAGACAAAGCTACCATTGGATCTCCAGCATATGCGACGGCACATCTCATTCACAGCGGATATATCGTCGATGGCAACTATTTCAAACTCAGAAACGTGTCTCTGCAGTACACTTTCCCTAAGGAGATTCTCGGAAAGTGTGAGCTTTCTCTTGGAATTGCCTGCGACAATCTTTTGACACTGACATCTGTCTGGGGAGCTGATCCAGAGGCATCCATTGGCTCAGATAATTCAATACCGGGAAGGCTTTATGGAATGGATAACCGCTACCCTAACAAGCGGCAGTATATGTTCCAGGTTAATCTTAAATTCTAAACGACTGAGAAATGAAAAAGATATTCAGATATTTATTATATGTCCTGATGTGGATTGCCATTGCAGGATGTGACCTCGACATCTCTCCTGAGGACTCCATGACAGGAGATCAGATGTCGAACACTCCTGGAGGATTGAATAGCCTTGTAAATGGCTGCTATTCGATTCTTAAGGATGATCAGGAAGGGCAGTCAGATAACTGCTGGTACCTGAGGCAATATTTCCAGATGAGTGATTTCTCTTCTGATGACGTTACTTATGGATGGGGCACCGAAGACAACTTGAACATGATTTTCAAGTATGACCAGCGCACTCCGGAACTCGAGAACTTCACTTCTTTCTGGACCAACAACTACAAACTAATCTATGCGGCCAATGTCGCTATTGGCATTGCGGATAAGAGCGAGGCAAGCGAGGAGAACAATTATCTCAAAGGAGAGGCATTATTCCTCAAGGCATTTGCCATGCATAATCTTGTAAGATATTTCGCTAAGCCATATTCAGAGGAAAACAAATCCCTCCCCGGCATCATCATCAGAGAGTCAGGTACAGATTCTGAGAATAAGGCAAGATCTTCAATAGAACAAACATACACCTATATCCTGGATCTTCTAGGCCAGGCAGAGACAGCGTTCTCAAATGCAGCATCCACTAGAAGCAAGAATAAGGGATTAGCCTCTATAGGTGCTGTCGATGCCCTGTTTTCTAGGGTATATTTGTACATGCGTGACTATGACAAATGCATAGAATATTCCACGAAAGTCATTGAAAGTGGCACATATGCTCTTGAGACGGCTGAGCAATTCCCAACTTATTTTAGGCAGGCATACTCCGAGCCTGAGACAATCTGGTGCGTGAAAATGATCCAGACCGACGACCAGGAAAGCGCTTCTGTGGCCAGCATGATAATGACTGCTGGAGGTGGATGCTGGGGTGAGGAAGGATACAGCCCTTCGGTACTTGCGGACATGGGATATGGAAGCGCGACTCTTCGTGAAGCTGATGTGCGCTCCAAGTATGTTGAGCCAGCGAATGTCAATTCCAGCAATATTACGCTTTATCCATGTTCTAAATTCTCCTGGCAGGATGGCTTAAAAACTCTCTGTTCACCGGTTATTTTCAGGCTCGCAGAAATGTATTTGAATAGAGCGGAGGCCTATGCCCATAAGAACGAAACACAGAAGGCGCTTGATGACGTTAACAAGGTTAGAAAGAACAGGTTCATCCCAAAGGAAGGCGACGACTTCCTCTACACAACAAACTCTCTTACTGGCACTAATATCCTTGACCTTGTGCTTAAAGAGAGAAGGGTTGAATTTGTTTTCGAAGGTTTCAGGTTCTTTGATCTACTCAGGAACGGCAAAGACATCGTCAGGAATTACTGGGGATACCAATTGGAATCTTTCGTTCCTGGCCAAAATACTTCATCACTTCCAGGGCTTGATGTCAAGGGCGTCGTAACTCCTGCTAATTATGACAGGCTGATCTTCCCTATCCCGACACAGGAGATAAGTAATAACGACTTGTGCGAGCAAAATCCAGGTTATTAATGTCCAAGAATATGAAAATCAATAAAATAATTGCTTTAGCCATAACCGCAGGCTTCCTTCTGTCAACAATGTCCTGCGTGCATGATGGAGACTTGAATCTTGACCCTGTTCCCGACATAGCGTTCACATATACTAGCGATGGTCTGACGTTAACATTCACTTCCGATCCTGCAGACATCTCTGATGTTACATGGTCGACCAGTGATGGCGGAAGTGGATCAGGGACTACGTTCTCCCATGAATTTCCTTCACCTTCTACATACTGGGTGGAAATGACAGGCACTTACAATGGGAAACAGCAGTCGGTTTCCACTAAAGTTCTTGTCGCTAAACCTGCAATCGTCAGCATGACGGACAATACTTTGTCGGATTGGGATAATGTCAAATACGAGGACTTTATCTTTACGGGACAGGAAGAAGGTAGTGTTATAAAGGTCGGAAAGGTCGACTATGACTCTAACTGGCTCTATTTCTATGTCGCTCTTAACGCCTCTGTAATTACTTCCTCAAATGCGACTGACCTGATTTGGGATTTCTTCATCGATGTAGATGGCGATTCCTCCACAGGATTCAGTTATCATGATGTCGGCGGAGAGTACCTTATTGAAGGTAAGTTGTTCGATGATGATGCTTGGTATGATGTTTATCCTGGAGTAACTGGAGCAGACTGGTGGGGTGACCCAATTACTGATCCTAAATACGTCAACGCAATCGTAATTGGAGCACAGGAGAAAACAGATGATGTTTATCGGATTGAGTTCGCTATCAACAGGAGTGTCTACGGTATTACTGGAACGATCGCCGGATTCGGCTTGTGTCAGTTCGACAATGATTGGAGCGATCTGGACTACATGACTTACGAAGGAAGCACAGCGATTCTACTTTCTCTTGATAAAACTGAATAATCTTCATAAAGCACATAAATTGTTTAAGGTCTGCGGATTCGCATCTGCAGACCTTTTTCTGACCTCTTCAACGTGTTACACAATAAATTCCATCAGATATGCCACAGATAATTGGGTGAAACAAATGGCTGCGTAGGAAATCCCTGTCGCAGCCATTAAAATAATATATCACCATTTCAACCTAGCTGATATGACCTTTACTCCCGTATGGGTATATCTTTTTAGGCTTATTGATTATTTATTATTCGAGCGTGCCGTTTTCGGCTTTCTGGATCATCTGCTCGTTGGCGGTGATGTAGATTTCCACGCGGCGGTTCTGCGCTCTGCCTTCAACTGTGTCGTTGGATGCGACAGGTTCTGTGTAAGACTTGCCCTCCGTGGTGAGTCTGCTGCTTGCTATTCCGCAAGTCTTCAGATAAGAAGCGACTGCGTCAGCTCTCTGCTGGGAAAGCCTCTCGTTCACTGCATCTGAACCAGTGTTGTCGGTATGTCCGTAGATTGTGATGTCGGTGTCCTGCATGTCGGACATTTTCTTGGCGAACTCGGCGAGTTCAGTCTTTGAAGTCTTGGAGAGAGTGTAGCCATTGGTTGGGAAGAGGATTCCGCTGTTGAACGTCACCTTTACGGCTTTAAGTCCGTTCTGGTCTTCTACTGTTTCAACCTGAGCGTTTTCGAGTTTTTCGAGTTCTTCGGCCTTCTTGTCCATCTTCTTTCCGATGACAGCACCCGCGCCCGCTCCGACCGCAGTTCCAATAGCAGCACCAATAGCAGCACCTTTGCCATCACCGATTGCGGCACCAATGCCTGCTCCTATTGCTGCTCCGGCGCCAGATCCGATGAGAGTTCCCTTGCCTGTTTTTGACATGTTCGCGCAGCCTTGGAATATCACGGCTCCGCAAAGGAAAACTAAAAGATATTTTTTCATGATTGATAAATAATTAGGATTGTTTCTAAAATATCATAAAACTCTATGCAATTATAACGAAAAAGTTGAACAATCAAAAAAAGAGCCAGGCTTTACTCCAAGTCCGGCTCTTTTTGATATTCATGCTGTGAGACGCTTAGTTCAGTTCAGCGAAATACTTGATGGTGCGAACCATCTGAGAAGTGTAAGAGTTCTCATTGTCGTACCAAGAAACAACCTGAACCTCATAGGTGTCGTCGTCAATCTTCACGACCATGGTCTGTGTTGCATCGAACAGAGAACCGTAGCGCATGCCGAGGATGTCGGAAGAAACGATTTGCTCCTCGGTGTAACCGAAGCTCTCGTTGGCGGCAACCTTCATTGCCTCGTTAACTTTCTCAACGGTAACATCTTTGCCCTTAACTACAGCATAAAGCAGCGTGGTTGATCCGTCTGGAACAGGGACGCGCTGTGCGGCGCCAATAAGTTTGCCGTTCAGTTCTGGAAGCACGAGACCGATGGCTTTTGCAGCTCCAGAAGAAGCAGGAGTGATGTTGCAAGCGCCTGCGCGGCTGCGACGAAGATCGCCCTTGCGCTGAGGACCGTCGAGAATCATTTGGTCGCCAGTGTAAGCGTGGATGGTCTGCATGATGCCGGCCTGTACAGGGAATGCATTGTTCAGAGCCTGTGCCATAGGAGCCAAGCAGTTCGTGGTGCAAGAAGCTGCAGAAATGATCTGATCCTCAGGGGTCAGAGTCTTGTGGTTTACGTTATATACGATGGTCTTGAGGTCGTTCCCGGCAGGAGCAGAAATCACAACCTTCTTAGCTCCAGCCTGGATGTGAGCCATAGCCTTTGCCTTTGAAGTATAGAATCCGGTGCACTCGAGCACAACGTCAACATTGAGCTCTCCCCAAGGCAGTTCGGCTGCGTTTGGCTTTGCATAGATGGTAATTTCCTTGCCGTCAACAGTGATGGAGCCAGGAACAGTGACCGTACGGCCATCCTCAGCATACTGAGCGTCTTTATAAGTTACTGTGTGAACTGGTTTCTCACCAATTATGCCCTGATATCCACCGTGAGTGGTGTCATATTTCAGGAGCTGGGCCAGCACTTTAGGGCTGGTCAAGTCGTTGATCGCAACTACATCATAACCAGGAGCTGCAAACATCTGACGGAATGCAAGACGGCCAATGCGACCGAAACCATTAATAGCTACTTTAACCATTTTGAATAGAATTTATAATATGTTAAACATTCATTTTCTAACTAACCGCTGCGACCTACTGCAAAAGCGATGCAAAAATAAGAAAAAAATGATGAAATTGAATATATTTGCGGATGAAAAAAAGCTAGATGAAGACAAATCTGAATATATTGATTACAAACGATGATGGATTGCAGTCCAAGGGGATTGATGTGCTGATGCGGATGATGCGACAATTTGGCAGTGTCACCGTCATTGCGCCTAAATTTCCGCAATCCGGCATGTCAATGGCTGTCAGCTTGGGTGGGAAACCTGTGGCAGTTGAGACTCTGCCATCTGAGGGCACTGTCTATTATGCCAGCTTGGACGGCACTCCTGCCAGCTGCGTGAAATTCGCGATCGATGAAGTTTTCAAGGGCAAGCCTGATGTAGTGGTCAGTGGGATAAATCATGGCTACAATGTGGCCAGCGCGGCAAATTATTCGGGCACGCTCGGGGCTGCGGAAGAGGCTGCCTTGAACGATGTGCCGGGAATCGGCGTTTCTTTAGGGGACATGGATCCTGATGCCGACTTTTCTGCCGTCGAGAAATTTTTCCCTGGCATATTCATAAAGCTGCTTGAAGGATGGCCGCAGCGTAAAGGAATATATTATAACGTGAATTTCCCAAACTTGAAGACAGAGGAGATCAAGGGCATTCGCGTCGGCCATCAGGGCATGGGACACTGGGAGGGGCAGTTTGAGCCGTGGACTGGTGAGGACCGGCAGATGCGAGACGGCGAGAGTCTCTATACAATCAAGGGACATTTCGTGGATGACACTCCTGCAGAGGACGACCTTGCGGACCACCACATAATCCGAGATGGCTTCATTTCCATCACTGCCCACAACGTGAATAACACAGATTTCGAAGAAATTAAGCGCATAGGCTATTTAAATGCCGATTTTTGATTCTTCATCCTGAGCTTGATTCAGGATCTTATTCATGTAAAGGATATGGCCAAATATTACATAGTGGCAGGTGAGGCTTCAGGCGACCTGCACGGCTCTAACCTTATGAAAGGGTTATATGCCGAAGATCCTGGGGCGGACATCCGCTTCTGGGGCGGCGATCTTATGAATGCCGTTTTCAAAGATCACCAGAGCAGCGAAGGACTGGTCGAAGATTACAATTCCGGAGCGGTGATAGGCTTCACGCAGATATTCACTCATTTCCGTAAATTCGCTAAACG